>Ga0302274_10004603_pt1 | contig 11955 bp, 10 predicted proteins | sample III_Bog_N2_1_FD_198755 | JGI IMG/M metagenome (GOLD analysis project Ga0302274, IMG submission 198755) | Peat permafrost microbial communities from Stordalen Mire near Abisko, Sweden - III_Bog_N2_1 | ecosystem: Environmental > Terrestrial > Soil > Wetlands > Peat | place: Sweden: Abisko...
TGGCCCTCGGGAAGCCATTCGTGAAGCGACGGGGGAAACAGAAGCGTCTGGTTGACCGTGTCAGCAATAAAGTTCTGGCCCATGGCTCGAACCTAAAACAGACCCTGCGCACCACGCTGTAGGCTCCGTCACGAATCTATGCCCGACACACTCCTAGAATGCTCCCAATTACCTTCAGCGATTTCTCTAAGGTCTTTAGGAGAGCCTCTCGATGCGAATACTGTCTTCAAAAATGCTACTTGTCACTCCCGTACTGTTGTTTCTTGCCCTGCTTCTGTGCCTTCCGTTTGCCCATGCACAGTTGACAGAATCCACGCTCAAGGGGGTGGTCGTCGATGCCACGGCCTCCGCAGTGCGGCGTGCAAATGTGTTGGTTACCAACGAGGCAACAGGGATCAGTCGCAAAGTAATCTCCGGCGACGATGGTTCCTTCACCGTGACGGATTTGTCGCCTGGAAATTATTCCGTCGAAGTCAAAGCTCAGGGTTATAAGACCTTCGAGCAGACGCACCTCCAACTGAATGTTGGCACCACGACACAGGTCAATGCGCCTGGAGGTCGGGCAGGTTCAGGAAACTGTGGAGGTCGCTGCCGATTTATCGCAAGTTGCCGTGTCAAAGGATGGACGTCTTTCAGACACGTTGCATGAAGCGCAAATTACGCAGTTACCTCTTCCCGTCCGGGACGTCTTTTTCTTGCCCAGCCTGAACGCGGGAGCGACAAATATCCCAGGGCAGAATATGTCATACAAACTTACCAATTCACCCACGGTTACCGTCAATGGTAACCGCTTTCGTGGAAATAACTATGTCCTCGATGGGTCGATCAACACACATACGCTCAATGAAGGAGAGCCGGGCATCGTTCCCAGCATCGAGTCCATTGAGGAAGTTCAGGTTCAAACAGGCAATTTTTCCAGCGAATACGGCCGCGGCAACGGCTCCGTAGTCAACATGCGAACAAGATCCGGAGCGAACGAGTTCCATGGAAAGGCATGGGAGTTTTTAAAGAACACTGACCTCAATGCGAGAAATTACTTCGCAACCCAAGTTACGCCTCAGGTATTCAACCAGTTCGGAGCACGCCTTGGTGGTCCGATTATCAAGAAGGAGACTTTTTTTTGGATCGTATGAAGGCACGCGTAATGCGACGGCCCAGGCTCTCACATTTCAAGTGGAGACGCCGGAGTTCGCCAACTACGTGGAAACCACCGCGCCCAATAGCAATGCAGCGATGCTGTTGAAGAACTTTCCCCCGGCAAAGCTCATGGCGGGGACTTCAACGAAATATCTGAACGAGACGGACATTAAAACTCCCCAAGGCACTGTGATTCCTGGGACAGGGACCGATTACGAGATGCTCTATGACTATCTCCGGTACGATCAGTACCTGACTCGAATCGATCATACGTTCCGTGGCGGGAATGACACTTTGACCGGCCGTTGGATCAACGAGTTTGAGCATAGCCTGGGAGCGCTAAACTCATCGAATTCGAATGGGGGAACATCCATGCGTGGATTCCTCGATCCTTATACCGGTGTATTCGGAAATCTCAATGTGGGCGAGATTCATGTCTTCCATGGCAACGTGAATGACGCCCGTTTTTCCTTTCAGGACGATATCGTCAGTTATGCGAGACCCCACATTCAGTATCCTGGAATCAGCATCACGGGCATCAGCGCTGGGTTCGGCGATCCCGCAAAAACGGGAAGCCGCATCCGCACCTACGAGTACCGCGATACTCTGAGTTCTGTTGTCGGCAGACATTTGCTACGCTACGGCGGAGAGTTCCGGAGTATCTTCATCGCGCTCATCGTGGGCCCTCCGAGTATAGGCAGCTTCAGCTTCAATAGCTTGCTCGCTTTTGCCGATGACAATCCCTATTATCAAAGCCTCGTTGTCAATCCAGCAACCGGACTGCCCACGAATGTTCAGCACGATTACACATCGCATGAAACAGGATTCTTCCTTCAGGACGATTGGAAATTGAATTCGCGACTGACCGTCAACGCTGGAATCCGATGGGACTATTTCGGCGGACCAAGCGAGCGTCACGGTGAGCTTTCATCCATTACCTTTGGGCAAGGAACAACGTTTGACGAGCGCTTCGCGAATGCGTCTGTCGGTAAAGTGTCGAGTTTGTTCCATGCACAAAAGACAAACTTCTCGCCGAGAGTCGGTCTTGCCTATGATCCGTTCGGCGATGGCAAGAGTTCGGTCCGGGCAGGCTTCAGTCTCTCCTATCAGCCCATCCATGGATTGACGCTAACCAGCGGCACGGGGAATCCGCCGTTTGCAGTCACAGCTATTCTACAGCCCAATGAGGGATATGACTCAAGCATCCTTTACGGAATCCCCGTACCAGCGAACCCGGAGTTTAAAACAACACTGAATGCGCAAGGTGGAATTGTAAGTCCTCCGGGAACTCCGCCGATTCGCATTTCCCCCTGGCTTATCAATCCGGGACTGAAGACTCAGTACAGCGAAAACTGGTTCTTGAGCCTTCAACATGAGTTTGTGAAGGGCTGGATTGCGGAACTCGGATATATCGGCACGACCGGAGTCAATCTCGAACGCCGGGACGACTTGAACAGGTTCGATGGCGATCTGCTCGTCAATAACGGTACCTTGAAGCGATTCAACCCAAACTGGGCCGCCGTTACCTATGCGACGAACGGCGTCTCCTCCAGCTACAACGCCATGACAGCCGAAATCCGCCATCAGGCGAGCAAAACACTGATGGTGCAAGCCAACTATCGGTGGTCAAAATGGTTCGACGATGAATCCGACACCGCCTCATCCTTCTTTGCTGATAACTCACAGGGTTCGCGTGGAGCACAAGATGCGAGCTGCCTGAAATGTGAGCGGGGCCCTTCTGAGTTTGATATACCGAAGCGCTTTACTGGCTCAGCTACCTGGGCCCCGGAGTACTTCAGGGGCCATAGCCTGTTCGCAAAGACGGCTGACAACTGGCAATTATCGACCATTGTCGCTGTGCAATCCGGGCGTCCATTCAGCGTATACTGCTCGGCGTCGTTTCAGGCAGGATGCGATTGGAAGGCCGATGGTGGTGGCAACATCGGAAACGGATACTATGACCGCCCAATGGTCCAGCCGGCGGGCTCGATCAAGTCGAAGTTCAGCCAGAAGGAATACGTTAATGGGCTCTTCGATCCCAACATTTTCCCAATACCAGTTCTGGGCACAAATGGAACTTTGAAACGCGACGCATTCCGCGGCTCGCGCCAGATCAACACCAACCTGTCCCTCGCGCGCGGCTTCAAGATCTCCGAAACCATGGAGTTCCATTTGCAAGCGCAGGCATTCAATGTGATCAACACAACCAATCTCTATATGCCAAATGGCGACATGGCGCTGGCATTGAAGCCGAACAAGACGTTCTCCACAACTTCGATCTTCGGGAAATCCACGCAAGCCTTCGACCCGAGAATCATGCAAATCAGCGCAACCTTTTCATTCTGAGTTACAAAACTGTAGCAGCCTGGGACTGCACCCGTCTCAGGCTGCTACAGTGCGAAAGGGACCGTCCAAAGTTAGTACAAATCCCCCAAGTTCGCGTTAAAGAAATGGACCTTAGAATCCATCCGTCGCCCGACGAGATGAACAAAGACAGATTGGAAGGCACCACTTTGGCAACACGATTTCGGCGCGCGGCACAAATTGCGTTCTTTCTCTTGTTTATGTGGCTGCTGGTACGCACAAAGCTCTATAACTCGTCAGGCTCGGATTCGCAATCGTCGCACTTTGTCAATTTCTTCTTTAAGCTTGACCCGCTGACTTCGCTGGTCGGTATTCTCGCAGGACACGCGCTCTATCGTGCTCTCGCGTGGTCGCCGATCATCGTGATTCCGACGCTCTTCCTGGGGCGTTTCTTCTGTGGCTGGATCTGCCCCTTGGGCAGCCTGAATCAGTTTCTGGACAGGCTCCGTACGAGATCTACGCGGCGCAAGAGATTGATTGCGGCCAATCGCTACAAAAAGTGGCAAGTGACCAAGTATTTCGTGTTAATCGCCGGGCTGGTGGCCGCACTTTTCCGCAGCAGCATGGTGGGTTGGGTCGACCCCATCAGCATGTTCGTACGTTCAATGGGGCTGTCGATTCTGCCGGCCGCGGCTAGCAAAAAATATTACGTCGTCTACCAGCCTCACTACTGGCCGAGCATCGTCGTGGCTGTACTCTTTCTTTCGCTGCTTTTGATGAATCTGCGGGTGACGCGCTTTTGGTGCCGAGCCCTGTGCCCTCTGGGCGCGCTGCTTGGGATAGCCGCGCGCTGGTCGGTACTTAGGCTGCACAAGGATGCAGCCACCTGCAACAAGTGCAACCGCTGCCTGATCAGCTGCCAGGGCGGCGACGACCCGATTGGAGGCGCGCCATGGCACCAGGCCGAGTGCCACCTCTGCATGAACTGCGTGGAGGCCTGCCCGCACGGAAGCCTTCAGTTCCGCTTTTCTCGCCTGCCCCAAACTCCACCACACGTTGCAGGGACGAACCTGGGTCGTCGCAAAGCGCTGGGCGCGATGGCGACGGGGCTCGCTGTCGCAGCCTCATTGCGAGCGCAAACAGCGCTGGTCAAGAGGCCCAGCGAGCGGTTGATACGGCCGCCCGGTGCGTTGGATGAAACCGAATTTCTATCACGCTGCATCCGGTGCGGCGAGTGCATGAGAGTGTGCCCGAACAATTCGCTTCAGGCTACATTCACCGAGGCTGGCCTGGAGGGTGTGTGGACCCCGATCGTCTCGCCGAAGATCGGTTACTGCGATCCGAGTTGCGTGCTGTGTTCCCATGTCTGTCCTACGGGCGCGATCCGGGAACTGACGCCGCTGCAAAAAGGATGGGTCGCCGAGGACGGCGATCCATCGACGCGGATTCTCATCGGGACGGCGGAATACGACAAGAGACTTTGCCTGCCGTGGGCTAAGGCCACCGACTGCGTTGTCTGCCTGGAGTGGTGCCCTGTGGTACCCAAGGCGATTTATGTTAAGGAGACAATGGTGGCTGATGCCGATGGCCATGCCCGGATGCTGAAGCAACCATATGTGGACCTCAGTCGCTGCGTAGGCTGCGGCGCCTGTGAGTTCTCTTGCCCGATCCAGGACCATTCCGGCGTGTACGTGACCAGCAACGGAGAGAGCCGATCACATCACGGTTGAGAAACCGGCTGATCTTGAACCAACGCGCTCGTGTCACCGGGCCGCTTGTTCGACGCACGCGGACGGCGAGATGGCTCCCGGCGCAGCCACATGAAGACACCAAGAGCAGCTATAACGGCAGCAGCAATCCAGCAGATCGTGGCCGCGCGATATTCCGACTCACGCACACTGGCCCAAGCCGTCTGCAGAATCAGGACCTCCAACAGCAGCCACAACTCGGCGAGAGCCCAAAACCACCACGGGCGCCTGCGCATTGTGATCGTTATGAATTCGTCTCCATGAGTCATGCTCATCCTCGTTTGCCGGACGACGATTCCTTCGTCCACCACTGTTCGAGATCATGCTGCTTGCCGTAGCCGAACGCATTGTCCATAATGCGAAAGACGCCGTCGGACACTGGCGCAATGGATGCTGTGGCCTTCACCGCTTCATGAATCCATGCCTGATCGCCCTTCGTGTACGGGCAACTCGAAAAACAAACCGCGCACGCTGAGCCGGATTTCTGCCAGTATTGATAGCACTTGTAGGAGTCTTCGAACCAAGCCTTGTGTCCGGGATTGTTCCACGGTCCCCTGATCTTGAAACTCGGTTCGTCGTCGAACGACAGAGCGCGGGAGGGACACGCCTCAGCGCACTTCTTGCAGCTCTTGCAGAACTGAACCAGTCCGAAATCGATGGGCTTGTCGTAGGCCATCGGCATATCGGTTAAGACTTTGCATAGTCGAACCGCGGGGCCAAACTCGGGCGTGACAAGCTTGTTGAGACGACTCAGTTCGCCGATGCCTGCGTCCACCGCGAATGGTATGCTCTGCGCCGTGTCGTTGACGCAAGGTATGGCTTCATAGCCGAGACTGCGGATGAATTCCGCCAGCGTTGAAACCACGAAGGCGGAGTGGCTGTAGCCCATCGCCGTCGCGGCATCGCCCAATGGAGTAGGAGTCCGAGAGAGAAGATCGACGTCCATGGGAATGGCGATTGCCACAACCCATTTCATCTTTCTGGGAATCACGAATTTGGAGTCGGTTACCTCGGGAAGATCGACGTCCTCAAAGACAATATCTTTATCTTGCGGAGGTGGAGCGGCCGTGGGTTGATCTTTCCCTTGCTCGCCACGCTGATGTTTTTCGCCATGTTCTGGAACTACCGGATGTTGATCTTTCTGCTGCGCATCCTTTTGCGGTTGGCCTTTTCGCGGTTCTTCCCTATGCGGCACCTGGAGGTTGAAATATGCCTCGTTCATCGGAGCAATTCCAACCAGTCCCGCTCCATAGAATCGCGCGGCGGCCTTCACTGTGTTCGCCATTTCCTCGGGCGAACCAGCATAGCGCGGGGTTCCCAACTCCTCTGGCGTGTGCACCGAGATACGCGTCCATGACAGCAGGCCCATGCCTGGTTTGGTGCTACGCATTACGGTAGATCCGGCATCACTCAATCCACGATCAGGCAAACTGAATCCGGGCTTCTTCTCGTTCGTCCATCCGGTCACACGCTTCGTTTTGGAGGCTTGCTCCGCTTCGACCGAACCAGCTCCATCGAGCCGAGTTTTCAATGGGCGATAAAGTGCGAACATATCGAAACCGGAGAAGCGCTTGTAACTCGCGTTCGTCTCGCCCAGGGTAGGCCGGTCCACGACCTTGATCCACCTGGCGCGTTTCCGCACGTTGCCCGAAGTGCTGGCCCCCGTACCAGCCCCAGTCATGAAAGCCCAAAGTGACCCAAGTGCGCCACTTCCCGCAACCAATCCGCCAGCCTTTAGGAAGGCGCGCCGGCCCGCCTGCTTTCGAGTGTTTTCCAAGAAGTTGCTCCCTTTTTGTGAAAGCGTATTCCGTCATCAAGGCATTGTCTTCCGCCGAAGGATTGAGCGTTCTACCCTCCTTGCGGAGGTCTTCAGTCTCGTCATTGATAGGTTGTCTCGTGATTCAACCAATGAGATTGCGACAATCAGCGGCACGAAGTCCGTAACAAACTACTGCGAATCCCAAGGAATTGCAGTACGCAAGAGCGGACCGTGTGTTCACCAATGAGATGAGTTCGCTTGAATCGATCCTTGGATTACCCTGCGTCTCCACCATTTGATCGAAGCCGGAATCGTTGGAATGAGGTAGTCTGACGCTTCCCCAGATTTGGAGCGCGCAGAGTGCGTGAAACTTGGCAGAATCGATTTGCTGAACTCCCTGATGTCCTAAACACCAACCTATTCCAGCACACAACTAAGCTGGTGTTTGATCTTAGAATCGAGGGCACTGATTTCAGCTCAGAGGCGAGCAATTCTCGATTTCATGCGAGCTTCAACTGATGCCGGCCGCCAACCAATTAGGCCGCGTCGATCCCTGCTTCCTTGCAAGTAATGCAGACAGACAGCACAATAGCGTCAAAGCAGAAGTTGTGCTCAGAGATTCGGTTCGCGTGGTGGTGGTGGACGATCACCACGTAGTGCGAGAGGGTCTCGTGTCACTGTTGAGTGCAGTGGGCGATATCGAGGTGGTTGCCGAGGCCGCGGACGGAATCGAAGCGGTCGCGCAAATTCGCAAGCACCAGCCGGATATCACGCTGCTCGATCTTCGAATGCCGCGGATGTGCGGCATAGAAGTGATCCAACACATACGATCAGAGTCGCCGCAGGTACGGTTTGTCGTGCTAACCACCTTCGATGGCGATGAAGATATCTATCGCGCGCTGCAGGCAGGTGCAAGTGCCTATCTTTTGAAGGGCACTACGGCCGAGGAGATGATCAGGACGATCAGGACTGTCCATGCTGGAAACTCGTACTTTCCACCCGTGATTACACAGAAGCTCACGGAGCGGATGGGAAGGAGGGAGTTGACGTCACGAGAACTTGACGTCCTCGAGCAGATCGTCTGCGGGAAGAGCAATAAAGAGATCAGTGTGCAATTACATATCTATCAGACGACGGTCAAGTCTCACGTGAACAGCCTGCTTGGAAAGCTGCGCGTGACCGATCGGACTCAGGCGGTGACAGTTGCGATCCAGCGCGGTATCGTTTCGATTGAATTCCCAAAAGAAGAAGCGATTGCCGCGAACTCTGAGGATTGAAACTTCTTGATGGAAACATAAGGAGAGTCCTCATCTTCCTCGGGAGTCCCGCTTGGGCTGCGGATTCCCCACAGCGCACGGGGCCCACCCTACAATCCGAACTCACGACGCTTCGACAATCCTCCGATTTCAAGACTTCGCTTGGGACACGCCAGACGCCGCGAGAGACATGATCCGAAAAGTCGGCACCAAGAATTCTTCGGCACCCAATTCGGCACCCCTCACCATCCTTCAGTCCGTCCTAAACAGCAGAACCGCCTCCACTTCAGCGAGCGCACAGATGGCGACCTCTGCCGTGTCGAAGCAAAGGTCACGCACATTTGTAACGGGAAGTCGGCATCGCGACGGGAATCTTGTCACCTGTCCTCGGGTGAGGCTCCCGGAGGCTCCCTGACCCTGCGGCGTTTTATCGGTATCTATGTTCTGGACGTTCTCCGTACTGACGAAACCCCACGCATGCACGGTCGAAAAAGCGTTGCTATCGCCGGGGCGCCGACTTTCGCACTGAGGCCTTCTTCGTTCCAGTCTTCTTCACAGCAATCGACTTCTTTGTCGCGTGCGTCCGGACAGCATATTTCTTGGTGACATGAATCCGGTAGGTCGACTTCTTGGCTGCAGCTTTCTTGGCTGGCGCCTTCTTCATCGCCGATTTGATCCGCTGGATGTTGGGGTTGTATTCCACGATCTGCTCGAACGTCGGCATCACCAGATCCACCAGTGACGTCACGACAGCCTGACGTTGATTGGCCGGCATCGTCTCCGGCAGGTTCTTCTCAGCGATCTGACCCAGCTTCAGTTCGACGATGTCCGGCTCTGGTTCTTTGCGGTTGGCGGCCCATGCCATGCCGCCCGTAATCATCTTTTTGATGATTTCGCCAAGGGCTGTCGTTCCGAGTTGAGCTAGGAGATGAAACATTGACCGCAGTATACGGGCGAGATCCTACGCCCGGCTAGTATCTGTTCCGATATTGGAAGCAATATCTGGAATCCGGACCATTTACTCCGCAATGAGATATGCTCATCGCATCAACTTTTGCCCTGAACGGAGCGTTATATGCGGCTGCGTCGTTTTAGTCTGACCAATTTCAAGGCCATCAGGCATTTAGAGCTCGAGTGGGATGATCTTCTCGTGTTGATCGGGGAGAACAACTGCGGGAAGTCCTGCGTCTTGTCTGCGCTCGCGATCTTCCTATCAGGGAGCGCAATCAAAGACCCCCTACTATTCCACCGTCACCTCGCCGATGAACCTAATGCGATCGAACTGATTGGCCACTTTGACCAACTCACGGCTGAAGAACTTGAGCAGACTGCGATCAAAGGTCGGACCAATAACGGCGAGTGGATTCTCAAAAAGAAATATTGGGTCGCGGTGGAAAACGTCGATGGCGAAGACAAGAGCTCGTGGAAAGAAATACTGTTTTCATACTCCGGCCCTGAAGTGTTTGCGAACTGGCCGGCGAGCGATACTACGTGGGCTGTCTTCGGAGCGGATTACCTGCCCCTGATTGCTCAGATTCCAGGGGCGACGGGGCGGACAAATGCCGGGGCTAGAGAACGATTGAAAGAGTTGGTGCGTGAGCAGAGGCCTGATCTGATTACCTCCGGTGCCGCCGCTTGGGTCGCTAATCCAGGTGGTGGTGGCAACTGGAAATCGAACGCCAACTCTATCCTCCCTCGCTCGATATTCATCCCCGCCGTCCAAGAGGCCACGGAAGAAGCTCTCTCTAAAGACGCTTCTACATACGGGAAGCTGGTCAACCTTATCGTTGAAAACCAGCTTTCGCAGCGGCAGGAAGTGATCGAACTGAAAGAAGCGATGCAGCGCGTTCTTGATCTCTTTTGCCCCGATCCAAACCACCCGGAGAATCAAGCTCAAGAGATCAGAGACCTAGAAGAAAAGATCAACGAAGGATTGCGTGAGGTTATTGGCGGCGAAGCCCGCATTCGAACCGAAGCGCCCGACGTGAACTCCATGCTGCTTCCGAATACCTCGCTCGTCGTGCGTGACGGAAATTTCGGCATCGATACGAAGGTTGCGCATCAAGGCCACGGCCTTCAGCGGACCTTAGTGATGACCTTGTTGCAAATACTTGCCGATGCTCAGGATAGTGGGGTTGGCACTCCCGCAGATCGTCGTCCGGTGATCTTGATCGTCGAAGAACCTGAGCTTTACATGCACCCGCAGATGGAAAGGAGGATGCGAGACTTGTTATACCGTCTGGCCGCGCAACCATCTTTTCAAATCGCGTGCTGCACACACTCGCCGGTATTCATCGACATTGCCAATCGGCACAAGGCAATCGTGCGAATGACAAAGGCTGCAAATGGCGATGTCTCTGCGAAGCAGGTGACTACGGAAATTTTCGTCGGCCCGGTGGACGAGGTGGAGCGTCAGGTACTGACCGCTGTTTCAACCTTCAGTCCGGACGTCAACGAACTCTTTTTCGCATCTGAAGTTGTTCTGCTTGAGGAGCTCAGTGCGCTTGCGGCCTTCGAACGCGCGGCTGAACTGAGCGGTCTTTTCACCAGGCATCCAATGAAGAGGAGAGGTGTCTCGATTATCGATGCAAACGGCAAAGGGAGCATCCCCGCTTTTCAAAAGGTGCTGAATGCGTTCGACATTCCTTACAGAGTGCTTCACGACGAAGACCGGAGTAAACCTGCCGAGGCCGCGAAAAATGCTCGGATCATCGCGCAAGCCGGAAACGTGCCTGCAGCACGCCCGATACACCTTCTCAGCCCGGAGTGCCTGGAGGACGTATTGGGTTATCAACCGCCTTCGAAAGCTAAGCCGTTTGCGGCTGTTCGCCGGGTTGAAGAGTTGTCCGCTCAAAATGCGCTGCCAGCGCCTTTCCTCGAAGCGCTGAACTTCGTGTACTTCGGAACACTCCTCGAACCCCAGCCTTCTTAAGGCTGCACAGGATAAAGGGGGGACCCTATGGAACTCCTCCTATGTCTAAGTAACGGCAAGTCGGCTTCGCAACTGAAATCTTGTTACCAAGCGGCGGCTTGAAGATGGCCGACGCAATCGGCGTTTTCCGATACCTATTCTGACTTCGGCGAGCAACTCAAGCAGGATGAGCGCGTTGGCGACAGTCAAGGTTCCTGCACTCACCGCATGGTTCTCGCATACGGCGCCGCCGCGACGATGACCGCCACGTCTTTTATCGGGCATATGGGCCACTGTGCACATACTCTGTGCCCCTTTTGCCGATAGTAGAATGTGTACAACTTCTGTTCCTTGCCTTATGCGGAAAGCGTGGTCAGTCTCGCTGGTGTGCTTGGCAGTCTGCTTTGTGGCGGCCACTGTCGGCGCGCGGGCGCAGCGGTATTCGTTTGAGGGCTACGACCAGCACAATGGTCTGAACAACCTCGCTGTCCGGTACATCCTTCAGGACAGGAGGGGTCTGCTTTGGGTGGGCACCGAGGCCGGGATATTCCGCTTCGATGGTTTTCGTTTCGAGCAAATGCCGATGCTGGAAGGCAACGGGGAGGAATTCATATCCGGGCTGGCCGAAGATGGAAGAGGCCGTATCTGGTTTTCGACCTCGGACGCGCTGGGATATTTCGAGGGTGAAGCAGTCACGGAGGTCCGTGCGCCGGGCCAGGACCTCGCGTTCGAGCGTACCAATCAACTTTTGGCGGATCCGGACGATCCGAACCGCATTTACTTTGTCAACCGTCATGCACTGTTCTCTGCGGCGATCGGCGCAGACGGGCGGGCGCACGT
>Ga0302274_10004629_pt1 | contig 11916 bp, 8 predicted proteins | sample III_Bog_N2_1_FD_198755 | JGI IMG/M metagenome (GOLD analysis project Ga0302274, IMG submission 198755) | Peat permafrost microbial communities from Stordalen Mire near Abisko, Sweden - III_Bog_N2_1 | ecosystem: Environmental > Terrestrial > Soil > Wetlands > Peat | place: Sweden: Abisko...
TCGACGAACATGGCCCCGGAGCGAACATTTTTCAGCTTGGCCTGGATGAATGCGCGCAGGTTGCCGGGCGTGCGGTGCTCCACCGAGAAGACAAGGTGGAGCTGATCGTTGTGCTTGATAAGCATGCCCGGGCGCATCTGCGTGGCGGGAATCGACATAAGGTAAACCCCTGATTCTGTTTATTTCTTGTGGACTTTGCTTGGAGTGCATCCCATTTCATTGTAGCGCAGGCATCGGGAGTTGCCCCATGAGCTAACACTCGACCATCCAATAATAAGGTTCACAAGTACGTGGTATATCCTCAGTTCTCATCACTTCGCGAGGTAACCCATGCAAAGCAAAGTCCGTGTAGCAATAGCCATACTGATTTGCATTTCGTGTCTCCAATTGATCTGCCAGAAGTCGGGAGGGCAGATACCAGTTGGGGCTCCGCCAACATCTTCAACCCAACATCCTGTCACTCCTCCGACTCCATCTGCTAACACGTCCGATGTAATTCGGAAGGCTTGGACTGAACACCTACGAAGGTCAACTGTATCGTTCGGCACTGTACAGACGATTGGTGGCGTTCAGACCTTCCGGGCGATAGGAACAGGGGTTCTAGTAGCGCATTCCGTACCAGGAAATGGCTTTAAGGTGGGCATCGCGACAGCAAGACATGTTTTCGATGACCCTACGAAGGGTTGGCGTCCTAGCGACCTACACGTCCGCTTCGCTGCTGAGGAAGGCCGAACATTTGCCCAAGATATCGGATATCCGATTACCTTGCTTGCAGCAGGAGGCACCTCATTATGGCTGTCTATAGATGGCAGTGACGTGGCTGTGATTGGTTTAACCGATGCGTTCGTGAGTCAATTGCCCCCCGGTCTTCTGACGGATGGTATTGGCGACCAAGATTTCGCATCAGCAGATGACCTCTTTGAAGGAGAAGCGGTGTTGGTGTTTGGTTTTCCGAGCGACACGCAAGTTCTTATGGGACCTGACGTCCTCGTCCGAGCCGTAACTCGTGCTGGTGTAGTTGCATGGGTTAATCCCCAACAACCACTTGAAAATGTGTTCATGCTTGACGCAAATATTCTGCCCGGAAACAGTGGTGGACCCGTATTCCAGGTTCCGACCGGACTAGATAAATACGGAAATTTTCACGTTGGAGGACGAGCTTCCTTATTGGGAATAGTCACAGCTACGCTAACTGATCACGACGTTGTGGGTGTTGGTGGACTAGGACGAGTCGAGCCTGCTAGCGTTGTTAAGAAAATCCTATTAGCGCTACCCTAATGTGATTCTGCAAGAGACTCGGTGGTCATACGCAGACTAGTTGACCAGTCGGCTCAATGCCCAACGTCCATACTCAGCTATAGATTGGCGAGCAGGGCGGCGAGGAGGGCGGTGCGCGGGACGAGGTGTTCGATGAGGATGGATTCGTGGGCAGCGTGCGCGCCTTCGCCGACCGCGCCGAGGCCGTCCAGCGTGGGAATGCCCAGCGCAGCGGTGAAGTTGCCGTCGGAGCCGCCGCCGGTTGCAGCCTCGTCGAGCTGAAAGCCAAGTTCGGCGGCCAGCTTGCGCGCCTGCTTATAGAGCGCGACGGTTCCCGGCTTGCGCTCCATCGGCGGACGGTTGATGCCGCCGGTAATCGCCAGCTTGCACGCCGGATCGGCACAGCGCAGGCTGCGGAAGAGCTTCTCCACGCGCGCGGCGTCGCTGGCGCGGGCGATGCGTACGTCTATCTCTGCAAAAGCATGTTCCGCAATGACGTTGGCGCGCGTTCCGCCGGAGACGACGCCGGGATTCACCGTCCGCCCCACCCGCAGGTCCGTAAACCCCGCGACCTTCTCGATCAGGCGCGCGAGTTCGAGGATCGCCGAGTGGCCGCTGGCGAAGTCCACTCCGCTGTGCGATGCGACTCCGGTGACCTCGATGCGGTAGCCGCCGACGCCCTTGCGCGCGGTCTTGCAGGCGAGGCCCTGCGCGGGCTCCAGCACCAGAACTGCCTGCGATGCCAGCGCCAGCCGCTCCGTGATGGGCCGCGACGCGGGGCTGCCAACCTCCTCGTCGCTGTTCAGAAGCAGCGTGATGGGGCGGCTGACGCCGAGCTGCTTTAGCGCGCGAATCGCCGTCAGTGCCATCGCCACGCCGGACTTCATATCGAGGACGCCGGGGCCGTAAAGCCGCCCATCGCGCTTGCGCCAAGGCATGGTGCCGAGCGTGCCGAGAGGCCAGACCGTGTCCAGGTGGCCGAGCAGCAGGATGGGCTTGCGAGCGCTGTGCGCTGGGCCAAACCGCACCTCCAGAACATCGCCGAAGAGCTTCTGCTTGTGAATCTTGACGCGGCCTCCGGCGGCTCCGGCGAGGCCGGCTACCAGGCGCACAGCCTCATCGACGGCGGCCTTGTTGTCGCTGGGCGATTCGACGAGGACCAGGTCGCGTAGCGTGGTTGCGAGCCAATTCGTCTGAGACTGTACAGCTTCCAGAATGTCTGCTGGTTCTTTCATGGAATGTATGGATAGTACCGCAGGCAACTGATTACACGCGTGGAAGAAACCAGAAGAGTTGCGCCAAGTGTGGTAATTTTGCCACACTTTGGAGGAGGTTTCCAGGTTGTAATCTTGACGCTAAGGTTGTTGGGAGCCCTTTTCTTTTGGTCCAGAGCGCTCACCCCGAGCAGACAATCCGGTCGGAGATCGAGTTTCGCGGCGTTGGCTTGCATAGCGGCGCTGATGTCTCGATGCGCCTTGTGCCCGCACCCGCCGGTTCGGGGATCGTCTTCCGGCGAACTGACCTGGACGGCTTCGAGATTCCGGCCACCGGACGCAACCTCGCAAAAGTCAGCTACGCCACCAGCCTGATGCGCGGCTCGGTGCTGATCTCCACCACCGAACATCTGCTGTCGGCGCTGATCGGCTTCGGCGTGGACAACGTGATCGTTGAGGTGGACAACCTGGAGTTGCCGATTCTGGACGGCAGCGCGCTGCCTTATGTTGAGGCGTTTCAGTCCGTCGGGCTGAAGCAGCAGCGGCGGCGGCGCGAATACCTGCGCATCCTGAAGGAGGTCGAGGTGCGCGAGGGCGGCAAGTTTATCGGCATCTATCCCGGCACGGGATATGGCATCGACTACACCATCGACTTCCCCGCGCCCATCGGATCGGCGCGGTTCCAGTGCGATCTGGACAGTGGCGACTACGCAAGGCTGATCGCCCCCGCGCGGACCTTCGGCTTCAAGGAGGACGAGCCGAAGCTGCGCGACATGGGGCTGATCCGCGGCGCGTCGCAGGAGTGCGTCATTATTCTGACCGCCGAGGGCGTGCAGAATGGCCCGCTGCGGTTTGCCGACGAGTTCGTGCGCCACAAAGTTCTCGACCTGATCGGCGACCTGGCACTGGCTGGCCGGCGCATTCAGGGTCGCGTGGTTGCCGAGCGCGCGGGCCACGCCATGCACACCGCTCTGGTGCAGCGCCTGATGCGCGATCGCTCTGCCTGGGAGCTGGCGCATGTCTATGATGAGGCTCCCCAGTCCGCGGAACCAGCCCCGGCAGATGCTGGCGCGGCGATTCTGCCTGAGACTCTTGCCGTCCATGCGTAGCGCACCAGTGCGGAGGAGAGCGTGAGACGGATCGCCGCCATTGCGCTGGGCTCGAACCTTGCATCTCAATGGGGCGACCGCGAGGCCAACCTGCGCGAGGCCATTGCGCGCGTGGCCAAGCTGGGAGAAGTGCGCGCGGTCTCGTCGTTCCATGACACCGCTCCGGTGGGCTTCATAGAGCAGCCGAACTTCCTGAACGGAACAATGCTGCTCGCAACCGAGCTGGAGCCGGTGGAGCTGATGCGAGCGCTGCTGGCAATCGAGCGCGCGATGGGGCGGGACCGGGCCGCTGTTTCCACTGACGCGGCGCAATCCGGCGCGGCCCCCATCAAAGGCCCGCGCATCATCGACCTCGACCTGCTGCTGATGGACGATGTGGTCCTCGCGTGCGCCCGCGGCATGGAAGATCAGACCGAGCTGACCCTGCCGCATCCTGCAATGGCGGAGCGGCTCTTCGTGCTGGAGCCGCTGGCCGAGATCGCGCCTGCGATGGTCGATCCACTATCCGGGCGCACGGTGGCGGAGCTGCTGGCACGGCTCATTCAGTAGTCTTTTCAGTGGCGATCAGTTGACCGGCGGGTGGTGGCCCCAGTCGAAGCGGCGGCCGAGGATTCCCTTGACGATGAGGTGGTCGGTGGCCGCAGTGGGGCCGACGCCGACGCCGATGTTGATCTCCCATTTGGGCGAGACGTTGAGATCGGTGACGGCGAAGAGTTGCTGCTGCTGGTTGTGCAGGGTGTAGGGTGACGTGAGGCGGCCATAGTCGGCGTAGTACTCGAAGCCCGCGTTGACGACCTTTGTGATGTCGTAGCCGATCTTTGCGCCGGGGGAGAAGTCGAGGCCAAGCGCCACGTCAGGCCCGTGCCAGGTGCGTTCCAGCGCGGGGTTGAAGGCGAGGTACCAGCGGCCGAGGGTTTTGTCGACGATGGGGCGAATCTCCCACGTCCAGGTGTCGGGCGAGTAGACGGCGCGCTGATAACCAATCTCAGTGGAGAGCGAGACGCCGACGGGCCAGTGCCAGGAGTCGGGGACACGGACGCGAGGACGGATGTGGTCGCCAACCCACTGCACGCCATGGCCGGCCTGTTCGCTGGTGAAGATGTAGAAGCCGACCTCAGACCATGCGTTGATGCCCTGGGTGAGCTCGATGGTCTCGTGCTCCTGGTGGTTGGTGGGGTAGACGCCGTCGATGAGGTTCTTCTGGCCCTCGGGGGTGAAGTTGGAGTGCAGCTCGACCATGAGGGTTTTGGGTGCGACGGTGTCTGAGCCGTAGACCTGGATCTCGTAGTTGCCCTGGGCGCGAGCGGGGAGGGTGAAGAGGATGACGATTGCGAGGAACAGCCCACACTTCAACCCACCCTTCGCAAGATGCGCAAAGGATGGGGCACTCGGCGCGACCTCGGTGGGTTGGCGATGCATAGGGATAAGATGATCGTCTGCGCACAGATTCTTCAGACACAGAAGAAATATTCTTCCGGCGCGAAGGATGATGTACGCGGGTTTTGACGGCGCTAGCGCAGGTCCGCCATGACTGCAGGGACTGGTGGGCCAGCGGGATTCATCTTCAGGCCCACAATCTTGAGCGAGAAGGCATAATCGCAGGGCTTGTCGGCGGGAAGTTTAATCTTGAGGCCTTCGGCGTCCTGGGTGAACTTCAATTTTTCTGTGCTTCCCAGCAGCGTCACGCTGGTGATCTTGCCCTCGGGAACCTGGCCATCCAAAGCTTTGCCGGTGGCGAGCGAGGTGATGACTGCTGTGTCGCCGGGCCAGGACTGCGCAATTGCGTAGAGGCTGTCTCCCTTGACAGTGAAGCGGTATTCCACGGGCTTCGGTCCCTGAGCTTCTACAGGTCTAGTCGGCGCGGTAGCAACTACGGCCGGTGCAGGAGTTGCCGGTGCGGCGGGCGGCGGTGGAATGGCTGGCGCGACACCTGCGGTGGGGCCCTGTTCCGCTGCGGCGGCGGCTGCTGCTCCGGGACGCCGCATCGCTCCACTGCGTGGGGGCAACGGCGTGAAGCCTTCGCCATCGACGACCCAGTTGTGCGTTCCGTAGACGGCCTCGCCATTGACGGCGAGCCACTTGCCAACCTCCTTGAGCGCGGTGCGTTGCTGCTCGTTGATGGCGCCCTGACCCATCGGAGACAGGTTCAGCAGAAGGCTGCCGTTCATGCTGAGGATGGTTGAGAGCTCGTTGATGACCGAACGTGCGCCACGGAAGGTCTCCACCGGGTTGGCGGCGGTGTAACCCCAGGTGCTGCCTTCGGTGTCCTCGGCGTCCCACACGCCTTTGAGGATCTGCGTGGGCCCGCGCGGGTTGAGCTTTTCAAAGTCCAGAACGCTGCCGGCAAGGTAGGCGGAGTCTTTGGTCTCGATTGTGACCTGCTTGTGCCACTGGAGCGCGCGGTTGTAGTAGTACGCGGCCACCTTCATCTTCAACGGATCAAGGGCCCGCGAGTTGACGCCATTGTCGAACCACATCACGTCTGGCTGATACTGGTCGATCAGTTCGATGTTCTTCTTCACCCAGTCTTCGAGGAACTCCTGCAGGCGCGCGTCGGAGTGATCGTGCCAATAGAAGTTGGCGTACTTGGGATCGTCCACATCGGTCTTGAGTCCGGGGGTTGGATTGACGAAGGTGTAGTGCTCCATGTTGTGGCTGCAGATGCCGAACCGGAGGCCTGCCTTGCGCGTGGCCACAGCCATCTCGCCGACCAGGTCGCGGTGCGGTCCCATGTTGGCGGCGTTGAAGGGATTGGTTGCGCTGTTCCACAGCGAGAAGCCATCGTGATGCTCGACGGTGGGCATGAAGTACTTTGCGCCGGACTCCCTGACCAGCTCGGCCATGTCGTCGGCGTTGAAGTCCTTGGCGGTGAAGAGTGGGATGAAGTCTTTGTAGCCGAACTTGTCCTGTGGCCCGAAGTTCTGTGCGTGCCAGTCGGCAAAGGTGGTGTACATGTACTTCTCGTACCACTCGTTGTGGTAGGCGGCGACGGAGAAGAGGCCCCAGTGCATGGTGATGCCGAACTTGGCGTCGATGAACCACTGCGGCACGCTGTAGTTGGCGCGGATGGACTCCCACGTCGGCTGCACCGGGCCGGGTGCGACGGGCGTCTTGGCGGCGGCTGCCGCGGCAACGATCTCCGGAGTCACCTGCGGACCGGACTGCGCGACGGCAGGACGGGGAAGCAAGGTCAACAGAAAGAGGGTGAAAAACGTGACAAGCTTTGTCCTGGATAATCGCATGAATTTTTCTCCGGTTTGGCGTACGTGGTTCATTGGGCTCGAGGCGCCGCAGGAGCGGTGGGCGCAGGCTCATCCATTCTATTGGTGCGGAACGGCACGGCGGGAAGGCCCGCGGAGTTGTAAAGATTCGCGCCGTAGGGATAGTTGTCCCAGGCGTAGCGGACCTCCGTAGGCGCGGGCACATCAGGGCTGCGAACCACGACGGTATTGCCGTCGATGGTCGCCAGCGCGTCGATATACTTGCCGTCGGCCCCCGCAATCTGGAACCACTTGAGCGGTCCATCGTTCGATGCGGGAACCTCCGCGGTAGATGCCGGATTGGGTGGCGCGGAGACGTGCGCGTACAACCCGTCCGGATAATGCGTGGTCAGCCCATCGGCATGCGTGAAGCTGATGCGGATCTCGTCGCCCTCCACCTTCATCCCTGCGTACACAGGCCCGGAGAACTCCATCTTCTTCCCATAAACATTGGCCAGCGCAATGCGGCTCAGACGGTCGCACAGCGCCTCTTTGTTCTTCGGGTGCACGTTTGCGGAATCGCCGATGTCGACCGTCACCGCGAGGCCGGTATTTTTCACCGGCAGGATCTCCGCCTGCTGCTCGCGCACCCGCGGATTGTTGCTATTGTTCTTCAGCGCCGCCAATTGCACCGCGTAGAACGGGAAGTCGCCCTCGCCCCAGAGTTGGCGCCAGGTGGTGACCAGCGTCTCCATCACATGCCCGTACATCGGGATTCCCGGATTGCCCAGGATCGATTCGCCCTGATACCAGATTGCGCCGCGGATGGCGTAGGGGATGACCCCACTGATCATGCCGTTGTAGAGGACTGTGGGCTGGTGTTGGTCCTGCACCGGATCGCCTCCGCCTCCGCGCGCCCGCCGGGCAGCCGGTGCCGCACCTGGAGTACCCGGCGTGGCCGCCAGGCCCGACGCAGGAGGCGTAGCCGGAGCAGGCGATGCTGCCGGTGGTGCTGGAGGCGCCGCCGGCGCAGCCTTGAACGCCGCCTCCCGTGCATCGAACCCATCCAGCACTGGCTTCAGCTTCGGATCGGCCGCCAGCGCCTCGCGCGAAACCCACGCCTCCGCCGTGCTTGCGCCATACGCCGACAGAATCACGCCCACCGGAACCTTCAGCGCCTGATTCAAGTCCCGCGCAAACAAATAGCCAATCGCCGAAAAGTCCGCCACTGTCGACGGGCTGCATACCTTCCACTCGCCCTTCACATCCGTCTGCGGCGTCAGCGACTTCGTATCCGCCACGGTAAACATCCGCACCTGCGGATAGTTCGCCGCCGCAATCTCCTGCTTCTCGTCCAGCAGCCCGTATGGCCGGTGCCCGGTGTTCGACACGTTGAACACCATGTTCGACTGGCCCGACCCCAGCCATACCTCGCCCACCAATACGTCGTTGATGGTGATCGGCGCGCTGCCCTTGCCGCCCGCAATCGTCATGGTGAACGGCCCGCCAGACTTGAGCTTCGCCAACCGCACCGTCCACTTGCCATCGGCGCTGGTGGTTGCGGACCTGCTTTGGCCAAGGAACTTGACCGTGACCTTTTCGCCGGGGACTGCCGTGCCCCAGATAGGCACTTGCATGCCGTTTTGCAACACCATGTGGTCGCTGAACAAGGCGGCGGGGGCAATTGGGGCCACCTGCGGGCCGGACTGCGCGACGGCAAGACGGAGCATCGTTGCAAGCAGGAGTAGCGTGAAGAAAGCCGGACGCAGGGACGAGGGGATGGACATGGTTCTCTCCAAATGGAACTTAATTGCGCTTCAGACGCCAGGCGGCGAGGAAGCGGCGAAATGGGGGCCGCTGAAGAGACGGGCGGTACAAGTCTTTTGTCTCAGCTCGTGCGATCCTCGGTCTCATCTCGTCTCCGGTGGGACGGGGTAGGCGGGCGGCGCGCCGGGGAAGGTTATAACGAGGTGTTCGTAGACCACGCCGGGGTCGCGGGAGATAAGGCGGAGGGTGTGTTTGCCGGGGGCGAGCGTACCGAGCGGTATGGTTGCGATAACCGAGTTGCGCAGCACGTTCTCCGCCCAGCCGGAGTTTGCAGGGCCGTCGCCAGAGCTGGGGGATTTTTTCGCAGGGGTCTCGCTGGCGTCTAGTTCGATCGGTTTGGCTCCGTCGAGCGAGACCGCGTAGCGCAGCTTGTGATCGGAGTCGACCGGGAAGGTGGGCAGCATGTGCAGCGCAAGCGTCGCCGGGCCGTTGGTGGTGGTGGTGAAGTCGTAGTCGAGCCAGGGCGCAGCCTGCGGCCCGGAGGTCGCGGCACGGATGTCCGAATTCGCCAGCAGTCCTGGACTGCCATACACCACCGAGCCGCCCGAGATGCCAAAATCGCCAAGCACGTTCCAGTGTACGAAGGCGTGGCCCGACGCTTGCACGATAGCTCGGATGTCATCCGACTTGCGCGCAAAGTGCGCTGCGTTGATAGAGACGGTGCAGTGCTGTTCCGCGAAGCTCGCGGTACTTGCCGGCTTGGCGGTTGAATTGGCAGTGCCCTGACAAGCGGCATCGCCCGCGCCCCACGAGGCGGGCAGCGGGGTGTTTGCGTCTGCGGCAGTCGCCGTGCGCGGCATCTCGAAGACATGCCGCTCGCGCGGCGCATCGGACATCATGCCGTCCCACTTGCCATTCTCAAGCGAGTTGTACTTCACCGTAAGCGTCTGGATCGCGTCGTAAGCCGCATGAGCGCGCGCCCCATCCGCCGCCATTGCCGCGTCGGTATGGCTGTGTGCATCGAGATATGTCAGGTCCGTCGCGAGAAGCTTCTCGTTCATCGCAGCCGAGCCTTCGATGGGATAACCGACAAGCTCGAAAAAGGCAGACTGATATTCGGCCGGAAGGTTCTTGCCGAGTTCAATCGCATCGCCTCGCAATCGATCCCACTCCGCAAGGCGCGTGCTGTTCTGGCCATTATTGGCAGTGCCAGCCCCCCCCCACGCCATCGGGTTGAACTCTGTCCGCTTGATCGCGTCGTTATATCCGTTGAATCCCATGAACTCCGGCTTGCGAATGAAGTTGAGGGCATAGTATCGCGTCATGATTTCGGTGGCGATCGACGGTATGTGCCCGTCCGAAGATTCCTCCCACGTGACCGAGGCCATGGGATTCGGATTACCCGGAGCCGGCGGTAGCGCCGGCCCAACCCTCACCGAATAGGGTGACGAGGGTGGCGCAGCCGGGTTGTATCTCGGGAATTGCTCTTCGAACCACCGCGCCAACCACTCGCCCTGGCTCATCTTCGCCATCTTCGGCTCGTCGGCGGCGAGTTGCATAAAGTAGTCGATGTCGATCTCGGCGGGTTTCAGGTCGCCAACATTAAGAATCCAGTACTTGCGCGCGTTGTGGTCGTAGGCCTTGGTCAGTTCTTCCTGAATCAGCGCGGGCGGCGTGGTGCAGAGCCAGAGGTAGTCGTGCGGCGAGCCCCAGTAGCTGACGTGGTAGTACACGCCCGATCCGCCTGCGCGCTTCTGTTCCGCCGCGTTGGGCAGCTCGCGGATGTAGCCGTAGTTGTCGTCCGTCCAGCCCAGGGTTACGTCGTCCGGCACCTTCATACCAACGCGGTAGAGGTCGAGCGACTCCTTGTAGAGCCAGATGACCTGCGGGACCTTCGCATGGTCGGGATTCACGCGCGCCGCCAGCAGTTTGCGCTGCTCCGCCATTGCGTCTTCGACCAGTTTGGCCTTTACTTGTGGCGTCCCTGTGGCCTCCAGGCCGGAGTCGTGTACGCCACGCAGGCCGACGGTGTAGAAGTTCTCGTACTTGCCGTTCTCCACCAGTCGCTTCTCCCAGTAGGCGTTCATTGCCGCGCTGTTGGTCTGGTAGTTCCACGGGCCGTTGCCCTTGGGTGGAGCAGCCTCGTTCCACTCGCCGACGTTGTTCCTCAGCAGCGCCTCGGAGTGGGACGAGCCCATCACGATTCCCCACTTATCGGCCAGCCGCGCGTTCTCCGGTACGGCGTTGAAGGCCAGCGATCCGGGATGCATCGCGGGCCACAGCGAGTTTGCATGAAGCCGCAGCAGCAGCTCGAAGATACGGGCGTAGGTATTCGGCCCGATATTTCCCTTGCCGCCATCAACCGTCGGGTCCATATTTTTGGATGCCCACGGACGCAGGCCCCAGTCCTCGTCGTTCAAAAAAATACCGCGGTACTGCACGGAGGGTTCAGGCTGTACATGCACACCCGCGCGAATGGAGACGGCGGCGTGGTGCGCGATGGGAACGTCGGCCCACCACGTCCACGGCGAGACGCCCATCTGCCGCGAGAGCGTGAACAGCGCGTACGCCGCGCCGCGCCGGTCGCTGCCCGCGATCACCAACGCGCGGCGCACTCCCGGCATCGGCGTGGCAACCACCGCCGTTACCGCAGATTCCCACTTGCCCAGGATTGCTTCGCTGTCGATCTTGTGCGCGGCGGAGAGTTTATCGATCTCCGGCGAGTGGCCGAGAACGCCGACCAGGATCAGGTTCGCCGGCAGCGGCCCAGCGAGCGACGCAAGCAGGCTCGGCTTGATGCCGGTGACCTGCTCCACATCTGCCGCAAAAGCCTCAGCCGCGACGCGCACGGTCTCTGGATTCTGCGGCGCGACGTAGATCGCCGCCGCCCGTCCGTTGGAAACGATAGGGAAGCTTGCCGCGGAAGAAGAATCGAGATCGACCAGCGTTGATGACTGCGCGAGGCAGGCCGTCGTCGAGAGAAGCGCGCAGGCAACAAATGCTGCAAATTGGCGTACTGCAAATTGGCGTTGAATGAGCAAGGTTGGTGCCTCTCGCGTCACCCTCGCGGGGTGGCATTCGACCCTTGAACCATAGCGCAGCCGCAAAGCCCAGGGCAAGTTCGCCGAGCTCTGCGGCGTCCATCCGTCCACAATCCTGCATCTTATGCAGGATGACTGGGACCCGGCGAAGACACGCAGATTCGAGAGATGCTGGATCGCACCCGGCTGGGACCAGACTGACGGAGATTCGCAAGACGGAGGTTCAAGGCTTGGCAAAGATCTACTGGGTGGCTGCTTGTTCGATTCTGCCCCTGATGTTGGCATCACCGTTGAGCGGCGTCGGTGCGTCGACTGCCGTGCCGCAAGA
>Ga0302274_10004632_pt1 | contig 11914 bp, 8 predicted proteins | sample III_Bog_N2_1_FD_198755 | JGI IMG/M metagenome (GOLD analysis project Ga0302274, IMG submission 198755) | Peat permafrost microbial communities from Stordalen Mire near Abisko, Sweden - III_Bog_N2_1 | ecosystem: Environmental > Terrestrial > Soil > Wetlands > Peat | place: Sweden: Abisko...
GAACAAGATGATTTCAGACCTGCCAAACGTGACCTTCTCACATGGAGGGGCTGAGAAGATTCTAGCGGCTGATGCGAGCTTCGATATCGTTCTGATGTTTAAATCATTACATCACGTACCCGTTGACCTGATGGAAAAAGCGCTCAATGAAGTTAGTAGGGTATTGAAGCAAGGCGGATTGGCTTATGTTTCTGAGCCAGTTTATGCAGGGGATTTTAATAATATCCTTAGCCTTTTCCACGATGAACGGGTAGTGCGTGAAGCTGCTTTCGCTGCAGTTAAGCGAATAGTTTCATCGCGCCGAATGGCGCTGGTGACACAGAAATTTTTTCTTCAACCTATGCATTTTGAAGATTTCACTGAATTTGAAGAACAGGTAATTGGGGTAACCCATTCTGACCACAAGCTATCAACAGAGCTATTTGAGGAAGTCCGCGCTAAATTTAATAAGTGCATGACCCCTGCGGGAGCAGATTTTTACATGCCGATTCGCGTCGACTTGCTAAGCAATAACTTGTTCTAATGAAGAGGATCTTAGTACACAACGATGAAAACATTTCCGAAACAGCTTCAGTTGTTGTTTAAGCGCCGGATCAACAGGAACCGTAACAGGAAAATATGACAAAACTAATCGACAAGGACGAAGATATTCTACAGGCATCCTTGGCAATCAAGGCTATCGCGCATCCCCTGCGTCTGAAAATTCTTTGTGTGCTGGGCAACAAAGAGGTCAGCGTGCAGGACATTGTCGCCGATGTAGGTACCTCGCAGAGTAACATCTCGCAACACCTCTCTATCCTGCGGGACAAGGGTGTACTAGTTACACGAAAGGACGCTAATCGCGTCTATTACCGCATCGGAGATCCTCGTACTATCAAGCTGATTGACATGATGCGCGAGGTATTTTGCACCGAGTAGTTGTTCGGGAAAATAAACATCAGGTACTACAGTGAATTGCGCCTTGCAGGCATTATAAATTGGAGAAGATGATGCTTATCCCGGTTATTCAGGTTGTCTTTTTAATGGCATTAGAACATTCTAATGCTCAAATCATTCAGGTCAGGTAATGGTCATGATGCTTCGTATATTGTTGCTGTTTACTTTTATTTTCATTTCAACCGCGCAGGCAGCGGATCAGCTTGCCGTCGCACCGGTGCAATACCGCGAGGTGGCACAAAGCTATAGTGCAGACGGCATAGTCGAGGCGGCGCGGCAGTCCACCGTGTCGGCACAAATTGCTGGGCGCGTGAAGGAAATTTTCTTCGATGTCGGTGACACAGTGAAAAAGGGCCAAGTCATCCTGCGCATAGATGAGCGCGAGGCGGCGCAGGCGGTAGCGGGCAGCCAAGCGCAGTTGATGCAGGCGCAGGCTGCGATGCAAAACGCAAAATCCACCTACGAACGCTCACGCCAGTTATTTGCACAGAAATTCATCAGCCAGGCCGCGCTGGACAAAGCTCAGGCCGATTACAAAATGGCATTGGCGCAGGCAGCGGGAAGTGAGGCCGGTGCAGAGCAGTCGGCGCTGGCACACGGCTATACCGCCGTGACCGCACCTTACAGCGGCGTGGTTGGCGCACGTCTGGTCGAGGTGGGTGAAATGGTGACTGTGGGCAAACCGCTGATGAGCGGCTTCGATCCCGTGCAGATGCGCGTCATTGTAGATGTACCGCAATACAAGCTGGCGGATATCGGTGCGCATCCCCAAGCCATGATTGAACTCTCCTCCCTGAACCGGCAAGTGCAGGCCGCTTCGATAACGGTGCTGCCCACCGCCGATGCGCGCACGCACAGCACTCAGATACGAGCCTATCTTCCTGCCAACGAGGCGGGTGTCTATCCCGGCATGTTTGTGCGCGTCCGTTTCGCTGTTGGCAAAGCGAACAAGTTGCTCATTCCGTCCAGCGCCGTGGTGCGCCGCAGCGAAGTGGTGGCGGTGTATGTAGTGGATGACAAAGGCGAAGCCAGGCTGCGTCAGGTGCGCTTGGGCGAACCCGCCGGGCAGGATGAAATCGAAGTTCTGGCTGGATTGAACCCTGGTGAGAAGGTGGCGCTGGAGCCAATTAAGGCTGGCATGGCGCAGCAGGCGAAATGATGGGTATTTCCGGACGTATTGCCAGAGTTTTCCTGCATTCGCAGATGACGCCATTGTTGGCATTGGTGGCTGTGCTGCTGGGCGTTTTTGCAGTGGCGGTGACCCCGCGCGAAGAGGAACCACAGATCAACGTCACTATGGCGAATGTGCTAATCGCCTATCCCGGCGCATCCGCGCAAGATGTAGCGAATACCGTAGCGACGCCCGCCGAACAGGTGTTGTCCCAAATCTCCGGCGTGGATCATGTGTATTCCGTTTCTCAGCCCGGCATGGCGGTGCTCACCGTGCAATTCAAAGTGGGTGAGCAGCACGTTCCTTCGCTGGTCAAACTTTATGATGTTATTCATTCCCATTCCGACTGGTTGCCGCCCACATTAGGCGTAGCGCAACCTATCATCAAGGCCAAGGGCATAGATGATGTACCCGTGGTAGCGTTAACCCTTTGGCGCGAGGAAGCGGCTGGCGGCGGGCTGGCGCTGACTCAAGTGGCCCATGCCATCGAGGCCGAACTGAAGCGCGTTAAAGGCACGCGCGAAGTCACAACCCTTGGGGCGACACAGCGCATGGTACGCGTGCTACTCAACACGGAAGCGCTGAATGCCCACCAGCTTTCCGTACAGGATATTCGCGCCACTTTGCAGGGCGCCAACGTGTCGCAGGATGCGGGCAGCCTGGCGCAGGGAAACCGCGAGGTGCGGGTGCAGGCCGGCAATTTCCTGAGCGATGCGAACGAGGTCAGCCAACTGGTGGTGGGTGTATCTGACGGCAAACCGGTGTTTCTGCGTGATGTGGCCGATATTCAGGACGGCGCCGATCAGCCTTCCAGCTATGTCTGGCTTGGCACGGGTACGGCGGCAAGCGACAAGGGTCTCACGGCCAAGGGTGAATTCACTGCCGTTACCGTAGAGATAACAAAAAAGCCGGGCGAGAATGCGGTGGATGTTGCCGATAAATTATTGCAACGCGTGGAAGAACTCAAGGGCAGTGTAATTCCTGCGGATGTGCACGTCACCACCACGCGCAATTACGGTGAGACCGCAAACGACAAGGCAATGAAGCTGATCCACAAATTGATCTTCGCCACCGCCGCCGTGGTCGCGCTGGTATGGATTGCGCTCGGGCGGCGCGAGGCGTTCATCGTCGGTGTTGCCGTGCTACTCACCCTGGCGGCGACACTGTTTGCCTCTTGGGCTTACGGTTTTACGCTTAACCGGGTTTCATTATTCGCGCTAATCTTCTCAATCGGCATATTGGTAGATGATGCGATAGTTGTTGTAGAGAATATTCATAGGCGGCGCGGACTGGCGCAAGGTCAGACGTTGTCCGAAATTATTCCAGAAGCAGTAGACGAAGTTGGTAGCCCCACCATACTTGCCACCTTCACGGTGATCGCAGCACTTTTGCCGATGGCCTTTGTTAGCGGGCTGATGGGGCCGTATATGAGCCCCATTCCGATCAACGCCAGCATGGGTATGCTGATCTCGCTGGCGGTAGCGTTCATCATCACGCCCTGGTTGGCGCTGCGTTTTTCCGGGGCGCATCACGCGACGGTTAAAGATGAGCAAGATACCAAGTTGGCAAAATTCTTCCGGGCGCGACTCACGCCATTCCTGAACGGCGAACACGGCAAGTCCGCACGGCGAAAATTGTGGCTGGGAATACTGGCAGGGTTGCTGCTGGCGGTATCGCTGGGCGTGGTCAAACTGGTGGTGCTGAAAATGCTGCCGTTCGACAACAAGTCCGAATTCCAGGTTGTGGTGGATATGCCCAGCGGCACGGCGCTGGAGCAGACCGGTGCGGTGATGCACGAGATCGGCGTCTATCTCGCCACAGTGCCGGAAGTAACGGACTACGAGGGCTATGCCGGAACTGCCTCGCCAATTAACTTCAACGGCTTGGTGCGCCAATATTATCTGCGCAGCGCATCGGAGCAAGGCGACATCCAGGTCAACTTGAAGGACAAGCACCTCCGCAATCGCAGCAGTCATGAAATCGCCAGCAGCGTGCGCGAGCCGATCGAGACGATTGCCAAAAAATGGAACGCGAAAGTGAAGATTGTGGAAGTGCCGCCCGGGCCTCCGGTGATGTCCCCCATCGTGGCGGAAATCTACGGGCCGGACTACAACGGTGCGCGTAAGGTAGCGAGCAAAGTACATGAACAATTCGCCCAGACCAAAGACATCGTCGGCATAGACGACACCGTGACAGAAGCCGTGCCCAAACTGGTGTTGCATGTCCTGCAAAGCAAGGCAGCACTGCTCGGTATCGCCCCCGGCGACATCGTGGATGCAATCCACGTCGCCTTGGCCGGGCAGGACGTGGCTTCTCTGCACGATGCCACGGCAAAATACGCACCTCCGCTACGCTTGATTCTGCCTGCTGAGAAACGCAGTCGCATGGATGACGTGCTCAATCTCAAGGTACGCGCCCGCGATGGCGTGCTGGTTCCATTGTCCGAGGTGGTACAGATAGAGCAGATACAGCGCGATTACCCTATCTATCACAAGGATCTGCTGCCGGTAGTGTATGTGACAGGCGACATGGCTGGGAAATTGGACAGTCCCTTGTATGGCATGTTCAGCATTAACTCCAAGGTTGCCGATGCATCGCTCGAACAAGGCGGTGTATTGGAACCGTATTTCTTCACGCAACCGTCCAATCCTTATGCGGCTTATGCGCTGAAATGGGATGGCGAATGGCAGGTGACCTTCGAGACCTTCCGCGATATGGGCATTGCCTATGGGGTAGGCTTGGTATTGATCTACTTGCTGGTGGTGGCGCAGTTCAAGAGTTACCTTACGCCGCTGATCATCATGGCGCCGATCCCGCTCACCATCATTGGCGTAATGCCCGGTCACGCCTTGCTCGGTTCGCAATACACCGCCACTTCGATGATAGGCATGATTGCACTTGCAGGCATCATCGTGCGCAATTCGATCCTGTTGGTGGATTTCATCAACCTGCAATTGCGTGGCGGTATGGATTTGCAGCAGGCCGTAATTGGAGCAGCCAGCGCGCGTGCAAAACCGATCATCCTGACCGGGCTTGCGGCTATGCTGGGGGCACTGTTCATCCTGGATGACCCGATCTTCAACGGGCTGGCCATTTCACTTATCTTTGGCATCTTGGTGTCCACTGTACTGACGCTGGTGGTGATCCCGGTGCTGTATTACGCTACGCTATATCGGAAAATCAACTAACCATCTTCAACCAGGGAGTATTGTCATGTCCGCTGAACGCATCGTCCGAATTGTGGCAGGTTTTTTTATCCTGCTATCCCTGTCGCTGGGGGTAGCAGCCAGCCCGCTGTTCGTCAGCAAATATTTCCTGTTTTTCACCGCTTTCGTGGGCCTGAATCTGCTCCAAAGTGGCTTCACCAATTTCTGCCCGCTTAACAATATTTTGGCGAGATTCGGTATCAAGTGATCAGTTTCTATCAGAAATAATGAATGAGCCTCATGGAGTACCCTTAGACATGACTACTACTAAATACATCATACTTGCACTGGCATTAAGCATAAGTCCCGTCGCCGGGGCAGCAGACTTGCTCGAAATCTATCATGCGGCGCAGTCGCAGGATGCGGTTTTCGCAGCAGCGCAAGCAACTCAGCGCGCCGGACAGGAGAAGCTGCCGCAGGGGCGCTCCTTGCTGTTGCCCAGCGTGAATCTGAACGCCAGCAGTACCTACAACAACAACTGGATTCAGTATCGCGGTGCTTTCCTTATTCCAAATGTCGGTACTCTTCCCCTCCCCAATGGCGCAATGCAGTTTAACAGCAATGGTTATGGCGTGACTCTGACGCAGCCGCTTTTCCGTCAGCAGAATTGGGTGGTTTACACTGAAGCTGAATTGCAGGTAACTCAAACCGACGCGCAGTTCAAGGCTGCGGAACAAAATTTGATCGTGCGTGTGGCGCAAGCCTATTTCGATGTACTAATAGCACAGGACAGCGTGGATCTTGCCGAGGCTCAGAAGAACGCCATTTCCGAGCAACTCGCACAAGCCAAGCGCAACTTCGAAGTGGGCACAGCCACCGTTACCGACACTTACGAAGCACAGGCTCGTTACGATCTCACCAATTCACAGGAAATTGCTGCGCAAAGCAATCTTGAAATCAAGAAGCGCGCGTTGCAACAGATCGTCAACGCGAATCCGGGCGATCTGCGCCATTTGGGCAAGGAGCTCAAACTGGATGCGCTGCAGTCGAGCAATGTGGGAAAGTGGTTGGACGATGCGCAGCAGGGCAGCCTGCAAATTGTTGTAGCGCAAGCGGGCGCTGAACTGGCAGAAAAAGAAGTGGCGCGCAATCGCGGCGGCCATTACCCGACTGTGGATTTGGTCGCCAGTTATTCACAAAACTCAGCAGGCAACGGCGCCTTTGGGTTTGGTAGCGACGGCCATAGCCAAGCCATCGGTGTACAACTTAATCTGCCGTTGTATCAGGGCGGAGAAGTTCAGTCCAAGTTGCGCGAGGCCGAAGCCAACCATGACCGTGCCAAGGAAGAACTTGAAAACACTCGCCGCAATGTCGAGCTGCAAACACGCCAGGCTTATCTGGGCGTGGTAGACGGCATCGCCCAAGTCAAGGCGTTGCAACAGGCGTTGAAATCCAGCGAAAGTTTGCTGGAAGCAAGTAAGCTGGGGCAGGATGTCGGCGTGCGCACCAATCTGGATGTGCTGAACGCACAGCAACAGCTTTATTCCACCCGCCGCGATTTATACCAAGCCGAATACAACTATCTCATCAGTCAACTGCAACTGAAGGCGGCAGTAGGAACCTTGGCCGAAGATGATCTCGCCAAGATTAATCAGGCGCTCTATTGATTGACTCTATTGGGTTACGACCTTGTTCGATTACAAGAAGGCTATGACTCTTTGGGAGGCAGGTTATGCGTTGCACAAGCCGGGTATCTGTTTTAGCTATCGCAACATTGCTGGAATTGCCCCCGTAAACTATTCCTAAAACCATCGTCACATCAAGGTTGTAAGTTGCACAAGTTGATATTATAGTAGTAAATAATGAAATTCTTATATTACGCGGACGGGGCAGACACAATATATTAAGAATACAGAGGAAACAGATTGTTGGCCTGTTAATGATCTGTAGGTAACACGCGATTAAATACACGGGGTATGCATTGTTTTGTATTTGGTTGCGTTAGCTTGTGTTCTATCGATTTTTTCGCAGTGTTTTGAAATTTACTTATTTGAGGGGTGAAAACATGTCACGAATCTTGATTTTAGGCGCGGGTATCTCCGGGCATACTGTCACTAGGTATCTAAATAAATGGATTGGTAAGCAGCACGAAATTGTAGTTGTTTCCCCCAATGCTAAATGGAATTGGATACCTTCCAATATCTGGGTCGGTGTTGGTCAAATGACAGAGGAACAAGTTACTTTTGATCTGGCTCAGTTGTACAACAAGATTGGGGTTCGCTTTCTTCAAGCCAAGGCATTGTCAATGAACCCCGAAGGAAACAGTGAGAGTGCAACCCCATTTGTAACGGTCGAATACACTCACCCTTCTAAAGTCGGTGAACAAGAAAGCATTTCTTACGACTTTCTAGTAAATGCCACAGGACCGAAACTAAATTTTGGTGCTACCGAAGGGTTGGGTCCGGAGCACGGTCATACGGTATCCGTGTGCACAGCATCTCATGCACTGGAAGCTAATATAAAACTTCAGGCTTCAATCGATGCCATGCGCGCAGGCAAACACCAAACTATGGTGGTTGGCACGGGTCATGGGATGTGTACTTGCCAAGGAGCCGCATTTGAATATATCTACAACGTGGATCATGTTTTGCGCGAGGCCGGGGTTCGTGACAAGGCGCGGATCGTTTGGCTCAGCAATGAGTACGAATTAGGCGACTTCGGTATGGGTGGCGTGCATATTAAGCGTGGCGGCTACGTTACTAACGGCAAGACCTTCGCCGAATCGTTGATGGTTGAGCGTGGGATCGAATGGATTACTCGTGCGCATGTGAAAAAAGTCGAAGCTGGAAAAATTCATTATGAGATATTGGATGGTAGCTTCCACGAGCAGGAATTTGATTTTTCCATGCTGATACCGCCCTTTGCCGGGGTTGGGCTGAAGGCTTTCGACAAAGCTGGTGAAGACATCACCAGCAAGATTTTTGCGCCCAACGGTTTCATGAAGGTGGATGCTGATTACACTCCACGACCGTATTTGGAATGGAGTGCCAAGGACTGGCCGAGGACTTACCAAACACCGACATACCGTAATATTTTCGCGGTCGGCATTGCTTTTGCGCCGCCGCATATGATCAGCAAGCCAATGCAAAGCGCAAATGGAACGCCCATCAATCCGACGGCCCCCAGAACCGGGATGCCATCAGCAGCTATGGCGAAAGCGGTTGCCATGAGCATCCGCGACATGCTCAACGGTGCGGAAAAACCAACTCATACTGCATCAATGGCTGAAATGGGTGCGGCGTGTGTGGCATCGACGGGGTCGAATTTTTTTACCGGCACCGCTGCCACCATGACAGTGTATCCCGTCGTGCCAGATTTTGAGAAATATCCGGATTACGGTCGTGATATTGATCTGACTTTTGGTGAAATTGGCTTGGCCGGTCACTGGATGAAATACCTGCTGCACCATGCTTTTATTTATCAGGCAAAAATGAAACCAGGCTGGTCCGTTCTACCGGATTAATAACCCCCAATATTTTTTAAGGAGCAAGACATGCCAGGAAAAATCACCAACAGGGAGCCTTACCAGCAGGCTTATTACCCTCCGTCTCCGACCGGGTTAACGCGGTATATGCGGACATCGCTTATATGGCAGGCTTTCCGCTTTCTCGTTATCAACCTGAAGATTCTGAAATTGATGGCGAAATCGCATCATTAAATTTGCAAAGGCTAAGAGTGCAGCCTTTTTTCGTATTGTTGCCATAGCGTGACTCCCGTTCCCGAACCATCAACCTACGCCATGCTGCTGGCCGGTCTGGGGCTGATAGGTTTCGTTGCGTATCGCCGCAAGAACGATTCTTCTAACATGCTTATGGCAGCATAATCCTTGCATCACATAAAACCACAGAGGGTGTAACTCCCTTTGTGGCTTATCTGTTGGCTAAACACAAAAATCCATCAGTCTACCGCTATTGCCAGCAGTTCCATCTTTAACAAGTAGTGCATACTATTTCTTCGTTTGCTTGTCCTGTGAGCGTGGAACCTCGTTTTTTTGCGTGCTCGCCATCTTCAGACGGTCCATTGCTAGCTTCCACACCTTCTCTTGGCTTTCCTTGGGGAGTGCCATCAGTTTTTTCATCGTGTCCTTTTTCATATTTCCCTCGTTTTAGCCAGAGCCACCAAGGGGATGATGCCCCCTTTTAATTGCGCACTTTTTTATCGCACGAATCTCTTTCTGGCAAGATAAAGCAAAGAAAAATCGCCGAGCTATCTTTAGCGGCAGCGGGTTAAGATGAACAGATTAGTCCGGAATCGGAAATTTTGTTGTGTATATGACTTTTTGTCCGGAACTGCCACTTAATTTCCCGGGAGTGTCGCATCCCGCCAATAACATAATTAGTAACCCAATAAATAAAGTATTCCTAATCATATTCCCTTTCCGTGTGAAGTTAAAAGCGTGGCGGCGAGGCACAATTTATATTGCATATTATAATGCACAGTCGTTCAAACGCCGATCACCATCGGCATGCTGCCCCACCGTCCCCGCAATGAATTCCCCAATCATGGTTTGACAATGTCTTCCCGCAGGCGAGTTTTCATTAAGTTCCAAGCATAAGTTGTTCTCTCTAGCTCCAGTTGGCCTACCGGATCATAAGCGGAAAGAGCCTACCGAACGTGAAAGTTCATCAGCAAGTTGTCCCAGTTTCTGGGCGGCTATAGCGGCATCTGCGGCCGCTGCATTATTTTCTTCCACCATCGAAGCGATGTTTTCAATGTCACGCGCAATTTCAGTGCTTGCCGCCGTCTGTTCCTTGAGCGAGTCGGTGATATTGTTGACGACCCCTGCCACGCGTCGGGCACCTGATTCCATATCTTCGATGGACGACCCAGCCTGTTGGGCGAGTGCTGCACCAGAACTGACTTGCTCGACGCTGGATGCCATGCTCTGAACGGCATCCTTGGTGCTGCCTTGGATTTTTTCAATGGTTGTGGCGATCACATTGGTCGACTGTTTGGTACGGTCAGCAAGTTTTCTTACTTCGTCGGCTACCACAGCAAAGCCGCGTCCCTGCTCACCAGCGCGTGCCGCCTCGATTGCAGCATTTAGTGCAAGCAGGTTGGTCTGGTCGGCAATATCCTTGATGACGTTGATCACTGCGGAAATTTCGTTCGATTGCTGTTCGAGGGTGCTGATAATCGCGGAGGAGGCGCCAACCGAGTCGGCAATCTTGCCCATTTCGGTAGCGGCGCTGTGGATGACCATGCTACTTTTGTGCGACAAGGCCTCAGCATTAACAGTAAGAGTATGGGCCTCGTTTGTGTTGTCGGCGATCTGGCTGATGCTAACAGTCATTTCCTCAATGGCAGCGGCGGCGGCGCTGGTCGCCTCGCTCTGTTTTTCAGAGGAATTGGCGACTGATTGAGATGCCTGAGCCAAATCTCGTGCCGCTTGGCCAACCTGTGTAGAGCTGTTGCCGATGCTGGAAACCATATTGCGCAGCTGGTCACGCATCGCCTTCAACGACGCAAGAAGACTGGTGCTGTCGCCCGGCGTTGTGTGCATATCAACACCAAGATTGCCTGCCGCGATCTGACGTGCGATGTCGTTGGCGTAGGACACCTCTCCGCCGAGCGCATTGCCGATTACTCGCACGACGATCACGGCGGTGGTAATAGCGACAAGCACGACCAGAATGGAGAGTGCGACGATGATCATTTTGAGGTTGGCTGCCAAATCAACGGTTTCGGCACTGAGGCTCGCCATGTGGGCGGACTGGTAGTCAATTAGTTCGCTGATCGTCTTGACATAGTCCTCAAGTTTCCCTTTAAGAGTGCCAGTGAGAAAGTTGTCGGCTTCCATCTTGTTGCCGGCCTTGATCAATTCGAGGTACTGCTTGCGGTTATTAGTGTAATCCTCCCGCGCCTTTAGCATCGTGGAAAGGTGCTTTTTTTCTGTCTCAGAGGCATTGGCTTTCCCAAGGAAGTCAAACTGGGTAGTGATTACTTTGCTATTCGCCGCCATCTCATCCGTGATGCGCTTGCTATCATCGGGGCTATTTATTTGAAGCAACAAAAGCGTGTTGGCCCAGTTGCGTATCACGTTGATCCGTATTATCTCGGCTGCCATCATCTTTGTGTAGGCATCCTGGGTAACCTCGGTGATATGACTGCTCACTGCGCTACTTCGTTCATAGACAACCACGGCCATGATTAGCACTAGCGAGATGATGATGCCGAATCCCCACGAAAGCAGGGCGCGGATTTTAGTATTGGAAAACATGATGTTTCTCCCCCGTAGCTTACTTATATGAGTAACATTGAGCTTGTAATACTAGCGTTAGCCCGATTTGATCATCACTCACTACTCTGCCTTCGGGCTAGGCAATTTTTATCATACTCGTACCTAACTACAACGGCATAGGTTAGTTATCGTCCAGACTTATTGGAACTTTAAACTTTGTTCGGCAAGCCAGTGTCGATTGTGGGGCTATGGTGACCGATGGCATCGCTCGTTCGATGTCGGTGGAAGTATTTGCAAACAGCCAAAAATTTCCGCTTTTTATAAGTGCCACCTTCTCCTCGGTGCCGAAAGCTCAGGTATTATGCGTCTCCTTCCGATATTATTGCTCGATGGTTGTCTGATGCCTTTTTCCTTTCCCTC
>Ga0302274_10004635_pt1 | contig 11909 bp, 8 predicted proteins | sample III_Bog_N2_1_FD_198755 | JGI IMG/M metagenome (GOLD analysis project Ga0302274, IMG submission 198755) | Peat permafrost microbial communities from Stordalen Mire near Abisko, Sweden - III_Bog_N2_1 | ecosystem: Environmental > Terrestrial > Soil > Wetlands > Peat | place: Sweden: Abisko...
CGCCACGCTCGCTCCCTTGCACAGCAATGCCAGTCACCCTGACTCGAATATCGATTGGACGCAGTTCGAGCCGATTACCGGTTTACCGAACTATGCCATCACGAATCGAATTCCCTACACCGAGGAATACATGCTGTCCTTGCAGCGTGGGTTTGGGGCCAGGACCGTACTCACTGTGAATTACGTAGGCAATCAGGGGCATCGGCTTCTCGTGCTGGATGAGGCCAACCCGGGGAATCCGGCGTTGTGCCTGGCTTTGAGCGATCCCAACAACCTCGCGCCAAGCCCCGCGCAGGCCCCGTGCGGCCCTTTCGGCGAAGACAGTGAATACATCACTTCCTCCGGTTCACCCTTCGGAGGCAAGATATTTCAGGGCACCCGCGGACCCTTGGGATCGAGTTTCGGCAGCAATGCCAACCAGTCCACAATTGGCAATTCCAGCTACAACGCCCTGCAGATCACCTTTCGTCATAACAGCAAACGCCTGAATGTGCTGGCCGGATACACCTATAGCAAGTCCGAAGACCAGTCTTCGAACCTCGGCGAAGAGGTCAATCCGCTGGATCCCTCGCTCAGCAAGGCCTTGTCCGCCTTTGATGTAAAGCATAACTTTGTCGTCAGCTACGCCTACAAGATACCGTTCGAGATCCTTTTCCACACTTTGAACCGTGGGACGGAAGGATGGGAATTATCGGGGATCACGCACTTCAGCTCCGGTATGCCCGTGACTCTTGTCAATTATGGTGACAATTCGCTGCTCGGGACGGAACCGAATGGCGTCAATAATTTCGGCGTCGACGAGCCCGACTACGCGGGCGGCGCACTCCACCTGAACCACGATCCACGCAACGGACGTCCGTATTTCGATGCTGGCCAATTCAGCCAAAACAACCTGGGTACGCCGGGGACGGCCCGACGGCGCTTCTTTTACGGACCTGGGATGAACAACTACGATATGGCCCTTCTCAAGCATCTGCGCCTGAGCGAATCGAAGTCTGTTCAGTTTCGGCTTGAGGGCTTCAACATCTTCAACCATACTCAGTTTTTCGGCCCGCAATCCGTCGATGGCAATATCGGCAGTGCCACCTTCGCGCAGGTGGTGAATGCAACCTCTCCCCGGCTCCTTCAATTGGCTGCCAAATTCTTTTTCTAGCTCTCGCGGCGGCGTGGCGGCTTGTATCGCCCTCTGTTCGAAGCGGACTAGAATCGCTAAGAGCGCAACGCCGATCCAAACCTGGAATTGGACCTGCGGAGCGCCCGCTGCTAACCTCATTTCTCCGTGATCCACAACTACGACGTCATCGTTCTCGGAGCAGGCGCTGCTGGCTTGATGTGCGCCATCGAGGCTGGCAAGCGAGGCCGGCGTGTCATCGTCCTCGAACGCTCCGATCGCATTGGCAAGAAGATCCTGATCTCCGGCGGTGGCCGTTCCAACTTCACCAACCTGCACACTAGCGCGGATAACTTTCTTTCCGCGAATCCTCATTTCGCCAAGTCAGCTCTCGCTCGCTACACTCCCGCTGATTTCATCGCCTTGATCGACAAGCATCGGATTCCTTATCACGAAAAAAAGCTCGGCCAATTGTTTTGCGATCGAGCAGCCAGCGACATCACCAACATGCTTGAACAGGAGTGTCGCGATGCAAATGTAGAAATTCGCTGCAACTTAAAAATTGAGCAGGTGAGAAGAGACACCGTCGCAGAACAAAAAACTCAGACCAGTCTTTTCGTCGTCCAAGCCGGCAACGTCGCCTTTTCCGCGGAACGCCTGGTAGTCGCCACCGGAGGCCTCTCCATCGCGAAGATCGGCGCAACCTCGTTTGGATACGACCTTGCACGGCAATTCGGCCTGAAAATCGTCACGCCGCGGCCCGCGCTGGTTCCTCTCACATTCAGTAATCGAGATCGCAAACGCTGGAGCGAGCTGGCTGGAGTTTCCCTCGAAGTAATCGCTTCTGTTGCCAACGGAAATCGAAATTTCCGTGAGAATATGCTATTCACCCATCAAGGCCTGAGCGGCCCGGCGATCCTTCAGGTCTCTTCTTATTGGGATGGTGCGGTTCCCCTTCAACTCGATCTTGCCCCTGATCGGAAACTCGCCCGGAAACTCGCCGACGAGTGCGGCGCCCGTCGGCCCCGCGATGAATCGACTTGGAGGGCGTCGCTAAGGGATGTTCTGCCGCGCCGCTTCGCCGATCGCTGGATTGAAACTTATCCTCTCCGCGGCAATTCTGACCGCGATTTCATCGAGGCCGAGCGGCTACTCCACGCGTGGCAAGTGAGACCTGAAAGCACCGAGGGCTATCGCAAGGCAGAAGTCACAGCAGGCGGCGTCGACACCGCCGAACTCTCAGCCAAGACCCTGGAGTCCAAAGCCGTTCCAGGACTATTTTTCATCGGAGAAGTAGTAGACGTCACCGGCCAGCTCGGAGGTTTCAATTTTCAATGGGCCTGGGCATCCGGATTTTGCTCAGGACAAGCGGTCTGATACCGCGCTCCTCATTATCCGCACTACAATCGCGCGCGCGATGCCTGCTTACAACAATTCCGCGCCTTCTTGCATGAATGGCATTCGTGCAAAGATCTCCGCTGCTTTTTCCAACTGCTTCAAGTCCTCGCCCGTGAAGTCTGCGCCCGCCAGCGAAGCGTCCAATCCCTTACGAGAAATTTGAATAACTCCCATTACATTTCCTGATTCCGACACCGGCACTGACATGATTTTTTGTATCGGCATCTGTTCCTGTCCCCGATCTTCTTCCTCGGTACCCGGCCCCAGTTTCACCGCTTCAAAAAGACTGACGTGCTTCACCCGCATAAAAGTATTCGACAACAGTGGAGTGCGAGTCGATGCCGTCCTTGCCGCGACCGCCGATCCGCTCAACGGTAGGACGCCCGCCGAACGCAATTCCGCCGGGAAAATAAAACGCAAACTGCCCTTTTCGAGCCGTAAGAGAGCGACTTCGCTGCGACGCACTCTCAGTATCTGCGCCAGTTTCAAGCACGCCCGGTCCGCACTCGGAGCCTCCGATAGCATGACCTCTAAATCGTTAAGGCTTGCCTTCGCAGCCTTGGTTGCGGACCCTTGCCCCGTTGCCATATAGTGCCGTTTTCCTTTACTCCTACATCCTGCTTGCACTAACAGCTTTTGGACAAGTTACTTGAGTACTTTGCCGTTTTCACGCGGACATGTCCTCTCTTCTACTCGTCCAAAAGAGTATCTTTTTTTGTACGCACACCTGAATTTCGCATCCACTTCCACAGCTATGCGCGTTATGATTCAGATACAGGTCAACGCAAGAAAATTAAACTGCGGACAACATGCGTTTGGGGCATTCGCCGTTTGATTTTGTACAGAATTTTGTTGATTTAGTCCCTTGTTAAGGAGTACTGCATGGCTCGTAAGACAACTGGAAATGTGACATCCCGCGGCAAAAAGACCGAAACCACGGCTCAACCTGCGACCGTTGAAACCTCTCCCGTGGCAACAACCGCAGTAACCGCAGCACCCGCGATAACGCCAGTTACCAAAGAAGCGCGCAAGGTCGAAAAAACAGCGACCGTCACCGCAATCAATCGCGGTCAAGTGAATCTCAATCTGGAAGAGGCGATTCGCCGTCGCGCCTACGAACTCTATCTGGAACGCCGCGCCACCGCTGGCGCGAAGCATGGCGACGAAAGTCAGGATTGGCTGATTGCTGAACGCGAGATTCGTTCGCGTGATAGCGGTCACGGGCAACACACCGCCTGAAGTTCAGCAACGGGGAGTTCGCGCTCCCCGCTGCTTTTGTATCCCGCGAAATCGTAACCTCGATCACGCTGCCGAAGTTCTTGCGCCCGACTATTCTTGCTACTGCTGGACGGCTTGCGTCAGTACCGGCTTAACCTGCTCGCGTTGCAAATCTGCCGCGTCCCAACCACCGCCTAAGGCCTTCACCAGAAAAACGGACGTTGTCATCTGTTGGCCCAGTAACTGTGTTTCCAGCCGCTCGTTCGTCAGCAACGTCGCTTGCGCCGTAATCACGTCGAGATACGTGGTGACTCCGCCAACATAGCGATCATTCGCGATATCCAGCGCGCGCCGCGAGTCGGAGACCGCTTGCTCCTGCGTCTTCGCAGCTTGATCCAACAACGCCAATCCTGAGAGCCCATCTTCCACCTGCTGGAACGCCTCCAGCACGGACTCGCGATAGTTGGCTACCGATTCGTCGTAGCCCGCCCGAGTCAGCGCCAAGTTCGCACGATTCCGGCCGCCATTCAACACCGGCTGAAGCAGGTCGCCGCCCAAAGCCCACATTACGCTCGGAGCATTCACCAGAGTAGAAATGTCGCGACTCTCCCACCCTCCGCTTCCTCCCAACGTGATGTGCGGATAAAACGCCGTCATCGCGATCCCCACTTGCGCATTTTCAAATGCCATCTGCCGCTCGCTTGCGGCAACGTCCGGCCGCCGTTCCAGAATTTCCGACGGCACTCCCGTCGGAATCGCCGCAGGCTTCGCATTGAACGGCGCCTCGGCCACGCGGAATGAAGATGCCGGCTTCCCCAACAGCACTGCGATCGCATGTTCGTACTGCGCCCGCTGTTGCAGCACGAGCTGCAATTGCGTTGCAGTGGAGTCCAGAAGCGCTGCCTGCTGTGCTACTTCCAGACCGGAAGCAACTCCGCCATCGTGCCGGCGGTTTACCAGGTCCAGCCCTTTTTGCTGGATCTCGACCGACTGCCGGACCACGCCTATCTCGCGATCGCTTTCCCGCAAGTTGTAATAGTCGGCCGCAAGTTCCGCGGTCAGCACCAGCCGCACATTCTCCAGGTCGGCTGCGCTGCCCTGCAAAGAAGCATTCGCCGCCTCCAGATTCCGCCGCACCCGCCCAAATAAATCCAACTCGTAGCTCACGGAAAATGGAACGCTAAAATTATTTTGTGTAAAAGGCGGCAACTCTCCCCCCGAGAACGCACGGTTCTTCGAGACTTCCTGCCGCTGTGCCGCCGGATCGGCATTCACGGTCGGAAAGAACGCCGCCGACACAATTCGCGCTTGCGCCCGTGCCTGCGCTAGGCGACTCTGCGACGCCGCCAGCGACTGGTTCGCCTGCAGCAATTGCTGCTCTAACTGATCCAGATCGGCGTCATGAAATATTTGCCACCACGCGCCCTTGGCAATCGCGTCCTTCGGAGTCGCAGTCTCCCACGGCCCTTCGCCTTTCCATGTGTCTGGAACCTGCGCCGCTGGCCGCTTGTATCGCGGCCCAACCGTACACCCCACTGTGCCCATGGCAAGCAGAGCAACCACAAGCCATCCGCTCTTCAGCCTGTGGCGCAATATCTCGTGCCGCAATTTTTTCGCGGAGGCTGGCGACACTCCCCGAAACAAGAACCGCATCCTGCACACTGGCGATAACTTCACGAATGCGCATCTCCTTGGCTCGCCCTGTTTACGTGCACTTGTTGTCCTTCTTCCAGCGAGTCTGACGGATTCACCACAATCTGATCGCCTAACCCGACTCCGTCCAGAACTTCCAGCGTGGCCCCGAAATCGCGTCCAATGCTGATGGAACGCAAATGCACCTTGCCATCCTTGTCTACGACGGCGAGCTGCGGCCCCTGCGCGCGGAACAACATCGCATTGACCGGAATCGTGATCCGCGGAACCGCCGTGTTCGTCGCAAAATGCACTTGTCCAAACGATCCAGGCAACAACTTGCCATCCTTATTTGGAACATCCACTTCCGTATTCAAAGTCCGTGTCGCGGGATCAATGGCGTCCGCCGTACGCGCAACCGTCCCCAGGAATTTCTGCCCCGGAAATTCCTGCAGCGTCACAACCGCTTTCACGCCAACCTTCATCGACGGTGCATACGCTTGCGGAACGCTTACATACACACGCAGTGGGTCGACCCGCGCAATGTCGAATAACTCTTTGCCCGTCGCGCCTGCGCCCGAATTGATCAGAGCACCTGGATCGACATTGCGCCGCGTCAACACACCCGAGAATGGCGCATACACATTCTTGAACGATTCAAGCTGCTCCAGGCGACGAACATTCGCATCCGCCGCCTCAAGGTTCGCCTGCGCCTGCGTGTAGCCACTAGCTTGTTGATCGGCTTCCTGCTGCGAAACCGAATCCGACTTTCGCAAATTGGCCCAGCGATCGGCGGAGATTTTCGCCAACCCCAACGCCGATTTCACCTGATCGCGCGTGGCCCGTGCCTGCAAAAGTTCCTGATCGACTTCAGGAGTATCGATCGCCGCCAGCAACTCGCCCTTCGCCACCCTGGTCCCAATGTCCTTGTACCAGCGCAACAGATAACCATTAGTGCGCGCAAATATTGGAGACTCCTCGAACGCCTGCAAATTTCCTGGCAGTATCAATTCATCATTCCCCGGCTCGGATTTCGGCTGCGTTACAGCAACCGTCGGAATCGCAATCGTCTCCGTCTCTTTCGCCAGCGCGTCGGTTTCTCCCTTGCGATTGATGAAGGTGACCACGCCCGCCGTAATCAGCACCAGCAGAACCGCGCCCACCAAAATACTTCCGCGCCCCGCCGGAGCCGGCGTCACATTCGGTGGCGTGCTGATCTCTGGATGAGAGGGATGCTGCGTCTCGTTCGCTTGCGTCTTTACCGGAGTTTCCACAGCCATAATCGTCTCTCCCTGCAACTTCCTGAAAACTCTCTCTTGCCACTCTTAATCTCTGTCACCGCTCTTATGAAGACTGCTGCTCTTGCGACGCCCGACGTGCCTGCCTCCGCCCGTGAATAATGGTGAACACACTGGGCACAAAAAATAACGTTGCGACGGTCGCAAACAATAGCCCACCGATTACCGCCCGGCCTAGCGGAGCATTCTGCTCGCCGCCCTCCCCAAAGCCCAGCGCCATGGGAACCATGCCGATGATCATCGCGAGCGCCGTCATCAGCACCGGCCGCATACGCGTGTAGCCTGCCTCGAGCGCCGCCTGCAACGCCGGAACTCCCGTGTCCATGCGATCGCGCGCAAACGACACCATCAGAATCGAATTCGCTGTCGCTACTCCCATGCACATCACCGCCCCAGTTAACGAAGGCACGCTCAGCGTCGTCCGCGTAATCAGCAAGCACCAGCAAATCCCCGCCAGCGCTCCCGGCAGCGCCGTAATAATGATGAAGGGATCGAGCCAGGATTGAAAGTTAACCACAATCAGCAAGTAGACCAGCACAATCGCGCCCAGAAGCCCAACCCCTAGCCCAAAGAACGAAGACCGCATGGTTTCGACCTGTCCGCGCACCAGAATTTGCGTGCCTCGCGGAAGATTCTTCTTGTCTTGAAAGGGCTTCAGGGCCTTCATAATATCCCCCGCAACACCGCCCAGGTCGCGCCCCTGAGTGCTGGCATAGACATCGATGACCGGTTGCACGTTGTAGTGGTTGACCACAGCAGGCCGTGCCGTCGGCCTAACTTGCACCAGATTGGCAAGTACTTGAGGTTGCCCGCTCGCGCTACTCACCGGTGTGTTCATCAAGTCCTGCATGGATGTCATGTGATACTGCGGCGTCTGAATCGAAATGTTATAGGTGACACCGTTCTTAGGATTCAGCCAGAAAGTTGGTGCCGTCTGGAAACTTCCGCTTAAGCTGATGAGCACGCTCTGCGCCACATTCTGAGCCGTGAGCCCCACCTGGTTGATGCGGGTTCGGTCCATGTCGAGATGCAGCGTGGGCAGACTCAGCATTTGTTGCACATGCACGTCCGCGGCTCCGGGAATCTGACGCACCCGATTTGCGATCCTTTGCCCGATGTCATAATTCGTCGCCACATCCGAGCCCATAATCTGGATGTCAACCGGCGCCGGCAATCCGAAGTTAAGAATTTGCGACACGATATCGGCTGGCTGAAAAAAGAACTCCACTCCAGGAAATCGCTCCGGAAGCTCGCGTCGCAACTTTCGTATGTACCCCGCCGTAGGATGGTGATGCTCCGGGTCCAGCGCGATCAAAACCTCCGCATCGCTCGTTCCAATCACGCCCGAGCTGGCATACGAAAGATTGATGCCGGAATACGGGACGCCGATGTTATCCAGCACCGTCTGCAGCTCTTCCTTTGGAATCTCATTCCGCAACACCTGTTCCACTTCATCGCACAAGCGCGCCGTCTCTTCCACGCGTAGGCCCGGCCGCGCGCGAAAGTGTAAACGAATCAAACCGGCATCCACCTGCGGAAAGAAATCCTGTCCCAGAAAAAACACCAGCCCCAGCGACAAGACGCAAAAAACAACAAAACAAATCGCGAATACTTGCCGATGTTCCAGCGTGGTTTCCAGCAATCCTTGATAGGTTCCTCTAAATTTTTCAAAGCCCCGTTCGAATTTCCGCTGGAACTTGACCAACGGGTTTTTCGTCTCTGCAGCCCTGTGCTCGTGCCCGCGCATGATGAACATCACCATCGTCGGGATCAACGTTCGCGAAAGCAAATACGATGCCAGCATGGCAAACGACACCGCTTCCGCCAGCGGCACAAAAAGATACTTTGCGACTCCGGCTAGAAAGAACATCGGCACAAACACAATGCAGATGCAGAGCGTCGATACCAGCGCCGGCACGGCAATCTGTTGCGCGCCATCGAGAATGGCTTGCTTCATCTCTTTGCCCATGGCGAGATTGCGCTCGATGTTTTCGATCTCCACGGTTGCATCATCCACCAGTATCCCGACCGCCAGCGCCAGTCCGCCCAAGGTCATGATGTTGATGGTCTCGCCCAGCGCACTCAATAAAATCACCGAAACGAAAATCGACAACGGAATCGAGACTGCAATAATGATCGTCGGACGCCAATCCCCCAGAAAGAGCAGGATCATGACCGCGGTTAGACAAGCTGCAATCAGACCCTCTCGCAACACTCCCTGAATCGACGCCCGCACGAAGAGCGACTGATCAAACAAAGCTTTGATCGTGAGCTGTGGACTGAGATCGGGCGGCAGAAATTTCGACGCGTTTTCCACCACCGTCTTTACGTCCTTGACCACGGTCAGCGTGGAAGCTCCACCCAGTTTGAACATCGCCATTAACGCGCCGCGCGCGCCATCCTGCCGCACGATATTAGTCTGCGGCCCGAATCCGTCGCGCACATGCGCTACATCCCGCATGTAAAGCGTGGATGAACTCGTCGTCTTAACCGGCAGATCGTTCAGTTCGGCAATCGTTTGCGGCGAGCCGTTCATCTCGACGTTGTACTCGGTCGGCCCAATCTTCGCTGTACCAGAAGGCAGAATCAGATTTTGCGCGGAGACCGCGCTGACAATATCCGCGGGAGACAAGCCATAAGCCTGCAGTTTCGCGGAATCGAGATCGACTTGAATCTGGCGCGGTTTGCCACCAAACGGATACGGTGTTCCGGCGCCCTGAACTGTGCTCAATTGCGTGCGCAGAAAATTCTGCCCGAGATCGAACAACTGTTGTTCCGGAAGCGTTTTGCTGCTTAAGCCCAGTTGCACGATCGGTGTGGACGATGCCGTATAAGTAATGACCAGCGGTGGAGTCGTGCCCGCCGGCAATCCGCGCAACACCGTCTGGCAAATCGCCGTCACTTGCGTCACCGCCATCGCTATGTTGACGGAGGGACGAAAGAATATCTTGATCACCGCAAGGCCGGCGAGCGACTGCGACTCCTGATGCTCAATGTCATTCACCGTGACCGTAAATCCACGCTCGGAGTTGGTCACAATCCGGTCCGCCATGTCTTGCGGCGAGAAGCCGTTGTAGTTCCACACCACGCTGACCACCGGAATGTTAATGTCCGGGAAAATGTCGACCGGAGTTCGCGCAATCGTGATCGGCGTAAGAATGATGATGAGCAGTGCCATCACCACGAAGGTATAAGGACGGCGAAGAGCTAACGCGACGATCCACATAAGACAGGCAAAACCCTAGTTTGACAAAACCTCGTTAAGGTCAGAAACCGGATACCGGGGTAACCACGACAACATGATCTGCGGGCGCCACACCGCCATAAGTCAGAATAGATTCAAAACAGTACGTTTCGGATTTAAATTATAATAGACTTTCTCCATGGCTCAAAACGTGGTCCACAATAAGGTTCGGAAGACTGCTCGCCGAAACGGTACCAACGGAGCGCACCGCGCCCATGGAGTTGCTGCGAGCCCGGCTACAACGACTGCAGAAAAACGAGCCCCCGGTCGCCCTCGCAGCGAGGAATCGCGGCAGTCCATCCTTCACAGCACTCTCAAATTGTTAAAAGAGAATGGTGGATTCGGCGACCTCAGCATCGAGGCCATTGCAGCCGACGCCAATGTAGGCAAAACAACTGTCTATCGTTGGTGGCCCACCAAGGCTGCCTTGGTCGCGGACGCCTTCGCCGTCAGCGCTGAAGGAGAACTCAGCTTTCCCGATACCGGTTCCGTGCAAGCGGATATGAGTCTGCAGATGCGCCGCCTGATTCGCATCTTCCATTCCGAGCGCGGCAAGGTCGTCGCCGCCCTTTTAGCCGGAGGCCAATCTGATCCCGAATTACTCGAGGCCTTTCGCGACCGCTTCCTCTGGCCCCGGCGTCGGCAGGCCTATCAGACTCTGCGGCGCGGCATCGATCGCGGCGAACTCCCTCTTGACACGGATCTCGATCTCCTCCTCGATGCCCTCTACGGCCCGATTTATATGCGCTTTCTCATCCGCCACGACAAGTTGGACGAAGCTTTCGCCGACCACATCTGTGGGTTAGTGTTAAAGCGATCGAAGCCGTCCGCCGATTCAACCGGCTAACTGGCATTCGTTTTTTTCCTTGGGTGTTGCTTTGCACACGTCGACGATTACCATCTAACCCGTTTGCCACCAGAAAGATACCGTTCCCGTGCCATTTTCGACCAATCGCTGCCCGCCCTTGCGCGAAGCCAACATTCCGGCTATATTGAAATACGACCGAATCAGTCGGAGTTTTATCCGACCAGATCAGTCGCCATTTAGTCCCTATGCTGAAGCTAACCAAAAAAGCGGACTACGGCCTCATGGCCATGAAGCATCTGGCGGAGCACGCCGACCAGGGCGCATGTAGTGCCAAAGATGTGGCGGACTCCTACGGGATTCCGCAGGAAGCGCTCGCAAAAATTCTTCAGCGCCTCGCGAAAGTGGGATTGATCCGATCGCAGCACGGCATCAACGGCGGCTACACTTTGACGCGCGACCCGAAGATGATCTCCGCCTTCGAAGTGATTAAAGCGATCGACGGCCCGCTCTTCATTACCTCGTGTGTCACGGTCCGAGGCGAATGCGGACAGAGTGACCGTTGCACCATCCGCGAGCCGCTCCGAAAAGTAAATGAGAGCATCGAGCAGGTTCTGAAGAACATCAAAATTTCACAGATGCAGGAAGAACCCGAAGTTCTCGATCTTTCACAGCAACGCACAAAACCGGAGATCAGGAAGCCGGTAGAGTTGGTGACGATCTCGTAGCACCGATTGACATAAAGGTGCCCCAGGTTCGCGACCGGTTTTTGACCGATCGCCTGACAGGCCAACGAAAAATCGGCTTTGACAAATTTAGGAGACTGTAACCATGAGCACGGATGTAAAAACGGCGACCCGCACTAGCAGCAAAGATAATGGGCATCACGCAGCTCCCAACGGAATCAAGCTGCCGATCTACATGGATAACCATGCGACCACGCCCATGGATCCGCGCGTTCTCGAAGAAATGCTGCCTTATTTTATGGAAAAATTCGGCAACTCCGCCAGCCGCAATCACCCCTTCGGATGGGCTGCGGAAGAAGCCGTCGAGCTCTCCCGCGAGCGCATTGCCAAGCTGATCGGCGCCACTCCCAAAGAAATCATCTTTACCTCGGGAGCCACCGAGAGCGACAACCTCGCCATCAAAGGCGTCGCCGAAATGTACCGCGAGAAGGGCAACCACATCATCACTGCCGTGACC
>Ga0302274_10004642_pt1 | contig 11900 bp, 8 predicted proteins | sample III_Bog_N2_1_FD_198755 | JGI IMG/M metagenome (GOLD analysis project Ga0302274, IMG submission 198755) | Peat permafrost microbial communities from Stordalen Mire near Abisko, Sweden - III_Bog_N2_1 | ecosystem: Environmental > Terrestrial > Soil > Wetlands > Peat | place: Sweden: Abisko...
CGGGGACGACGGGGCTCGAACCCGCGACCTCTGCCGTGACAGGGCAGCGCTCTAACCAACTGAGCTACGTCCCCTCTGCAATTTCAATCACTTACCGCAAATCGCAGAATTTACTGTCTTTTCCTACTGTCCATTCCGTCGCTTGTTTCCATATTTTCCACCGGATATAACCTAATTCCGGGAGAAATGGACAGTATGGACAGTAAGCAAAAACGAAAAGCCCCTGTCACAATCCAAGCCGATGCGGACCACGAAGTTGTCACCACTCCGTTGTACAAATTGTACCAAACAAATCCGCCTAGCAAGAACCGTAGTTCCTGGAGGTTGCTGGAGCTGGATGCGTTCGGATAACCGAATGCTCTGCCATTGAGCTACTCAGGATCGCCTGCTGGAGCACGTTTTGAGGAACGCGCTTCGCTGACACTTTCATTGCAAAGACAGTTGAATCAGTCAATTAAGAGCTGAAAAATGAAGGACTTTCGGCATCGCCCACGATCTACACGGTTGCTGTTCCCTCTGCCCCTTCCTTTCGCAGATTGCTATCGGTACGTCCCCGATGATGACCGATTTTGAAATAGGCTGACGACAAAATTGACTACATTTTGGGGGCGGGTATTTAATCTCAAAACGACCGGATCCTGGGTCCTTTCGGCCGCGGGAATCTCCCCAGAGATTTCGCAGACCCCGTCTGCGAAATTGAGTTTGGGAGACGAGACCTACTGAATACCTCGCCCAAGGCCTTCCCTCGGCCGACTGAACGGCAAAATTGGCATTCTCCTATTGGATGGATTTGGTCTGCATGTTTCCCCGCGCTTTTCCACTCGCACGGCTTCCGTCAGGCTCTCACTGCACCCCGAACAATTTGAGGCCGACTTAGGGGCGTTCTTGAAGAGCGGGCGCCACCACGGGAATCCCACAAATCTTGTGGGTGCCATGGCTGGGCTGCCCTTGTTGAGTTGGAAGCGGTCAGCTTACGCTCGCCGTTCCGACTGTTGCTGCGTGGGCGCTCGGTGCGATTCCAGGAGCCGGCTCTCGATGTGCCAACTGCCGGTCTGTATCCGATTCTGGCGCCTCATTATCCCAGGAATCCTCGCAGCCGAGCTCAGATGACCAGCGAGTTCCGGTCAGTTGAGGCTTTCTCTGCGAAGGACATATGTCTTGAAGATTTCTCTGGTCTCATTCTTCAATCCCAGGTCAACAGAATCGGCGAGCACGACAATCATGTCGCCGAGACGCGCCTCCTTTGCAAATTCTCGGATCCTGGAGGCGGTCTGGCTCGGACGGCGAAAGTGGAAAGGATTCCGCTCGATCTTGGCAACCCACATCTTTGCGATCGAGACACAGATGGTGGTTCCGATCGATCCCATCTGCGAAAAGTAAACCCATAGCAGGCGAGCTCTATTGGCCTGGGCAATCAGGAGGTCTTGCGGCGAGTCGTTCCGGCTGATCCAGAGTCCGAAGGAGCGAAGCAGTTCAGCGGCTAGACCAGCATCGTCATCCTCAGCGGGCGTTGTCGCTCTGACCTCAACCCATCGGAGTTGCCCTGCAAGAATCTCTTCGATGGCTCCTATACCGACGTCCCAAGCCTCGGGATCGTCCGTCCGCTTCGCCCGCATGTGAGCAACGAGAGTATCGAGAGACTCGCGAACCTTCTCTGGTTGGCGCTCGGCTTCAATAGCGATTTCCAGCAGTGAAGGAAACACACCAAGATTCAGAGACACGAACCGCGCAAAATTCTTCCGTCGAATGGTTGGTTCGCTCAATCCTTTGGCGGCAAGTTCAGTCCGGCGTTCCTCCGAAATCCCCAGAGGCGCTTTGCAGAGAAAGCCCTTGGATGTTTCGCTTGCATGGAAAACGGCATCAGAGAATCGGCCTTCCTTGATAGCGAGTGGAATTGCGAACATCTGATACATTTTGGCCGAATCATCTTTCAAGACCTCCCGTGCAGTCTTCTCTGTCAACTTCACCCAGTCGGCAGCTTCGAGGAGTTTTCCCAGGCGGTCGGCCCATTGAGCCATTCCTCCAGGCATTAGGAAGACAATTTCAGGACGATATTGATCAGCCAGTGATTGGATACCCCCAATGAACATGCCGGGCAGCGGTTCATTCACCAAGCGATCATCGACCTTCCCACGAGCCACCTCGGAGCAGAAAAAGGCGGTATTGCTAGCGACCAACATGTAAAAGTGTTTCCAGGTACGGTCGTCCTCCCGGTGCTCGAGGACGCCATGAACGACCTCACTCCAGGTGGAATATAGTTCGAGAAGCTCACCTGTCTTCCAGAGAAATGTAGCCAACTCGGCCTTGGCCTTGAGCTGGTTAAAGATTGTCAATTTCTCGCTCTCCTCGCCGATGGCAAGGGCTCGTTCAAACGGGACGATGGAGGGAGCACCTTCCCGCAATAGAAGCTGGCCATACCGAAGACAGTTCAACTGCTGGTGGAGAGGAAGCTTAGCGCCGCTATATTGATACGCGCGGGTAAGCCAAGTGGAGGCAAGGTCCCAGCGATCCGCGTCTAGAAGCCAACTGGCAATTCCATTGGCCACTATGAAGGACGCCAGTGCGTGACCCTGGTTCTCTGCATAGAATCGCTCCGCATCCTTGCACGCCGAGTCGGTGTCGTGCAGGTGAACAATCCTTATGGAGAGTTGCGAGCGGATAATGCAGCCTGAAACGAGCGGGGTCTGCCAGGTGTCAGCAATCGACTCGCATTCCTTCAGGCACTCAAGTATGGGGGGCCAGTTACGATCTTGATCCGGTTTGTCCTGTTCTCTCCACCAGAGCGAATCGAACATTTTCGATGCGGAATCTTCGGCAAACTCGGCCTCCATCAGTGCCGCGCGAGCATCGTGCGGCAGCTTCTCGACTTCTTTCATCCATTCGCGGACGTCCGAGGGTGAGTCGGCTTTCATTGCAGCGACCCAAAAGATCTCCATTGCTGCATGGTCATTGAGAAAGGCACGCGCTTCCTCCGGTATTGACTTTTCTCCTTGCGCAGCCATCGAGATGAATGGCAGCGCGGCCGTCAGTTTGCGCTGCACTAAGTGCGTCGCAACGAGCGCGGCGGCCCCATAAACCGAAACCTGGTCCCGGACATCAGCCGCCTGAGCGATAAGCTGCTTCAAATCTTCGAGTGCTGGAAGATACTCCTCGCTGCGGCGGACGCAGTTTGCTGCCTGGAGTCCGCGGATCAATATGCGAAGTCCAAGGTCCATTTGCGCCGGCATCGGCAAGCTCTTCCAAAGAGAAAGCAAGGAGCCCGCATAAGCGTCGAGTTCGGCTTCTAATAGCGCGTGAAGGGCCCGTATAACGATTCATCCGCCCAAAGAAAGTCGCCCCGGTAGACAAATCGCTTAGCGCGCGCGCCGGATCGACAGGCCCGTTTGAATGCTTCTTGTATTCTGCTTCCTACTCTTTGAACACCCGCGGCATTCGCAATTCTTCTCGCGGCTTCGAGCCAGTGAATCGGGCTTTCGACTGCTACCACCTGGGCGAGCCACTGAGAGAGCCTGTCCAACGAGACCGCGTGCAAATCACTGAAACCTAAATCAACCTCAAGCTCTGCTATGACGTAGCTAGACTTACCGAAAACTCGCTGTTGGCGGGCTGACGCACGAATGTGCTCAAGACCGTCTTCAATTCTTATTGCGCCCAGTGTGTTCTCAGCCAACTTGAGCGCTTCTTCACGCAGCTTTTCTGATGTAATAAAGTCATCTGCCCATGTGTAGTCCGTAGCAATCGCGCTCAAAAGGAGCGCGGCTTCTTCACGTGCTTCCAGGGCACCTTCATATCCTGGCGGCAATAGCAGAATTATTCTGTTCAGTTCGGGCTCAACATCTGTTCTGTAGCGCGCTATTTCTGCTGCACAGACGCTTTTGTTTTGCTTTGCCACATCTTGCTCACGGACGACTTTTGAACTGAAATCCTCGCGCACATTTCGGCATAGTTTCCGAAAGCTCTCTATTGCGGGAGAGGCAATATCTTGTTGCGCCGCTGACACCCAAAGCCCAGTGTCAGCCAGTTGATCCAAGGTAAAAAGCACAAGGCGGACGATGGCTGCGTCATTGCGAACAAGCGCATCACGACCTGCCATAATCAGAGGTTCCGCAGCCAATTCAACCGCTTTGTAGCGAAGTTCATCAATCTCTGAGGGGAATGCAGCTGGCTCGAAGTCACCTTCATGCTCAAACTCAAGCGAGCGGCCCCAATAGCCTTCGTCAGAGGCAACCTGATGCCATGCCCGGAGGGCTCGTGCCCAAGCCCAGATCCCTGCCTCGTCGAAACCCGTCTCAAACGCCGCGAAGATTGCCCGAAGAGCCTGGTCGTGGTTCCACAGAGTTGTGTCGAGGCCGCCGGGGCGTACTGACACGGCGGAGTCGATCGAGTGCAACCAGAAAAGCCTGTCAAATATTCGCTGTGATGGATTTTCCAGTCGGCCGGTAGCCACCCGTATATCCGCTTCAGTCCGGGGAATCTCACCGAGCACCGTTATGTCCGCTTCCGTGGCACTGACTGCACCAAGCCGGACGGCGCGCCTCATGCTGGTCGCCGCTTTGTGGACCTCAGACAAGCTAGCGCCCGCGGGGATGCGCAGGACACGGTAAGCGTTGGTCTTCAGCCAATCGGGCGCGGACATGGAATCTTCAACTCCAATTCCCCACCTGTTCGTGGAGCAAAATACTAGGGTTAGAACGCTGATTGTATGGTCATTGAAATAGTAGACCAAAAGACCGCTAATGCTCATCAACCAAATCCGGAAACCGGTTGAGCAGTTACAGCCTGCCTCCGGCCCATTCAAGGCGTCAGCATCAAAGAGTCCAGAGCACTCGTGGCGTGCCCATTTCGAGCGATCCCCGTGCCGCACTCATATCGATTTAACTGGTCTGGAATCTGTGACTTGTATTCGCGTCTAAGTTCGGCGTCTTTAAATCGACCAGTCAACAAGCATCTTGGCTGCCGGGTACGAATAGTGATCACAATCCGCCGGTGGGACTTCGAGCGGGCATTATCTTTAAGCGACCAGCATTTGTTGGCTTAGACTTGATGCAGATTTCTCGGCAACTCAGCCGGCCTCATCTCAATGGGGCACAGTCCAGACTCTCTGCGCAGGGGAACCGCATCATGTCTAAACCAGCCGTACCGTCGAACGAAGGTCTGCGCTCAACTCTGGCAGAGGTCCGGAAAGAGCTACTAGACTTTGGACTTCGAAATCCGCTCTTGAACTATCGACTTCTGAAGTCTCGGGGTTTGGAGATCGCCGGCGTGCGCCCGGCTGAAGCATACCAGGCGCTCGTGATTTTGGGCAGGGAACTTTCGTTCTTGAGCGAGGAGGACATGCAAGAGGCGATGTCTCCAGTGCTATTCGATAGTGCCGACGGACCAGATAGAACAATGCTTCCGGCCATCCGTAATCGCCACAACGCGCAGCTTACCGCCCAAACAGGTTCGCTGATCGGACGCGGTCTTCCGACGGGCCTTCACGAGCAGGAATTCGAGAAGCGCTTACTCGCTACATACTATACGGCGCGGACTTCGATCGAAGAACAGGGCGTAAACACCCTCTTTCTGGCTCTCGGCATGCTTCTTTGGCGGGAGCCGGGCGACAAGGAGGAGCTTCGGCGTGCGCCGCTGTTACTGGTTCCAATCGAACTGGAGCGCAAGAGCGCCGGGGAAGGTTTCCGGGCAAAGTACAGCGGCGACGACGTCGTCCCCAACATCTGCCTGATGGAGTTTCTAAAACAGTCCTTCGGACTTCAACTCGAAGACCAGGTTGAAACCGAGGAACTTGATATCGACGACTATTTTCTGGCCATAGGCAAGCTCATCTCAAAACAAGAGGGGTGGAGCGTAGATCCGGAATCTGTCGTCCTCGGGTTCTTTTCATTTGCAAAGTTCCTGATGTACCGCGACCTGGACCCCGCCACGTGGAGTGACGAAGCATCCCTGCTTAATCACCAACTGCTGGATCGTTTGCTTGGAACGGGGTCCTTTGCTGCCGACTCCTCGCAGTTTGGCGATAGTGATTTTATAGATGACCATCTAGCCGTCAGTCAGTCATTTCATGTTCTCGATGCTGACAGTACGCAGTCATTAGCAATTCTTGACGTGGCGACTGGCCGAAGCATGGTCATCCAAGGGCCGCCAGGGACCGGAAAGTCCCAGACGATTGTCAATCTGATCGCGGAGGCGGTGGCTTCAAAGAAGCGTGTGCTCTTCGTCGCCGAAAAAAGGGCAGCGCTGGAAGTCGTCAAGCAAAGGCTCGACAAGGTTAACCTCGGAGGGATGTGCCTCGAGTTGCATAGCAATAAAGTCAAGAAAAAGGAAGTAATCGAGGAACTGAAGCGAACCGTGTGCCTGCAAGCCAATGAGGCTGCCAGAAGCACTGTCGACAAGGCTATTCTTGAAGATGCCCAAAAGCAGTTAAATGACTACTGCAATGCGGTGAACGCTTCAGCGGGTGGATCCGGAGAGACGATCCATGATCTGTATGGGATACTGCTGCCGATCCTTGCCAGATTTGAGGGGCAATCCATCCCGGTGGTGGACCTCCGCGAAAGCCAAAACTGGAGTGCAATAGAGGTTCACCGCAAGAGGAATGTGGTTTCCCGCTTGCAGGATCGGCTTCAGCGGCTTGGAATTCCTTCGCGCCATTCATTCTGGGGCACACAGCTAAGGGTTGTCTTGCACTCCGTCCAGGAGTCCATCCGTACTTCCCTGAATGATGCAAAAGATGCCGCTAGAGACGTCGCACAGGTGGCGGAGCGAATCGCTTTGCTTGTCGGCCAGACCGTACCCGAATCAAAGGAGGAATTCGCGGCATTGAGCGCGAACGCCAGGCAGATGGCAAGCGCCCCCGATTTCAGAGGATTAGATATGCGTGACGCCGCCTGGATACTGTCCGAAGCGCAAATTCGGAAAGGAATCTCGGCCGGAGCCCGATATACCTCTATTCGTGCTGAATGGCTTGAACGTATTAAGCCGGAGGCATGGTCTTCGGATATTGGTGGCCTAGAATCGATTTCGTCCAACCTCGGGAGGAAGTGGTGGCGCTTCATGTCACCACAATGGAAAACGGTTAAGCGACAGGTCGCCGCACTGACTTCGGGTACACCGCCAAAATCGACAGAAGAAATCGCGGGAATCCTGAAGGCAATTCGCACCGCGTCAGAGAATCGGGCTGAATTCGAATCATTGGATTCTCTGTTCTCCGCCCTCTTCAAACAGAACTGGAAAAAGGAGTCTTCCGAGTGGCAGATTTTGGACCGACAACTGGACTGGATCACCTCAACTGTCCAGGGAATCAACTCTGGAAAATTCCAAGATTGGTGCTTGTCTGGCGCCCAAAGTCTTCAGGATAGCAAGATATTGGCCTCTTCTGTAGCTGAAGGCGATGGCCTGTTAGCCGATTACGACCGAGTTTGCAACGGTGTGATTGAGGCTTTGAAACTAGACCTCACTCTGGATGGCAGAATCCGGACTTCAATCAACGATGGGTGGAAGGCACAATCCTGCCAGTTTTGGAAAGAACTGGCTTCGCAGACAAGTGAGATCAACAATCTCGTATCCTATGAACAAGTCCGAGACGAGTGTGTTACGGAAGGTCTCAGCGGGATTGCCACTCTGGCGGATCGATGGGAGTCAGGAAACGATAGGCTTGTCGACCTATTCGAATATACAAGAGTATCTGTGATGCTGGATTCCGCATTCCAGTCACATCCAGTCCTGGCAAGATTTGATGTAAGGCAGCACAATGGGTATGTCCGAGCCTTCCGCGAATTGGATGCTCGCATGCTCGATTGGACCTCCCTTGCTCTTGCCCAATCCCATGCGGCGACAATTCCGAGGCCCGCGACGAGCAACGGTCAGATTGGAGTGCTTTGGCGCGAGTTTGAAAAGAAGGCTCGGCACCTTCCCATCCGAAAACTGATACTAAAGGCCGGCAATGCAATTCAGGCCATTAAGCCACTTTTCATGATGAGCCCCCTCTCTGTCGCAAATTTCTTGGCGCCGATGACAGTCGAGTTCGACCTTGTCATCTTTGACGAAGCAAGCCAGGTGAAGCCCGCGGATGCTTTGGGCGCAATTGTCCGCGGCAAACAAGCTGTGGTCGTGGGGGATAGCAAGCAGCTCCCCCCCACCAGTTTTTTTGAGTCGATGATTGCCCAGGACGCGGAAACAGAGGAGGAGAACGCTGTTGCAACTTCCGATATCGAGAGTATTCTCGGACTCTTCTGTTCCCGAGGCGCTCACCAGCGAATGCTTCGCTGGCATTATCGAAGCAAACACGAATCTCTTATCGCTGTCTCGAACCACTTGTTCTACGACAATCGTCTCGTAGTATTTCCAAGCCCTGATCGTCAAAAGGAGAACGTCGGTCTTATCTATCGCCGGGTGGAAAACGCTCCGTATGATCGCTCAAAGACGAGGACCAACCCCGGCGAGGCAAGAGCTGTGGCAGAAGCAGTGATGAGACACGCCATCGAGCAATTGCGGAGGCCCAAGGATCGCCGTCTAACCTTGGGAGTCGCGGCATTGAGCGTGGCTCAGAGAGACGCAATCCTTGATCAACTGGAAACTCTCCGCCGGAAATCGCCGGGATGCGAGGAATTCTTCATTTCGCCTCCGCATGAGCAGTTCTTTGTAAAAAATCTCGAAAACGTTCAGGGAGACGAACGGGACGTTATCTTCATCAGCATTGGATACGGCCGGACCGCGGAGGGTTACCTGGCTATGAGCTTTGGCCCTGTCAATCGGGCAGGGGGAGAACGGCGTTTGAACGTTCTTTTTAGTCGGGCACGGAAACGGTGCGAAGTCTTCACGACTCTTTGCGCCGACGATATCGACCTTGGCGGAAACAAGGGTGGTGGCGTTTATGCCCTAAAGTCGTTCTTGCGGTATGCCGAATCTGGCTTCATCGACGTTCCGGTGGCAACCGGACGGCCGCCGGACTCTCCATTCGAAGAGCAGGTATTGAGTGCACTCCAGCGGCTAGGCTATCGTATCCGACCAGAGCCGGCGTAGCATCTCACGCCAATCGACCGCAGCTTCGGCCGCACCTTCCAGAGTCCGATTGAGACCGGCCGGAACCTTGCCCGCCTGCCTGGCAACCGTTGTGGCCTGGTTGACCGCCACATCCCACTCTCTTGCCTGTTCTTCGATGGTTGGGGTTTCCTCGTCCGGCTGTGGCGCATCGAGGACCTGGCCAATTCCGCCTTCGGTAACGGGAGCGGAAGGTTCGTTTGAATCGCCGCCAGGAGAGGTCTCGTCTTTCGATTCCTCTCCTCCGGGCTCGTCGTCTCCACCCTTTTTGCCGGAGTCTTGCCGTGTTTCCGATTCCGAGTCAAGGACATTGTAGATCTGCTCCGCGCTCATTCCACGGAAGCGGTCGTCGATGAGCACGCCATCGGGCAGGCTGAGTCCCGCCCTTTGAGGTTCGCCTGAACACTCTGCCAGCTCTCGTGCTGGCCCTTTGAGAACTCCATGTAGAGCCGCTGCAGGCCCTCGTCGAAACGGCCGATTGCCTTGTCCTCGGTCACTCCGCGGTAGCACTGCAATCGCTCGACGTGTGTTTTCGCGGCTACGGCAACTGAGACCGCTAATTGCGTTTTGCCACTTCCCGCAGGCCCTTCAAGCAGGAGGGGTTTCTGCAGCTTCGCCGCCAGGAATACAACCTGGGTCATCACCGGGTCGATGAAGTAACCCGTTGCGGCGAGTTTGTCGGCGAGATCCGTAATCGAATCAAACATCAGCCTGTCCTCGCGCTTCTACTGGAATCGGAACCGCAGTGTGTTCAAGGTAGGCGCTCCGGTCGCCAGACAGAAAGTTTTGTGCGGGGACCACTTGGGCCCAGACATTCGCGAGCGATGTGGCCCCTAAGGCCGCCAGCAGGACCGAGAGCCAGCGGCTCCAAAGGTCACCTGACCATGTCGTCCAAACCGGCCAGCCGTGACAGACAACCACCGCCAAGTCGAGAAACGTTAGCAATACCGCGATGATGAGAAACCTGGGTCGCTTCGTCACTCGGGCCTCCTCGAATGCGGAGCCAGTATGAGGCGATCTCAAAACTCGGTCAAATCCGTGCTTCAGGCTACGCTCTCTTCGCTATGGGGAAGCGCAACTCGACCGAGCGCACGGGGTATTTCTCCTTCAACCATTCGGCTGTCTCGTGGGGATCAAATCGCACGGCGTTGGCCACTTTGAACGATGGTATTTCGCCTTTGGCGGCCATCTTGTATATCTGCTGCGGAGAGACTCCGAGCAACTGGGCCAGGTCCTGCGCTCGCAGCGCTTCCTGTTTTTCCCTCACGACTTCCACCAGACTCATGGGCGTACTCCTCCTTGGGCAGCCGGAATTCGGCACCGCTCGTCGTCGTTCTTGTTCTGTGCAGAATGGACTTAAACTGAATCTCGGTCAAAAAACCGATCTGGCCGCCGTCCCTGACTATTCCATGTAGGCGGCGAGCGATCCGCCGTTGACCTTCACCAATGCGTCTTTCGATTGGATTCCTTTGAGGTAAACCATTGTCGACTGAATATCGCGGTGGCCCATCCACCCTTGCAGGGTGCGGATATCGACGCCGTCGCGAAGATGCTCGGTCGCAAAGGTGTGGCGGAACTTGTGGAGAAAGAACCGCTGGCAGTGCGGGCCATCTGCACAACGATTGCCATGCTTGGTCACGCACTGGCCGCAGTTGAGCCTGGCCCGATATGCGACGTCTTTGATGATCTCGATGTGCAGGCTGTTTGGCTTTCCCTTGGTGTTGGGGAAAACCGGCTCCGAGAGAGCCGCGTTGCCCTTCTCCTTGAGCTCCCGGAGTTGCTCGATCAGCGCCGCGGGGACAGGCACCGCACGTTCTTCGTAGTTCTTGGGCTTGAACTTCCAGACCGGCTTGGCGGTAACGCGAACCACGCTGTTGCGGAAGTCGATGTCTCTCCAGGTCACGTAGCGAATTTCGCGGTCGCGGAAGCCGGTCGCAACGCAAAACTTGATGAGGATCGCCTCATTCGAATCCGCATGCTTCAGCATCGCGGCGATCTCCTCTGGCTCGTAAATGGGGCGGATGGTTTCGACATAACTTGGCCAGTCGCTGCGTTCGACCAGATTCTTGTATCCGTGACGCTTGAAGAGCTGGAGGACAACGACAAGCCGGTCGTAGACGGTGCGCGCGACCAGACCGCAGTCGAAAAGATCGCTCATGAATTTGAGGATGTCGCTGCGGTCAACTTCGTCGACGTAGGTTTTCGCGTATGAGTTTCTAAAGTGCACATGCAGGACAGGGCGGTAGGTCCGATAGGTGCGCAGGCTGCGATGCTTTCGGATGTATTCGAGGTACTGGTCGATGGCCGCGTCCATAGTCAGGCGGTCGGCCTCCGCCTGGATGTCAGAAGCTTCGGGCTGCGTCAACAGGCCGGCTTTGGCGGCACTGAGCTCGATTGATTTGGCGCGCGCGGCCGGGAGAACGAGATCGAAGCTGTCGACCGGTCTTCTAAGGCGCCGGCCCTCTTCATACCATTCGAGGTAGTAGCGGCCCTCGGAGTGGTGTTCGTCCTGGCCGGCGACCCAGACGTGATCGCGGATGATTCTTCCATTGCGCTCGACGACCCGGGCGAACGGCCATCGACCGTTCACCTTGACCATCTTGATGACGTTGACGCGATCGGCGTACTGCCTGGCTCTGGCCATTGTCTTGAAGCCCTCCTGAGGAGTTCTCTAGACAAATAGCGTGACCAGCAGATTCGATCAAATTTGGACAGTAAATTCTCGCCCAATTTAGATGAGAAATGGACAGTAAGATGGACAGTAAGTGGTGTAAGCGATTGAAAAATATGGTGATTTAGTGCGAGGGCAGCGCTCTAACCAACTGAGCTACGTCCCCAACTACATAAATCAACAACCTCCG
>Ga0302274_10004648_pt1 | contig 11885 bp, 10 predicted proteins | sample III_Bog_N2_1_FD_198755 | JGI IMG/M metagenome (GOLD analysis project Ga0302274, IMG submission 198755) | Peat permafrost microbial communities from Stordalen Mire near Abisko, Sweden - III_Bog_N2_1 | ecosystem: Environmental > Terrestrial > Soil > Wetlands > Peat | place: Sweden: Abisko...
GTGATGGGCAGCTGGAATCTGGCTACTATCAATGGCATTGAAAAGTTCAACTGCGCCTATCGCGAATATGTAAACGGTCTCATCGGCTATGTGCAGGAAATCGCATGGCGCACGGAGCATTATTGGTGTCCCATCAAACATGCGATGCGGCCCAAGACCATGCACAGCCGTTATCCGCACTTTCTGGATTATGACGGCGAGGTATATCGCAAACTCATCGAGCAGGTTCGGCGCGATTATTAGGATATAAAAGACGAGAAGCCGGATTCCCTACCAGCAATCAAGACAACCCAACATCCCTGAAAGTGTGGAATCCAATCCACATTCCCCACCTCCCCTGGCATCCGTAAAAAAATTTGACAAACCATGCGCAAGCGTGGACGCTGAAATAAGGCAAGTAATTTATGGCAAGGATATTTGTATCAGGCCAGAATGACAGTATGCCGGACACGACTGAATGCCGCGTCTTGAGCAGGGCGATGGATGGCTTGTGTTTATGTCTGAATCCCAAGCCGCAAGGCTGCAAACACATGGAACAATACCATCTGCTTAATTTCTGCTTTCACCCGGAACGCTCGGAGTTTGCCAAAAGGACAGAATCAGAATTTGGAAACGGCTTGTGACCGGGCCTGCCAAAAATCACCTCTTCGCCCGATTGCGCCCGTGAACGGGCGCGCTCACTTGGGTAGTGCTGCATGGAATTATTACCGCTGGACATCGCCGAAAAGCGGACATACCGTCGGGAAATGAACCTCCGCAATAAAGTCCGAATCACGGTTGGCGCGGTGCTGGCCGCGGCCATCGTTGTTCCGGTCATCCATCATTATCAATTGCGCTGGGCGCTGCACTCTTATATCGCCGAACTCAAGGCCAGGGGCGTGCCGATGGATCTGGCGCAGGTGATTCCCCCGCCCTTGCCGCCGGAGAAGAACGGCGCGGATGCGTTTCGCCAGGCCGATGCCGCTTTCAATGAAACCCTCCAGACGAAGGGAATTTTTTTTAACACCAATTATGTTTATGGGATGACGCCGGTTGCGCCGGGAAAGGCGATGGTCCGTTCGCAGGAGCCGGACTTCAGAGATTCTAGCGGCACAGTCTCATGGCAGAAGATTGCGGCCGCCGTTGATGCGAACGCCGGTGGATACGCCCTGCTCCACCAGATCATTGACAAGCCGGCTTTCGATTTTCAATTTAATTACGCAGGCGGGTTTGACGGTTTTGACATGAATAAACTGTCTCTGGCCAATTCAAAACGGGCGGCGCAACGGCTGGGGACGGCGGTGCTGTGCGACTTGCAGCGCGGCGACACGGCCTCGGCGGTCACGAACCTGCGCACGATGCTGGTGCTGTCCAAGGCGATGGCCGGTGAGCGGCTGCTGATCTCCGAGCTGGTGTCCATGGCGATTGTGCAGATGACGGTGACGGCAAACTGGGAGTTGTTGCAGTCAACGAATGTGACCGATGAACAGCTCACCCAATTGCAGAAGGACTGGGCGGATATGGATTTAATCCACTCGGAAGAAAATGCGCTGGCGATGGAGTCTGTGATGAGCCGGATGACGGCGGAGCAATGGCGCAATTCCAACGCAAAGTTCCAGGAATATTTGAACATGGGATCTGAAGTAAACGGTTTTAAAGTGCAGAAGTCTTTTTTTGATGAGATCCGGGCCGAGACAGTCTCGTTTGAATGGCGGTATTGGTGGTCTTATCCCGATGAACTCAAGATGCTCAAGGGTCATGAGATACTGCGTGAGACCAGCCGAATGATTGAAACGAACCATTCGTTTCAGGCCGCCGTCACCGCGCAAGGCAAAAAGATGGCATCGTTACAGGTCAAAGCAGCCAATGACCAGTCCGACATGAACAGCGTGGACATGCATTCGATATTATCGCAAAACATCCTCGGCTTGAGTGCCGTCCACCGCAAAATGGAAGCAACAGAAGTCGCCAGACAGGTGGTGATGACCGCCATGGCCCTGAAACGGTATCAGTTGAAACACGGGAATTATCCGCCGGACTTGGATTCGCTGGTGCCGGAATTTGCCCCTGCCGTTCCGCTTGATCCGGTGGACGGACAGCCGTTGCGCTATCGTCCAAATGCAGACGGAACCTTCCTGCTTTATTCCATCGGACAGAACGGCGTGGACAACGGCGGCGATCCGTCCATCGAGAAGGGTGTGACTGGTTCGAATTATTACTGGCAAAACTCACATGCTCTGGACTGGGTCTGGCCGCAGCCTGCAACGGATGATGAAATCCTAAGGTATTACAAAGCTCAGGCCAAAAAGGGGTGGAACTAGAAGTTCATTTCAAGAGCACAGAATCCCGCTGGTATTTCATGCTTCAGCCCAAGGATGCAAATGACTTCGGTCATCCATAAAAAATCATCAACCTTGAAAACAACGAACAATCATTTTGTCGGTATCGCGAAGAGATAATAGCGCTGCGGGACGGTGTTGGCCTCAATTTTGGACAGTCTTCTCAAGTATTGGACGGAACCATTATAATTCCGGCGGATTTTGCCTGAAATGGCAGTGGCACAAAATCTGCATGTAGGAGAAATCATGAATACTGAAATATTCCAGATCAAAGAAGAATGGGCCTTGGCGAGGCGTGGGCGGAAACGCGGAGTGAGCCGGAGCCAACAGCCGGTTCACAACGTCCGGCTCACTTTTGTCCTGCTTTTCATTGCAACAATCTTCGTGTTCGACTCCAACCGTGGAACGGAGATCAGACAGATTGCCTCGGCAAAGTTTCATCAGGTGCTGAAACATTCGTCAGGTTCAACCAACCTTCGCCAGCACGTCATCAATTACGAGAACCAGTTTGACCAAATCACGAAGTAAATTCCCTTTCAAGTGACAGGCCGGAGTCACGTTTCCGGCCAGTGCCTTTTTTTGCGGATCCACTCCAACAGACCCAATGCAAGATAAAGCGGACAAAAGAATCATCAGGGAATCGATTCTTGGCGCTCCGATTCCGGTAAGTTCGCCAAGGTCGTGATGAAAGGGGGCGGCAAATGCCACCGCCGTCATCAGAGTGGACAACAGGATGTATACCACCAATTGCATGCGGGACGGTGCCACCAGTATTCGTTTCAGATGCTCAAAACCCGCCGCCCCAAATCCATTGTCCGTTGGGATATTTCATCATCCGCAGGCTGTTGGTTTGCGAACCGCCGCCTTTCCATTGGACTTCATAGGGAATCATCACCCACTGGTTTCCGGATTCCTTGTAAGGCTCGCCCATACTGACAACCTCCAGTCCGCTCACCGCATCCTTGACTCTGGCGGTGAAGATGTCGTCGAATTGTTTGCCCTTTGGCGCATCCGGCGGCCAGGACTTGGCGACGGCGGCCCAATCCGAGTTTTTCATGGCATTGAAGAAATCCATGGCGGCCTGCCTGGCTTCGGAGGCCGCCTGCGTTGGCAGCGGTTTGTGAGGTTTTTGGGGCACACTCGAAGCATCGGGAGGATGATAATGTTGCCAGATTGTTTGGACGGAAAGGACTGCGATGATGGTCACCACCGCAACAAGGATGGATTGTGTTGTTCGCGACATAATTCTTGGACTGCATCGGCTCCAATGCAGTTCCATGAATCATGACATGAATTTCATCATCCTGTCATTTGACATGTTTTGTCATTGCGATGACAAGAAAAAGCTAGCCAAGGCCATGCCATGCCGGGACGAGACTGCAATCCGGCAAAATAAAAGGCCCTCTCCAACGGAGAGGGCCTGACTGTCATACTCTGTTGCTCGGGCGGAACGCGTTTATTTCAATCTGACGGTATAAAACCGGCCGGGATGATTGACGGCGTCGGTGTCGGTGAAGACCTGGCTGTTGCCACTGAACATGCCTCCACCCACCATCCTCCACTGTGACAACGGGACGGAGAGTGAATCACTGGCCAGCACCGTGTAAGCCTCTCCTGCAGAACCTGAAAGGGTCAAGTGGCAGGTGCCTGAACTTGTCACCGTCTTGCCATTGATGGACACGCCCTTGAACAAGTCGCTCAAATCATTGACATTGGCGACGTAGTTGAAGCCTCCGGCATAGTTGGTGTGGTTGGCCGGGATGGCGTTGCTGACATAGCTCAATCCAAATATCTCCTCCATCGTCTTGAGGTCGGACGAATGGTTGTATTCCAGGCTGCTGGCATACGCGTTGCCCTTGGCCAGCGGCGAGATGATAATCTCCGGCAGCGTGTAGTTGGTGTTGTCCCCGCCCTCGGTCTCGTCCCACCAGATGACAATCACACCGTTGTTGGTGTAAGCCGCCGAGGCCATGATCTGCGGCACCACCGTCGCCAGAAAGTTGTCCCCCTGCGCGATGGACGCCTGGTCTCCGGTATATGTCGTGCCGTTGTAGGTGAACCCGCCGGTCAACGCGCTGTGCGCGTCGTCATACTGGTTGGGCGTGATCCAGTTGTAGCGGCCCACCGCGTTGTTGTTCAGGTCGGTGAACAACTGGCTCAGCTCATAGACGTTCTGGTTGTAGGTGTCGGTGAAGAACGCCATGGGATTGTGCTTGGGCGCATAATTATACTGGCCGGTGCCGTAATAGGGATTGATGACACTGCCGCTGGTGCCTGAGGAGCTGTGCTGCGGCCCGGTGGTCAACTGCAGGTTCTCCTGGTAGTTGTTCCACGGGATGCCCGCCGCGTTCAACTGCGCCGTGAAGTGCGGGGCGGTATAGAAGTTCGTCACGCCGAGCGAGTTTGTGGCCGTGGTCGGATCGCTGTCGGCATCAAAGCCGAAATCCGTCGCGGCCTCCTGCCAGACGTAGTTCGGTTCGGAAGGATGGACGCCAATGCCGGAGTTGAAGTAGCGCGTGGCGTAGGAAACCTGCGCGGCGTTCGCATTGCCGGGCGTGATCAGGCTGTTCAGATAGGGTGCCGCAGGATTGGTGTATATCTGCTCAGGACTCGACAACGGATTGGGCTGCACAAAATTGTGGTTCTCCATGGCCACGACAAAGACATTTTTTATCTGCTGCAAGGCCGCCGCATTGGTGGGAACCGGTGTCGGCGAGGTCTGGAACAAGTCACTGAGGTCATTGACATTGGCGACGTAGTTGAAGTTGCCGGCGTAGTTGGTGTGGTTGGCCGGGATGGCGTTGCTGACATAGCTCAACCCAAAGATCTCCTCCATCGTCTTGAGGTCGGACGAATGGTTGTATTCCAGGCTGCTGGCATACGCGTTGCCCTTGGCCAGCGGCGAGATGATAATCTCAGGGATGGTCTGGTTGGTGGTGTCCCCGCCCTCGGTCTCGTCCCACCAGATGACAATCACGCCGTTGTTGGTGTAGGCCGCCGAGGCCATGATCTGCGGCACCACCGTCGCCAGGAAGTTGTCCCCCTGCGCGATGGACGCCTGGTCGCCGGTAAATGTTGTACCGTTGTAGGTAAACCCGCCGGTCAAGGCGCTGTGCGCGTCGTCATACTGGTTGGGCGTGATCCAGTTGTAGCGGCCCACCGCGTTGTTGTTCAGGTCGGTGAACAACTGACTCAACTCATAGACGTTCTGGTTGAAGGTGTCGGTGAAGAACGCCATGGGATTGTGCTTGGGCGCATAATTATACTGGCCGGTGCCGTAGTAGGGATTGATGACGCTGACGCTGGTACCCGAGGAGCTGTGCTGCGGCCCGGTGGTCAACTGCAGGTTTTCCTGGTAATTCTTCCACAAGATGCCCGTCGCGTTCAACTGCGCGGTGAAGTGCGGCGCGGTGTAGAAGTTTGTCACACCGAGCGAGTTCGTGGCCGTGGTCGGATCGTTGTCGGCATCAAAGCCGAAATCCGTCGCGGCCTCCTGCCAGACATAATTCGGCTCGGAGGGATGCACGCCGATGCCGGTATTGAGGTAGCGCGTGGCATAGGAAACCTGCGCGGCGTTCGCATTGCCTGGCGTGATCAGGCTGTTCAGATAGGGCGCGGCAGGATTGGTGTATATCTGCTCAGGACTCGACAACGGGTTCGGTTGCGTAAAATTATGGTTCTCCATGGCAATCACAAACACCGTCCTGATCTGTTGCAAATCAGCCGATTGGGGTGCGGCTTGAACGGCGGTGATACCAATGGCGCCAGCGATGCTCGCAGCGGCAAAGAGATTTTTTAAGGCTGTAAATCGTTTCATTTGTTTATTTGGTTGAATTGTTTGTCCTATTGCTTTTGAGACTGATGAAAATTTAATTCCACCCTCTTCGTCATCACAATCAGGATGGGAATCCTGGCAGGCAATCACGCTTTGAGTTGAAAACAAACTTTCTTGTCTTCTTTTGTCACCTGCGCGTGACTATGAATTAAAGTTGTTACAAACAAAGGTCACCGACGAAACAATATGGTTAGAACGAAAAAAACGATGTCCGTTTACAGACAATCTGTTCAGATGCCTGCTCAAGCCAGCTCATGCTGGCATGGAATTTGCCGGATGAACAGCGTCCGAGCGGTAATGGTAGGATTGCGAATCGGTGGATTAAGCTGTCACTCCGCCGGCGATGTATTGCTCCATCTGCTCGATCGCGGCGTTCTGTGTGGAGATGATCCAGTTCACAAGGTCGCCAATGGAAATGATGCCGACGACGTATCCGCCCTCGACCACCGGCAGATGGCGCACGCGGTTTTCGGTCATCATCCTCATGCAGTCTTCCACCGAGTCGTCCGGGGAAACCGTGACGCATTTTTTGGAAAGGATTTCAAACACGCTGGTTTCCTTGGAGGTCTTGCCCTGCAACGCCACTTTGCGCGTGTAGTCGCGTTCGGTGAAGATGCCGTCAAGCCGGCCGCCGGACATGACAAGCAGCGCGCCAATGTTGTGTTCGGCCATTAATTTGATCGCCTCAAAGACGGTCGCCTGTGGCGAGACCGACCAGAGCTCGGATGTCTTTTGATGCAGAATGGAGCTGATTGGATAAGTGGTTTTCATATGCTTTGGACTTGATATGTTTATCCACCTGTTTTCCGTTTCTTGCAAGTAAAAGTTTCTTCCAATTTGGCGGCGTGGCGAGAGGGATTTGCTTCCTTTCAAGTCCTTAATCTGGTTTGATGCAGGTTCGCGCCGGATTGTCCGGTGCCAACTGTTTACAAAACCATGGAAAATCTAACTACTGTCATACTAAAACCCGGCGAAGCAGACCGCATTGTCGCGGGTCATCCGTGGGTATATGCCGGCGAAATCCTCCGCGTCACCGCCCCCATCGCCGATGGCGAACTGGTGCAGGTCAAAGACCACCGAACGCGGTTGCTGGGCATGGGCATCTTTAATTCCAAGTCCAAAATCCATGTTCGCATCCTCGCGCCGGACCGCGTGGAATTGAACGAAAAGTTTTTCGAGGAGCGCATCCGAGCCGCGCTCGCCGTCCGACAGCGACATCTGCCAAACGCAACGAGCTTTCGTGTCGTGAACGCCGAGAGCGATTTCCTGAGCGGCCTCATCGTGGACAAATACGAGGACGTGCTGGTGCTGCAAATCTCCGCGCTCGGCATGGACCAGCGCAAGGCGATGATTGTGGCCGCGCTGCAAAAGATCTTTTCGCCGCGCGTCATCATGGAACGCAGCGACGTGTCGTCGCGGAAGTTTGAGGGGCTTGCGGAATCCAATGGCGTGCTGTCCGGCGAATTGGCCGGGCCAGTTTCCGTGAACTTGAACGGCTTGAAGTTTGAAACTGACCTGGTCGGCGGCCACAAAACGGGAATGTATCTCGACCAGCAGGCGAATTATCAGGCCGTGTCCCAGTTCGCCAAAGGCGGGCAAGTGCTCGACTGCTTCAGTTTTCTAGGCGGCTTCGGTTTGCATGCGGCGCGCGCGAGCGCGGCACATGTTCATCTGCTCGACCAAAGCGCGGATGCGATTGAAGCGTCAAAACGAAATGCGATGACGAACGGCCTTGCGGAAAAATGTTCGTTCGACACAATCAATGTTTTTGACTGGCTCAAGAACAACACCGCCGTCAAGCCGCACGAACGCGTGATCCCGCGCTTTGATTTGATCATTCTTGACCCGCCGTCATTCACGCGCAACCGGGCATCCGTGCCGGATGCATTGCGCGGCTACAAGGAGATTCATCTGCGCGCGTTGAAGCTGTTAAAACCTGGCGGCACGCTGGCGAGCTTCTGCTGTTCGCATCACGTGGACGCCGGGCTGTTTCTGGACTCGCTGCTGTCGGCGGCGTTCGACACGCGCCACATTTTACGCCGTGTGGCGACCTATGCGCAAAGTCCCGACCATCCGATCATCCCAATGATTCCGGAGACGGAATATTTGAAGGGCTTTGCGTTTGAAAAAGTGCGGTGAAAATTATTTTCGTTTGCAGAAAAATTCTTCGGCTTTTTTTATATCATCAATTGTCCCGGTCTGTAACCATTGACCGTTATGCGGCAGGCAGAAAAGGCGGTTTTGGGCGAGAGCCTGATGCCAGAGGATTTTAACCGAGAATTTCCCATTGGGTGCAGCAAGCAAAACGCGCGGATGAAAAATTCCAATTCCGGCGACGATATAAGGCGCTTCCTGTTCATTCCAGTCAATCGTGTTTTCACGCTTTACGAAAAGATGATCCTCGCCTTTGTCATGTCCGACGGCTTTGGACTTGGATTGCGCGAGCAGCAGGAAATCCATTTTTGAGCCGTCCCAATTTTGTGCCAGACGTTCCAACGCGGTCTCATTTTCATCGAACCAGAGGATGTCGCTGTTGATGCTGAAGAGCGGTTCAATGCCAACAAGCGGCAGCGCCTGTTTCAAACCGCCGCCGGTTTCGAGCGGTGCGGCCTCCTCGGAAATTTTGAAGCTCAAGCTTTTGAACTTGGACAAATAATCCATCAACTGTTCCTTATGATGAGAGACATTGACGATGACTTCTTCGATGCCGTAGGCGAGCAGCCGGTCGAGCGCATACTCGATCATCGGCTTGCCCGAGACCGGGACGAGCGGCTTGGGCATTCGCTCTGTCAACGGCTTCAACCGCGTGCCGTAGCCGGCGGCGAGCACCATTGCTTTTTTAATCTTGCGGCGCATATCGGTCAAACCATTGTTTCACGCCGCTCAGCATGGGATGACGGAGAGCATCCTGCAACAGCCGTCGCACACGCGGCGAATGAAGTTTTTTGTAATCCGGTTTTCCTTCGCGGCTCAACTTTTCAAAAACTGCCAGCACGCGTGCGTGTCGCAATGCCGACAGAATCGCAAGCGAACTTTCAAATGCTTTTGGATCGAGGTTCGGAAAATGAGCAAGGTAATGCGCGAGCATTTTCTCCTTAAGACCGGGCGGCAAATCACGTCGTGCATCTTCCAGAAGAGAAATCAAATCGTAAATGGCCGGCCCTCGATAGGCGTCCTGAAAATCCAGCAGCCCGGCGCGGCGGACGCCTTCGCGCCCGGGCAGCAGCATCAGGTTGGCGACGTGATAATCGCGCAACAACAGAGACGACGGGACCCGATGTGCGAGTGCCAGCGCCTCAAGCCAGACGGTTTTGAATTCCGCGCTGCCCTTTTCTGAAACGGGATTACATTCCAAAAACAATTCCACGTCATCCAGCATTTTTTCAGGATTATAAACACGCAAACCTTTTGGGACGGCCTGCGGATGTCTGTGCAGTGCAATCAATACATCCGTGGCGAGCGTAAAAAGCTTTTCCGGATCAGACTGATTTTCCAGCAGGCGCGCGAATGTTTCGTCGCCGAAATCTTCCAGCAGTAGAAATCCATTTTCAACATCTTCCGCAACAATCTCCGGCGTGCTCAAGCCAATCTGGCGAAGATGTTCGTTGATCTGGAGAAATGGTGCTACAATTTCCCGGATACGCGAAGCGTCCATGAGAATGGCGGTCCGGCCGTCTTTTCTCAGGCGAAAATATCTTCGGGCCGAGGCGTCGCCCGTTATTAGTTCAAGCGCCGAGTCCTTCCATGCAGTGATTTTGAGAAACTCTCTTGTGGCGGTCATTTGAGCAATTCACGCTGCCAGTTCATCAATTCTGCCGAATGCTTTTCCCAGTCTCGGGACAAATCCCCGAGCGTCGCCTTGCTGGCGATGAGTGTCGGGTCTATGCCGAGCTTGCGAGCGTGCGCGTCGCGGATTTTTTCCAGTTCGCGGAAGCGACGAAATTCCGCCTCGCTGGGGCGATGAAATATATGCCGCAACACCTGCGGTTGTTTGTCGGCTGGAACCTCGATCCCGGCGCGGACGGCTTCCATCAAAGTCTCGCGGCGACGCGGGGACATTTTCGGAGGCAGGATGTTTTCAAACGGCTGGCACGCGGCGGCGGCATCGGAAATGTCCACCATGCGTTCGTGGTTCAATACAAAAAACGGCGGACGGCAATAGGCGATGGCTTCCGTTTCACGCCATTGCCACAACTCGCGCAATACCGCGAGTGCGGGGCGGTTCAAAATGGAGCTGCCTTTTACGCGCCAGACGGAATCCGCATCTGCAACCGACGGTCGCGAACATTCTTCGATTAACCGGGCACAGGATTCCTGATGCCACGCGAGACGCCCTTTGGCTTCGAGCTCCGATTTCAGCTTGTCGGCGATCGGCTTTAAATAATGCGTGTCATTGCGAGCGTAAGTTTCCATGCGTTCGGTCAACGGACGTTGCGCCCAGTCGGCTTTCTGCGAGCCTTTGTCCAGCTTCACGCCAAGAAATTTTTCGACGAGGGCGCTCAAACCAAATTGCAGCTCGCCCAGCAGCCGCGCCGCGAGCATCGTGTCGAAAATGGCGGTCGGTCTGAATTGATGATGCTTCTCCAGCAAACGCAGATCGTAATCCGCCGCGTGAAAAATCAGTTCGTGTGAGTTGAACTCCTCGAACAGCGGTTCGAGGTTGATTTTCGCCAGAGGATCAACGAGCAAATCGCTGCCGGTGATGCTGATTTGGATCAGGCAGACTTTTTCTGGATAGGCGTGAAGGCTGTCGGCCTCTGTGTCGAGCGCGATCCATGGAGCGGCGCGGAGTTTTGGGAGCAGCCCGGCGAGTTTTTCGTTGGTGTCAATCAAGCCACCATTTTTAACCGCAAAGGCGCGACGGCACAAAAGTTTTTTGGAAAATCTTTGCCAACGACTTTTGATTTCCGTTTAATCCCGGCATGAACCTCGCCATTGCATTCTCGATCTGCGCGCGAAAGAGCGCGCCGAAAACCGCCATCTTTTACGGCGAACGGGAAATTTCCTACGCCGAACTTCTGGAGCAATCGCTGAAAATGGCGGCGCACCTGCAACATGGTCTTTCCGTAAAACCCGGTGACCGCGTGGCTCTCTGGCTCAAGAACTGCCCGGAATTTATCGCGGCGGTTTTTGGGATCCTGCAAACGGGTGCGGTCGTCGTGCCGGTCAACAATTTCCTCAAACCTGCGGAAGTCACCTACATCCTGGAAAACGGGGGCATTGACGTTTTGATTTCAGACGCCGAATTAAGCGCGCATTTTCCAGAACTCTCCGCCGCGAGGCCGCAATTGAAAGTGCTCAAGGTCGAGGAATTATCAGAACTTAAAATTCAAAATTCAGAAGTCCAAACTTGTTCGCGCAGCGAACAGGATCTGGCCGTCATCATCTACACTTCCGGCACGACCGGCAAACCAAAAGGAGTGATGCTGTCGCACGGCAACCTGCTGCACAATGTCAACAGCTGCCGGATTGTTTTGGAATCCGTGCCGGATGACTGTTTCGCCGTGATATTGCCGTTGTTTCACACTTACATGATGACCGTCGGCATTTTCCTGCCGTTCACCATGGGCGGATCAATCGTGCTGGTGAAATCGCTGCATCCTCCGCGCGCAATGTTTCAGGAAATCTTTTCGCGCCGCGCAACGATTCTGACCGCCGTCCCCACCTTTTACCGGATGCTGCTCGGCGCACAACTGCCCAGTCCCCTGCCCATCCGCATTTTTATCAGCGGC
>Ga0302274_10004656_pt1 | contig 11876 bp, 8 predicted proteins | sample III_Bog_N2_1_FD_198755 | JGI IMG/M metagenome (GOLD analysis project Ga0302274, IMG submission 198755) | Peat permafrost microbial communities from Stordalen Mire near Abisko, Sweden - III_Bog_N2_1 | ecosystem: Environmental > Terrestrial > Soil > Wetlands > Peat | place: Sweden: Abisko...
TTCACTTCGTCCTGATCCAACGGCGGTGACCGTACTTTTTTCGCCCAACGGGACGGGAAAGACCTCCGTGCTCGAGGCCGTTTTTGCGTTGGCCACGGCTTCCTCGTTTCGAACAACGTCGGCGGGCGATATGATCCGACAAGGCGAGAACCAGGCAGAAGTCCACGGCGTGCTGTTCCAAGGCGAGCGGCGCGTCCAGGTTGATTTGACACTGACGCGGGGCGTAAGAAACGTCACCAAGCGAATGTTGGTGAACGGACAACGCCCCCAATCACGAGCGGAACTCGGCGAGGTGCTACCCGTAACAATTTTTACGCCCGAGGTCGTTGACATGATTCGACAAGGACCCGAGCACCGGCGTCAATTCGTGACGACGCTGCTCACCGATGTAGAGCCGCCACGTGGCCCCTTGCTCGAGCACTTCGAACAGACTCTGCGCCAGCGAAACGCCCTTCTTCGTTCGATGCTCGGATTTAGTCCGTCACGAGAGCGCCTGGACGAACTCGATGTTTGGACCGAGGACTTCGTCGCCGTAGCCACAACACTCGTCGAGGCACGAACAACACTTCTGGAAAAACTGAGTCCTTTGGTCGAGCACTTCTACCAAGAACTAGCCGGTGAGCATTCGAGTGTGCACGTTTCCTATGAAACATCGTGGGACGGTGAATTACAAGAAGCCCTCCGAAGTGAATTGGAGCACGATCTCTATCGTGGCTACACAGGTGTTGGTCCACATCGTGACGATGTGGCAATTGTGTTGAATGACAAGGACGCTCGTCGACGCGCCTCCCAAGGCGAGCAGCGTTCGTTGGCGCTTGCACTTCGCCTCGCTGGCCACGAACTCGTGGAACAAGAAAGAAACGTCGTTCCCCTGCTTTTGTTGGATGACGTTTTCAGCGAACTCGACGAACAACGAAGTGATCGATTGTTGCGGCTTTTGCCTACCGGGCAAACCATCGTGACGACGGCTTCGCCACTACCGAGCAAATTTGCTCCCGCCGTGGTGGTCGACGTCAGTAAGGGAGAATGATGACGCGAGAAAACGACGGACCTCGGTCCCTCGGCGAAAGCTTGCGGGTGGTCGTTGGTCGATTTAAGCGAGTGGATTTGCTCGTAATGGACGACATTCGAGCGCTGTGGCCGCGAATTGTGGACCCAATTTTGGCGGACAAATGTCACCCGGATTTGGTCCGCGATGGCACGCTGGTGGTGAGCGTTCCGTCGGGTGCTTTTGCGCAACGAATTGGACTCGACGAGGAGCAAATTCTCGTCGGTTTGAGTGTGCTCGGCGAGCGTGCGCCCAAACACGTGCGCTGCGTCATTCGCCCTTAAATTACTGGCGATTTGACCCCTCGAAGACGACCGTTGAGGTACGGAGTGAGGGTGGCGTCGGGTAGGATAGTTACCGGTCGAAAAGAGAATTTCGGCCCGCAAAACGCGTTCATCTGCAGCACCGAAAGGAAGCCTTCGTGGCCCAAACTACAAAGGGGTCGGCCAGCTACAAGGCCAAGGACATCACGGTTCTGGAGGGGCTTGAGCCGGTTCGAGTTCGACCCGGTATGTACATCGGATCCACCGGGCCCGCGGGGCTACACCACTTGGTTTGGGAAGTCGTCGACAACTCTGTCGACGAAGCTATGGCCGGCTTTTGCACACGCATTGACGTAACGATTTTGTCCGACGGAAGCTGTCGCGTCGTTGACGACGGGCGAGGAATCCCCGTTGACGAGCACCCTCAGTATCCGGGTAAGTCTGCCGCCGAAATTGTGTTGACTGTTTTGCACGCCGGCGGAAAATTTGGTGGCGAGGGCTACAAAGTTTCCGGCGGTCTCCACGGCGTTGGGGTTTCTGTGGTGAACGCACTTTCGAGCAAGTTGACGCTCGAGGTAGACCTCAACGGCGACCATCATGAACTGATTTTTAAAGACGGCGGAAAGCCACAAGGGAAATTGAAAATCACCGGCTCCGCGCCGCGTGGTCGAACGGGAACGACCGTGACCTTTGTGCCGGACCCCACAATTTTTGAAGACACGGATTTTCGTGCCCAGACAATTACCGAGCGCCTTCAGATCATGGCGTTTTTAAATAAGGGTTTGGAGATTCGTTTCGCCGACGAACGAAAAGGTCGCGAAGCAAAAGAGACCTTCAAGTACGCCGGCGGCATCGTCGATTACGTGCGACACCTCAACGCCTCCAAGGAGTCGCTGTTCAAGAAAGTGGGATCGTTCGAACAGTCTGAAGACAAGCAGGAAGTGGAAGTCGCGTTCCAGTGGAATTCGGGTTACTACGAAAGTATTCACTCATTCGCCAACGGCATTTCCACCATCGAAGGTGGCATGCACGAAGAGGGTTTTCGAAAAGCGTTGACGAATGTCGTCAACCGTTACGCACGTAAGCGCAATCTCCTTAAAGAAAAAGAGACGAATCTGTTGGGTGAGGATATTCGTGAAGGACTCACCGCCATCATTTCGGTACGCCTCGCGGAGCCGCAGTTCGAGGGACAAACCAAAGCCAAGCTAGGCAATGTTTCCATCCGTTCACTCGTGGAACGAACAACGAACGAGAAGCTCAGCGACTGGCTCGAGGAGAATCCGCGCGAAGGAAGCCAGATCGTGGCAAAGGCCGTGCAGGCATCGCGTGCTCGCATGGCCGCGCATCAGGCGCGAGATCTGACGCGACGAAAGAGTGCTCTTGACGGGGCCGGTCTTCCCGGAAAATTGGTCGACTGTTCCTCGAAGGACTCGCGAGAGTGCGAAATCTTCATTGTGGAAGGAAACTCCGCTGGTGGCTCCGCAAAGGACGCACGCGATCCGCGGACCCAGGCAATTTTGCCGATCCGCGGGAAAATTCTAAACGTCGAGAAGGCTCGTTCCGACAAAATTCTAAAGAACACCGAAATCCAGGCGCTGATTGCCGCGATTGGTGCCGGTGTTGAATCGGACTTCGACATCACGAAAATTCGCTACGACAAGATCATTCTGCTCGCGGACGCGGACGTTGACGGCAGCCACATTCGCACGCTGCTACTCACGTTCTTCTTTCGACAAATGACCGATCTGGTCAACAACGGCAACGTCTACGTGGCTCAGCCACCGCTGTATTCGACGCTCGTTGGTAAAGAGAAGGTGTATCTGCGCGACGACATCGCAAAGGACGCCTTTCTTGCCGAGCACCCCGATCACAAGAACGACTTCCAACGCCTGAAGGGCTTGGGCGAAATGGACTTCGACGAACTTCGTGACACCACGATGGATCCCACGAAGCGGGCGTTGTTGCAAATCACCGTTGAACAGGCGGCCCTGGCCGACGAGGTCTGCTCAATTCTGATGGGCGATGACGTGCCTCAACGTCGTCACTTCATCCAAACCAACGCAAAGGATGTTCGCTTCCTCGATATCTGAGGAGCGAGAAAACTATGGCCACCAAGAGAAATTCAAGCGGAAAGAATCCGCCGCCACCGCCGGATCCCGACGCAGTCATTGGTTACATCGAGCCAATTGAAATAAACCTCGAGATGGAACGCTCGTTCCTCGAGTACTCCATGTCCGTGATTGTCTCGCGAGCTCTGCCCGATGCTCGTGATGGCCTAAAGCCCGTGCACCGACGAATTTTGTATTCCATGTTCGACCAAGGTCTTCGACCCGACCGACCCCACACCAAGTGCGCGAAGGTCGTCGGAGAAGTTATGGGTACGTATCACCCGCACGGTGACAGTGCTATTTACGACGCCCTCGTGCGCATGGTGCAGGACTTCTCGATGCGCCACCCTCTAATCAGCGGTCACGGCAATTTTGGTGGTACGGGACCCGACGAAGGTGCGGCGGCCATGCGCTACACCGAGTGTCGCCTCGCCCCGTTGGCGCTCGAAATGCTGGATTCAATTGACGAAGACACGGTTGATTTCGAACCGAACTACGACAACAGCACCCAACAGCCGACGGTGCTTCCGGCGCGCTATCCAAATCTCTTGGTGAATGGCTCCCAGGGCATCGCTGTTGGTATGGCCACGAAGATCCCGCCGCACAATCTTGGTGAGGTTATCGACGCGACGCTGCACCTACTCGCGAACCCCGAGGCCACACCCGACGATTTGATGGCATTTGTGAAGGGTCCCGACTTTCCTACAGGGGCACAGATCCTCGGTCGTCAGGGAATTTTGGACGCGTACCGAACGGGACGCGGATCCATCAAGATGCGTGCCGTAGCTGAAGTTGAAGAGGTGCGTACCGGATCACGAATTGTCGTTACGGAATTTCCCTACGAAGTGTCCGTTGAATCGATTGAAGAAAAGATCTACGACCTCGTGAAATCGAGCGAACTCGACGGCATTGCGGAAGTACAAAACGACTCCGCCGGACGCCAGCCGCGTCTCGTTATTCGACTGAAACGCGACGCCAACGCGAACGTCATTTTGAACAAGCTTTTCAAGATGACGTCGCTGCAGACGACGTTCTCGGTGAACACGCTTGCGCTCGTGGACGGAGTACCAAGAACCCTGAATCTCGCGCAGGCGTTGACGCACTACATCGCCCACCAAGTTGAAGTCGTCACCAGGCGAACGCAGTTCCGTCTGAACAAAGCCGAAGCGCGTGCCCACATCGTCGAAGGTCTCCTTAAGGCGATTGACATGCTCGACGCCGTCATTGCTACGATTCGTGGCTCCGATGACCGACCGGCGGCGCGTAGTGCGTTGATGACCGACCCGTTCTCTTTTAGCGAAGAACAAGCGAATCACATCTTGGACATGACCCTTGGCCGCTTGACGCGCCTGGGACGCACCGAACTCGAAGACGAGATGAACAAACTCCGCGAGACCATTGCGGCGTTGCAGGCAATTCTCGCCTCGGACACCAAGTTGCGCGGCGTCATCGCCGATGAGATCACGGTCATCCGTGACAAGTACGCAAACGAACGACTGACGGTGATTGTCAACGATCCGGGCGAACTCGGCGTGGACGATCTCATCAATGACGACGAGATCGTGGTCACCATGACCCAAGCCGGCTACGTCAAGTCGGTTGCTTCGGCGGCATTTAAGACGCAAGGTCGAGGCGGACGCGGCGTGCAGGGCGCTCGACTGCGCGACGAAGACTTCGTGGATCAAATCATTCACACGAATTCGCTCGCGTACTTGCTGATGTTCTCCAACCGTGGACGGGTTTTTCGGCTGCGCGGTCACGAGATTCCGGTGAAGGAACGAACCGCCAAGGGAACGGCCATCGTCAATCTTTTGAATCTCCAACCAGGAGAGACTATTCAAGCAATTGTCTCCACCAAGAACTTCCCCAGTGACAAGTTCCTGGTATTTGCTACCGCTGACGGCACCGTTAAAAAGACCGCCTTTAGCGAATATGACAAATCACGTCGCGAGGGCTGGATTGCCATCAAGTTGCGCGAGGGCGACGAAGTTGTCCGCGTGGTGGCTACGGGTGGCAGTGACGACTTAATGCTGGTGACGCACAGGGGCATGTCGATTCGGTTTAATGAAGCCGAGGTGCGAGAAGTTGGCCGTGACTCGACCGGCGTGCGCGGCATCAAATTAAAGGACGACGACAAAGCCATTGCGCTCGACGTTGTTCGACCGGACGCCGATTTGTTCTTGGTGACCGACACGGGATTTGGTAAGCGCGTAAAAACTGATCGCTTCCACGTGCAAGGCCGCGGCGGTCAGGGCGTTCGAGCTATCAAGCTCACGGCCGCGCGAGGATTCGTCGTCGCTGCGTTCATGGCCGCGCTGAGTGACGAGGTGTTGTTGGCCTCGAGTGGGGGAGTGCTTATCCGCACGTCCGTGCGCGAAGTGTCCTCCCAGGGCCGCGACGCGACTGGCGTGCGAGTAATGAACTTGGACGAGGGTCACTCGGTGGCGACGGCCGCCGTTGTTCCCGCCGACGTCGAGGACTAAAGAACTTCTCGTCGAGCCCAGGCTCGACGCAAGACGTCGAGCAGTGTCTCGGGGGGCTGGGCACCCACCACCATGAATCGACCGTCGAGCAGCATTGAGGGCACGCCGGAGATACCAAGTTCGAGGGCCTGTTCTTCGTCAACGCGAACTTCTTTGCCGAAGTCGTCACTGCTCAGAAGATCATCTGCTCCCACTACTCCCACGTCACTGGCGAGTCGGACGAGTGTCGCATGATCAGAAATCAACTCCGCTTCGCTGAAGTACGCTCGAAAGAGTCGCTCGACCATTTCGAGCTGCTTGTCCTGGGCGTTGGCGAGCGCGATCAGTCGATGAGCGTCAAAAGAATTGGCGTGACGCGCATTCGCGAGCGACCAACGCATGCCCATGTCGAGAGCTTGCGCTTCGAGACGAACTTGTGAGGCCGAGGCCTGTTCGACTGCAATCCCGTATTTTCTGGCGATGAGTTCGGGTAGTGGCTCGTCATAGACGGCACGGGCGTTCGAGTCGAGTTCAAACGCACGGTAGCGGCGCACCACGTGCTCTCGGTGCTCGAAGTCCAACAGCGCTTGTTCGAGATTGGCCTTGCCTAAATAACAAAAGGGACAAACGACGTCGCTCCAGATATCAATAGTGAAGGGAGCGGTCATATCCCATCCTTTCGCGAGTTCTTTCTTCTTAAGGCAAACTAGTGGGATGACGGCGCAAGAGCTCTCGCCCGAAGCCGCCGTGGCGCTCCTTCGGCCCGACGATTCACTGGGATTTGGTCTCGCCTCCGCTACCCCGATGGCCTTCATGAAGGCGCTCGGCGCGAGGAAAGACTGGACCAACGTGGTGGTGACGGGAGGTCTACTCCTCGCGGGACTCGAATTTTTCCAACATCCGGGAGTGCATTACCGCAGCGTGTTCTTTGGTGGGGTGGAACGGGCCGCTCGCGCCACTGGTGGCGACGTGCAGTTCGTTCCCTCGGGTTTTCGTCAGTTCGCGACCGTGCTCGAAGCCAATGCACCTCGAGTGCTCGTGCACAGTGCGTCGATGCCCGACGCCCACGGCCGGGTGAATTTGTCCCTCCACCACGGCTACGTGGTCGATGAATTTCGACGAGCGGTGGCCGACTCCGAGCGCATGGTGATGTTGGAATGCTCGCCTTTTATGCCCCGCACGAGAACGCTCGAGGGTTATTCCAACGAATTTTCTCTTGATCAGATTGACGTTGTTATCTATTCGAACGAAAAGCCTGCCGAGCTTGGTTCCGAGACTCCGAGCAAAGAGGACATCGCCATTGCGCGCTACGTGGCTGACTTTGTGCACGATGGCGACACAATCCAAACGGGCATTGGCACGATTCCCAATCTCGTGGCCGACGATTTAGCCAATGGTAATGGTGGTGGCTATGGCATTCACTCCGAAATGTTCACCGATGGCCTGCTGCGACTGTGCCAGTCGGGCAAGGTAACCAATACCAACAAAGCAATCTTTCCTGGATTTGCGCTTACGACGTTCGCGCTCGGGTCACGAGCGCTGTATGACTTTTTGGACGAAAATGACACCGTCCGATTTGCCCCCGTCCGCGTCGTGAATGACCCCGGTGTGATTGGTAGTTACGACAATCTGGTTTCCATCAACAGTGCTCTGTGCGTTGATCTCTATGGACAACTGGTCGCGGATTCGATTGTGGGTCGTCAACACTCGGGCGTGGGCGGGCACGAAGATTTTGTGCAGGGGACTGAACTAACGTTGACGAACTACTCGCTGATCTGTCTTCGAGCAACCGTAGAAATTGATGGTGTCGTGCACAACCGAATAATGACGCAACTGCCCCACGGCTCGGTGGTGACCACGCCGCGTCACCACACGAACGTCGTGGTGACCGAATATGGCGTGGCGGAGCTTCGTGGACGCTCGGTGCCCGAGCGAGCCGCCGCGTTGGCTGCCATTGCGCACCCGCAGTTTCGCGACGAGCTGTACGGGGCCGCCGAAAAACTGGCTCACTAAATGTTGATCGTCCGGGAATTGGGTATCGAAATTGGTGCACGGCGGTTACTAAACCCCGTGTCCTTCACGATTGGTGACGGCGAAAAGGTCGGCATCGTGGGAAGAAACGGGGCTGGCAAATCAACGCTGCTCGCCACGCTGCTCGGAACGAACGGTGAGCATCTTCGTGTTGCGGGCAACGTGCAGCGGCTCGGACACTGGGCACATTTGCCCCAAGAACCTGTTCCTGGAGGGCTCGGTGTTGAGCCCAACGGTTTGTCACACGTTCTTTCGGCCCGGAAACTCGACTCACTCGACGCGGATATGCAACACGCCAGAAAAGCGCTCGCCGAAAATCCCACGGACCAAACAATTTCTGCCTTTACCGATCTCGAAGAGAAGTTCCGAGACCTTGGTGGTTACGAAGCGGAGTCCGAAGTCGCGAGGTTGGCAGCGGGACTCGGCCTCGAAGAGGAATTTCTCCTGGAAGACCTCGACTCGCTTTCTGGTGGACAACGCCGGCGCATTGATCTCATGCGTGTTCTCTACGAACAACCAGAAACAATGGTGCTCGACGAACCAACGAACCACCTCGACAAGGCAGCCAAGCGCTGGCTCTTTGAAGAACTGGAGCGCTTCTCGGGAACGGTGTTGGTGATTAGTCACGACCTGCCCCTGCTCGACAAAGCCATTGACCGTGTGTTGGCGCTTCGCGAAGGACAACTTCGCGAATACAAGGGCAATTACACCAAGTTCTTGCAGCAAGAAGAAGAACAGCGCCTGAGTGAAGAAAAGACCGCGGCGCGTCAAGACGCTGATATCACGCGACTAAAGACGCTCGCGGACTCCATGCGTGGACAAACGGAGAAGCGAGCTCGCTTGGCAAAAGTTCTCGACCACCGCGTCGAGCGACTGAAAAGCGAACGCGTGGAAGTAACCAAGAAAGAACGAAAAGTTGTCTTCAAACTGCCCGCGCCACCGCGGAGTGGCGACGTTCCCTTGACGGTTGAAAACATCAACGTGACCTATGACACGGACCCTGTTCTTCGATCGACGAGTTTCATTACACGCCGTGGTGATCGCATTTTGATTGTTGGAAAAAACGGCGCTGGTAAGTCATCGTTGCTGCGTTGTATTGCTGGAACACAAGAACCACAGTCCGGGACTATTAAATTCGGCGCCAACGTGACCATGGGGTACTTCGCGCAGGAACACGAGCAACTCGATTTTTCAAAAACAGCCCTGGAACACCTTGCTGATGCCACGGTCGTTACTGAAGTGGAGCGTCGATCGTTGCTCGGCGCCTTTGGACTGAAAGGTTCTGCCGCGCACCAACTTCCCGGTTCGTTGTCGGGTGGCGAGCGCGCCAAACTGGCCCTCGCAATGTTGGCCTCGTCAAACGCGAATTTTCTCGTGCTCGACGAACCCACCAACAACCTGGATCCTGCGAGCGTCGAGGCTGTGGGTCAAATGCTTCGACACTGGAAGGGAACAATTATCGCGGTGAGTCACGAGCGCGGGTTCGTTGACGCGTTTGCGCCAACGCACGCCGTCTTACTACCAGAGGAGTACTTCGATCTTTGGCGTGACGACTACGCCGACATGGTGGAGCAGCGGTAATTCGCGTTCGTTCAAAAGAACGTCGCTGATTTGTGGTGACAGTCTGAAGATTCTCTTACGTCGCTGGCGCACAAAAGAGCGGTCATGTCGTGTTCGTTACGTCTCTTTGGACACCAAAAAACTTCCCGCTCAGCCTCTCTTAGAAATATGGTTCGTGATTGTCGTGCGTCGTGCCACTCTTTGACGTGCCCATCTACGTGGCTCGTCAATCGGAGGAAATTTTTATGCGTCGTCACTATTTATCAAGTATTACCGTCGGACTGCTCGCGACGAGCTCGTTCGTCGGTGCGGGGCTGACCATGAACGCCGGTGCGTCGACGTCTGCACCGTCGTGCGCTTCCATTACGAAGTCACTCGTCGTCGCTGACGGGTTCAAGGGCGCAACCGGCCCCAAGATCACGAAGTACAACTACACCAAGGTGTCAGCGAACCCCACCAACGCACTGGGAACCACCATTGACTTTGGCTCGAAGGCCCTCGTAGTGGCCTGCGTGAGTCCGGCAGATCTGAAGAAACTGTCGGTCATTGCACAGGGTGCGAGCAAGCCAACAATGACCGCTACGCAGTACATGGCGTACTTGGTGAAGACGTCGGCGGGGGCCATGACGTCGACACCCGTTGGTGGCGTCACTGACTACCTCGACTACGGCAACGGCAAAGAAGACGGTCTCGGCTCAACGTCCAAGGCGGGCAGTGTCCGTCTTGACGCGTGGGTGGTCGGAAACTTTGATGTGCTGACGTTCATTGCGCCCGCCACGTCAACACCCTCCAAGGCCCTACTCGCGTTCATTACGACAACGAAGTCGGTGCTCTAAGAAGCCGTCTACTGCGCCAAGTTAGGTGACGTCGATTTCGTAGAGCGACGTCAAGCTTTTCGCGTTCGTCGTGTACGTGCCGTAGCCCACGAAGTTGTTGCCGTTGGGCGCTATTGCTACGGCGACGTCGGCTTGGGGACTTTTCTTATCGACGTTCGGCGGGAACGCGTTCAAGATGGTGGCTTTGGCAACCGTTCCATTCGGTGCTTCCGTGATGATGAAGGCATCTTGGTTGACTTTGCCAATGCTGAATCCGAAAACGGCGCACTCCGTGGAGCCACCAACGAAGGTCACCAGACTCGCGTTCGTAGGCGACGTCACGGCTGCGGGAGCGTGCCACGTGCCTCCCGCGTACGAAATGAGGAACTGCACCTGTTTGGAGAGGTTCGCGGCGGGTGAGGACCAGTCGGAGGCGAGACACGTTCCGTTGTTGGCGCACGCGAGCATCGGGGGTTGGAAGCCCTCAGGCTGACTCGGTTGCACGTAACCAGCGGGTAGAGACTGGCCAGCGGCCACGGTCCACGATCCTTGTACCAGTACGGCGTGCCACTCCGCCAAGGCTGAAGAAGCATTGGGATACAGGCCAACGGCGACGCAGTTATTGGCGGACCAGCAGCTGAGTCCCGAGACGCTGATATTGGCGATTGAGCCTGGGACGTAGTCGGGGGGCGAAGGAATCTCCGTGACTGCTTGTTCCACGCCATTGTTGAACGTGACGGAGAACAATTGACGCACGTTATTGCTATCTGTGTAGGTGCCAGCACCGTCGCACCAACCAGGATCATTCTTGGCGCAACTGATGTTTTGGAGTTCGCTGTCGCCTTCACCATTGGCAAAGAGCGTCGAGCTCAGTACGTTGACGCTCGACAACACGCCGGCAGTATCGGTCAAGTAATAACTAACGAAATTTTGACCATCTTCATACAGGCCGGCGATGAGACAGTTGCTGGCGGTCCAACAATTTCCACTCGCCGTAATGTCGGCGCCGGGATACTGGTTGGGAAATGCGGGTACGGCCGTCACCGCTCCCCACGTCCCGCCGGTCATCTGCAGTGTGAAAAGACTCACACTTTGATTGGCGGTGAGGTAGTAGCCGGTCGCGAGACACGCCAACTGTGTTGGACAAGAAAGCGAGTCGATGCCCGCGTCGGAGTACCCCTGGTAGGGCACGTAGTCGGACGGCAAGGTCTTTACCGAACTCTTGGTTTCTTTGCCGCCTACTTCATTGATGACGTAGATGACCGAGTGCGTTCCAACCTGGCCGTTGCCGATGATGATGCAATTGCCAACGCTCTTGCAGGCCGTGGTCGTCGGAGGAAAGGGCTGGGAAATTCCTTTAACACTCAGTGCTTTGGCGTCGAGCTTGGGAGTACTCGCACTAGCGACACCCACGAGCGACGATCCAAAAAGCGCAATTACCGCAACCGACAACGCCAGAACTCTTCGCATGACTTCCCCCTGGACGACTAGGCAATCTCTAGTTGAAACTTTAGGTTTCAATGGGTGCCAAAACGGTGACTATGCGCCGATGCTACTTAGTTCTTCCAGATCTTCTTCGCTGAGCACTA
>Ga0302274_10004661_pt1 | contig 11870 bp, 7 predicted proteins | sample III_Bog_N2_1_FD_198755 | JGI IMG/M metagenome (GOLD analysis project Ga0302274, IMG submission 198755) | Peat permafrost microbial communities from Stordalen Mire near Abisko, Sweden - III_Bog_N2_1 | ecosystem: Environmental > Terrestrial > Soil > Wetlands > Peat | place: Sweden: Abisko...
AAGCCAAACGCGTTGGTAATCGGGGTGAGATGCACCGCCAGTTGCATGGAGATGTCATTGTCAATGCCCGTGATAGTCGGCGCGTCCAGGGGTGACTGGCCGTGATTGTTGCTCACCGTCTGGAAACCGGAGGTGAGAAACATCGGCAGGTCATACCGGGCCGTCGTCTGCACATAGAATGCGAGCGCATCCAAACCATCCAGGGCGAACTGCAGGGCGGCGTTTTTGGCCGCCGTCGGCAACGTCCCACCGCCCTGAGCCGCCGTGATGGCGGCATCCAAAGAGGCTTTGCGGGTGGTCAGGTCCACGGGCGCCGTCGGATCGGGGGGCACCGGCGGCACGAGGGCGATCGGCGGTTTCGGAAACGCCGCATTGCCCGTCATGCACGCGATGATCCATCCGAGATAGACGGAGACCGCCGTCGCTCCCATTCTTTTATGGGCGAGGCTGACACGATTTACTTTCTTGTTGTTCATAATTTTTAATAGTCATGATTTAATAAGAGTGGGGCATCTGGAGGAAGCCAACCCAGCTTCGCGCTTGACCCCGTCCACTACGCCGGAAACAACTGCAAGTGGTGCGCCGAAAACTACCCGTTAACAACCATTGTAGCTGCGTGCGGGACAGCTACAGGCAGACGCAGAGAAAAACAGCGGTTAAAACCGCCGCCGGGAACCGGCACGGTGCGCCCAAGCTCCCGGCCCGCCACTGGCCCGCCGGCGGGCAGTAATTTCTGCCAAAGGCGCTGATTTGTGCCGCCGTGCACCGCTACAAAACCTCTTTGCAGACCGACACAATCACCTTGCAGACCGACACGGTCACTTTGCAGACCGACACAGTCACTTTGCAGACCGACACGGTCGCCTTGCAGACCGACACAGTCACCTTGCAGACCGACACGGTCACCTTGCAGACCGACACGGTCGCTTTGCAGACCGACACGGTCGCTTTGCAGCACTGCAAAGCCGCTTGGCAGGCCGACACGGTCATTGAGCAGCAGCACACAGTGGTCAATTGCGCCAGCTTTGGGACGGTCGCGGATGAAAACGGGACGCTATTTGAAGGACGGAAGGGCAATTGCGGAGCGCGGATTCAAGCAATGGCCACAGATTAACACCGAAGTCGGCGAATAAAATGCCCGCCGCGACCCGATGCTGCCGGTCCCGCCACGCCCTTGACGCGAATTGAATTTAACCGCGAACCACGCGAACCACGCGAAATCAATTCAAATACGCTGAAGGCGTAACGGAAATTAGCCCAGGGTTGGAGCGCAGCGACTACCCTGGGTAACCGTCAAAAATTATTTCCACCCTGAAGGGGTGGCGGAGGCTTTTCTTTACCAAACAAATTGATACCCTTCCCGCATGGCAACGGCTCGCCATCCCAAAGCGACCTTCTTCGTCCAGCGACATTTGTTCGCTGGCCTGACCAGCTTTGCCGAATTGGAATCGAAGATCGCCGCGCTGCCCGACGAACAATCTCGCGGTGCGGCGTTTGAAGTTTTTGCCGAGGCTTATTTCGCCACGCAACGGAAACACGACGCCGCGCAAGTCTGGCCGCACGGTTCCGTCCCGCTGGACACCTTGAAACATCTCGGCCTCACGCAAACGGATCAGGGCGTGGACGGGGTGCTGCAAACGTTGCTCGGCCAGTTCAACGCCTATCAAATCAAGTTCCGCACCGGACGCCCGGCGCTGACGTGGCGCGAACTCTCCACCTTCATCGGCCTGGCCGACAGCCCGCAGATTCACAGCCGCGTGCTGCTCACGAACTGCGACGAACTGCCCGCCGTCCTCAACGACCGCCAGGGTTTCTTCTGCATCCGTGGCTCGGACTTGGATCGCATGGAAGCCGGTGACTTCCGCGCGATGGAAGCCTGGCTGGCCGACGCCGCTTACATCGCGCCGAAAAAATCGCCGCAACCGCACCAGACTGAAGCGCTGGACGCCTTGCTTCCCGCGCTGAAAACTCACGACCGCGTTTCCGCCATCATGGCCTGCGGCACGGGCAAAACGCTCGTCGCGTTGTGGGTCGCAGAAGCCGTAGCGCAGGCGTTCACGCCTGCGGGTTCCGGCGGCGTCCCGCCGCCAGTCAGGGAACACGCACCGGGACGGTGCTTGAACCCTGATTCCAAGCCGAGGTTCGGCCCGGGGACGGCCGCGCCACGCATCCTCATCCTGCTCCCCTCACTCGCGTTGCTGCGCCAGACCCTGCACGAATGGCTGCGCGAAACCCGTTTGCCGAGTCTCGCCTATCTCTGCGTCTGCTCCGACCCGACGGTGAAGGAAGGCATTGACGCGCTCACCACGCAACAATCCGACCTCGACTTTCAAGTCTCCACCGACGCCGCGAGCGTGCGGCGTTTTCTGGACGCGCCGTTTGCCGGCGTGAAAATGATTTTCTCCACCTACCAATCCGCGTCCGTGGTGGGCGAGGCGATGCCGCCGGGTGAGGCGTTTGATTTTGCCGTGTTCGATGAAGCGCACAAGACCGCCGGACGCGAAGGCCGTAACTTCGCCTTTGCCCTCGACGACCAAAATCTTCCCATCCGCAAACGCCTGTTCCTCACCGCCACGCCGCGCCATTACAATCCGCACGACCGCGACCGCGAAGGCGAAGCCCGGCTGCTGTTTTCCATGGACAATCCCGCCGTCTATGGCCCGCAAGCCTATCGCCTGACCTTTGCCGAAGCCGCCCGCCGGGGCATCATCTGCGGTTACAAGGTCATCATCTCCGTCATCACCTCCGAAATGGTGACGAACGAACTTTTAAGCCACGGCGAAGTGCTGGTGAACGGCGACGCCGTGCGCGCCCGGCAGGTGGCCAACCAGATCGCCCTGCGCGACGCCATTGAAAAATATGGCGTGCAAAAAGTGTTCACGTTTCATCGCGACGTGAAATCCGCGCAATCCTTCGTCAGCGCCGGCCCGGAAGGAGTCGGCACGCATCTGAATGGCGACGGTAGGGCGGTGCTGCCGCGCCGCCCCGATCAAAATGAGTTGGCCGCGCCGCAGCGCGGCCCTACCGATGATTTTCAAACCTTCCACGTCAACGGCTCCATGCCGACCGCGCGGCGTGAACGCGAGCTGCGCGACTTCCGGGCGGCGGCGCGGGCCGTCGTGTCCAATGCCCGGTGTTTGACGGAAGGCGTGGATGTTCCCGCCGTGGACATGGTGGCGTTTCTCTCGCCACGCCGCAGCCGCGTGGACATCGTGCAAGCCACCGGTCGCGCCATGCGCCGCTCGCCGGGAAAAACCACCGGCTATGTGCTGGTGCCGCTTTATGTCGAATTGACTGTCGGCGAAACCGTCGAGGCCGCCGTCAACCGCGCGCAGTTCGATGAAGTTTGGGATGTTCTTCATTCAATCCAAGAACAGGATGAGGTATTGGCGGAATTGATTCGTTACGTCGGCGAGCAAAAAGGACGCGGCAAAGGATTCGACGACAGCCGATTTGCCGACCGCATTGATTTCGGCGGCCCGCGTTTGGGTTTGGAATCTCTTCGCGCTGCTGTCACAACACACTGCTTGGAAAGTCTCTACTCATCGTGGGATATTTGGTTGGGGAAGTTGAAAGCATTCAAGGAACGATTCGGTCATTGCAATGTAGAGACGAGTTGGGAAGAAGACCCCACACTGGCCGGCTGGGTAAGTGCGCAACGAACACGACGGAATAAAGGATCGCTTTACTCCGAAAGGATTCGGCTGCTGGATGAGCTTGGTTTTATTTGGGAATGGAACAAGCTTAAGGCTGATGAAACCTGGTTGAAATGGTATCACGAACTTGAAACCTATGTGCGCGAACATGGCAATCCTCACGTCACGCGCACTCACGCTAATACCAAGCTTGCGAATTGGGTTTGGATTCAGCGCCAACGCCGGAAAGGCACATATATGCCAGCGGGTATTGTTGATTTGATGACGGTTGAGCAAGTCAGCCTGCTCGACAAACTTGGTTTCCGCTGGGATGCGCGCGCAGAGAAGTGGACAGATCAATTTGAAAAACTAAAGAGATTTAAAGAGCAGCATGGACATTGTGATGTTGAGCAAGTGGAAGGTGAAGAAAGTGATCTTTCACGCTGGGCATCTGCCCAACGCAATAAAAACTCGTCGGGTGAAATTCAAGCAGAGCGAAAAAAACAACTGGATTCAATTGGCTTCAAGTGGATAATTGAAAGCATTATCGACCTACAGTGGCAGGAAATGTATGAGCAATTAAAAGCATATCACACCACACATGGTGACGCTGACGTGCCTTTGCGGCGGAAAGATAACATCAAACTCGCCCGGTGGGTCATACACCAACGCCAGCGTCGGAAGAATGGTCTAACGACTGACGAACAGGTGCGTCGGCTTGATCAACTCAAGTTTACTTGGCAGCACCGAGAACGCGGCAGTTGGGATGATCGTCTTGCCGAAGCGGCCGAATTCAAAGCGAAGAATGGTCATTGCAAAATACTGAGTGGCAAAACAAAGCTTGGGCAATTTGTAAATTCGATGCGCACGAAGCGCAACAACGGAACACTATCCGATGACCGCATTGCGAAACTTGATGCGATTGGCTTTGTCTGGAAATCCACACGAGGGAAAAATAGCGACGGGCTTGGAATTGACACGGCATGGCAAGCTCACTTCGACGAACTTGTCCGCTTCAAAGAAAAAACCGGCGATTGTAAAGTGCCCACGAGATGGGAAGAAAATCGTGGGCTTGGTATTTGGGTTAGCAACCAGCGTCAACTCAAGAAACTGGGGAAACTTTCACCCGAGAAAGAGCAAATGCTGAACGAACTTGGATTCATTTGGAACAGTCGGTCACGCGAGGAGTCCCGCTGATTACTGTTCGAGACGCGGAAGTCCCAACTCCGGTTGGGTCGGCAAATCCGGCATCGGCCCAGCATCAATGTGACCGTTGGCATTCTTAATTAACCCGTCATCGTGAGTGGTGATGCGCGCGGCTTTTCTCGCCAGTGCAGTGCCAATAATCTGGATGTCAGCTTTGATTTTGGCTTTCGTAAAATTGTCCGCCTTGAGTTGTTGAATGGGTGAAGGATTGCCTTCGGAATTTTTTCGCCAGATGCGGGCGGCATAAACAGCCGCCAAGGTGTCGAACGGAATGACCATGAATCGCTTTTCCAAAGCTTTCAGCACCGCCGCCTCGCGTTCGTCCGATACGTTCGCCAGAAATTCACTGACCACCACGCTGGGAATGATGATCTGGTCTTTGCATTTGTCCAGATGCTCCAGATAGCGCGCGGCCTTTTCAATCATCGGCTCCTGTCCGGGCGTGGCCTCGCGCTTGACCGCCCAGATGAGAATTTGCGTATCCACGACGATCAGGCTCATGTTTCATCCTCCTCGCGCAGCCGGCGCACAAAGCCGGGAACATCTTTCACCGAATCATAAGCGCCCTGCGCCGCGTCGTTCAACGCATAAGCCGCTGACACCGCACTGGCGGCTTCATACGGTAAAATTTCATCCACCCGGAAATAGGCCAGCGAATGGTCTTTGGCATCCCACGTTGCCTGTCCGCGCAAGCCGACTTCCGCATAAAGGTGGAGGCCGAGTTCCTTGGCAAGTTCCTCATTGAGCCGGCAGGAAACCACTTCGTGTTCGGACAGTCTTACGCGCACTTTTGGGTCAACCCCGCCGACGCGCTCCACTTTTCCATAAATCACCGTCTCGCCACGGATGAAATGTTCCTCCGGCAAATATCTTTCAAAGCCAAGATCCATTTCAGCCAATGGCTCGCGGGCGGTAATTTCGCCGTTCCAAAACTGTGTGCGGCAATTATGTGTGGTATTGAAATCGGTCAGGATGCGCAAGCCACGCACTGATTTTGCAGGCAAGCCACCAAACGAGCGGTTGGAAATGCTGGCTACAATTTCCTTGAACGCCGCGCCAACCACGTCAGGGGAGGGTGAGGCAAACGAAAGGCCTAGGCTCTTTTCTTCAATCTGCACTAAGCCAACAACAATTTCGTCGGGATTCAGGGCGGGATTGCGTTGCAGGGCGACACTGGCGATGGCTTCTTCCGCCGCAATGATCAGCTCGGCGAGTTCGCGGGCAGGCACAACGTCAGGTTTGACGCCGCCGCCGGTGAATCGCAGTTGGAAAAGTCGTTTCAAGTTTGCACAGACAAATTAACAGGCAAATCCCGGCTGGCAAATGGATTTGATTCGGCGTTACGTCTGCGTCCGCCCCAGTTCCGGCAGGGCTGGCCAATCCGGCCCCGGCCCGGCCATGCGTTGGCCGTTGGCCTTTTGCCCCGGTCCTTGCGTCCGGCCAGACCTTGCGGTCAGCCACCATGCAGCCGGCCACCAATCCCAACGGGATTGAATCATTCAGCCCAAGGTTGCGCGGAAGCGCTACCTTGGGTTTGCATTCCATAATGTTTCTACCCGGAACGGGTTGCATCATTCGCCGCCAGCGGATGAAACCCCGTTGGGGTAAAATCAATTTGCGATCACCACCCGGCGTAGCCGCTCCGCGTCAACGCCGGGCTGATTGATGAAATCCCTTTGGGATATAATCACGCCCGCGCCCGCCCCAATTCCGGCAGGGCTGGCCAATCCGGCCCCGGCGCGGCCCTGCGTTGGCCGTTGGCCTTTTGCCCCGGTCCTTGCGTCCGGCCAGACCTTGCGGTTAGCCACCATGCAACCGGCCACCAATCCCAACGGGATTGAATCATTCAGCCCAAGGTTGCGCGGAAGCGCTACCTTGGGTTTGCATTCCACAAATATTTCTACCCGGAACGGGTTGCATCATTCGCCGTCAGCGGATGAAACCCCGTTGGGGTAAAATCAATTTGCGATCTCCACCCGGCGTAGCCGCTCCTCGCCTGTCCGGCTCGGACCGTCAACGCCGGGCTGATTGATGTAATCCCTTCGGGATATAATCACGTTTGCGCTCGCCCCAATTCCGGCAGGGCTGGCCAATCCGGCCCCGACCCGGCCATGCGTTGGCCGTGGGCCTTTTGCCCCGGTCCTTGCGCCCGGCCAGACCTTGCGGTCAGCCAGTCTTTGCAGACGGCCACCATTTTGGTTTTGTTTGGAATCCGCGTCTGAACCTTGCGGCTGCGAGATAAAATTTCCGCCACCCCTTCAGGGTGGATTATTTTTTGCGCATTACCCAGGGTAGTCACTTTGCTCCAACCCTGGGCTAATTTCCGTTACGCCTTCAGCGTATTTGAATTTACGTCATAAAAATTCGTGTTTGTCCGCGTCCATCAGTGGTAAAAAATGTTCGCGCGTTTGGCGTGCCTCGCGGTCATGGCGGGCGAGGCGGCCAAAAGATGTTGAAAAAATGGCAACGGACGGCTGTGCCGGGCGGGAGGCTTGGTCTAAGCTCGGATTTCAGCGTTGCGGCCATGAAACACAACCCTTTTCAATCTAGCTACCGGGAGAACTTCCAGGTGGTCGAACAGCGGCTTGGCAACACCACCCTTTATCCGCACACCGACCAGTTGCCGCGGCTGCACCGCGCGCTGAACTACGAGTTTCTCACCCCGCTGCCCGACCGCATCGCCCGCGTGGACAAACGCGCCGACGGCTTTCACAAAATCATGCTGCGTCAGGCCGCCCTGATGTATTGCATCTGCCTGAACGACGCGCGCGCGGATGGACTGCGGCTGTATGCCCTGCCGGACGCCGACCGCGTGGTGCGGCTGACCATCGTCCAGCAAATCAGCGAGAACACGCCGCTGGGCCGCGTCCACCGGTTTCGGTTTTACGGGCCGGACGGGTTCTTCCCCGAGATCCGGCTGTCCGGCAAGCGCCTCGCCTTTGCCGACCATGTGCTGCAACGGTTCTCCCAGCGCGTGCCCAACCCCGTGGGCACGGATCTCGCCAACCTGCTCGCCTCTTTTTATGGCAACAACCTCATCGGCCTGCCCGTCGGGCCGGGCCGCGCCTTCGTCATGTCCCACAACAAATCCCTGCTCGCCTACACCTACAAGGAATCGGCGGATGAATATTTCATCACCACCTGCCTGACCGTCAACGAGATTAATTCGCTGCGCGAGGAAAGACCCGTGCGCGCCTACAACTTCCATTACGGCGAGGCTTTTACCGAACCCGCCGACCGCAGCGAACCCGTCCAGAACATGGCGGCTTACCTCGAGCTCTCGCGGCAGCGGACGCCGTTCAAGGATGTCCCCAGAATCCGGGTTCGGACGCAAAAGGATCTGCGGCGGGAATGGACCCAGACGGCCCAGCGCATCCGGGACATCGTCCTGGTCATGGGCCACGGTCCCGGCTCGGATCTCCAGTTCATAGATTACATCCCCGGCCCGCGGCTCATGGAGGCCTATCCCCTCGAACCCAATCCGGAGGGCGTCAAGCTGCGCGCGCGGATGGTGGCGCAACATCCCACCATGAAGGCCGAATTCGACAGGCACGAAATTGACAATCAAAATTCGCGCATCCGCTGACGCCCGGCACCGGCCACCGGTCGCCATGGGGGTGGCCGTTGGCCTTTTGCCCCGGTCCTTGCGTCCGGCCAGACCTTGCGGTCAGCCACCATGCAGATGGCCAGCGTGGTAGGGATGGCGCGCTGCGCCGTCCGCTTGCCCGCGCTTTCGTGTCCCCGGCGGGCAGGCTGCTCAAAAATTCCGCTGGCCAAAAACGGGAAAGCGCCAGCGGGGACATCGCAGCGCAATGTCCCTACCAAAGCGCCGTCAGGCGCGGCATCTTTGTAGAACCCAAAACCAAAATAAAATCCAGCCCCGTCGGGGCGGCATAGTCCTTGCGGACGGCCACCATGATGTCGCTCCTAACGGAGCTTTGTCCATTGTTGACTGGCGATGCTACACAGATTCCAGTCCTACGGACTTGCCATTCGCACACACGCCCGCCGCAGTTCCGGCAGGGCTGGCCAATCCGGCCCCGGCCCGGCCAGGCGTTGGCCGTTGGCCTTTTGCCCCGGTCCTTGCGTCCGGCCAGACCTTGCGGTCAGCCACCAGGCAGCCGGCCGCCATTTTGGTTCTGTTTGGAATCTGCGTCCGAACCTTGCGGCGGCGAGATAAAATTTCCGCCACCCCTTCAGGGTGGGATAATTTTGTGGGACGATTTCCTAGGGTAGTTCGTTCCTCACAACCCTAGGCTAATTGGACTCACTCGCGCCCGCTTCGTTCGGCCCGCTGTGGGCCTTCGCCGCTGGCGAATTCCTTTCGCCGTTTCCCAAACGGCTCAAGTCCGTTACGCCTTCAGCGTATTTGAATTTGCGTTCGCGTATTTTGCGTATTTCGCGGTTTACCTCAGCCGGCCTTGGCTCCCGGCGGTTTCAGGAATTCAATGAACTTTTTCATGGGCGGGGTCAGCCGATGGTCTTTGCGGTAGATGAGGCCCAGCGGTTCGGTGTGGCGGCCATCCGCGAACGACACCGCCGCCAGCCGGCGGTCAGCCACCTCCGTCTGAACCGTGGCCGCTGGCAGCACCGCCACGCCCACCTCACGTTCCACCGCCTGCTTGACCATTTCCAACTCATGGAACACATGGCGCGGTTCAAACAGGTGGCGCTGGCTGTCGGGCACCTGCCGCAAAAAGGCGGCCCAGGGGATTTCCCGCCAGGCGATGATGGGCAGGTTCCGGAGCGCCGCCACCGGCACCGCCGGGCTGGTGGCCAAACGATGCCGCGGATGGCACACCAGCACCAGCGGTTCGCCGCCCAACGGCTCAACGGCCAGCCCCGGACGCCGCCGGGGATAGGCGACCAGACCAACATCCACCGCCAGGTCCAGCACCAGTTCGTGCACCGTATCAATGTGTTCGTAGCGGACGTGGATATCGAGCGCGGGATGTGCGGCTTGAAACTGCCGGAGCCGGGGCTGGAAGTGGTGCAGGCCGTAGCTGAAACAGGCGGCCAGCGTGATGGTGCGGGCAGAGATGGCGCGCGCCCGTTCCATGTCCCGGACCAGGGCCTGCTCCTGCGCGAGCAACTCCCGGCAGCCTTCATGGACGATGTCCCCGGCGGTCGTCAGTTGGAACAGCACGGAGTCGCGGAGGGCGAGCTGGACGGCGAATTCATTCTCCAAGTCCGAGACCGACTGGCTGGCATGGGCCGTGGTGCAACCGTGCTGGTGCGCCGCCCGGGTGAAGCTATGGTTTTCCGCCACCGCGCAAAACAGCCGTAAGGTTCCCGTGTGCATGGGGCAATGGGTTAAGCTAAAATGGGGCATTCGTCAATCTGGTTTCAGGGGCTGCGGTGCTGTTTTAATCTTAATCTGGTTCTTAATCGCAATCGTTGGTTTTGATGAATCTGCGTAAAGCCGCGAAATCTGCGGACACACTGATCAAAGGTATCAGCCCGAAAAAAAGCGGTTGGCGTCTTCACCTGGCATGATGGATATTGTCTTGTTCCATGATGACAGCCATTGCCGGCCAAGACCGGCCCATGTCCCTTGTCATCTTCAGCATCGTTATTTTTGATGACATGACGCGTGGGACGGGTTCTGCGATATTCAAGCCATGCAACCACCCCGCCATTGTGGCAGAGCCATCTGTTTTAGTCAGGTGGGTTGCACCGTGCAATGTTAGTTCAACCAATAACCGCCAACGAACCCCGACCAAGCAATTCTCAACCTGAAACCCGAAACCTGAACAACTAGAAATCATGAAAACCAGAAAACTTCTCTCCCTCACCTCGGCCATTGCGGCTGTCCTGCTTGTCGGCACTCTTGGCTTGCACGCCACGCAGGTCGTCGCGGTCAGCGTGAACTTCACCGGAAATGGCAACGGGGGCATTGACAACGGGCAGGCCGATTCTTTGACCAATCTTGTGATGGATCCCACCGGCGCCACGGTTGAACAGGCCGGCGCTCCCGGTTTTGCCGTAACCAATTGGAACAACATTGACCGGTGGGGTGACGTTAGCTCCGGCATCATTGATTACGCGGGAAATGCTTCAGGGTTGCATATCAATTGGGATGCGGCTGGGAGTGCTAATAGCGGATCTGCGAGCTTGCACACGCCGGATGGAAGAATGATGGACGGCATGGACACTGTGAACTGGGGCAATGGCAATGCCTCTGGGGCGGTGACAGCAAACAGCATCTACGGCGCGCCAGGCAGCACGAAGCCGCTCATCTATGTGGGCGGAATCCAGTCGTGGCTGGCGGCGCACGGGCAGGGGGCGACGAGCTATTCCGTGGTGATGTATATTCAAGGCCTGAATAGTTGGGATGGGAATGCCAACGAGAGTTTTATTCAGGCTGTGACCAGCGGCAATCCCTCGTCATATAACATGGTTCCCGGCTCGATTGTGACGCCCGCTCTGTTTTATCGCGATACGGGCGCGTTCAATGGAACCTACATCCAAGTCGCTTCAACCTGCACCAACTCTGCCAACATGTCTCCAAACGGCAATTACGTGGTTTTCAGCGGTCTTACCAACGACGCGATTTTGCTCGTCAAAGAGCAGCCTTCAGGCGATTACAATAGCGGCGAAGTGCAGGGCTTCCAGATTGTTGCGACTCTTCCCACCGCCCTGGCGGTGGGAACCCCGACGGCGTCCGTGGCGAATCCGGTGCGGCAGGGAACCACGGATACGCTGTCCGCCGCGGTTGGTGGCGGCACCGCCCCCTACACCTATCAGTGGCAGACCGATGGCGGCAGCGGCGGCAGCCTGACCAACATTCCTGGCGCCACCAACGCCACGTATAACGCGAACACGACGGGAGTGACCTTTGGGGTCAACTACAGCTATGAATTAGTGGTGACTGACAGCGCGGCCGCCATGGCCACCAGCGCGCCGGCGGTGGTGAACGTTTACCAGCTGGTGTGGCAAACGGCCACCAATTCAACCACCACCAACACCCTCGGCTTCAGCTTTGTTAATAACTCCGGCTCTGGACTGACCAGCACCACGAACACAGCC
>Ga0302274_10004664_pt1 | contig 11854 bp, 9 predicted proteins | sample III_Bog_N2_1_FD_198755 | JGI IMG/M metagenome (GOLD analysis project Ga0302274, IMG submission 198755) | Peat permafrost microbial communities from Stordalen Mire near Abisko, Sweden - III_Bog_N2_1 | ecosystem: Environmental > Terrestrial > Soil > Wetlands > Peat | place: Sweden: Abisko...
GCCATCGGTGGTGACGAATGGATGCATGTCGGGCAAATTGAAATCGAAGTCGTCGGAAATGGCCTTCAACGCACCGAAAGCCACACTGCGGGCCTGCGCTCCTTGCGCGACCGCGGCGGCTTCCATGTCTACAGCTTGCGCGCCGTAAGCTTTGGCGAGGCGAGCTTTCTGATCGTTTCCAGCGATAGCAGTCGCGGTTACGAGCGATGCTGCACACGATTCGACTGGGGTTCGTGAGATCTGGGTGCGAACACCATCAGCGGAGTTGATCACCGTTCCAGGTTCAAAAATTTGTCCCACTTTCAAAGAATGATCAAGAGAGCCAGCAAATCCCGCCGAGACCACGATTTCTGGCTGCACTTCCACGATCACCGCTTCGGTGGCACGACGGGCGGCTTGGGCGCCGATACCGCCGCAGATCAAGGCCGTGCCGTCGTGTTCGAAGAGCCGATAGCGGCGGCCATCGTGTTCGATCATCCTAAGTGTCCAGTTCCGGACCAGGGGCCGTATCTCCCGTTCGAGGGCGGCGACGATGGCGATCTTGCACCGAAGCTTTGATCGAACTTCGGATCGACCTTCGGATGGTCGAAGCTCCGGTCGAATGTCAGACTGAGCCATTGACATACCCGTTGGCGCGAAACCACTCGACTGACCGTCGCAGGGCGGCATCGACTGGAAGGGTGCGCCAGCCCAATTCGCGTTCCGCTTTTGCGGAACTGACAAACATCATTTTGCGCCCCATGCGGACTGCATCGATGGTCGCGCGCGGCTCTCGCCCCAGCAGCCGCCCGGTCACCATCTCGTCCACCACGCCTGTCGCGAGAGCAAAGAAGTAGGGCAACTTTATGGTTGGCGATTTCAGACCAGTAATCGCGGCGAGCCGATCAAGAATTTGCTTCAGCGTAAGATTTTCTCCGCCCAAAATATAGCGCTGGCCGGATCGCCCTTTTTCCAGCGCCTGGAGATGGCCGCGAGCGCATTCGGTGGCATCGACCAGATTCAAGCCCGTTTCGACGTAGGCGGGAAACTTCCGCTTCAAAAAATCCAGAACAATTCGGCCCGTCGGAGTGGGCTTGATATCGCGCTCGCCAATTGGTGTCGTGGGATTCACGATGACTACATCAACTCCTGACTTTGCAGCCTCGATTGCGACTTCCTCAGCCATAAATTTCGAACGTTTGTAGTGGCCGATCATGTCGGCCAGCGCCACCGGACTCTGTTCGTCGGTTAAGTTGCCGTTGCTCGCGCCCGAAGTGAAGCCCATGGTCGCCACGCTCGACGTATAGACCACGCGCCGGACGCCTTGTTTTCGCGCCGCATCTAACAACGAGCGGGTACCCTCGACGTTCGAGCGATACATCTCTGCGGGATCTCGCACCCACAGGCGATAGTCCGCAGCGACGTGAAATACGACATCGCAGCCCGATAACGCTTTCTCGATCGAAGCTGCGTCGCGCAGATCGCCGACAACCTGGTCGGCGTTCAAGCCGGCAAGGTTGCGCAGGTCGCTGGTGGGGCGCACCAGCAGCCGCAAATCGGCTCCCTGCCCGGCTAGGACACAGGCAACATGACTGCCCAGAAATCCAGTGGCGCCGGTAACGAAAGCTTTCAAGAGCAGTTCTCAGTTCTCAGTGTCACAACTCGGAACGACCTCGACATAATTCCATTCTCGCCGTCTCTTCTGAGAACTGAGAACCGAGAACTAGCTTGCACTCTTCTCCGCCATGACCTTGGAATAGGTCGTCAAGGCGATCAGCGGGAAATACTGGCGATACAGGTGATACATCAGGTAGAACACGCGCGGGAAGCCGGTGCCGGTGTAGAACTCTTCGTCCCACGAGCCGTCTTTATTCTGCGTGCGCAGAAGATAGGCCATGCCGCGAGTCACGCACTCGCTGCGAGTGTCACCGACGGCGAGCAGGCCCATGATCGCCCAAGCGGTTTGCGACGCGGTACTCTCGCCTTGTCCGCGAAGATTGGGATTGTCGTACGAGCCCACGGTTTCGCCCCATCCGCCATCGGAATTCTGCACTGAGCGAAGCCACTCGGCCGCCTGCTGGATCATGGGATCATTGCGATCCACGGCCATGGCTTCGAGGCCGCGCAGCACCTGCATGGTGCCGTAGATGTAGTTCACACCCCAGCGTCCAAACCAGCTTCCGTCCGGTTCCTGTTCTTTGCGAATAAATTTGATTCCGCGTTTTACTGCCGGATGGCTGGAGTCGTATCCGTAGGTCGCAAGGCACTCCAAAATTCGACCTGTGATGTCGACGGTTGCCGGATCGAGCATGGCGTTATGGTCGGCAAAGGGCACGTACTGGAAGACCATGCGATCATTGTCTTTATCGAACGAAGCCCACCCACCATCTTTACACTGCATGGACAGCACCCAGTCGATGGCACGCTGCACCGACTCGCGCTGATAGCGTCCGTTGGGATGTTCGACGTGGCTCAGGCCCAGACAGACCATGGCGGTGTCGTCGACGTCGGGATAAAACTCGTTATTGAATTCGAAATACCAGCCGCCGGGTTCGCCCTTCGGATTCTTGATTTTCCAATCACCGGGCTTGCGCACCTGCTTCTGCAAGATCCACTCGGCGCATTGCACCATTCGGGGATCATTGGCGGGAACTCCCGCCTCGCCGAGGGCGAACATCGCATAGGCGGTATCCCATACAGGAGACATGCAGGGTTGCATGCGGAAAGTGTCGCCTTCTTCGATTCCCAACTTTTCGAATTCGTCCATGGCGCGAATAAATTGCGGATCATCGACCGAATAACCGAGGCAGCGCAGCGCGATGATGGCATTCATCATCGAGGGATAAATTGCGCCGAGGCCGTCGCTCATCTCAAAGCGTTCGAGCATCCACTTCTCAGCTTTGCGCAAGGCGAGCGAACGCAGCGGACGGATATGGACACGTTCGGCCCAATGCGTAAGCCGGTCCAACACTAAGAAGAAATTTCGCCATGAAATCAGCTTTTTTGCCCAGTGCAGGTGCATGCGCGACTTCTCGCGTCCACCCACAAAAAGTTCTTCCACACCCATTTGATCGGGAATTTTTTTGAACGGCTTTTTCGCGTAGCAAATGGAAAGCGGGACTAAAATCGCGCGCGACCAGGAAGAAATTTCGTAAATATTGAACCAGAACCAATTTGGAAAAAGCACGATCTCTGGAGGAACCGCAGGCACGGCATCGTAATCGTATTGTCCGAAGAAGCAGAGATATATCTTGGTAAAGGTGTTGACTTCGGTGACGCCACCCATCTCCAGGATCTTCTCGCGGGCCCGCACCAGCGCAGGGTCGTCGGTTTTGAATCCGGCCAGCTTCAATCCAAAATAAGCTTTGACGGAGGCGCTGATATTGGAGGGACCGCTGGCATAGATACTCCACCCGCCATCGGCGTTCTGGTGATTCAGGATGTAGCGAGCTGCCTTGTCGAATCTGGCTTGATTGCCAGTTCCAAGCAGGGTGTGGAGCAGGATGTAATCGGATTCAAGGGTAGTATCGGCTTCCAGTTCACCGCACCAATAGCCTTCCTCGTGTTGCTGCGAGAAAAGGTAATTGCGGGCGGCATCGACGGCGACAGCAACCCGGCTGCCCAGATCGTCAATCTTCCCGAATCGCATCTGCGGGGCGGAGGCGGTAAATCGCGGATTCAATTCCGGAATATTCTCCGAACCAACATTTTGCGAACTGTAATCCGAAACACGGTCTGACTTTCTGGGGGAAGTTTCTTCCATCAAATCTCCTGCTAGGACTCTAAGGCTACGGCCGGCGCCGCGGCAATCGTGGCTACGATTTCCGGTGGCAATCCAAAGCGTACATTCTCCGGCATGATTTCCAGTTCCTGCACGTCGCCAAACCCCTTGCCTGCCAAGTACTCGACTACTTCCTGCACTAGATGCTCCGGAGCGGATGCTCCGGCCGTCAAAGCGACAGTCTTCACGCCATCCAACCACTGCGGCTGTATATCTCGGCAGTCATCAATTAGATGCGCCTCGGTGCCCAAACTCCGAGCTACTTCTACCAGGCGTTTCGAATTCGAGCTGTTATCGGAGCCGACCACCAAGAGCAAATCGGCGTCCGACGCTACATGCTTCACAGCAACTTGCCTGTTTTCCGTGGCATAACAAATGTCTTGTGCTGCAGGCCCCTTAATGTTGGGAAAGCGCTTGCGCAGGGCGGCAATGATGTCGCGAGTCTCGTCGAGGCTCAGCGTCGTCTGGGTCAGGTAAGCAACACGATTCGGATCGGGCAAGGTCACGGACGCGACTTCCGCGGGAGATCCGACGACCTGGGTTACCGTCGGAGCCTCGCCCAAGGTACCAATCACTTCGTCGTGATCGCGATGGCCGATGAGAATCAGAGAATAGCCTTCCTTGGCGAACTTCACGGCCTCGACGTGCACCTTGGTGACTAAGGGGCAAGTGGCGTCGATGACGCGCAGTTTTCGCAGCTTGCTGGCCTCGCGGACCTCGGGAGAAACTCCGTGGGCGCTGTAGATCACGCGCTCGCCCTCGGGCACTTCATCCACGCTATCGACAAAGATGGCGCCTTTTTGCTGCAGTTCCTCGACCACGAAACGATTGTGGACAATTTCTTTGCGCACGTAAATCGGGCGCCCAAAGGCTTCCAGCGCGATACGGACAATATCGATCGCCCGTACGACCCCTGCGCAAAATCCACGCGGCTTCAGTAACAGCAGACTTTTGGCGTGCAAATTCCTGGTTTCAGACAAGTCGCATCCCCCACCCACTAGGGTACACTTTTCCGTAAGTAACAGATGCTGTAAGGGTATCGAAAGATGCACCCCAAGGTCAATGTAAGCCTTTGAGGGTGTGGGGATTAGCAGTGGATGGGGAAATGGGGGAGGTGAATGGCGGGGATCTCCTGGCCGCGGCAAGCCCTCTCAATCAGCCGCGAAAGCTCGGTTTTGGCCTTATGGATGGTGATGGTTTCCATGAATACATGTTAGCTAAGTGTGGTTAGCTAAGTCAATACAGTAGCATATTCGCGGCACGAGACTTCACCCATTGGCCTTAATCATTTGCTCGGCATGTTTGCGGGAAGTTTCGGTCAATTTCGCTCCTGACAACATGCGCGCCACTTCTTCGGTGCGCTCCTCGCCGGTAATCTGACGAACGGTCGTCTTTGCGCGGCCGGCTGATTCGCGCTTTTCGATGACGTAGTGATGATCGGCAAAGGTTGCGATCTGCGGAAGATGGGTCACGCACAAAACCTGACTGCTTTTGGACAGCGCTTTCAACTTCTTTCCCACTGCTTCGGCGGCGCGACCTCCGATGCCGGTGTCGATCTCGTCGAAGACTAACGTGCGTTGGGCGGCGGGGGATTTCTTCTTCCTGGAAGCGTTCGTCCCCGCTTCGACACTCGCCTTCAAGGCCAGCATTACGCGCGATAATTCTCCTCCCGAGGCAATTTGCTCCAGGGGACGCATGGTCTCTCCTGCATTGGTCGAAATTCGGTAGATCACCTGATTGGTGCCGGTATCGGACCAATGGGCTTCCTCTTCATTTTCTTCGACTGCAATGCGAAAGCTGGCGCGCATGGCGAGGTCGTTGATCTCCGCCTCAACCAACTTTTCTAATTTCCTTGCAGCCTCCGAACGCTTACGGGAGACGACGCGAGATGCCCTACGGTATTCGTCACCGGCAGACGCCAGTTGCGTTCGAAGTTCCAGCAACAACTGATCTTTATTTTCCATCTCCGAGAGTTTGCGTAGGACGTCTTCTCCAAACTGAATCGTTTGGACGAGAGTTGGCCCGTATTTGCGTTTCAGGCGGTCCAGCACGGCCAGGCGATCTTCAATTTCGGCGAGCCGTTCGGGAGAGGCCTGAATTCCTCCGGCGTAATCGCGCAGGGTTGCACCTACATCTTCGATACTGATCCGCGCAGACTCCAGCGCGGAGAGGGCCTCTTGAAACTTGGGCTCGAAGCGGACTAACTCGGCCACGTGTTTCTGAGCGGCGCGCAGGCTGGAAGAAGTCGAGGTGTTGCCTTCGTACAACAAGTCGAAGGCATTGATGGCCGCGCCGTAAATCTTCTCCGCATTGGCAAGCACACGCTTCTGCGCCTCCAGTTCTTCATCTTCACCGGGGCGCAACCGTGCTTCGACGATTTCACCGGACTGGAAGTTCCACAAATCCAGAAGCCGCATACGATCCTGCTCGCCGTGCTCGAGTTCGGCGATGCGGGCGCGAATTTCTTTCCAGCGCGCGAAGGCGGCAGCCACATCGTTCAAGTCGACGCCGGCGAAGGCGTCGAGCAGATCTTGACGCGCCCGCGCATCAAAGTTCGCAAGGGATTCGTTTTGTGCGTGGATTACGGCCAGGTGCGGGGCAATTTGTTTGAGCACAGAGACGGTCGCAGGCTGATTATTGACGAACACACGGGCCTTGCCGCCAGCCGCAATTTCGCGCCGTAAAATCAGCGAGCCGTTTTCGGAGTCGAGACCATTGGCTTCGAGGATGCTTTCAATGGCACGCGCCGCGGCTCCTTCATTCTCACTCTCATTCTCACTCTCATTCTCAAAGACGGCCGCGATCACGGCGCGGTCAGCGCCCGCGCGAATGACATCCGGCGACGCCTTTTCGCCGAGCAGCAGTCCCAAGGCGTCGATCAGGATCGACTTCCCGGCTCCGGTCTCGCCAGTCAAAAGATTCAGGCCCGCCGAGAATTCGATCACGACGTTGTCAATCACCGCGTAATTTTCCAGACGAAGTTCAGCTAGCACAAGGTTTCCGCGATTTTGCTGGACACAATCTTGGATCTTAGACTGGCTGCGATTCTACTCGCAGCCAACCCGTCGCAATTTACGCGCAGCATAGCATACGTGGGCTGGAGAGAGCGCCAGACCCGCTCCTGGAGCCCGGCCGCGTCGTTACCATGGCTTGTTCCAAATGCACTTTCGAGTTTGCCTCGTCGGCGGTCGATCAAGAAGATAGCGCTCATGCGTTCCTTCCCCTTGCCTGTAACCCTAGTTTTGGCGGCGTTGTGTCTTGTGCCGGTTCCATCCTGGGCGCAGCACCTGCGCTGCCAGCCCTGCGATCATAGTTTTGAAAAAGTTCAGATCGGCACTTCGGCTTCCGTCACGGTGGAAATCTCGAACATTGGCGATAAGATGCTGCGCATCAGTTCCAAGTCAGAGGAGGGCGCGAGTTTCTCCTTCAGTCCCTTTCCCACGCCCGTGAAACTTGAGCCGGGTGCGAGTACGCAGTTGACCGTCACGTTCAAACCGAGCAAAAAGGGATACGCGGACGCCACGCTCGTGCTCACGAGCAACGATCCGAATTCGCCGCGGACTCTGCATTTCGCCGGCACAGGATTCTATCCGTCCAGCGCATCGCTCGCGGTCGTACCCGCGACGCTAAATTTTGGCAATGTCACCGTGGGATCAAGTGCCACGCTGCAAGGAACCCTTACCGCCTCCGGCGCCGCGGTGACCATTTCCTCCGACCAGTCCTCCAGTTCCGAATACGCGATCATCGGATTCACCGTGCCGGTCACGATACCGGACGGTCAGAGTCTTCCCTTCACCGTGCAGTTCACGCCTAACGCTTCGGGCACTGCGTCGGCGAAGGTTGGATTCATCAGCAACGCTGTCGACTCGCCCACAATCGAACAAGTCACTGGCAAGGGAGTGGCGCAAGCGGCCCACAATGTTTACCTGACGTGGGAACCGGGCGAAGGGAGTCCGGTGGGTTACAACATTTATCGCAGCACGGTACAGGCGGGTCCGTTCGCGGAAATCAACAGCTCGCTCGATTCCTCAACGAACTATACGGACTACACCGTCGTTTCTGGAACTACGTATTATTACGTTGTGACGGAAGTGAATGCACAGGGTGAAGAGAGCGCGTACTCCAACGAGGCGCAAGCAATTATTCCGAGTCCGTAGATCGCCGCATGGAGATCATTGCATTGACGAATGCGGTACCTTCGCCGAGTCCGCTAGCGTACTGGTCTATAATCGCGGCAGGGGCTTTCCCTAAAAAACAATGCATTTTTCTTCCGTCCTTCTGTTGTTCGTTGGCGGCGAAATCGTAGATCTCGTCCTGCAGACCGGTCCGGTCGCCAAAGTTGTTCTCCTCTTGCTGATCGCGTTCAGCGTGCTCTCGTGGGCGGTCATTTTGTCGAAGTGGAGACTGATTCGGCGGGCGCGTGGACAGAGTGCGCGTTTCATTCGCGCTTTCCGAAAAGCACAGCGCCTGCAGGATATCGCTCCCGTGGCGGAGCAGTTTCGACCCAGCCCGCTGGTCGGTGTTTTCGAAGCGGCCGTTGCCGAGTTCAAGCGCCAGATGGGAACGACGGGCAATGTTCACAACCCGGTCGCCATTCAACGCGCCATGCAGATTGCGTCTTCCGAAGAAATCACGCGGCTTGAGCGCAATGTTCCATGGCTTGCGATTACCGGAGCGGTGACTCCATTTGTCGGCCTGTTCGGGACAGTGTGGGGCATTATTGATGCCTTTCACGGACTGGGCACCGCCGGAGCCGCCACCTTGCGCGCGGTCGCGCCAGGAATTTCAGAAGCGCTGGTGACTACTGCGGCAGGTCTTGCGGCGGCGATTCCGGCCGTGATTGCCTACAACCTGATCATTGGCGTGATCCGTGAAATGGCTTCACGCAATGACGACTTCGCGCTTGAGATGCTGAATCTGATGGAGCGGCAGCAGGTTCCGCAGGCCACCGAGGTTCGCCGTTAATGGCCTTCACCTCATCCAACGGACGGACGCAGACGGCGCTCGCCGACATTAACATTACGCCGCTCGTCGACGTGGTTCTGGTGCTGCTCGTCATCTTTATGGTGACGGCGCCGGTGCTGCAATCTGGAATCGAAGTCAACGTGCCGCATACGCGTACGGTCAAAGAGATCACGGAAGAAAGACTTGTGATCAGCATCGACAAATCGCAAAGAGTTTTTCTGGGGAACGATCCGATCAACATCAATCAGATTGGAACGACGTTAAAAAAGAGAATTCGGGATCCGCAACATCAGGCAATTTATTTGCGCTCCGACGAAGATGTTCCTTTCGGAGCGTTCGCCACGGTGATGGATGCCATCAAGCAGGCCGGCATCAGCAACGTCAGTATCGTTACTCAGCCTACAGACGCACACGGTGGCCGTCACTGAAATCCGTATGAGCAGCTTCGACTTCGATTCCGAACACGGCCACCTGCGGCGACCGCTGGCATGGTCTTTCGGACTGCATGTCGGGTTCGCAGTCTTTGTCGTGCTGTATGCGATTTTTATTAATGGATTTCACGGCACGGGCTGGGGCAGCGGCGGGGGTGGAGACGCGATGGGTGCAACTCTGGTGAGCGCAGTTCCCTTGCCCGCCAATCCCTCGGAATCTAAGAATGTAGTGGCGACGGAGTCGAAAGGGCTCTCCAAGTCGGAGCCTGCGGTTCAGGAAAAGGAACCGGAAGCGATCCCGATCCCCGACAAGAATGCCAAAACAAAGATCAAGCCGGCACCTGTAAAAAGCGCGACCGAGCGCAAGCCCGAGCCGGAACCGGAAGATACGAATCAGATTCCTTACGGCGAAGGCGGTCCGGTCAGCGGCCCGTACACGATGACCGCCGGGAACGCGAAGGGCGGCTTCGGATTTACGGGGAGCGGAGGAGACTTTGGCAGCCGATTTTCCTGGTATGTACAGGCTGTTCAGCGCAAGGTTTCAGAGAGTTGGTTGAAGTATGAAGTCGATCCGCGCATCACGGACGCCAAGCGGGTATACGTTGTATTCGACGTCGCCCGCGACGGACATCCATCGAACGTTCAGATCGAGCAGTCGAGCGGCGTGCCGACCCTTGATCAATCGGCTACCCGGGCGATTCAGCGTATTGATACATTCGGGCCTTTGCCCTCAGACTATTCAGGAAGCAAAGTGTCGGTAGAATTCTGGTTCGATTATAAGAAGTAGAAGTGTGAGGCGGTAACTGACCGTCCAGCCCAGCGGTAGGGGCACATCAGGTGACGCAGACAGGGAGCACAACTTTGTTTAGCTCGACGTTTAGTTCGACGATTCGCTCGGCCAGCCGTATCCGTATCCATCGTTCGACATGGATCACGATCGCGCTGCTGTTATTGTTCGCGGCAACCGGTTTCGCGCAGGATTGGATTCGCACCGGAACCGGGTTGGGCGTCGAACGGGTGCGCCTGGCGGCCGCCGACTTCAAGGCATCCAATGCGGACCCGCAGAATGCGGCGCTGCTCAAGACCTTCAACGACACGCTGTGGGACGACCTCGACAACGCAGGAATTTTCGAACTCGTTTCCAAGAGTTTTTATCCACTGCAAGAACCGGGACAGCCGAGCGACGTGAATTTTGCGGCATGGAATTCGCCGCCGCCTAACACGTCGATGCTGGCCTTCGGCAACCTGGGCGGGACTGCGGGCAAAGTCACAGTTCAGGGATGGCTCTACGACGTGAAGAACCAGGCTTCTCCGCAAGTGCTGGGGAAGCAGTACACGGACAATGCCACTCCGGATGCGGTGCGCGTCATTGCACACCGTTTTGCCGACGAGATTATCTTTCGTCTTGGCGGAGGGGTTCCGGGTATCGCGGAGAGCAAGATCTATTTCGTCAGCGAGCGTAGCGGGCACAAAGAGATCTGGATGATGGACTACGACGGCGCCAACCAGCAGCAGGTGACGCATCTCGGCAGCATTTCTCTGTCGCCGCGCATTTCGCCTGACGGGTCGCGTTTGGCCTTCAGTTCGATCAATAAGGGTGGGTGGGAGATCATGATGTACTCCTTCGACCTCAACCGGATGGTCGCGTTCCCGCGCTTCGGAGGCATGAATCTTTCGCCCTCATGGTCGCCCGACGGCAAGATTGCGTTTTCATCTTCGCGCAACGGATATCCCAATATTTTCGTGATCGATGGGTCGGGAGGAAACCTGCGTCGCTTAACCAACGACCAGGGCCCCGACGTTTCTCCCACGTGGAATCGCAAGACCGGATCGCAGATTGCCTACGTCAGCGGACGCACGGGTCTGCCGCAGATTTACACCATGGAATCGGATGGCACAAACGTGCAACGCCTCACCGATCAGGGGTACGCCGTATCGCCCAACTGGTCGCCGAACGGGCAATTCCTGACCTTCTCCTGGATGCGCAAGTACGGTCCCGGCGAACCCGGTTCGAACGACCTATACTTGATGGATATCGCCAGCAAGCAATGGGTGCAACTGACGCACGACGCAGGGCGTAACGACTTCCCCTGCTGGTCTCCTGACGGACGCCACATTGTTTTTCAGTCTCACCGGTCCGGCAGCGACCAGATATGGTCGATGCTCGCGGACGGAACAAATGTGAAACAGTTGACAACCAAAGGCGGCAATACGCAACCCAATTGGAGCTGGAAATAACTTCAGGATCAGTATTGATGATTCATGCGCAGCCGAGTTTCAGGAACGAGAGACGGCGTGCCGCAGGAGTAACGTAATGAGAGCGCCTCTTGGGCGCTGAGGATGCTAAGGTTTTTACAACGAAATAAGTCTGCAGCACAGTTTTGCGGCCGGCCGAAAGTGCGTCCTACCGTGAAACTTCTGATCGCGAGCCACAACACGGGCGCACAAAAATTGGAGGATTCCGTGAAGCACGCCACAAAGCGTCATGCAGCCATCGTCAGCAGATCTGCCACACTCGTACTCGCCCTAGGAACACTGATGTTCCTCGGTGCCTGCGCGAAGAAAGTTCCGCCGCCGCCACCCCCGCCGCCACCCGCACCCACATCCCCGACAGCCTCACTGTCCGCGAATCCGAACACAGTCGACCATGGGCAGCCGACCACACTCACATGGCAAACCACGAACGCCACAGATGTCA
>Ga0302274_10004672_pt1 | contig 11840 bp, 10 predicted proteins | sample III_Bog_N2_1_FD_198755 | JGI IMG/M metagenome (GOLD analysis project Ga0302274, IMG submission 198755) | Peat permafrost microbial communities from Stordalen Mire near Abisko, Sweden - III_Bog_N2_1 | ecosystem: Environmental > Terrestrial > Soil > Wetlands > Peat | place: Sweden: Abisko...
AGTCGCTGGTTATGACAAGGGGAGGTTGGGAGGGGTTGTTAACCCAGCGAACCCAGATACTTATCCGCATCCAGCGCCGCCATGCAGCCGGTGGCGGCACTGGTGCATGCTTGGCGGTAGATATGGTCCTGTACATCGCCCGCTGCGAACACGCCGGGGATGGTGGTCGCCGTGGCGTTACCAGCCTGACCGCTGTGGGTGATGAGGTAGCCGTTGTCCATTTCCAGTTGTCCGATGAAGAGGTCGGTATTGGGTTTGTGGCCGATGGCGATGAACACGCCAGCCAGTGCGATGTCCTGCGTTTCGCCGGTTTTTACGTGCTTGATGCGCATGCCGGTCACACCGCTGTCGTCGCCTGCCACTTCCTCCAATACCTGATGGAGTTGCAACGTGATCTTGCCTTCTTTAACTTTTTCCATCAGGTGATCAATCATGATGCGCTCGGCACGGAAAGTATCGCGCCGATGCACCAGCGTGACATGGCGTGCAATGTTGGAGAGATACAGCGCCTCTTCCACGGCGGTGTTGCCTCCGCCGATGACTGCCACGTCCTGATTGCGGTAGAAGAAGCCGTCGCAGGTGGCGCAGCCGGACACGCCCTTGCCCATGAATTTTTCTTCCGAGGGTAGGCCAAGGTATTGTGCCGAGGCGCCGGTGGCGATGATCAATGCATCGCAGGTATAACTGCCTGCGTCGCCTACCAGCAGAAATGGTTTTTGTTCCAGCTTGGCGGTGTGGATGTGGTCGAAAATGATTTGCGTGTTGAAACGTTCGGCATGTTTCTGAAAACGCTCCATCAATTCAGGGCCTTGTACGCCCATCGCATCGGCTGGCCAGTTATCCACATCGGTGGTGGTCATCAATTGCCCGCCTTGAGCTATTCCGGTAATTAGCACCGGGTTGAGATTGGCGCGTGCGGCATAGATGGCGGCGGTATAACCGGCGGGGCCGGAACCGAGGATGAGGAGGCGATGGTGTTGGGTGCTTTTTTCCATGACGGGGCTTTCTGCTCAAGTTACAAACGAGAGCGAAATTTAACAGTGACGCGCCTGTCTGTCGAGTAAAATGCGCAGGTTATGCTCTTACGCCTATTCCTTGCATTGTTGTTCTTGTTCTCCGTGTCGAGCGTGCGTGCGGCTGATCTGCCCGGCATTCCCCAGTTTATTGACGAGATGGTGAACAAACACCAGTTCAAGCGTGACGAGTTGGTGCAGGTATTCAGCCGCGCCGAGCGCCGCCAAGCCGTGATCGATGCAATATCCAAACCCGCTACTCTCAAACCATGGGTGGACTACCGGGCTTCTTTCATCAACGACCAACGCATCAGCAACGGGCTGCAATTCTGGCAACTCTATGCAGATGCATTGCAACGCGCGGAAAAGCAATATGGAGTGCCGCAGGAAATTATCGTCGCGTTGATAGGCGTGGAAACGGCTTATGGGCGCAGCACCGGGAAATACAGTACGCTTGATGCGCTGACTACGCTGGCATTCGATTATCCGCGCCGTGCCGAATTCTTTCGCGGCGAACTGGAACAATACCTGCTGCTCACACGTGAGCAAGGGCTTGATCTGTTTACAGTGCAAGGTTCTTATGCGGGGGCACTGGGCATCCCGCAATTCATGCCCAGTAGTTATCGCAAAAATGCTGTAGATTTTAGCGGCGACGGCAAAATCGATTTGCTGCACGATCCGGTGGACGCCATCGGCAGTGTTGCGAACTACCTTAAACAATACGGCTGGCTAAACGGAGAGCTGGTGGCAGTGCGCGCGGGCGTCAGCGATGATCATTGTGTGGGCAACCTGGCGCAAGTACATTCCGTGGCAGAATGGACTGCATCGGGGGTGAAGCCGGGCAGGGAGATCGCGGCAGATATGAAGGCGCGCCTGATTGATTTTACGGTAGCGGACGGCAAGGAATTCTGGCTGGCCTTCGGAAATTTCGACGTTATCACCCGCTATAATAATAGCGACTTTTATGCCATGACTGTTTTTCAATTGGCAGAAGCATTGCACGATGCGCGTCATTGACGTTATATTCACGAGCTATCGAATCGAGGGCGACCTGAATGTTTTGGAAAAACTTTTTTACAATGTCTTTTATCTTGTCGCCGGTATTCATATTATTCGGCATGATAATTTTTGCCGGCAAGCCAAAAGATCAACTTAAGCGGGGTGAAGTCAGCGCCACCAGAACTGAATCAGATGGTAGTCAATAGCGCTAAGCGCGGTCTTTAGCTTTGCTTAGCATTTCATAAAAAGCACCAAAGACTTTATGCATCTGTGGTTGTTTGTAGGGAAAAATATCCACCGGATCCATGGCGTGAATTAACCCGAGGTTGTCAGCCTCGAAAATTAATAGATCACCTTCAGGCGTTTCACCACAATCGATGACAAGGTAGTCGAGCCCCATACGTTCGCCGATAACCCGGAAGGCTTCTCGGTGCCTGTGGGCAAAGTCTTCGTCAAAATTAGCCATGAAGTTTGCTTCCTCGGCGCGTTTTGCGGGGCTTTCCGACATCCCCGCATTTTTGTAATGAATCATCCAGTTTTCGGATATGGCGAGATGGCAGGCGAACGGTTTGCCGTCAATCAGGACAATTCGGCATTTCCGGTACAAGCCATCCGGTCCACGGTAATCAACAAAGCGTGCAACATTGAATTCGTTCTCTGGCATCGTGTTCAGATAATTCGCGATGGCCGCCGGGTTTTCGATCCGCGCAAGCCCTTTACCGGCATGTGAGTCCAGTGGCCGAACGATAATCGGGAAGTTTCCACCTTTGAGCAGGGCGGTAATGGATTGTTCTCCGCGACAAATCTTGTGCAAGTCCTGCCTGTCAATTCGTACCGTGATAGGTATTTCTACTCCGGGCGTGGACGTTAGCAAGGTGCTAACGCCGTCGCGTGACAAGTGCGCAATTTTGTCTGGCCTGTTGAGTACGGGATGCGGTGAAGACTTTATGAGATTCCCGACTTTTTCCAGTAGCGCTTGATTCTGATCAGACTGGCCGATGGCGACGATAAGTACATCGTGATCCGGCAATGACGCCGGGAATGGCAGATCCATGGACACATAGAGTAAATCGAGTGCGACATCGGAGCCTTCCAACAGAAAATCCACGGGCGTGTTATCCATCATATCGCCCGGTCTCATGATGGCAAGTAACTTGATCCCGGATTGGCCGTTGGCGGCTGGCAGATGATAGAGTTGCCGTATTCCCAATGCTTTTCCTTGCAGTTCCAGCCCCATCTCACTGTTCCCTGTGAGCTGAAAAATTATGGACAGGCCCATTAACATATCCGCATCGTTCGGGTTGTATGCCGCGATGTTTACCAAGTGGGCAAGATTTGCTCCGGACACAGCCATGCGCATGAGTGCGGCAAGACCGATGAACGGTTTTTGATCACTACAATTTGTGCTGATAGGCATTGATGTCTTTACTTCATGAATAAGGCAAACAGGTATTTTAGTGCTGTAGTGATGTTTGCTCGGAAAGTCAGTTGTGGATGCGAGAGAAATCTGATCAATGCGAGATGATTAGCTGGGTGGAGTCATGCGCCGCGCGCCATCGTAGCGGATCCGCCAATAATTTTCCCGCATATTCACGATGGCAATGGCTTTGCCGCTTTTTGGCGCATGCACGAAACGGTCTTCACCCACGTAGATGCCGACGTGCGAGAAAGGTTGCTGCTGCGTATTGAAAAATACCAGGTCGCCGGGACGTAATTGCTCTTCCTGTAACGGCTCGCCTACGCGGCTCATTTCCAGACTTGTACGCGGCAATTGTACGCCCAGTGATTTCAGGAACACATGGCGTACAAACCCGCTGCAATCAAACCCGCTCTCGGGAGAATTGCCGCCATACCGATACGGTGTTTCGGCCAGACTTATCGCGTAAATTGTCAGATCATTCATCGCCTCACTCGAAAAACCTTCCGACTTTTGGGAGGCGATGGGAGCTTTGCGATGTGTAGTCGCACACGCGCTGCACAGCAGCATTAACAGGATGAGCAGGAATTTCTTCATGCGCTGCAATTTACGGTAGAGTAGTGGTGTTTGTAAAGAACCCTTGTAAAAATATGGGCACCAATCAAACCGATTACGCGAGCCAGCAGACTCTTGTTGCCGCTTTGCTGGACAGGTACCGCTTCCCCCATGCGGCGCAAAGCGTACGGCTGCTTGAGACGCATATTTCCTGGGTGCTGCTGGCTGGGCGTTACGCATACAAAATCAAAAAGGCGCTCGATCTGGGTTTTCTGGATTTCACCAGTTTGGGCGCGCGCCAGTTTTATTGTTCCGAGGAGATCAGGCTCAACCGCCGCTTGGCACCCGGAATTTATCTCGATGTCATCCCCATCGGCGGCAAGCCGGATACGCCGGAATTCGGCGCGCAACCCGCCATCGAATACGCGGTCAGGATGCGGCGTTTCGCAACCGCCAAACAGATGGATCACTTGCTGACGCGCGGGAAAGTATTACCGCAATACATGGATAAATTGGCTGCGATGCTGGCGGTTTTTCATGGCAGCTTGCACCAGACCGAAGCGGACTCGGCGTTTGGTACGCCAGCGACAATTCGTGCTGCGGCCATGCAAAATTTTGAACAGTTATTGTGCTTGCTTACGGCGCAGTCTGACCGGGACGCTGTGGCAGAGCTAAGGCTTGCCACCGCGAATGCATACAGCGCGTGCGAAAATTTTTTCGGCCAGCGCCGTGCGCAGGGCTGCGTGCGCGAATGCCACGGCGACTTGCATCTGGGAAATATAGTGCTCATCGGCAAGCAACCCGTTCCCTTCGATGGCATCGAGTTTAATCCCGCGCTGCGCTGGATCGACGTGATGGACGAAGTCGCGTTTCTGGTCATGGATCTGCTGCACGGATCGCGCTCCGATCTGGCTTACCGTTTCCTGAATGCTTATCTGGAAACGACGGGCGATTATGCGGGTGTATCGGTGCTGCGTTTCTATCTCGCTTACCGCGCTGGGGTGCGCGCCAAGGTTAGCGCCATCCGCGCTTTTCAGCCGGATCATAGTCAACTACTACAAACGCGGGCATTGACGGCTTGCCGCAGCTATTTGGCGCTGGCCGCTGAGTGTTTGAGCAAGCACCGTCCCGCACTGATTATCACCCACGGCTTGCCGGGTTCCGGCAAAAGCACCTTTGCCCAAGCCGCGTTGGAACGGTTGCAGGCGATACGCATACGCTCCGACGTAGAGCGCAAACGTTTGTTCGGCATGAATCCGCTGGATAACAGCCGCTCGGACACAGGCAATGGCATTTACAGCATCGATGCAACACGGTGCACGTACACCCGCCTGCATGAACTGGCGCGCGATTTGCTCGATGCAGGCTTCCCGGTGATTGTGGATGCGGCCTGCCTTAAACAAGATGAGCGCGCACAGTTTCATGCGCTCGCACTAAGTATGTCCGTGCCGTTTGTCATCGTGGACATGAAAGCAAGCACGGCCACGCTGAGAGCGCGCATCATGCTGCGGCGCAATGCGGCAAGCGATGCATCCGAAGCCGACCTCGGCGTGTTGAAAATGCTGCAAGCTGCACAGCAGCCATTGCTGTCGAATGAACTCGTGCGGACGGTGGAGTTTTTAAATGATGCGGATCATGGCGGCATTTCTGCTGACGCGGCAGGCTGGCGTAGGCTGGATGAATTGTTGGCTGTGCCAGAAAATTAGGGATATCTGTAATCTGTGGTTAATTACGAATTTCCGGATGAAAATTCACGCGGTAATCAAATTGTATTTTGTGATTGATTTAGATTGGTGGTGAACGTCTCAACCCAAAGCAGAACTTCAAATTTCTCGGAAGCATAAACTCAACATTCATGTTTATAACCCTTTGTTATTGTACTGAGAATGTGCGAAGAAAATATTCAAAGTATCCATCTATCATCTATCGCATATATTTCGGTCTAAGTATTCATACGTATTGTTTTGGCCCCAATTTTGCTCAATAGTCGCCATCAGTTTGTGTCACTCTAAACTCAGTAGTGCATGTCAGGCAGTGAAGTTGCTGATACGGGCATATTGTTTGATTGGTGGCACCTTGGCAAGGGCAGTGTGATAGGAGTATGAAAATTGATACTGACCTTTTTAAGTTTTAAATTTTTAAAGGGGAAATAAAATGTCTAGGCTCAAATTGAAACAATCTATGCAGCCCTGCGTGAATGTAGTCGGTACAACGCTCACGAAAGAATGGTGTCTGGCCGCAGCACTATGTGTTGGACTGCTATCCGTGGGTTCAGCACAAGCCAACATAATCAATTTCGACAACCTTTCCAATGGCAACATTGTCACTAATCAATATGCCGCTCAGGATATTACTTTCTCGTCCGCAGGCGGTGAAGATATTGTCATCACCACGCAGTCGTCATACCAAAGCACACCGCCCAACTTCATTTGCACCGGTTTCGGCTCCGGCATTAATTGCAGCGGCACTGTCATTTTCAACTTCGCCACACCGGTGAACAATCTGCAGTTTGACGCGGTGGGGAATCAGAACGCTATCGGCACATCCTTCGCCCAAGCCGATATCTACCAGAAAGGAGTCCTCACGGTGTCGAATTTGAACCTACTGGTAAGCCAAGGCAATTACCTGCCAGACCATCAGAATCTCTCAGCTTACAGCAACATTACCGAAGTGTTGATTCACAGCAATACCGATCCGGCTGGTACCGGATACGACACAATTTCGTTCGCAGTGTCACCGGTTCCAGAGCCAACTGAAGGTGCGCTTCTGCTGACCGGCCTTGGTTTGTTTGGCTTCATCGCCGCTCGCCGCAAGACCGTTTAATTAGAGCCTGACACAAAGCCACAAAGGGAATCCCCTCTGTGGCTTTTTCTTTTGGTTAGCCAAAGTTCCGCTCATGGCACGAAGCCGCATATCATGAGGCCATATTAATAGCTGGAAAGCAGTCGTTGCGTATTGCGACATGCCACCCATCCCAAGATTTAGAGATGCTCTAAGCCACCAATAAACCTCAATATCGACACAACTACTGCAATGATGAACGCCACAAAACTAGTTCCAATCATCCATTTCTCGGGGCCAGGCATATCTTTGACTTTGTTACGGACTTTCAAAAACAACATTTGCATTTTCTATCCCTCACTTGATATGTTCTACTGTGAATAGTCATGCAACATCTTACTGAGAATGCCGGAAAATAGCGCGTGATATTTGTGCGCCGTCATAGCAGACATGACTTTCCTGAGGCAGATTTCGTGCCGCATAAGTGACTGCTGCCATGTTAGTGAAGGTTTCCCTTGTGTGGCTGCTTCTGGCACAACTGAGATATTCATAATCATAGCAAATCAACACGAATGCAAATTTTTATGCAAAACAGTTCTTGACCAAAATCAACCACGGATTACGGATGCCCGAAATTGGCTCAGAGTAATTACAACTCCAATATCCCGCCAGAACAACTCTGCGCCTGCTCCAGTCGTGTCAATGTGGGCAGCAAGTTAAGACCGGTAGTTTCCTTCAATTCGAGCGCTTGTTCCTTGAGGTCGTCCAGTGCGATGCTGATGGCATCGCCCGCTGCCGCAAAGGCGATGGTGTTGCCGCTGTCGCAGGAGGGAAAGGCCAGCGCACGCCCCTCGAATGCAGTCTGGATACGCTCCACGCTGGCCTTGTAGCCTCTGCTGCGTCCGAGCAGGTTGACGGCCATGATGCCGTTTCTGCTCAGGCGCGCTTGTGCGGCCTGATAGAACGGCAGGGTGTCGAGCGCCCCGGCACGCGCATCGGAATCGAAACCATCCACCAGAATCAAATCCCAGTTTTTGTCGCTGGACATCACATATTCGACGCCATCGCCGATCACCATGTTCAGGCGCAACGGATCTTCCGGCAGCTTGAAAAATTGCCGTGCGGCGGCTACAACGGCGGGTTCGATCTCCACCACGGTGAGCTTTGCCAGCGGGTAATTACGGTACAGAAACTTGGTCAGCGAAGCCGCACCGAGGCCGATCAGCAACACCTTGCGCGGGAAGCGAGATTCCTCCCGCAGAAGCAAGCTTGCCATCATCTCTTTGGTGTAGTCGAGTTCCAGATTCCACGGACGTGCGATGCGCATCGCGCCTTGTATCCACTCGGAGCCGAAATGCAGCGTGCGCACGCCGGCTTCTTCGCGGATGTCTATTGAAATTGCCATTGATTTATCAGCCACCTTGCCCATTCTGTGATTTCAGTCGCTGTCATGCCGACAGCAACACCTTTTTCCGCCAGCGCATCACCTGCCGCGCCGTGCAGGTGCACCGCCAGCAGCAGCGCCTGATCGGCATCCAGCCCTTGTGCGATGAAGGCGGCGATCATGCCGGTCAGTATGTCGCCCATACCGGGGGCGCTCATGCCGGGGTTGCCTGTCTTGTTTAGATACGTTTTGCCGTCGCGGGTGACGCACACGCTGCCTGCGCCCTTGAGCACCACGCTGCAACGTAATTTTTCCGCAAGCTGTTGCGCGGATTCGATGCGTGCGGCTTGCACTTTCGCCGTGGTAATGTCGAGCAGGCGTGCGGCTTCGCCGGGATGCGGGGTGATGACGGTGGCGGACTTGCGCGCGCGCAGGTCGTCCTGCAAGTCGGGATGGCGCGCGAGCAGGTTGAGTGCGTCGGCATCCAGTACCAATGCGGTATCCAGCCTGAGCGCATCAAGCAGGAGTTTCTGCGCGGGGATGGAGGTGCTCATGCCGCAGCCGATGGCGAGCACGTCTGGTTTAATCAGGCGTAGCGCACTCTCTGCACGGTGCAGCATCAACTCCGGCTGAACCATATCCACCACAGGCGCATCGCCTGCCAACAACCCAACATGCACGCAGCCCGCACCCAGCTTGAGCGCGGCACGTGCTGCCAGCAACGCTGCGCCGACCATGCCGGAAGCTCCGCCGACCACTAGTACCGTGCCGAAGGTGCCTTTATGGCTATCGGGCGGGCGGGGTTTGAGGAAGGCGGTGACCTGTTTCTGGCGGATAACCGGGATGTGTTTGCTCATGTTTCAAGGGGTCACTGGCTTATGGATGCGCATAGTATAATCGTCCTTTGTCATTTCATCGCAAAGTATGCCCATGTTCCGAGTCTCTGCCGGTAAAACCGCCCTTTCATCCTTCCGTTTCGAAAAGTTGCGCGCCACCCTCAAGGATGCCGTACCCAATGTTGTACTGGTGGATACGCGCCACTGGTATTTCGTTGCGCTAAAAGGTATGGCGCTGACGCAGGAAGCGGCGGTGCTGCTGGATCGGTTGCTGGGGCTGAGTGACGCCGCTGGCGAGCCGAACGGCGCGAACAAACTGCAGCGTCTGTTGGTAGTGCCTCGTCTTGGCACGATATCGCCGTGGTCTTCCAAGGCAACCGACATCGCGCAACATTGCGCGCTGCCGCAGGTGGAACGCATTGAGCGCGGTGTGGCGTATTACTTCAAGACTAAAAACGGCAAGGCACTAACCGAAGCGGAGCGCAAGGCGGTACTGCCGCAACTGCATGACCGCATGACGGAATCGGTACTCGCCAGTTTTGACGGCGTTGCGGAAAAAATATTCAAGCATGGTACGCCGGTTCCTCTCAGCAGCGTGGACATTCTCAAAGGCGGCAAAGCTGCGCTGGAAACAGCCAACCGCGAGCTGGGGCTGGCGCTTTCCGCCGACGAGATCGATTATCTGGTGGAAAATTTTCAGAAGCTGGATCGCAATCCCACCGACGTGGAACTGATGATGTTCGCGCAGGCCAATTCCGAGCACTGCCGCCACAAGATTTTTAATGCCGACTGGATCATCGACGACGAGCAGCAGGCGATCTCGCTGTTCGGCATGATACGCAACACGCACAAGCTGCATCCGGCGGGCACGGTGGTGGCGTACTCCGACAATTCCTCCGTCATTGAGGGCGCAACAGTTGAACGCTTCTACCCGCGTGCCGACGGCGGCTATGCTTTCAGCTCTGAGCTGACACACACGCTGATGAAAGTGGAGACGCACAACCATCCCACGGCCATCGCGCCGTTTGCCGGTGCGGCCACGGGTGCGGGTGGCGAGATACGCGACGAAGGCGCGACCGGTATTGGTTCAAAACCCAAGGCGGGATTGACCGGGTTTTCGGTTTCAAATTTGAATATTCCGGGGTTTGTGCAGCCTTGGGAAGTGTTCCCTCACCCTAACCCTCTCCCGGGGGGAGAGGGAATAGAACCCTCTCCCCCCGGGAGAGGGCAGGGTGAGGGTCGTCAATATGGCAAACCCTCCCGCATTGCCTCCGCTTTGCAAATCATGCTTGACGGCCCCATCGGCAGTGCGGCGTTTAACAATGAATTCGGTCGCCCCAATTTGTGCGGATATTTTCGTACCTTTGAAGAGAGCCTCAATGGCGAGATGCGCGGTTACCACAAACCCATCATGCTGGCGGGCGGTGTCGGCAGCATCAGAGCGGAACATACGCACAAGCATCCGCTGACGGAAGGCGCGCTGCTGATTCAGCTCGGCGGTCCCGGCATGTTGATCGGTCTGGGTGGCGGTGCTGCTTCCAGTATGGACACCGGTGCTAACGCCGAGAATCTCGATTTTGATTCGGTGCAGCGTGGGAATCCAGAGATGCAGCGCCGCGCGCAAGAAGTCATTGACCGTTGCTGGCAGATGGGCGACAACAATCCCATCGAGTCCATACATGATGTTGGCGCAGGCGGTATTTCCAACGCGCTACCGGAGCTGGTGCATGGTGGTGGCAAGGGCGGACGCTTTGAACTGCGCGCGGTACCGAGCGAAGAACGCGGTATGTCGCCGATGCAAATTTGGAGCAACGAGGCGCAGGAGCGTTATGTGCTGGCGATTCCTCCGCAACGTCTGGCAGAATTCAAGGCCTTGTGTGAGCGCGAGCGCTGCCCGTTCGCCGTGCTGGGTCAGGCGATAGACGATGACAGCCTGATCGTGCATGACGAGGAATTCAACAACAACGCCGTGGATATGCCGTTGTCGGTGCTGCTCGGCAAGCCGCCGAAAATGACGCGCAAGGTGAAACGCGAATCCGTGAGATTGCCCGCGTTCGATACCAGCAAGATTGAACTGAAGGATGCAATCGAGCGCGTGTTGCGCCTGCCTTCCGTGGCGGACAAAACTTTTCTTATCAGCATTGGCGACCGCACCGTGGGCGGTATGACCGCGCGTGACCAAATGGTCGGTCCGTGGCAAGTCCCGGTGGCGGACGTGGCGGTGACGTTGATGGGTTACAACACCCATCTCGGCGAGGCGTTTGCGCTGGGCGAACGCACACCGTTGGCGGTGTTGAATGCGCCAGCTTCAGGACGCATGGCAGTGGGCGAGGCGATTACTAACATCGCGGCCGCGCGCATCGCAAAAATCGGTGACATTAAGCTTTCCGCCAACTGGATGGCCGCAGCGGGACATCACGGCGAAGACGCTGCACTGTTCGATACCGTCAAGGCGGTGGGTATGGAATTATGCCCGCAGCTCGGTATTAGCATCCCGGTAGGTAAGGATTCGATGTCCATGAAAACCGCATGGCAAGAGGGTGAAAAGCGCAAAGAAGTTACTGCTCCCCTGTCGCTTATCGTGACCGCCTTCGCACCCTGCACCGATGTGCGCAAGACGCTCACGCCGCAACTCGCCGCCGATCTCAATACTGTGGTGGTGCTGTTCGATCTGGGGCAGGGCAAGAACCGGATGGGTGGCTCCGCACTGGCGCAGGTGTACAAACAGATGGGCGATATCGCGCCGGATGTGGATGATGCGCGGCAACTCAAGAAATTCTTTGAAATGATCCAGCGCCTGAATGGAGCAGGAAAGTTGTTAGCCTATCACGACCGTTCCGATGGCGGATTGCTTG
>Ga0302274_10004673_pt1 | contig 11840 bp, 10 predicted proteins | sample III_Bog_N2_1_FD_198755 | JGI IMG/M metagenome (GOLD analysis project Ga0302274, IMG submission 198755) | Peat permafrost microbial communities from Stordalen Mire near Abisko, Sweden - III_Bog_N2_1 | ecosystem: Environmental > Terrestrial > Soil > Wetlands > Peat | place: Sweden: Abisko...
ATTGAATTGAGTTGTCTGAATCCCTTGGGGTAGAGTCCGGCCATTGATGTCCCGCTTTCGTCGAGCCGTTCACGGGGTGGTTTCCAGCTATGTACTGCTGGCGGCCACCGCCGTTTATTCCCTGGCTTCCGTGCCGGTGGCGCTGCATTACCTGGACACCCGGCGGTTCGGATTGTGGATTGTCATGGGCACCTTGGTGGGGTATCTGAATCTCATTGACGCAGGCATGACCAGCGCGGCCGGCCGGCTGTTGATTGACCACAAGGATGACCGGAATGGCGGGAACTACGGAAGCCTCATCAAGACCGGCTGGCTGGTTTCCATCCTGCAAGGCGCCATCATTTTTGTCATCGGACTGTTGTTGGCCGGAACTTTCGCCCGGCTGCTGGCGATTTCCGGCCCGCTGCTGCTGGAATTCATCCGTCTGGTCAACTGGCAGTGCGGGGTGGTGGGGCTGATGTTTGCCACGCGCATGTTCAGCCTGGTGCTCAACGCCCATCAGCGCATGGATCTTGCCAATTATATCGGCGTCGGTTCGCTGCTGGTGAACTTTGCGGCGCAATGGGTTTTTTTCCATTTTGGCTGTGGTGTCATGAGCCTGGCGTTGGGCGCGCTGGTGGGTGTCCTGCTGGGCGTCATCGCCCAGTTGCTGGCCTGCACCGGCCTGAAACTGCTGCCTCAAGCCGGTGGCTGGGGCCGGGTTTCATGGCGGCATTTTTCGGAACTGTTCAACTACGGCAGGGATGTTTTTTTGGTGGCCATTGGCGCGCAACTGATCATGACCAGCCAGGTTTTTGTCATCACCCGCACACTGGGGCTGGAGGAGGCTGGGGTTTGGGGCGTGGGCCTGCGGGTATTCAACCTGTTGAACCAGGTCATCTGGCGCATTTACGACATGTCCGGTGCCGCCCTCGCTGAATTGATGGCACACGGAGAACTCACGCGTCTGCGAGAACGTTACCAAACCATCTGCATCTTGAGTTTTTCCATGAGTGCGGCAGTAGCGGTTCCTTTTGCGTTGTGCAACAGCCTGTTCATCACCCTCTGGACCCACGACAAAATCCACTGGCCGGTGGCCAACAACTGGCTGCTCGGAATTTGGATGATTGTTTGGTCGGTTGGTCATTGTCACAACGGTTTTATTCTGATGACCAAACAAATTGGCTTCATGCGTTACGTTTATTTCGGGGAGGGCATTGTTTTCGCAACTCTTTCATTTTTAGTGGCACGATGGGGTGGTTTGCCTGCCATCATTGTAAGCTCCATAGTTTGTAGCATTTTGTTCAGTGGCGCTTACTGCACTTTCAGGGTGAAGAAATTTTTCCGCTTGTCGTCGCAGGAAATTTTTATTGATTGGTTTCGCCCGGCTTTCAAATTGCTGTGTATTTTTACCCTGCTTGCTGTTGGTGCGGGACTTTCTGGGAAATTGATTCCTTCTGGTTTAGTTCGGCTGATTGCATTCGTTTTATTTTCCATCTTTGCTGGTGTCATTCTTTTCTTCCGTTTTGGCATCCCGAAAACATTTGCCGCAGAAATTTTGCAGCGCGCGCCGCGCCTGTTGATCCCCGCCTTGAATCATGTTATGAAACCTTGTTAAATTTGAAAGATGCCCGCTATCAATGACTCATTAAAATGCCTGCTCTGTTCCGGCAATCATTTGGAAAAGTCCGGCCAGTTGACTGGCCGGGAAATCCGCGCGCTCTGGCGCGGGCTGGGCAAGGAGTTTCCGCCGGAAGCACTGGCTGGCATTGATGAAAATTCCAAAGTCATTTTATGGCGGTGTGCGGATTGTGGTTTTGAATTTTTTAATCCCATCCTTGCGGGCAACAGCCTGTTCTATCAATGCCTGGAATCCGGAGAATACTATACTCCCGGCCGGCCTGAGTTCCTCCGAACCGTGCAGATGGCGGTCAAGGCCGGGCTGGCCAATGTTCTGGATTTGGGATGCGGCGCGGGTGCATTTCTTGACCTTGCCCGGCCGGCGGGGTTGCGGACATTCGGTCTGGAATTAAATCCCACCGCCGCTGAAAAGGCGCGTGCGAAAGGGCATGAGATTTTCGACCGGTTGCTGCCCGAGGTGCCACCGGATGCCTGTCCGGGTGGATTCGACCTCATCACACTGTTCCAAGTTCTGGAACATGTTCCGGATCCGGTGGACCTTCTTAAACAGGCTTCCGCCCGCCTGAAGGCGGGGGGATATATTTCAATCTCCGTGCCTTCCAAGTCCGGCATCTATCGTTTCCTGCCATGGGACCCGGCCCAATGGCCGCCGCACCATATCAGCCGCTGGTGTCTCCATGATTTCAAAACCCTGTCAAAACAGACCGGTCTCCGCCTGGCGGGGTCGGGCGGTGACATTTTAGTGGGGTCGGACATTGAACATACCATGCTCATGCGTCGCCGGCTGGCTTCTGTGCTGGGCAATCGTCCGCAAACCAAGGCGTTCTTATGGCCGGGTCTTGCGTCCTGGGTCTATCGGAAAACCGGCATGAAGTTTATTGCCCCGCGTTGGGGCAGCAGCATCTACGCTTATCTGCAGAAAATTTAAGATTAAGAACGCGACATTCCCGCTATGCTTTTATCCAAAATCCGGCATTCCCGTCAATTGGTTGGATTAAAGAATTGATGTTGAATTTGTCACGATATTCATCAGTTGCCTTACGACACCCTTCCCAGGTCCAGTAATCATCCATAATGATGATGCCGCCGGGCGACAACAGCGGGTAAAGATGTTCAAGACAAATCTTTGTCGAGTCATACCAGTCTCCATCCAGCCGCAACAAGGCGATTGGTCCGAGTTTTCCCGCATCAATAGGAACCGTGTTTTGAAACCAGCCTGCATGGAAATGTGCAAGTTCCTGCGGCACCTTGATTTCACCCAGAATCAAATGGCGCACACCATCCAACCCGGCTTGACACTGATTTACGGTGGTCAGCTTCCCCTGGTTCCTTCCGCCACTATATGCTGCGGCCTCTTCTCCATCTTTTTCAGTCGGTTCCGGTAGGCCTTCAAATGAATCGAACAGGTGCAAATGTCTTTCCTGACCGGAATTTTTTATGGCCAGAGCCATGATCGCGCTGGATCCACCTTTCCACACGCCACATTCTACAAAACTGCCCGGAACATTCTGATCCAGCAACTGTTTGCAGGAATCCCAAAGCCGACGGCACCGGACCGGGGTGGTCATGGTGTATCTCTTGGCTCTAAACATGGCGGCGGCGCGGGGCAAGACAGGCAGACCTTTCAGAAACCACATCCACCGGCTTTCGGCCACTTTATTGGGGAGCATGCTGGACACAGCCGGTGAAAATATATTCTTATTTTAATGATTCAAGGAAATACAAATTCAATGAACAAGATGTTGTGTGCAAACGCTCCGGATCGTCGAATTGGAATCAACCGTCCGTTCGACGTTTTCGTAATTTTATCAACAGCCTGCGCGCCGCGCGCAGCGGCGGTGAAAAATAGACGGGGTGGGTGGCGGGGAGCGGGGCGGAAATTTTCCAGCGCTGAGGCCAGACCGGTGGTGAGACGGCCGGGTCGGGGAATGCCGCGAGCCAGCGGTCGGTCATGGCGGCCACGGAAAACTCCTGACGCACCCGCGCGCGGGCGGCGGCGGACTTGGCGGCGAGTTCATCCCGGTGTTCATGCAGGTGGATGATGGCTTTCGCGTATCCGGCCACGTTGTCCACGGGAACAAGAATGCCGCCGGCATCGTCCACCACTTCTGGAATGCCGCTTTTCAAATTGCTGACGACGGGAACCAGTCCCGCGCCCATCGCCTCCAGCAGGCTCAAAGGCAGTCCTTCATAATCGGAAGCCAGCAGAAAAACATCATGCGCCCGCAGCAGTTCCGGCACATCCGCATAGGCAATTTTTCCGGGAAATGAAACCGTCTGCGCTGGCGAACCTGGCATGGCGTGTTCCAAGGAAATTTTTTCTGGCCCTTCGCCCGCGATCGTCCAATGGAATGGAATGCCGGACACCTTCAATTGTTCGAATATTTGCGGAAAAAAGTGAACGCGCTTTTGCTCCCGGCTCAATCGTCCGATGTAAAGTATCCTCAGCGGGCGGAGCGGATCAATCCGCGCCGCGTTCTCATCCGGCGGCATCGGCACGCCCAGGGGCAGGCATGCCACCGGCACGCGGGCAAATTCCGGAATGGCGGCAGCCCTTTGTTGCATGGCGTGCGAGACCACCGCCGTGAGTTCCATGCACGGTGTGTAATGCCGGACCATGTCATACTGGCTGGCTTCATCCGAGTGAATGACGCCAACACGGAAGATGTGGGCCGGCAAATAGCGCAGCACTTCAAAGGAGGAGGCTCCGAGATTGGCAATGACCACGGTGGGCCCGAATTCGCGCAGGCGGCGCAGAACGATTTCCAGCCGGTCCTCAAAAATCATCCTTCGTCCATCCAGGCAAAGGGCGGGAATTTTTTGCGACTGAAAATCAGCGGCGAGCGGATTATTATTTTCAAAGCTGAAAACCTCCACTGCGAAGTTGCGCCGGATGAGTTCCCCGGCAAGATTGATCAAAAAAGTGGTGGCACCGCCCAGCGCCAGTCCGCCGGAAATCAAGGCAATGCGCTGGCGTGGCTTGTGGGAGTTGGATTCCATTTTTGCTGTCGGCAATTTAACAGTTCGCGCGCTTGATTCAACTGCTCAAATCCCGCAATGTTCCCGCCTATGGCTTTGGAATTCAACTCTGTCAAATTTCTGCTCTGGTCAAAAAACCTGGGCGTCTCATTTGAACGAACCCTGACTTTGGGACACCAGGGATTCAACTGCCCGCCGGCTAAATTCAAACGCACGCTGAAAGATTTTGGAATATCCGCCACGCAGGACGAAATCAACCGTTGCTTCAGCCATGCCCCGATGACCGCCCTTTTTGCCGATGAATTCCTCCGCTTTCTCGGCGCAAAGGAAGCAGCTTCAGTTGATCGCAGCGATTTTGAAGGCGCAACATTGCTTCATGACCTCAATGAGCGGTTCCCGGAAAATGTGCGCGGTCATTTTGACATGGTGGTGGACGGCGGGACGCTTGAACATATCTTCAATTATCCCGCTGCGTTGCGAAACTGCCTCGAAGTGCTCCGGGTTGGCGGGCATTTTGCGACGATCACCCCGGCTTCCGGCCAGATGGGGCATGGTTTCTATCAATTCAGCCCCGAACTTTTTTTCCGGGTCTTCAGCGCGGAAAACGGTTTTGCCATCCGCAAACTCATTCTGTTTGATCTTTCAAAGATGGAGTCGGCCTTTTACGAAGTCAAAGATCCGTCCATCACGCGACAGCGCGGCGAATTATCCACTTCCAAGCCCATGCAAATAGCCGTGCTCGCCCAAAAAATTGCTGAAGTACCTGTGTTTGCCACATTGCCGCAGCAAAGTGATTATATGGCCGTTTGGGAAAAGCATCAGGAAACAAATGCGCCTGGTCACGCCAGTCACCGTTCCGGCCTGTTGCAACGGGTGCGGGTAAAATTGAATCCATACTGGCCGTTCTGGCTTCGACGCTGGCGTGACACCTTGAAATACCGCTGGCAACATGGATTGCCCAGCCTGAATAACCACCGGCATTTCCGAAGATTAAGCCTTGAGGAAATTTGCGGCGAAAGAGTCTCAAAAAAATAAATTCAAACGCGCGGGATTTTTTTGCATTGAACGCCCTGCAGCCGGAAATGGCTTGCATTGGTTGGGTTGATTCCTGAAAATCTTTTTTAATGCAAGTTGTTTTGGCGACTCCCGGAGGATGGCATCTGCCCAGCACGGCCAGGGCTTTTGAGCAGCGGGATGCGCTGGCGGGTTTGTGGATTTCGGGCAAAAACAGCACGGATATCGCATCAAACAAATACCGTCGCTGCTGGCCGTTTCATCTTGCCATGAAACCGTTCTACCACGGCGCATCGCAAATCTGGGAGGAAAAGTCGTTCTATGCGTTTTTCCCCATATGGAAACGATGGCTTTCGTCGCAGAGTTTTCCAGAATGCAATGTCGTCCAGGCGATCATGGGCTTTGCCACGGAACCTTTTGACCGGGCGGAAAAAACCGGTGCATTGAAGGTGCTGGACTGTCCTAACAGCCATCCGACCAGTTATTACGGCTACTGGCAGCGGGAATGCGACCTGTGGTGTCCCGGCGAAAAAGTTCCGGTTCCGCGCTGGATGTTTGCCAGAATGAACCGGGAACTGGAACGGGCGGATGTCATCCTTTGTCCGTCCCTTTTTGTGCGCGATTCCATGGTGGCCAACGGCATTCGACCCGAAAAATGTTTTGTGAACCCGTTTGGCGTGGATTTAAGCATCTTCAAAAAGCGGGAGAACATGCCGGCAACGCCAAAATTCATTGCCGTGGGCACCATCTGCCTGCGCAAGGGACACCAGTATCTGTTCCGCGCCTTTGAACAGGTAAAAAAACAATTGCCTGGGGCGGAGTTGATCTGCGTCGGCAACTTGAAGTCGGATTTTCGAAAGGAGTGGCCCAGGTGGCAGGGCACGTTCACCCACATTCCGCATCTGCCGCATCACGAACTGGCCGCTCTGTTGCAGTCCGGCACGGCATTTGTTTTCCCCTCGCAGGAGGAAGGTTTTGCCAGGGTGATTGTGGAAGCCATGGCTGCCGGCCTGCCCATCCTGGCCAGCCATGAAAGCGGGGCGACCACACTGGTGGATGATGGCGTGGAAGGATTCATCGTGCGCGGACGCGATCCACAACACATTGCCGGGGCCATGCTGCGAGTGGCGGGTGATCCCGAATTATGCCGCCACATGGGTGAGGCGGCGCACAAAAAGGGCGCGTTGCGCAACACCTGGCAGGACTACGGCGACCGGCTGCTGGCGGAATATCAAAAACGATTGAGCAGATGAAAATCGCCGTTATCACCACCGACAACCGCCAGCATGACCGGCAATATTACAAACCCGTCCCGTGGTTTGGCACCGCGCCCGAGGCGCTGCTGCAAGGCTTTGCCCAACTGCCTGAAATTGAAGTCCACGTCATTTCCTGCACGCAACGGCCAATGATCTCATCGCCGGAAAAAATTGCGTCAAACATATTTTTTCACAGCCTGCACGTCCCGAAAATCGGCTGGATGCGCACACTCTATCTAGGCTGCGTTCGGGCGACGAAAAGGAAATTGCGCGAAATCCAGCCCGACATCGTCCACGGCCAGGGCACGGAGCGTGAATGTTCACTAGGCGCGGTTTTTTCCGGCTTTCCAAATGTGCTGACCATCCACGGCAACATGAGGCTCGTCGCAAAAGTCGCCCGCGCGCGGCCGTTTTCATTCTGGTGGAACGCGGCGCGTCTGGAGACTTTCACCATCCCGCGTTCACGCGGCGTCGTCTGCATCACCAATTATACGCGTGAAGCCGTGGCGGATCTGGCAAGAAAAACATGGGTCGTGCCGAACGCCGTGGATGCCAGTTTTTTTGAGGTGCAGCCGGAAACAAATCTTGAACACCCGCCAGTTATCTTGTGCGTCGGGGCCGTCTGCCTCCGAAAAAACCAGAACGCCTTCATCCGCGCGCTCGACCCGCTGGCCGCAAAAAGAAAATTCCAGGCCGTATTCCTCGGCGTCGCGTCGCGTGAAAATTCCTACTCCCGCGAATTTTTTGAACTCGTCGCCGCGCGCGACTGGTGCCGGCACTTTGATTTTGTGGACCGCGAAAAATTGAAATCGCATCTGCGCGGGGCGGCTTTGCTCGCACTGCCCTCGCTCGAGGATAATTGCCCGATGGCCGTGCTGGAAGCGATGGCCGCCGGCGTGCCGGTTGTCGCCGCAAAAGTCGGCGGCGTGCCGGATTTGATCGAAGACGGAAAAAACGGCTTGTTCTGCGACCCGCAAAACGCCGCGAGCATGAATGGTGCGGTGGGAAATTTTTTGGAGCAGCCGGAATTTGCCCGCGCATGCGCGGCTGAGGCGAAAACGCGCGCCAAGGAACGCTTCCATCCCGCCGTCATCGCGCGCCGGCACCTGGAAATTTACCGGGAAGTGCTGGGGAAAAATAGTTGAGAGCTGATGGTTGAGGGTTGGGAGGAAGCCGGGCAGGATCTGTCACCGCGATGACCGGGTGCCTCCGCGCGGCTTTCCTAACCTGCATTCAATACCCGCTCGTAGAGCGTTTTCAACTGGCGTCCGATTTCGTTCCAGCCCGGCGGTATGGGTGGCGCGGGCAGGCCGGGCGCGGCGTCATAAAATTCCCGCAGCGCCTTCGCCGTCGCCCCGGCGGAATTTGTGAGAGGGCAGTAGGTTGCCGCATTTTCAAACGTGCTGTGCGCCCACGGCAGGTCGCTCAGCAGCAGCGGGCATCCGCACGCGGCGGCTTCCTCCGTAGAAAGGCTGCGCGTTTCCATCGCGCTTAAAAGGACGAATCCGCGCGCTTCGCGGTAAATTTGGGCCAGTCGTGCGCGATCTCCGATGGCGCCTTCGTAGCGGATGATTTGCGGATGCTGGCGCGCGAGCATGAGAAATTTTTGCGCGTAAGGGTCGGTTTCGGCGTAGGCTTTGCCGATGACCCAAACAGGTGTTTGCGCGAGGATGGCGGCTTCCGCCAGTTCCAGTACGCGCTTTCGTCCGGTGATTGTTGTGGTGCAAACAAGCCATTTTCCCCGCGCGACCACCGGCGAGTTCAGGAAAATTTCCTCGACCCCGTTGGCGACGACATGGATGCGCGCTTTCGGCGCGTCAAAAAGATAGTGCATCAGGTGGGCCTCCCAGGGCGTGTTGGCGATGACGGCGTCGGCAAGCCGGTAGGAGTCCCAGTTGAAGGCGGCGGTGAAACTGCGGGGCGCGAGGCGTTCCACGGTGCGGCTGATGATTGTTTGCAGGCGCAACTGACGGCTGGAGCGGGAGCCCTGGGCGGTGAGGAGTTCGGCGATGACGACCTTGATTTTTTTTTGCTGCGCAAGCCTGATGTTCCCGGCGGGCATCCTGCCAAAAAAATGGATCAGGTCTCCGCGCTGTCCTCCATCCCACCAGCGCAAAAATTCGGCTTCGACGCCGGCTTTTTCCAACGCGATTTTTGTCTGTTCGATCTGGATTTGTGCTCCGCCATGCGCGAGCGCAAACGGCAGCGGATGGTCGAAAAGGATTTTCATGGGCGGGAAATGGAATGAGATCCACAGGATTGCGGTTGCCGCCGGTTCGGAAGTTGGAATACAATGCTCATGGTCAAACGAACGTCTCCATTGTGCCTGTGCAGCGCCTGCGCGCAATTCGATTTGTGTTTGGCCGGACATCCATGAACAACAATATCGCCCAAACGCCGCCCTCTGCCCCGGTTCACTCACGCCTGCGCGGGCTGACGGAGGAGTCGCTGGCCGAATATTATTCGGGACGTAAACTTTGGGGCGATGACTTTGGAATCGAAGAAATCCGCGAATGGTATCAACTGGAGGAAAATGCCTGCTTTGACATCTATGATCAGGGGCGGCGACGGATGCCAAACAATGATTATTTGCACTGGCAGAACGGTTATCGCTGGGCCTTGAATGGGCGGAACACGCTGGGCAAGGTGCTTGGATTGGGCAGCGGCAACGGGGAGGAATTTCGACCTGTGCGCCAATGTATTGGACATCTTTACATTGTCGAATCCGCCGGTGGTTATTTTAAAAACGATGCGGCGACCACCTACGTCAAGGCACAGGTGGACGGCTCCCTTGATTTTGCCGATGAGTTTTTTGACACGGCGGTCAACATTGCGGTGCTCCATCACATCCCCAACCTCTCCCATGTGTTGCGCGAACTGTTCCGGGTGCTGAAGCCCGGCGGCATCTGTCTGATTAAGGAGCCAATCACGACTTTGGGTGACTGGCACCCGCCGCGCAAACCGGGACTGGCACCCTGCGAGCGCGGTTTTCCACGCGACCTTTTGGAAAAGATGATCCGGCAGGCCGGTTTTGAATTGGTCAGGAAGAGCTATTTTGAATTTCCCCCGCTGCGCCATGTGCGCGATCGCGGCGGCATTGACACTTATAATTCAAAATTTTGGACGGGGTTGGACTGGTTTTGCTGCAGGCTCACGGATTGGAATTACCGGTATCACAGGCAGGGTTGGTTTCAAAAACTGGCGCCGTCCTACGCCTTTTTGGTTTTGAAAAAGCCCGTGGTTTTGTCATCTTAACCGTGATTTTGAACCAATGAACAATTCCTCCGCCATCCTGAGAACGCTGCTTGTTTATGCAATTTGCGTGCCGCTGGCGATCTGGCTGGGTTTTACGCTGACGTCGCTCGAGGATTTGTCGCGCTCGACGTTCATCGAGGCTGGCATTTTCGCCTTGTTGATGTTTCTGCCGCTGTTGTTGCGCTGGCATTACTTCCTGCTGGTGCTGTCCCTGAATTTGAGCGCGACGGTGTTTTTTCTGCCGGGCAGGCCTCCGTTGTGGATGCTCATGCTGGCATTAAGCCTGGGCATCTCCATTATGCAGCGCACCTTGAACCGGGGAATGCATTTTATCTCCGCGCCCCGGCTGGCATGGCCGCTGATCTGCATGGCCGTGGTGGTGCTGGTCACCTGCAAGCTCACCGGCGGCATCGGGCTGAATTCCCTGGGGAGCGATGAAGTGGGCGGCAAAAAGTATTTTTTTGTCCTCGGCGGCATCCTGGCCTACTTCGCCCTGACGGCACGCCGGATTCCGGCGCATCAGGCCATGCTTTACATGTCCCTGTTCTTCCTGCCCCCGTGTTTGAGTGCGATTGGAGATTTGGTTTCAATTCTCCCGTCCTCGTTCAACTTCATCTACTGGATTTTTCCAGCCAACAACTACATCATGAGTGAAGCAGAAAATGACGCGGGCGGTTTTCGCTATGCCGGGGTGGCTGCGATGTCAATGGCCATCTTCACGTTCATGCTGGCAAAGTATGGCATCCGCGGCATCTTTCTGTCCGGCAAACCGTGGCGTCTGGTCCTGTTTGTCGGATTCAGTTCGCTGGTGCTGCTGGGGGGGTTCCGTTCAATGCTCATTGGCATGGCCCTGACTTTTTCAATCCTGTTTTATATCGAAGGGCTGCACCGCACCCAGTTGCTGCCAAGGTTTGCATTCATCGGCCTGCTGGCCGTCGGGCTGATTTTGCCATTGGCCTCGCATCTGCCCTTTGCCGTCCAGAGGGTGCTTTCCTTTTTGCCCGTGACAGTGGATGCGGATGTCAGGAGGGATGCCGAAAGTTCGGAGGACTGGCGGTTTCAAATCTGGCAGGCCGAGCTTCCGCAGGTGCCGCAATATCTGCTTTTGGGCAAGGGATATGCCATCTCCCCTTTGGATTTTGAATTCGTGGCAAGCAAGGGTTTCGCTGTTTATTCGGCGGATGAAGGCGGCTCCGCGATTGCAGGCGATTATCATAGCGGCCCCCTTTCGGTGCTGCTGCCGTTCGGCATCTGGGGCGTCATCGCACTGATATGGCTGTGGGTGGCCGGCGTCCGCGCGCTCTATGACAACTACCGTTATGGTGAGGAGTCCCTGCACAGGATCAACTCCCTGTTTCTGGCCGCGTTCGTGGGACATATCCTGTTTTATCTTTTCATATTTGGTTCGCTTGAGTCTGACATGATATCTTTTGCCGCGATACTCGGGTTGAGTGTCAGCCTGAACGGCGGAATACGCCGAGCTGCTGTGGAGCCGGTCAACGCCGCAGCGACCCAGTTCAACCGCCCGCGCCTGCAGGCCGTTTTTCAAAGATAAACACGGTCTGCCAACCGCCCTGAAACGCGCCCGCCTTGAAACCCAAACTGCTCATCGTGGAATTGTGGGGCTTGGGCGACCTCGTCATCGCCACGCCGTTTCTGCAGGCCGCTGCGGACAGGTTCGACATCACCCTGCTGGCCAAGCCCTACGCCCTGGAC
>Ga0302274_10004694_pt1 | contig 11803 bp, 7 predicted proteins | sample III_Bog_N2_1_FD_198755 | JGI IMG/M metagenome (GOLD analysis project Ga0302274, IMG submission 198755) | Peat permafrost microbial communities from Stordalen Mire near Abisko, Sweden - III_Bog_N2_1 | ecosystem: Environmental > Terrestrial > Soil > Wetlands > Peat | place: Sweden: Abisko...
GTCTATCCGAACGCTTCGCCGTATCGGACGGCGCCGGAGTCGGAGATCACGGTGATCGATACTGCGCGGGCTGTGGTGGTTGAGCGGATGCCGCTTCATGCGATCGCGGGCGTGTTTCATACGACGTTCTCCGCGGATGGGCGGCTGGGCGTGGTGGCGGAGTATCACCCGAAGAATCTTGTAACCCTGGCGCACCTGGAGCATGGCGGGGCTTTCGAATATACGATCACGCTGTTTGGCGCGGACGTGGGCAGGACAGTGGAAGTACCGTTGGATGAGCTGGAACGGTATGCATCGCAGCCATTCGGCGTGGCCATTGCGCCGGACAAGTCGCGAATCTACGTGACCAGCGGCGGGTCGGAGATAGTGACGGTGATCGACGGGGCGCGGCTCCTGAGGTACATTCATGCGCACCCGCAGCCGTTCGCGCAGGACCTTTCGGCCAGCGCCAATTATGTGATCACGCGCATTCCCGTGGGGCTCAATCCTCGCGGACTGACCCTGACGCCGGATGGACGAAAGCTCTATGTGGCCAACCGGCTGGACGATTCGATCAGCGTAATCGACACGCGAACGAATCGTGTGAGCGCGACAATCAAGCTCGACGGGCCGAAGACGGTTTCCGTGCTAAGGCATGGGGAACAGACTTTTTATACCGCGCGCTACTCGTTTCAAGGGCAGATAGGATGCGCCAACTGCCACATCGACTCGTCGTTCGACGGGCTGACATGGAACCTGGAGCCGGATGGGTTTGGGCGCAACATTGTGGATAACAAGCTGCTGGAAGGCGTGAAAGGCACGGAACCATACAAGTGGACGGGGACGAATCCGAATATCCCCACCGAATGCGGAACGCGGACGGAAAAGTATTTCTGGCGTTCGGAGAACTACGACGACCTGACGCTGGCGGACCTTACCGTATACATTCGCAGCATCCAGCCCCGGCCCAACCGGTTCAAGCTCCCTGGGTACGAACTGACAGCGGCACAGGAACGGGGCAAGGCGATCTTTGAGCGCAGCGTGGACAAATTCAAGAAGCCGATTGCGGAATACAACCGTTGCGTGTATTGCCACAGCGGGCCAAAGGGAACCAACCAGAAGCTCTTCGACGTGGGAACGCACAAGGCACTGGATAATCCAGGGTTGCTGAAAGCGCCGCCGCTCACCAACATTGCGCTGACTGCGCCCTACCTGCACGACGGCTCGGCGCGATCGCTGGAAGAGATATGGACGGTCTACAACCCGGATGACAAACACGGGAGAACGAACGACCTGACCAAGGACGAACTCAACGATCTGATTGAGTACTTGAGGACGCGATGAAAAAGACATGCAGGACAGGAGTAATGATTGCAATCTTCTCGGCATTGGCTGTAACGGCGACATTTGCGGCGGAACCGGTTCCATCGAGAGCGCAAAAGCTTCATGCCACGATTGCTGTATCCGGCGTGCTGCCGGAACTGCCGCGTTTCCGATTTGAGAACTTCACCGCGGCCAACGGGCTACCGAACGATCACGTATATACCGTGCTGGTGGATGGTGATCGGATATGGGCTGGCACGGACAACGGCCTTGCCCTCTATGAGAACCACACGTGGAAGGTGTATACGACCGCGGACGGATTGGCGCATCGAGCGGTGCTATCGCTGGCCCTGGATAGGAAGACTGGTGACGTATGGGCGGGGACGATGGGCGGTTTGAGCCGTATTTCGGGCGGGCACATCGACAGCTTCACGCAACTGAACTCGGGGCTGAGCAACGACGTGGTCTACAGCGTCTCAATCGAGGGCGAAAATGTGTGGATTGCCACGGCCGCCGGAGCCTGCCGCCTGAACCTGCACACCAACCAGTGGTCGCTCTATAACGAGCGCAATACGCCCATGGGCGAGATTTGGTCTTATTCGGTTTCAGCCACGCCGACCAAGGTCTACTACGGAATATGGGGCAGCGGGGTACTCGAATATGATCAGAAGACAGGCAAGTGGGACCGGTACGACGACCCCGACGGAGAGACGGAGATGGTGCTCTTCAAGGACCAGGGACTGATCCACGAGATTGTCACCTCGGTCAGTTATGTGGACAATATTCTTTGGGCGGCGACGTATTTCGGCGACAGCCATTACGACGGGCGCTACTGGCACAATTTCCTGAAGAAAGACAGCGGGCTTCCCTCAAACTTTACCAACGTTGTGAAAGGCGTGGACGGGAAGCGTGCGTGGTTTGGTACGGACAAAGGGCTGGCTTACTACGACGGCGTGAACTGGGCGGTTTATTGCCCATCGCTCAAGGACGGAAAGCCGGAGATGACGGTGCGCGACGAAGCAGGAACGGTTACGTCTATTCCAGTAGCGACAGCGCCGGCGCACAACTACATTCTTGGGATCGACTTTGACGGAGACGACATCTGGGTCGCGACCGCGAAGGGGTTGAGCCACGGGATTCGACAACATCCATAAGGACATAAGGAGAATTACAAATATGAATGCATTTGCAGAAATTCTGGAAGCCATTGGACACGCACCCATTGAAAAGCGCGCCATGACCAACCACGGCGTGCTCAACGAGGCCTATGCCTATGCCAAGCCGAGCTCTTTTGCGCGCGGCATGCGGATCGATATTGGCGGAGTCGTCATTTTGTTGATCTCGGGCACGGCATCGATCGACGAAAACGGAGTCAGCGTCCACATTGGCGATTTTTCCGCGCAGTTGCGGCGGACTTTCGACAACATCACGGGCCTGCTGAAGAGCGAAGGAGCGACGTGGCACGACATCGTCCGCACCAGTTGCTACCTGCGCGATATCGACCGTGACTATGACGTGTTCAACGCGGGGCGCACGGAATTCTTCAAGGAGCAGGGGCTCGATCCGCTGCCGGCTTCGACGGGGATCCAGGCGCATTTGTGCCGGCCGGAACTGCTGATTGAGATTGAAGCGATCGCGATGTTCCGCACCGATAAGAAGGAAGAAAGCAAGGGGTAGTTCGAATGCGTACGGCGTGGTTGGCGGTTGCGGCAGGCGTGGTTGGCTTGGTTTTTACGGCGAATGTTTCAGGCCAGAAGGTGGGTCCGGAGACAGGCAAGACAAAGGCAAGAGTTTGCGAATGCGGTGCTCATCCGCCGGGACCGCCGCGGGATCGCGAAGTTGTTCCTTATGCGGGAGAGCCGGATGATCTCAAGCCATATTCCAAGTTCGCTGCGCCCTACGATACCAACTACACGCGCCCCAACATCTATGTGGGCGCGGCGCGCGATATTCCGGAGCCGAAGAACCTGAAGGAGATCCGCATCGGCTTCTTTGGGCCGATTGAGCACAACTCGGAGTCGGTTCTCGGACTGCGGATGCTGCATGGCGCGCAGTTGGCGGTAGAAGAGGCTAATGCCGGCGGCGGCTACGGGGGCAAACCCTTCAAGCTGATGCTGCACAATGACTACAACAACTGGCAGGCGAAGGCGGTGTATGGCGACGTGAGACCCACCGAATCGGCGATCTGGGGCTCGGCCTCCGATGAAGCGGTAAAGATGGCCTATGACGAACAGGTCTGGGCGATCTTCGGCTCCATCAGCTCTGAGTCAACCCACATCGCGCTGCGCGTGGCCCTGCGCGCGGAACTTCCGGTGGTTAGTTCTGCCAACAGCGATCCCACGGTTCCGGAGACCACGATTCCGTGGTACTTCGGCACCATGCAGGATGACCGGCAACAATATCTCACGCTGGCTCGGCACATCTATACCGACCTCGGGTTGAAGCGCGTGGCAGTTCTCAGGGCGAGCAGCCGATACGGCCGTTATGGCCTCCCGAAATTTCTCGATGCCTCGCGCCGCTTGGGTCATCCGGTGGTCATTGAACAGATCTTCCAGCCCGGGGACACGGACTACAGCAAGCAGCTAAGGGTGATCCGCAGTTCGCGCCCGGATGCCGTATTTCTGATTGGCGACGAACTGGAGGCGGCGGCGATTTTGAAGCAGATGCGGGCCGCGGGGATGAAGCAGCGGGTCTTTGGCGCCTTCCGCACGCTGGGCGACACGCTGCTGAAAGAAGCGGGCGATGCCGCCGAGGGGTTCGAGGCCGTTTATCCCTACGACCCAACCAGGAAGGAGCCGCGCTGGCTCGATTTCAATCGCCGCTTCGAAGATCGCTTCCACGAGAAGCCGGAACAGTTTGCCTCGATGGCTTTTGATACGATGAACGCCCTCCTGGATTCGATCTGCAAGGCGGGACTGAACCGCGCGCGGATTCACGATGCGCTGGCCGACATCGAAGAGTACGACGGCGTGACAGGAAAGATGATTTTCGATCCCAACCAGAAAAACGTGGCACCGCTGTACCTGGGAACTGTACACAACGGTGCGATCAGCTACCGGGTTGCGACGATGGAAAAAGAGCCGCCCGCGGTGAAGCCACCTGCAGTGGGGCAGACGCCGCTTGCGCGGCCGGAAGCTGAAGGTGTCGGTCAGGGACCCGCGTCGACGCAATTGCCGTATGCGCGAGTCGGTGAAGATGGTGTGGAGTTCAATGGGCCACGCCAGGGCGATGTGCCGGCGGGGATAGTGAGCGTGGTTCTCTTCGGGCCGAAGGCGGCTGAAGTTGCTGCGTCGCCGGAGGTGCGGGCAGAGCTGGCGTTTGGTGCGGCAAAGGGACGGCCATGGAAGCTGTTGCCGGTGGAGAGCGATCAGAATTGGGGCGCTGCTTCAACCGGGCTGGTGCATACGCTCATGGACGATCATGCGATAGCGATTGTGGCGCTTGATCGCAACGCGAGCCATCTGGCGGAGCAACTGGCATTGAAGAGCTTTGTGCCGGTGCTGGCGCTGAGCAGTGACAGGTCGCTGACTTCAAACAACGTTCCATGGATTTTCCGTTTGGAGCCGGATACGACTCCCGCCACGGCGCTGCGCATACTTGTGGCAGCTGTTTGCCGCAGCGGAGCCAATCCGGAACGGCTCAGAGACGTGCTGGCTTCAGGCATCGAGGTTTCAGGATTGGCCTTCCTACCCTCGGGGGAACCTGTCGGGCGCTGATGTATCTATCTGGCGGTCTCTGCCAACTCGCAATCCGGCCCGCTGCAGCATTTCCGTGATGCAGCGTATCATCGGATAGGTATTTGCAGGCGACTTCAATAATCGGTCGGGGTAATTGATCTTCGTCACCGCGCAAGTTCGACCGACGGGGCGGTAAACACGGATAGCCCAAGTGGCACATTTCCTGGAAGGGGACAGACGTCAAAAACCTGCACTCATGAACTGCCCATCAGAGCGACGCTGGGCACTCGGCAAGGCTTCGTTCCCGGAGTATCTGCATGGATGGCAAAGCGACAATCGGTGCTAGCTTTGAATATCTCAACGTCTTTAAGACTGCCGAAGTTGCACGCTTCATTCGCGCATTCCGTAGTGCAGTCACAAGCCTATCTCCACTGGACTTCTTGCTGCCGCTAGGTGGAATCCTCTAATATTGAAGTGGACATATGTCAAAAGTTTCCTTTTTTTGCCTCGCGCTGCTTCTCCTGTTAGCGCCCCCCGTCTTTTGCGCGCAAAATCCGGATGGCAGCCAGACCTCAGGTGGCGAGTCGGACTGCCTGCTGAATACTTCCGGGTGCCCGAATGCGCCGACATTGCCGGCCTACTCGTATCCCGTAACGCCCAATCTGAGAACTGGCGCAGCCGCGTCGGAAAACTCACCCCTTGGCGGGCAGCAGGGTAGCCAAGGGCTCGCATCCTTGCCGGCGGATCCGCCCACCGAGTTTCAGAAGCTTGTTGCCGCTACCACTGGTCAGCTCCTTCCGATCTATGGTGTCGATCTGTTCCGCAATGTTCCTTCGACATTCGCTCCTAACGACCTGGCTCCAGTGACCTCGAACTACGTTATAGGGCCGGACGATCAGTTGCGTGTTCGCATTTGGGGACAGGTCACTTACAGTGGAAATCTCCGTGTGGATCGCTCGGGTGACATTTATCTCCCTCAGGCGGGCACCGTTCATGTAGCCGGGTTGTCTTTCTCCGAACTTGACCAACATCTGCGCGCGGCCGTTGCCAAGAATTACCGCAACTTCGATCTTTCAGTTGATATCGGGCAGATTCGAGCCATACAGATTTACGTGACCGGTTATGGCCGGCGCCCCGGTGTTTACACAGTCAGTGCACTTAGTTCCCTCGTTGATGCCTTATTTGCCAGCGGCGGTCCATCTCCGCAGGGCTCTCTGCGCCATATACAGCTCAAGCGGGAGGGAAAGACAATTGCCGACTTCGACTTATATGCCCTTCTGCTTCACGGCGATAAGTCGCATGATATTCGCCTGCTCCCGGAAGACGTTATTTATATTGCTCCCGCCGGACATCAGGCGGCCATAACAGGTAGCATCGCGATTCCTGGAATCTACGAATTGCTCGAAGGCGAAACCATCGGCGAACTCATTGAGACAGCGGGACGCACCACGGCCCTCTCCTCGAACGCCCGGATATCCTTGGAACGTGTGGGTCCGGGCCAGTTACGCGAGGCCATGGAATTCCCGTTAGATCCCAAAGGATTGGCTTCTCCCCTTGCCGACACCGATGTATTGCGCATCTATCCCATTCTTGCGGCTTACCAGAAGACGGTTATTTTGCGGGGCGATGTGGCAAATCCGGGCCGTTTTAACTGGCACCCTGGTATGCACTTGAGTGACCTGATTCCAGATAAGGATTCCCTGGAGAGCAGAGATTACTGGTGGAGGCGCAGTCATCTTGGACTACCATCTCCTGAATTTGAGCCTCTTATCTCATCGCCAGAGTCCCTCCCTAGCGCGTTGACTGCCACCAATCATTCGGGATCGTGGAGTGACTCCGAGGCTGCGGCGCGGAACGGCAACAATACGTCGATCGCTTCGCAACTCCCAAAGACGGGAAGTGCGGCGCAGCAGGGCCCGATCGATGTGCACCTGGCCAATGCGGAGATAGATTGGGATTACGCTGTGATTGAGCGACTTGATCCGGACTCGTTGAGAACTTCGCTCATTCCTTTCGATCTGGGAAAGTTGGTTATGAACCATGATGCCACCCAGGATTTGCTTCTTCAACCGGCAGACACGATTACTGTCTTCTCTCAGGGCGATATTCATGTGCCGCTCGAACAGCAGACAAAATATGTCGACTTGGAAGGTGAAATTGTTCATGCGGGGATCTACAGCGTGCAGCCAGGCGAAACGCTGCGCGATGTGATTCAAAGGGCGGGGGGCTTCACTTCGAAGGCATACCTCTACGGGTCGGAATTCAACCGCGAGTCTACCCGCGCCCTGCAACAACAGCGCTTCGACGAGTATGTTCGGAACCTAAGCATGGAGTCTGAGCGCGGAACACAGGCACTTGCAATCGCCGGATCCTCGTTGCCGACCAGTGCTAATGACGTTACTGCCGCCCGCGTAGCGGGACAAGACCTGGTCGCGCGTCTCAGCCAGGTTCGTGCCACAGGCAGGATAGTCCTGCCGTTGTTACCCGGTATGTCAAGCATCAATGACCTCCCGGCCATCAGTCTGGAGAATGGAGACCGGTTCATCGTGCCTGCGGTGCCTACGGCCGTCAATGTAGTTGGTGCTGTTTACGATCAGAACTCATTTCTCTTTCGAGTCAAACGGCCGGTGAGCTATTACTTGAAACTTGCGGGCGGGGCAACCCGCGATGCCGATGCGCACCGGGCCTTCATCATTCGCGCAGATGGCTCTGTGATCGGACGCAATACCGTCAAGAACCTTGGCGCCTGGAGTAAAGGCTTTGAGGATATCAGCTTGAACGCCGGCGACTCAATTGTCGTACCCGAAAAAACGCTACGTCCCACCGCAATGCGTACTTTCATCGATACGACCCAGATATTCTCACAACTTGCCCTGGGCGCTGCCGCGATACACTCGTTCTAAAAAGAATGCAATTCGCTTGATTGCTGTTCCTGGGAGTTTCCTGCTTGCCGGACGCCATGATGATGGCTGACAAGGGAGGCAATAAATCTCTTCGGAGATCCCTCTCGCTCTTGATCGGTCTAACATCTGTTTGACGCCGACCATGAAGTACTCTTGATATGCGGACTGTAACCGTTGCCATAGTAGTCTCAATTCAACATCGGGTGAATCGGAGTGATGAATAGGATAGCGGCAATCTTCTTGCTCGCCTTGATCAGTTGCGTCGGAAATGGGCAATCCGCACCGTCGGCGGACGCTGGAATACCCTCTGCACCTCAAGCACAAGCGGCTCGCGGCGCCGGCAATCTCAGGTCCACTGCGAGTATATTTTTGCAGTCTCAGCAATTATTCCTACCGCAACTGATTAACGGAAGCGATCCGACGGCGAACCCTGAGTCAGTTGGGACGGCCCCCCTGCGAGAAGGTGCTTCAACCGGCGCGGGCGACCAGTCGCCACTAATCGGAACGTATAGCAGTGAGATCGGGCCGACACAGGTTGACCCGGATGAAGACAGCGCGGGGCCCGGCAGCACGGGTTACAAGGCTTCAAGTTACACGCCCGTAGATAGTTGGATCTATCCGGCTTTTGATCGGTTGGCCGCGCTCGGGTATCTTCCGACGATTTCTCTCAGCATGCGTCCTTGGACGAGACTGGAGTCCGCCAGGCTACTTGTCGAAGCCCACGAAAACATGGATGCCGCGGACGAGACTTCAAACCTTGTGCTCTCGACTCTCGACGCCGAATTTGCCCACGAGACCAAGGTGTACGACGGCGCCAGGAATGCAGCGGCGCAGGTGGAAAGTACCTATGGTCGATACACGGAGCTTTCGGGCACGCCTCTGCGCGATTCCTTTCACTTTGCCCAATCGCTTTCCGATGACTTCGGACGCCCTTTCGGCAAAGGCGCCAATGGAATAAGCGGGATTTCTCTTCGTTCTGAGGGTGGACGATTTTCTGTTTACTTGCGCGGTGAATACCAATATGCATCAGCAATCTCTGCCTACAATACTGAAGCTCAGCAGGCCATCGCAGGTTATGACGGACTTCCATTCGGTTGGAATCTGAGATACGGCACAACCAGCAGGATTCGCACCATTGAGGCCTATGCTTCTCTGATCCTTGCCAACTGGCAACTCAGCTTTGGTCAGCAGGCTCTGTGGTGGAGCCCGGACAGATTCACTTCATTGATTCTCTCAAATAACGCAGAGGCAATGCCGATGCTGCGACTCGCACGGGCAAAACCAATCCAAATGCCGGGAATACTGAGCTGGATGGGGCCGGTGCATTTTGATTCCTTCTTTTCTCGGGAGGGCGGAATCCATTATGTGAGGCTCGGCACCACCTACACACTTTATGGGAATGCCAACCAGCCCTTGAATCCTCCTCCTTACTTATGGGGTGTTGCGTTTTCCATCAAGCCGACCTCAAATTTTGAACTGGGGTTTGCCCACACCACGATTTTCGCGGGATACGGCCGGCCGCTCAATCTGAAGACTTTTCTCCACACATTTTCAACGACTGGAAACCTTCAGGCAGTTGATCCCGGCAAGAGAACAACGGGGTTTAACCTGACTTATCACCCGCCAGGAATAAGGAATGTTGTGATTTATGAGGAGTTGTATGCTTACGACAACCCGATAGCTGGACGGTTTCTAGCGTTTTATGCGATGGATCCGGGGGTTTATATACCAAGGATTCCGGGGCTGCAGAAACTGGATCTTCGGATGGAGGGAGTCTATACAGATCTTCCGGGCGAACATGACCCCGCCTATTACTATTCCAATGCCCATTATCCGCAGGGTTATACACATTATGGCCAGATTCTTGGCAGTTGGATTGGCAGGCAAGGGGATGGCGGCCAAGTGTCCAGCAGTTATTGGTTTTCAGCGCGGAACAAGGCGACTGTAAGCTATCGCAAGATATCTGTAGATAAGTCATTTCTTAAAGGCGGTAATCTGGATGATATCTCAGCAAGCATGACATGGATGCCAAAGCCAGGGATCGAGCTTTCCGCAACGGGCCAATATGAACAGTGGAAATTCCCGCTGTTGGCCGCAGGGGGGAAAAGCGACTTCGGGACGATTCTCGAGATTCGTGCTTATCCAAAGTTGCGATTGGGAATGCATTAAGACCGCAATCCCGCTGCCCCTGGATACCACATCATTCTGATGGCGGACGGGGGAAGATCGAGAAATCTCTTTGAGCACTGCGATTCCTGAAGTCTTTCAGTGCCAGCTTAACGAACTCCCTTATTCTGCTCTTGAACACTTCTTTGTCAAACTGCAGGGAATGTCTCCGGATCGCCTCAGGGCTAAACTGACTCTGTTGCGCTTCAAAGAAGAAGATTGCCTCGATGAGGCTTTCCGTCGATTGGACTTTGAAGAAAACACCCGTTGGTTCCTCCACGCTTGCTTCGCCTGGGAACATCCCGCGCACCGTTTCCAGTGCACCTCCTGAGGCATACGCGATAATGGGGCGCCCGAAGCTCTGTGCCTCCACGGGAGCAATTCCAAAGTCTTCTTCTCCGGGAAACAGCAGCGCACGACAGCCCGCCAGTTCCTCACGGAGTTTGTGATCTGAAACACTGCCAAGGAACTCCACGGTTGGACCCGCTATTCCCTGGAGCGACTTGAACTCGGGTCCGATACCGATGACCTTTAAACGGCGCCCCAATTCGGTGCACGCGCGAACCGCAAGATCGAAGCGCTTGTAGTCCACAAGCCTCCCGATCGTCAGATAATAGTCGCCCGCCGCGGTGTTTGTGCTTCCCGTTGATGCGTCACAGGGCGGATGGATAACAGTGCTTTCACGCCCATAGTATTTGCGGATACGCGACGCGATAAAGTGGGAATTTGCAACGAAATAATCCACGCGTCGTGCCGAGGAGTAGTCCCAGAGTCGCATATAGTGCGCAGCCATTGAAAAGACCGCCCTGATCAAAGGGTTCATTCCCCGTTTGTATTGCGGGTACATCTCCCAGATGTAGCGCATTGGAGAGTGGCAATAGCAAATGTGACAAGTCCTTGACGAGGTAATCACGCCTTTTGCAGGACCAGACTCGGAACTGATCACAAGGTCATACCCACTCAAATCAAACTGCTCAAGGGCGATTGGCTGCAAAAAGAGAAAGTGACGATGGAATCTTCGTGCGCCGGGTATGCGCTGCAGAAAAGACGTCTCAAGCTTCCGGCCCAGCAAAATAGGGGCGAGCGTTGTCCGATCGGCCACCAACGCGAACAAATCAGCCTGAGGAAACACTTCAGCTAGCGCCTCAACGACGCGCTCGCCACCGGCTCGGCCCACAAACCAGTAGTGCACGATTGCGACGCGTAAGTGAGACAACTGCCCATCGTCGGTGGCAGAATTCTGCATGAGTTCGTGGCTTTCTATCTTCGATTATAGCAATCGCAAAGAAGGGGGATTTAGATTCACTTTTGAGCCGTTTTGCTTAGTCAAAAGCGACATCCCGATTGAGCCTTGACCACCACCCGCTCCGAGAGTAGTAACGAGTCTGAAGTTGGCAATTATAAGTTCCCTGTGGAGCGAGCAGAGATTCCAGAAAAGCCGGATTGATGGCCGCCCCGGAACGATCGGAGGATGTTGTATAAGTAATCAATACATTAGTGAACATCGAGTCAAAAATCTCGTGATACAACACTTTTTCTTGCTGGTACGATGTGCACGATGTAGTATTTAGTAATGATCAGCACCCGTAATTGATCCTTCAACCTTGGATGTAATGTCGGATCGCGTGTATTGCACTATTTTTGGTGGTGAGTGTCTGTTCAATAGTGATCACATTATATGGCTGACCGCGTCAATGAGTAGCGTTTTGGCAGACGGGCGCAGCCGATGGCAATCCAATGTACCGTTCGACTCGA
>Ga0302274_10004705_pt1 | contig 11785 bp, 5 predicted proteins | sample III_Bog_N2_1_FD_198755 | JGI IMG/M metagenome (GOLD analysis project Ga0302274, IMG submission 198755) | Peat permafrost microbial communities from Stordalen Mire near Abisko, Sweden - III_Bog_N2_1 | ecosystem: Environmental > Terrestrial > Soil > Wetlands > Peat | place: Sweden: Abisko...
AAAGTCGTGGTCGCCTACCGCAACGGCGCGCCGGTAATTCTGACGGATGTTGCCAAGGTGGTTGACGGTATCGAAAACAAGAATCAGGCCGCATGGATGAACGAGAACCCGGCAGTGATTCTGAACATCCAACGCCAGCCAGGCGCCAACACCATCAGCGTGGTCAAGGCCATCAAGGCGGTTCTCCCGCAGCTTGAGGTCAACCTGCCGGCCTCAATCAAAGTCACGCCGCTCACCGATCTCACTACGGCCATCAACGCCTCCGTCGATGACGTGGAGTTTGAGTTGATGCTCACCATTTTTCTTGTAGTGATGGTGATTTTCCTGTTCTTGCGGAATGTGTATGCGACCATCATCCCCAGCGTTGCCGTGCCGCTTTCCCTGGTGGGGACGTTCGGCGTGATGTACGCCCTGGGCTACAGCCTGGACAATCTATCGCTGATGGCGCTCACCATCTCGACGGGCTTCGTTGTGGACGATGCCATCGTGATGATCGAGAACATCTCCCGTTACCTCGAGGCTGGAGATACGCCGATGCAGGCAGCCATCAAGGGCGCTGAGCAGATCGGCTTCACCATTATTTCTTTGACAGTCTCGCTGATTGCCGTGCTGATTCCGCTGCTGTTCATGGGCGGAGTCATCGGCCGCCTGTTCCGCGAATTCGCTGTGACCCTGGCGGTCACCATCATTCTGTCCGCGGTGGTTTCTCTTACGCTGACGCCGATGATGTGCTCGCGGATTCTGCGCCACACGCCTGCCGCGCAACAGGGCCGTTTCTTCAAGGCTTCCGAGCGCGTGTTCGAAAACATCATTGCGTTTTACGGCCGCACGCTCAAGTTTGTGCTGCGCTTCCAGACCATCACGCTGTTGGTAGCGCTGGCCACGCTGGTGCTGACGGTCTTCCTCTACATCGTCATCCCGAAGGGGTTCTTTCCCACGCAGGATACGGGCGTTATTCAAGGCATTTCGCAGGCGCCGGCGAGCATCTCCTTTGCCGCGATGCAGCAGAAGCAGCAGGAACTGGCCAGCATTGTGCTTCAGGATCCAGCGGTGGAGAGCTTGTCTTCCTTCATTGGCGCGGACGGCACCAATACCACGCTGAACAGCGGACGCATGTCGATCAACCTCAAGCCGATTGCGGAGCGGAGCCTCAGCGCGGCCGATGTGATTCGCAGATTGCAGACGAAGCTCAAGGATGTCGACGGCATTGAGCTGTACATGGACCCGGTGCAGAACATCACGGTGGACGACCGTGTGAGCCGGACCCAATATCAATACACGCTGGAAGATCCGGACCCCAACGAGCTGAACCTGTGGACCAACAAGCTGGTGGACAAGATGAAGCAGTTGCCGCAGCTTGCCGATGTGGCCACGGATCAGCAGACGGGCGGCCTGGCGGTATCGCTGGTGATCGATCGAGTGACCGCATCGCGGCTTGGCATTGCGCCCAACACGGTGGACAACACGCTTTACGATGCATTCGGGCAGCGCCAGATCAGCACCATGTACACGCAATTGAACCAGTACCACGTGATTCTGGAATCGGATCCAAGTATTCAAGCCAGCCCGGCCCGGCTGCAGGATCTTTACATTCAGACCAGTGCATCCGCCGGTGGCTCGGGACCCGGCGCCTCCACGTCCTTTGCGGCTTCGGGATCGTCGTCCGCGGGTTCGAATGCAACTACCGCCGCGGTGCAATATACGCCATCGTCCGGAGTGCTCACCACCCCGGCGAATGCCCTCACTTCCGGCGTGGGTTCAACCAATACCGCGGTTTCCTCTTCGGCCAATACCGCCGTCAATTTCACTCCAAACGGCTCCGTACCCTTAAGCGCATTTACTCATATGGAACGATCGACCGAGCCGCTCTCCATCAACCATCAAGGTCAGTTCCCGGCGGTGACAGTGTCGTTCAACCTTGCCCCCAATGCATCGTTGGGCGCCGCGATCACCTCGATCAACAAGGCGCAAAAAGATCTGAACATGCCGGCCAGCCTGCAGTATGGGTTCCAAGGCACAGCCGCCGCATTCGAGGGCTCGCTCTCCAACGAAGGGTTCCTGATCATTGCCGCATTGGCCGCGGTCTACATTGTGCTCGGAGTTCTCTATGAGAGCTTCATTCATCCCATCACAATTCTGTCCACATTGCCTTCGGCGGGCGTGGGCGCGTTGCTCGCCCTCATCGTCTTCAAACAGGACCTGAACGTTGTGGCCATCATCGGCATCATCCTGTTGATCGGCATTGTGAAGAAGAACGGCATTATGATGGTGGACTTCGCCCTGGAAGGCGAGCGTGAGCGCGGGATGACCTCGACAGACGCGATTTACGAGGCTTGCCTGCTGCGTTTCCGTCCCATCATGATGACCACCATGGCTGCGCTGCTCGCGGGTATTCCACTGGCCATGGGAACCGGCATGGGTTCGGAACTGCGCCGTCCTCTGGGCATTGCGATGGTCGGCGGATTGCTTTTGAGCCAGGTCCTCACGCTCTACACAACGCCGGTCATTTACATCTTCTTCGACCGCATCGGCCATCGCGTGAATAGCGCGCGGAATTCAATGGAAAATGGCGGCGAGGCGCAAGAGGCGGAGGGCTCATGAACATCTCCGCCCCGTTCATCCGGCGTCCGGTAGCGACGACCCTGCTCACAGTAGGTATTACGCTTGTCGGGGCCATCGCTTTCAACGTTCTGCCGGTTTCTCCATTGCCCCAGGTGGATTTTCCCACTATCTCCGTCTCTGCCGGCTTGCCCGGCGGCAGTCCGGAGATCATGGCCTCATCCATTGCCACTCCGCTGGAACGCCAGTTCGGCCACATCGCCGGCGTCACCGAAATGACTTCGTCGAGCGGACTGGGCAGCACCAGTATTACGCTGCAGTTTGACCTAAGCCGCAACATCGACGGGGCCGCGCGCGATGTGGAAGCGGCCATCAACGCCGCCCGCACTTACCTTCCGGCAAACCTGCCCGGCAATCCTACCTATCGCAAGGTGAACCCCGCCGACGCGCCCATCATGATTCTCGGGCTAACGTCGGATAAATACGACAAGCCCACGCTGTACGACGAGGCATCGTCGGTCATTGCACAAAAGCTTTCGCAGTTGCAGGGCGTGGGCCAGGTGGGCGTTGGCGGCGGCGCCGGACCCTCCGTGCGTGTGGAAGTGAACCCCACGCTGCTGAACAGCCATGGTCTCACAATGTCCTCTGTGCAAGCGATGCTGAGTCAGCAGAATGTTCACGAGGCAACGGAAGACTACAAGCCGCTGGTGATTGGCTACCACAATGGGGCCGCGGTGCATTTGTCCGATGTTGCGGATGTGTCGAATGGCGCGCAGAACATTCGCACCGCGGGTTACCTGGATGGCGTTCCGTCAATCACGGTGATGATTTTCCGCCAGCCTGGCGCCAACATCATCGAGACCGTCGATCGCATCAAGAGTGAATTGCCATCGGTGGAGGCTTCAATACCGCAAGGCATCAAGGTCACCGTTGTTCTGGATCGCACCACCACCATCCGCGCGTCGGTAAACGATGTGGAACGCTCGCTGATTGGTTCCGTAATTCTGGTGGTCCTGGTGGTGTTCTGCTTCCTGCGCAGTTGGCGGGCAACGCTCATCCCCACCGTCGCCGTGCCCGCCTCGCTGGTGGCTACGTTTGCCGTGATGTACCTGCTGGGCTTCAGCATCGACAATCTCTCCCTCATGGCCCTGACCATCTCGACCGGCTTCGTGGTCGACGATGCGATTGTGGTGATGGAGAACATCTCCCGCCTGCGTGAGGACGGCATGAGCCCGATGAAGGCGGCGTTCGAGGGCTCCAGGCAGATCGGGTTCACCATTTTTTCCATCAGCATGTCGCTGATTGCGGTCTTCATTCCCATCCTGCTGATGGCCGGAATTGTCGGGCGCCTGTTCCGTGAGTTTGCCATCACTCTGTCGACGGCCATCGTGATGTCCATGCTGGTCTCTCTCACTACCACGCCCATGATGTGCGCCTACATTCTCAAGGATGAGAGCAAGATAAAGCACGGGCGGATGTATCGCATCAGCGAGAAGGGATTCTCGTCGATGCTGTCCGGTTACAGCAGGACGTTGCGGTGGGTGTTGGACCACCCCTGGCCGGTTTTTGTCATCCTGCTGCTGACCATCGGATTGAACTTCTATCTGATCGCAATCATTCCCAAGGGATTCTTCCCGCAGCAGGATACAGGCGCGATAACGGGTGGCCTCCAGGGACCGCAGGACGCGTCGTTCCCGGTAATGGATAACTCGGTGAAGCAGATCGTCGCGGTGATCAAGGCTGACCCGGCCGTGGCCCATGTGAACGCATATACCGGCGGAGGCGGCTCATCGAACGGCGGCTTCGTTTACATTGCGCTTAAACCGCTCAACGAGCGCAAGATTGGCGCGCCGGATATTATCAATCGGTTGCGGCCAAAAATGAATCGGCTTCCGGTTGCATCGGCATTTCTCCAGGCGGCGCAGGACCTGCGCATTGGAGGCCGCGGCGGCAACGCGCTCTACCAATACACCATCCAGTCCGACAACGTGGCCGACCTTGCGAAATGGGGCCCGATTCTGCTGGCCGAGATGAAAAAGCTGCCCGGTTTTCAGGATGTGAATACCGACGCGCAAAATGCCGGCCTGCAGGAACTCCTCAGCTACGATCGCGCTACTGCCTCGCGGCTCGGCATTACACCGGCGTCTCTTGACAGCTCTCTCGTCGGCGCTTTCGGACAGTCGCAAGTCTCCATCATTTACACACAACTGAACCAGTATTACGTTGTGCTTGAAGTGGCGCCACCCTACTGGCAGGGCCCGGAAGGGTTGAAGAATATTTATCTCAACACCACGGGCAAAGGCGTGATCCCGCTTTCCGCGGTGAGTACGGCGCAGGCCAATACTACCCCTCTGGTTATCAACCACACCAGCTCCTATCCATCGGTGACAGTGTCTTTCAACCTGGCCCCCGGTATGTCAATGAGCGACGCCACGCGCGAAGTGGGCGAGATGCAGCAGCGGCTGAATATGCCGGAAACGGTGCGGGGCTTCTTTGCCGGCACGGCAGCGGCTTATCAGACATCTCTGGCCAGCGAACCCGTTCTGGTAGCAACAGCCATACTGGCGGTCTACATCGTTCTCGGCATTCTCTATGAGAGCCTGGTGCATCCGCTCACCATTATTTCCACCCTGCCGTCGGCCAGCGTGGGAGCGATGCTTGCTCTGATGGCATTCAAGATCGATCTCAATGTAATTTCCATCATCGGCATCATTCTGCTGATCGGCATTGTAAAAAAGAATGCCATCATGATGATCGACTTTGCCCTGGTCGCGGAGCGCGAACAAGGCAAGACCACCACCGAAGCCATCTACCAGGCCTGCCAGCTTCGCTTCCGTCCTATTTTGATGACGACGATGGCCGCGCTGTTCGGCGCCCTGCCGCTGGCCTTTGGAACAGGCACCGGGTCCGAACTCAGGCGTCCGCTGGGCATCACGATCGTGGGCGGGCTTATCGTCAGCCAGATACTGACTCTCTATACCACGCCGGTTGTCTATATTCTTTTCGATTGGGCGCGACTTAAGGTTCGCGGAAAACAACCTGCGGAGCTGCGCCACGGAACCGCGGAGGCATCCTAGTTATGGATGCACATGGAGTTTTGATTATGAAAATGTCGAGGTCGCAATCCAGAAAAGTATCGGCAGCGATCTGCGCAGCGATGGCCGCGGTGCTGAGCACGATTCTGGCCGGCTGCAATGTCGGGCCCAAGTATGTGCCGCCGGCGATGACGGCGCCTCCGGCCTTCAAGGAATCTCCAACGCAGTTCAAGGAGACCGATGGCTGGAAAGTTGCCGAGCCCCAGGACGCAACCCTCCGCGGCAAATGGTGGGAGATCTACAACGAGCCGGACCTGAACGCGCTGGAAGAACAGCTCACGATCGACAACCAGAATATCCGCCAGGCGTTTGAGAATTTCATGGAAGCGCGCGCGCTGGTGCGTGAGACGCGTTCGCAATTGTTTCCTACGATAGGCGTTGGTCCTTCCTACACTCGATCGCAGGGTTCATCGAATGTTGGGTCCTCGAGCAGCGGCGCGGGCGGCAAACAGTCGCAGGTGTTTTCACTCCCTGGAGACGCTTCATGGGAGCCCGATCTGTGGGGACGTGTGCACAACCTGATCCGTTCGAGCCAATATAACGCGCAGGTCTCCGCAGCCGACCTGGCCAACGAGCGGCTGTCGGAACAAGCCAGCCTGGCTGAATATTTCTTCCAGATTCGCGGCCAGGACGCATTGCAGAAAATCCTCGACGATGCCGTGGAAAACGACAAGAAGTCCCTCGATGCCGAGCAGGGCCGCTATGACACCGGCGTCGACGATCGGATTTCGCTGGTGCAAGCGCAGACCACCCTGGCCAGCGCCCAATCGGCCGCGATCAACAACCACATTGCGCGAGCGCAATATGAACACGCGATCGCCACGCTGATTGGCAAGCCGGCATCGGAGTTCTCCGTCCCTGTGCTCGCCAAGACCAGCGCGCCTCCGCCGATCCCGGTCGGATTGCCGTCTCAACTGCTCGAGCGGCGTCCGGACGTGGCTGCCGCGGAACGCACAATGGCCTCGGCGAATGCCCAGATTGGCGTTGCTTATGCGGCATTCTATCCTTCACTCACCATCTCAGCCAGCGGTGGCATGGAGAGCTCGGCCATCGGCAAGCTGCTGGATGCAGCCAGCCGTTTCTGGTCTGTTGGCCCAACGCTCTCTGAGACGGTGTACGACGGGGGTCTGCGGCGTGCGACCGTGAATCAATACATCGCGACTTACAACGGAGACCTTGCGGCCTATCGCCAGTCCGTGCTGACGGCATTGCAGCAGGTGGAAGATTCGCTGGCCACAGTGCGTATTCTTTCCGACCAACTGATCCGCCAGCAGGAGGCCGTGGAACACGCGCAGACCTACCTGAAAATGGAGCAGGCCCGCTACGACACCGGCCTCGATCCGTATATCGATTTAGCGGTCGCGCAATCCACGCTGTACGGGAATCAGCTGACGCTGGCAAGCCTGCAGATCCAGCAGATGACGGCATCGGTTGCGCTGATTGAGGCGCTGGGCGGCGGTTGGGACAAGACTCAGCTACCCAACGCAGCGCAGATCACCGCCAAGCCGTCGGCGGCGGAAACCGCCATTCAGCACTAAGACCAGGACCGTCTGGATTGGCAGTTCCCAGGTCTCAAAAGCGAGGCCCCTTCGACCTTGCTCAGGGCAGGCTTTCGACAAGCTCAGGACAGGCTCTGAGGCACCAGGCATCTGGCAACCGCGAACCCCTGCTATGGCGGGTTCTAAAAAAGCTATCCCGTTCTCTAGACATCGGGATATACTGCTGTTCCGCGACGGCATCGGCCCGGCAGGGATGCGCGCGTACTTCAACGGCTGCCGGCAACGGCTGCCAGGCGCCAGGAGGTCCCCATGAAGATTACCGACCCGATTGAATTGGTGCTTAAAAGCAAGGGCCAGACGAACGTCCTGTCGATTGCGCCTGAGCAACTGGTTTACGAAGCGCTCGAAATGATGGCCGAATACGATATCGGCGCATTGCTGGTGCTCTCCCGCAATAAGCTCGCCGGCATACTTTCGGAGCGCGACTATGCCCGCAAAGGCGTGCTCATGGGCCACCTTTCCAAGGAGACCCAGGTGCGGCAGATCATGACCAGCCCGGTTGTTTACGTGAGTACGAAACACACCGTGGATGATTGCCTGACCATGATGACCCAGCACCGCATTCGCCATCTTCCGGTATTGAAGGACGACGCCGTGGTCGGCATCATCTCCATTGGCGACCTGGTGAAATGGGTAATCTCCGGCCAGGCGCAGACCATTCAGGACCTGCACGGCTACATTGCCGGAGCCTATCCAGGCTAGGCGCCGCGATTTCTAGGAGAGAGCTCGCAAACTCTTTCGGAACTCGTCGGGATCCCGATCCGGAATCTGTTGCTCGACCTCGTGGTGAGTGCGCTCCCACACCGGGACTGCGCGAACCAGCAGGTCCTGGCCTTGGTCTGTGAGTTTCAGAATGCGGCTGCGGCGATCCGAGGGGTCTTGCGATACCTTGACCAGCCCGCGGCGCTCCAGCGGCTTCAAGGCGGCGGTCAATGTGGTTCGATCCATTGCGAGCAGGGAAGCGACCGGCCCCATCGGCGGGGGCTCCGGACGATTCAACGACATCAAGAGAGAAAACTGCCCGTTTGTCAGCCCGAATGGACGCAGGACTTCATCGAAGCGCCGGCCTAACGCGCGAGCCGCGCGCTGCACATGAAGACAGAGACAGGAGTCTCGCACCAGAATAGTCTTTTCGTACGGAACCGATTTTTTACTTGACACGCAGCTAGGTTAGTTGATATCAACATATTCGTCAATTGCTCTTTCCCCGTTGACCTTTCCCCAGCTCAAGTAAGGGTGGAACAATCCGCCCGCATGGAGGACAGTATGTCATTCCTTCGCGATTTGAAAATTGCCCTGCGATCTCTGTCCCGGGTCCGTACGCTGTGGATCACTGTGGCCCTCACCTTGGCCTTGGGCATCGGCGCCAACGCCGCAATCTTCAGCGTGGTTCGCGCCGTGCTGCTGCGGCCGCTTGCGAATCGAGACGAAGACCGCCTGCTTTACGTGCGCCAGAGCGCGCCGGGAATCAGCGATCCCAACACCACTTTCTCTGTTCCTGAGATCAAGGACATTGGCGAGAGCCTGAGGACCATCCAGGAACTCGGCACATTTTCGGAGATCGATTTCACCATTGTGGGCCTGGGCACGCCGCGAGAGATTCCTGCCGGGGTGGTCGACGGCAATTACTTCCACGTGATGGGCCTGCGCCCCGTGCTGGGTCGTCTGCTGACGCCTTCCGACGATGGACCCAACGCCATGGGAGCGGTCGTGCTGACCTATAAATTCTGGCGTGAGCAGCTTCACTCCGATCCCCACATCCTCGGCAAGACGGTGCGGCTTGAGAGCATCATGGGCGCGCGCTCCGCGGTTATCGTCGGAGTCCTCGAGCCATCCGTGCCGTATCCGGTAGCTACGGAAATCATTGCGAACGTCGTTACCAGCCCGCATCATCTGTCCGCCACCATGGTCACCGGCCGCGAACACCGCATGACCGAAGTTTTTGCGCGCCTCGCACCCGGCGCAACTCTCGACGCGGCGCGAGCGGAGTTGCGCACCGCGTACGGCGGGATGGTCTCCGCGCATCCCGAGGTGTACAAGCCCGAAGATCATTTCACAATCAGTGTGACGCGCATGCATGACCAGATTAATTCGAGCGCCAACACGATTCTCTGGGTGCTGTTCGCCGCTTCAGGACTGCTGTTCGTAATCGCGAGCTCGAACGTCGCCAATCTTGTCTTGGCGCGCACGGTGCGGCGCGAGCCGGAACTGGCCGTGCGCTCCGCTTTGGGAGCCAGCAGAAGAGCGCTGCGCCGGTCGCTTTTGGCTGAGAGCCTTGTGTTGTGTGGCAGCGGCGCGCTGGCGGCCGTGATCGTCGCTGTACCGATGGTGCAGGTTCTGGGCCACTATGCAGCGCGCTTCTCCGTACGAGCCAAAGACATGTCGCTCGATTTCAGCCTGGTGTGGTTTGGCATTGGGCTGGCGCTGGCCGCCGCCGTTTTCCTGGCTTTCATTCCGCGCCTGCCTTCTTTGGATTCGCTGCGAACCAACGGTCTGGCCATCGGCGGAACGCGTGTTACAGGAGGAAGCAGCCGCCGCCTGCGTGTCTTCGCAATTATGCAAATCACAGCGTCATTCCTGCTGCTTGCCGGCTCCGCTGTGTTGATGAGGACTCTATATGAGCTCGAAAAAACCCGCCCACCCTTTGACACCACACATGTATTGGCCGTGAATTTGCCGGTGATGTCGTACGGCAAAACGCCCGAGCAGGTGCAGGAGTTCTATCGAGAAGTGCAACGCCGCGTTGGCGCGCTTCCCGGCGTCGAGCACGTTTCGACAGGCTTCAGCGTTCCATGGCGCGATGGGCAGGCGCTGAACATCAGCTTCTCATTCGCGGTGCAAGGCTCAAAACGCGAGAATGGCGAGGCCGATTTGCGCGCGCGTTTCCGCTCCGTTTCCCCCGGATATTTCGGCACGCTGGGAGTGCCGATTGTGGAAGGCCGCGATTTCCGCGAAAGCGACAAGGATGGCTCCGAACGCGTGGTCATCGTCAGTCAGAGCATGGCAAAGTCGCTCTTCCCCGGCCAGGATCCGCTGAACCGCTCTATGATGTGGACCGACCCGGTGATGAAGTTCATCGGCATCAGCTACGAGCCGCGGCGCATCGTCGGCGTAGTGCCTGATTTCGACGACGAAAACATCATCCCACAGCCAGGCATGTCTGTGTTTCAGCCGGTGGATCAGGAAGGATGGCAAGGCCGCCTCTTCGTGCGCGCCAAGCAGGATCCATACTCACTCGTTCCTGCTATCAGCCGCACCATTCACGAGATGTCGGCGGACCAACCGGTGGAGCGAACCAGCACGCTTGAAGACATTCGCGCGGAAGTTCTAACCCCCGACCGCCTGAATGCGATTGTGTTTGGAGGGTTCGCAGCCGTGGCGCTCTTGATTTCAGTGGTGGGCGTGGCCGGTGTTCTTGCGTTTTCCGTGAGCAGCCGCACACGCGAGTTCGGCATCCGCATGGCCCTGGGCGCTCAGCCGCGCAACATTCTCACTGGTGTTCTTTTGGAGGGCCTGGTCATCGCCAGCATCGGCGTGGGGACGGGTGTGGTAGTAGGCTTTGGCCTCGCGCGCGCAATTGGCAGGTATGTCGCGGAGGTGCAACAGCCGGGCGCGCTTTCTATCGTCGCCTCGGCCGTTGTAATTCTTGCTGCGGCGGTAACTGCGTCTGCCGTGCCTGCGATGCGAGCCGCGAGGGTGAATGCGGTGGAAGCACTGCGCTCGGAATAGTTCGCCGTAGAAAGATTGCATGGTTGGCCGCAAGCATCATCGCTGCTTGCGGCCGCCGTTTTTTCGGCGTCATACCGGTCATGCCAAGAGACGGCAAAGAAGGCTCAAGTTATCGTTTCCCGATTGCACAGACATACAATCGAAGAGGCCAATGCATGGTAACCAATGGCCAAGGGAGACGCCATGAAAGTCTTGTTCATTGGAGGGACCGGAATTATCAGTACGGCCTCGACGCAGTTGGCAGCCGAACGGAATATAGAATTAACCCTGCTACGGCGGGGACAGCGGTCAGCCGATATTCCTGAGAATGTTCGCACAATCGTTGCGGATATTTCCGACGAAGGGGCGGTGAACCAGGCGCTCGGCAACCAATCCTTCGACGCGGTTGTGGACTGGATCGCGTTCACCCCCGAGGATGTGGAGCGGGATATCCGTTTGTTTCGTTCACGCACCCGCCAGTTCATCCTTATCAGCTCCGCGAGTGCCTATCAGAGACCCGTCGGGCACTATCTGATTACGGAATCGACGCCGCTGGCCAATCCCTATTGGCAGTATTCGCGCGATAAGATCGCATGCGAAGACCGACTGATGCGGGCCTATCGCGAAGAGGGTTTTCCCATTACGATTGTGCGTCCGTCCTTGACCTATGGCGACACGCAGATTGTGTTGGCCGTGAATAGCTGGCAGAAGTCATACACGGCGGTCGACAGAATGCGGCGGGGCAAGAAGGTGATCGTGCCGGGTGACGGTTCCTCGCTGTGGGTGATTACGCACAACAGCGATTTTGCGCAGGGACTGGTGGGCCTGTTGGGACATCGACAGGCCATTGGCCACGCCTTCCAC
>Ga0302274_10004718_pt1 | contig 11763 bp, 6 predicted proteins | sample III_Bog_N2_1_FD_198755 | JGI IMG/M metagenome (GOLD analysis project Ga0302274, IMG submission 198755) | Peat permafrost microbial communities from Stordalen Mire near Abisko, Sweden - III_Bog_N2_1 | ecosystem: Environmental > Terrestrial > Soil > Wetlands > Peat | place: Sweden: Abisko...
CCGAGGGAAATAATCCCGCGACGAGCAACGGCCCCGCGGGCAGCGGCCAGCCATGGACCTCGCAAGGGGCCTGCGGCGGGCAGTCGGCTTCGTTCACACTGTCGGATTCTCCCGGGAGTTTGTCCATCGTGCAGGGCGCATCGGGCACGAGCACCGTCACGGTAAATCCTGCAAATGGATTTAGCGGAAGTGTGACGCTCGCGGCCAGCGGCCTGCCCAGTGGAGTAACTGCATCGTTCGGAACCAATCCCACAACGGGGTCGAGCGTGTTGACGCTGAAAGCGAGCAGCACGGCGACGGCTGGCTCGTCAACGGTCACCATCACCGGCACGAGCGGCAGCCTGACTGCGAGCACGACGATCGCGCTCACGGTAACAAGCAGTGGGACGGCATCCTTCTCGCTGTCGAATTCGCCAAGCAGTCTGTCAATTGCACAGAGTGCATCGGGCGCGAGCACAGTCACAGTTGCCAGCAGCGGCGGCTTTACCTCGGCGGTTGCCCTGAGCGTGTCCGGGTTGCCTTCGGGAGTGACGGCATCGTTTTCTCCCAGTTCGGTAACGCCTTCGGCTAATGGCAGTGTGACTTCAACATTGACGTTGACTGCAAGCAGTTCGGCAACGACCGGCACGGTAACGGTGACAGTGAAGGGAACGAGCGGTAGCTTGTCAGCGACCACCACAATCGCGTTGACGGTGACAGCTGCCAGTAGCGGATCGGTTGCGCTGAGTCCATCGAGCTATAACTTTGGCAGTACGGCGCCCGGCACCGGCACGGCATGGGTTACCTTCACGCTGACTAATAGCGGCAGTTCCGCGGTAAGCATCAGCAGCGTTGGCGTCAGCGGCCCGTTCGTTGTGTCGAGCAGTTGCGGATCGTCGGTGGGGGCGCATGCTTCATGCCCCATCTATGTGTACTTCTACCCGGCGTCGGCAGGCTCATTTACCGGGACGCTGACGGTGGACGACGCAAGCGGCGCGCAAACCTCAGCACTTAGCGGAAGCGGGTCATAGGCTAAAGGCAGCGGGGCATTGCTAACAAGTGAGGCGCACGGACGAGCAACAGATGCGCCGATGTTGAGGAGGAGAAGAGATTCTCCTCCTCATATTTTTGCGGCTAAGGCCCCAAGCACAAATAGGTACAGTGGGAGTTTTGCAGCACAGAGTGCATTTTTGACGCGGGCGCGGGGTGACGGCTATAAATGTTTATGTCATCGAAAATGGTTTGATGACTTTTAATGCTGCTGATTTAGAGAGCAGCGTGACTTATAACAGCAATTGCCAGGATGCTCGGGAAGGCGGTGAAAGTCCGCCACTGCCCCGCAACTGTGAGCGCCCTGCTTCGGAGCCCGTCGTACTGGGTGAAGGGTAGGAAATCAGCCAGGGTTTTTGGTGCGAACCAAAGACCGCATGGAACCACTGGAAGCGAATCCGCTGGATTTGTTTCTGGGAAGGTGGCTGATGAAGGCGCGAGTCAGGAGACCGGTCCTCGGCCTTAAACCCGCTTGCGTTCCGAGGGGAACGAAGGAGCTATTGATGTTGGTTGCCGCACTGTTGCGCGGACTCCGGTCCCGCGCGTCTCTCCGCATTTTTGTTGTGATCCTTGTTGCCGCATGTGCGGCATTGTGCCAGGCTGCGTCTATTCGCGGCGTGGTGACTGACGCCTCTGGCGCCAAAGTGACGGGAGCAACTGTCACTCTGCTTAGCAATGGAAAGGCAGTGGCCACGGCGGTATCGACGGCCGATGGCAGCTTTCAGATTTTGACTGGGACAACGGGACGGTTCTTCCTGGTGGTGACGGCGAAGAGCTTCAGGCAGATTGATACGCCGATGTTCTATGCGGGGCCGCTGGACAACGTTGAAAAGAACATTGTGGTGGAGCCGGAATGGGTGCGGGAGTCGATTGTGGTGACCCCGACGGGTCTTCCTACTCCGCAGCCGCAAACCAGCGAAGCTACCGACGTGCTTGGGCCGCTGGACCTGGATTTGCGTAGTGATTTTGTGAGCACGCTGCGGTTGATGCCGGGAACGTTTGTGGTGCAGGGCGGGCAGCGCGGGGCAGAGGCAACACTGTTTGTGCGCGGTGGCGATTCCGACGATAACAAGGTGCTGGTGGATGGAGTGAGCGCGGGGGACCTTGGCGGCCAATTCGATTTTGGAACGCTGGCGACGACCGCAGTGGAGCGGGCTGAAGTTTTTCGCGGGCCTGGTTCGAATCTGTACGGTGCGGATGCAGAAGCGAGCGTGGTGAGCTTTACGACTCCGCGCGGGACTACGAGTTTTCCATCGCTACTATTCAATGGAGATGTGGGGAACTTTCAGACTTCGCATGAGGATTTGGAAGTTTCCGGCTCGCATAACAAGCTGGATTATCTGGGTGCGTTCAGTTGGTTGCAGACGGTGAATGATTTGCCGAACGATGAGTTCCACGTGGCGACTGCGGCAGGGAATATTGGCTGGCAGCCGTCGGGGAGCACGCAGATTCGCGGGACTGTTCATTATGGCGTGGATGCGACGGGGGTTCCGAATGCGTGGGACTTTTATCATGTTGCGGACCAGGCTACGGAGAAGGACCAGAATCTTTTTGCGAGCGCGTCGATTGATAACCAGACGACGGCGTCGTTGCACCAGAGTGCGCGGTATGGACTGACGCGGAAGCGGGAACAATACAATTTGTGGAAGCCTTCCGGAACGCTGATTGCGTATGACCAGTACGGCGATCAAGCATATTTCGGAGATAGTGTGACCATCACCGGCGCCAACGGCTACCAAGTGAACGGTCAGGCGATATTGGATTATCCGAGCTTCGACAACCCGCCCTATCCGGAAGGACACCAGCTTGTGTCGAATCGCGATCAGCTTATTTATGAGGGCGATTACAGCTTCACTCCACATGTGACGGGGATGGTTGGGTTCCATTACGAAAACGAGCGGGGCGCTGATCCAAACGGTTCAGAACCCGCGGTGGAACGGACTAACTACGACTACCTGGCAACGGTGCATGGAGATTTCAAGAATCGGTTGTTCTATACGCTAGGCGGAAGTTTGGAACGCTACTCGCTGTTCGGAACGCAGACATCGCCGCGTGCGGGAGTTACTGGATACGTGCTGCGGCCGCGCAAGGGGATCTTTAGCGGGACACGGCTATTGTTCAACTTTGGTGAGGCGGTGCGCGAGCCTGCGCTGACTGACCAGTTCTATTCCCTGTATACCTTTTTGCAGAACAATAAAGGTCAATCGACGATCTCGGATTTACATATCGCGCCACTGAGCGCGCCTCAGGATCGCACATACGAAGGCGGCGTGGAGCAGACGTTTTTCAGCGAGCGGCTACTGTTCCGGACGAGCTTCTTTCACAATGAATTTGGGCGGCAGATTGAGTATGTGGGGCTGGACCTGGTGCCGGAACTTTTGCCTGGCTTGACTCCGATTCAGCAAAACACCCTGGAACAGACTTTGCAAGCCGATGGAGCCTATGAGCTGAGCATCAATTCGGAAGCATACCGGGCGCTGGGCGTAGAGACGACGGTGGAAGGCGGCATCGGGAAGAACATCTTTTTGCGCGGTGGATACACTTACCTGGATGCGGTGGTGCAGCGGTCGTTCACGAATGATGATGTAGATCTGCTGGGGCCGGTGCCGACTTATAACGGGATTCCGGTTGGAGAGGATTCGCCGTTGCAGGGAGCGCGCCCGTTTCGTCGTCCGCCGCATACGGGGTTTGTGTCGGCGAGTTACTCGGCTAACAAGATTACTGGTGTGCTGACTTCGGCGTTTGCAAGCCGGTCGGATGACTCGGATTTTCTGGCTTATGCCGATCTGTTTGGTGGGAATAGCCTGCTGTTGCCGAATCGTAATCTCGATCATGGTTATGCGAAGGTGGACCTGGGAGGGAGTTATGCGCTTACTAAGTGGCTTGGCATTTATGGGCAGGGAGAGAATTTGACGGGGAATCGGCATATTGCACCGATTGGATTTCCGAGTTTGCCGGCGAATGTACGATTGGGGTTGAAGATCCGGTGGGGGTTTGGGGCGGGGCAATAATCAAGAACAAATACAACAACAACCGCAAGTGCAAATGCAGGTCCTTCGGCTCACCACCCCCGAGCTGAAAAACGCTCGGAGCCCCGTTCGCTTAGGATGACAGCTCATTTCTAAGTTGGGTTGGTCCCATTCATCGCGTGCGAGCATGCACGATGAATAGGACTGAGCCCTTTACGACATACGAAAACATAAAGGCCGCGCTGAATGCGCGGCCTTTGATTCTGCGGGCAAGTGCGGATTTACGCTACGCGCTCGATGGTTACGGACTCGAGGACTACTTCCTTGTGGGGTTTGTCCTGGTGATTGCGGGCGACGAGCGAGATTTTGTTGACGATGTCCTGGCCTTCAACGACTTCGCCGAAGATGGTGTGCTTGCCGGTGAGCCAGGTGGTGGGCGCGATGGTGATGAAGAACTGGCAGCCGTTGGTGTTGGGGCCGCTGTTGGCCATGGCGAGTTTGCCGGGTTTGTCGAACTTGTGCGGAGATCCCGCGGTTTCATCCTCGAATTTATAACCGGGGCCACCCATGCCGGTGCCTGTGGGGTCGCCGCCCTGAATCATGAAGTCGGGAATGACGCGATGGAAGATGGTGCCGTCGTAGAGCTTGCCGGTTGACTTGGCGCGCGTGGTGGGGTGGGTCCACTCCTTGCCGCCTTCGGCGAGGGCGATGAAGTTGGCGACGGTTTTGGGCGCGACTGCTTCAAAGAGCTTGACGGTGATTTTGCCTTGGTTGGTGGTAAAGATTGCGTAGGTTCCTGGTAAGAGTGCCATTGATGCTCCTTGAAAGACGGTGTTCGGTGGACGGTGAACGGTGAACGGTGGTCGGTTTATACGTCCGGCTAAGGTTTGGGGGCGGGAGACGGAGGAACAGGCTGGCCTTCGGGTACGATGGTCACCTTTTTGAGAGCTACAGGCGAGAGCGGTTTGTCGTTGCTGTCGCGCTCGACGCGGGCGATGGTTTTGACCACGAGCACGCTGGACTCGTCGCATTGGCCAAAGAGAGTGTAATGGCCGTTGAGCGAATCGTATGCCTGCTCAGTGATGAAGAACTGACTGCCGTTGGTGTTGGGTCCACTATTGGCCATGGCGAGGCGGCCGGGCTGGTCGAAGTTCAGGTTGGGATCCACTTCATCGTCGAATGCGTAGCCGGGATCACCCATGCCGCTACCGGTTGGATCGCCACCCTGAATCATGAATTCGGGAATGACGCGATGGAAGATGGTGTTGTCGTAATAGGGTTTGTGATGCTGCTTTTTCTTGGTGGTTGGATCTGTCCAATCGATGGTGCCTTGCGCGAGGCCGATGAAGTTGGCAACGGCCTTGGGCGCCTGCCGCTGAAAGAACTGGCAGGTGATTCGGCCCATGGACGTATCCATAACGACGCTGGGACCATTGGGATGGATCATTGCGGCCGCGGTGGCCTGAGGTGCGTCGGGGAGGTCGTCCGCTGGTTTGGTTGGGGTGGATTGCTGAGCGAAGGCTGCGGCGGCGAAGGCCACGAGGAGAGCGGGAACGAATAGGGCGCGCGTTGATTTCATAACCTCATTGAGGGTAAATCATGGGGCAGGGACCAGGGAACAGGGAACAGAAAAGCTGGGACTTAGGGACTGCAGTTGGGTGGTTCGGATCTACGCATTGACGGGCTACCCATAGATAGTCTATATATTGATTCATGGCCAAGAAACCCGATCTGCTGCCTGGCACTCTTGACATGCTGATTTTGAAAACTCTTACCCGCGCGCCGCTGCACGGATACGGGATTGCGCTTTCGATCAAGCGGTTGTCGGAAGAGGTGCTGACGGTGGAAGAAGGGTCGCTGTATCCGGCGCTGCAACGGTTGCTGCTGCAGGGATGGGTGAAGGCGGAGTGGAAGATGACGGAGACCAACCGGCGGGCGCGGTTCTATACGCTGACGGCGGCGGGCCGGAAGCAACTGGGGCTTGAGTTGTCGCAGTTTGAAACGATGATTGCGGCGATTAGCCGCGTGCTCGCCGACGCGCAGGAGGCTTAGATGAATGCAATCACTCGTTTTGTGAAGAAGCTAACGATTCTGTTTGGCCGCAAGCGGTTCAGTGGCGAATTGGACGAGGAGATGGCGTTTCATCGCGAGCAGGCCGAGCGGGAATTTGTTGCGAGCGGGATGACGCCGGAAGCCGCGCGGTATGCGGCGATGCGGCAGTTTGGGAATGAGACGCGGCTGAAGGAGAAGAGCCACGAAGTGGTGGGATTCAGGGTGGAAACGGTAGTGCAGGATTTGAGATTCGCGCTGCGGCAGTTGCGCAAGAATCCTGGATTTGCGGCGACAGCGATTTTGATTTTGGCGCTGGGGATTGGCGCCAGCGTGGCGATCTTCGGGTTCGTGGATGCTGCGCTTCTGCAGCCGTTGCCGTACGCTGAGCCCACGCGACTGGTGGCGATTGACGAGAGCTCGGCTCTGTTTCCACGCAACAATCTTTCATATCAGGACTACATCGATTGGAAGCGGATGAACAAGTCCCTCAGTTCGCTGGATGTGTATACGGGAACGGGGTTTCGGCTGCGAACAGGATCGGGGACAGAGCCGGTAAAGGGCGCGCGTGTGAGCGACGGGTTCTTCAGTACGCTTGGCGTCAGGCCAATGCTGGGGCGCGGATTTCTACCAGGCGAGGACAAGCAGGGTGGCGCAAAGATTGTGATTCTGAGTTACGGCGCGTGGCTGACGCGGTTTGGAGCGCGGCCCGATGTGGTGGGCGAGACGGTGAACCTGAGCGGCGACACCTACGCCATAGTGGGCGTGCTGCCGCGGGAGTTTGAGTTTGCGCCGCGCGGGGGCGCGGAGTTCTGGTCGCCATTGCTGGACCTGCAGGAGTGCGAACAGCGGCGTAGCTGCCACAACCTGGACGGAATTGGCAGGCTGCGTGACGGGGTGGTGGTGCAGACGGCGTTGGCCGAGTTGAAAGATATAGCAGGGCAACTGGAACGCCAATATCCGAAATCGAATCTCGGCCAAACCGCAAGTGTGATCCCGCTGTCGGAGCTGATTGTTGGCGATATCCGGCCCGTTCTGTTGCTGCTGTTGAGCGGGGCCGCGTTGCTGCTGATAATTGCCTTCTTCAATGTGGCAAGCCTTCTGCTGGTGCGCTCGGAAAGCCGAAAACGCGAGATTGCGGTACGTGGCGCATTGGGTGCGACACGTACGCGGCTGGCAAGGCAATTTGTGACCGAAGGTTTGCTGCTGACGGGAGCGGGCTGCGGAACAGGAGTTCTGGTTGCTGGATGGGTGATGACGCTGCTTGCGCACATGGTGCCGAAGAACATGGCGGATGGAATGCCATTCCTGGCCTCCGTGGGCCTCAATGCTCATACGTGTTTGTTTGCTGCGGCGATTGCGGCGCTCGGCGCGCTCATGCTGTCTTTGACGCCTGCCCTTCGGCTCTCATTCCAGCCGATTCGCGAGGGGCTTGCGGAAGGCGCTCGGGGATCGGCCGGGCGGCTGTGGCGTCAGATGGGAGCAAACCTGGTGGTGGTGGAACTGGCGGTGGCGGTAGTACTGCTGGTTGGCGCGGGATTGCTGGGACGCAGTTTTTATCGATTGCTGCACGTGCCAATCGGCTTTGAACCCGACCATGTTGCGACTGTGAATTTGATTGTTCCGGGGAACGTCTATGGCAAAGACGAGCAGAAGGTGGCGCTCTACCGCGAGGTGATTCGCCGCGCGACGAGTTTGCCGGGAGTTGAGTCCGCGGGGATGACAAGCGATCTGCCGGTGCAGTGCAATTGCGATACGGACTGGATCAGGATTGTGGGTAAGCCATTCCACGGGGAACACAATGAACTGAATGAGCGCGATGTGACGCCGGGATATCTAAGCGCGCTGAAAGCAACGCTTGTGCGCGGCAGGCTTTTCACCGAGGCGGATGACTTGAACAAGCCGCAGGTGATTGTGGTTAACCAGACACTGGCGCGCACCTACTTTCCCGGCGAAGACCCGATTGGGAAGATGGTGGGCGACGGCGACCTGACACCCAAGTCGATGCGCCAGGTGATTGGAGTGATTGACGACGTGCGGGAGGGCGCGCAGGACAAGGAAGTTTGGCCGGCTGAGTACTACTCGATGTATCAGCAGACGGATAGCTACATCAGCTTGGTGGTGCGTACGGCACAGGACGAGCGGACGGTGTTGCCGGGGCTGGTGAGTAGACTGAGGCAGATCGATCCGAACCTGGGAGTGTACGGGGAAGAGACCATGGAGCAGCAGATTGACTCGACGCAGACGGCGCTGTTGCATCGGTTTTCAACCTGGCTGGTGAGCGGGTTTGCGGCGCTGGCGCTGGTGCTGGGAGTGGTGGGACTGTATGGGGTGATTGCTTACTCCGTAAGCCAAAGGACACGGGAGATTGGGGTGCGGATGGCGCTGGGGGCGCAGCGGAGTTCGGTGTATCAACTGGTGCTGGGGGAGGCGGGACGGCTGATTGGCGTGGGCATTGTCTTGGGTTTGGGTGGAGCTGTGGGCGCGGCGATGCTGATGCGGAGCTTGCTGTTTGGCGTGCAGGCGTGGGATGTGGGAACGCTGATTGCGGTTGCGGTGGTGTTGGGGGTCTCGGCGATGCTGGCTAGTTTTATTCCGGCGAGACGGGCGGCTGGCGTGAATCCGACAGAGGCCTTGCGGGCGGAATAGATTACAGGTTTCAGATTACAGATGACAGCCAAGTGCCCGGGCCTGGAGGCCGCGTAAATCTGCCACTCTTTCAGGGGTTGAAACCCCCTGCTCCCTCGTTTCACCCCTGTTTCGTCCCCGTTTCGCTCCCGCTCGCTCCGTTTCATAATGCATTCTAGATGAGGCGGAGGAAGCTGTTGGGTTGGAGCTTGGCGCCGGGGAAGACTACTTCGAGGTTGTTGGCGCCTATGGTTTTGGCTACGGCTTCGCCTAAGACCTGGCGGAAGTCGGTGGTGACGGTGAGGTCGCGGCCTTCGTTGAGCTGCTCGTTGGCGAGGCCGGGCCAACGGCCGTAGACCTTGCCTCCCTTGACGTGGCCGCCGAGGACGAACATGGCGTTGGCGTGGCCGTGGTCGGTGCCGCCGGTGCCGTTCTGGCGGGCGGTGCGGCCGAATTCCGACATGGTGACGAGGGTGATGTTCTCGGCGGCTGGGCCCATGTCGAGCCAGAAGGCGGCGATGGCGGACGAGAACTCGCGGAGACGATCGGCTAGCTGGCCGTTGACGCCGCCCTGGTTCTGATGGGTGTCCCAGCCGCTGACGTCGGTGAATGCCGCTTCGACGCCGAGGTTGGCCTTGAGAAGTTGGGCGATCTGCTTCATGTTGTTGCCGAATTCGTTGTTGGGATAATTGGCTCCTGCGACGGGGGTGTACTGGCCGGGGTTGGCGGCGCGGAGCATTTTGACTGCGTCGAAGGTTTCGTCGCCGGTGGCGTGGAGGATGCTGTCTCCGCTTTCGCCATACATGGCTTGAAAGGCGTTGGCGGCGGGGGATGGAGCGGGGCCTTTTCCGCCGACGGTGAAGCTGTTGACGTTGGCTAGCGCGATGGCGGGAACTTTGCCGGCGAGGGTGCGCGGGACCTGTGAGCCGAGAGCGAGGGCACGGAATGCTGTATGTTCCTGGCGATGACGGAGGTCTTCGGCCTGAAGGGCGCGGTTGAGCCAGCCGTCGTCAGTGCTTTTGACGCCGGGAGTCCCGGATTCCATATAGTCCTGAGCGTCAAAGTGGGAGCGGGACATGTCGGGCGAGCCGGCGGCGTGGATGATGGCGAGATGGCCCTGGTCGTAGAGGGGCTTGAAGGGGGCGAGGGCAGGATGCAGACCGAAGAAACCGTCGAGGTCGATGACCTGATTGTCGGGGATGGCGATGCCGGGGCGCATGGCGTAGTAGTTCTTCTCGCGATAGGGGACGACGACGTTGAGACCATCGGCTGCGCCGCGCTGGAAGATCACGACCAGTTGGCGTCCGGGTGCGGTCGCGGCAGCGGCTTCGGCCATGACGGAGCGGACGAGGAAGCTGGGGATGGCCGTGGTGCCTGCGATGGCAAGTGCGCCGTTGCGGAGGAAGAATCTGCGGCTGGTCTGCATGGGGTACCTCGAAAGCAGTTCTTAGTTCATAGTTCTTAGTTCTAAGTTAACCTCATCACCTGCGTTGGAACTCTGGGGAGCCAAGTAGCAATCCTGCCAGCAGTTGGTCTTGTTTTTCTAATGCGGCTGTGGCTTGTGCTGGATTGATGGGCTTGGCTGCCGTAGTTTGGACAGGCTTGGGCGGAGCTGGAATTTTGGCCGGATCCGAATTCATCAAAGTGCTGGTGTTCTGTGGGCCGTTGTTGGCCGTGTTGTTTTGGGCGGACTGGGCCTGGAATTGTTCGAGGACTGCGGAGCGGGTTGAGTCGCTGACGCCGCCTGCTACCAGGAGAGACTCGAGGCGCTGTTCCTCATCCGCGGGGGTGGGAAGCGTGAGTGGAGTTGTGCTGACAACTGCTGTGTGAGTGATGCTGGCGGTTCCTGCGGGACCCGTTGATTCAGTGGCCTGGGTGGTGAAAGAGATTGCGGGGGCGGACCAGGTGATTGCGATGCCTGGGAGCTTGTTGGAGGCGAGGGTGAGGGCGAAGTTCATGCGGTTGACGAGTGCGCCTGTGCTGACCCAGTTTGCTGCGTCCCACTTGTAGCCGGTGGGCGGGATTGCGCCGTAGAGGGGCATGCCCATGTCTTTGAGCGCGTTGACCAGCGGCATGAGGTTGTCAGTGTTCGCATTGCTGGCGCGGGCGGCGGAGACGACGAACTCGAGAGGGGTTTTGACCTTGGCGCGATAGTCGCCTTCGGACCAGAACTCGGGCGACTTGAAGAGAGTTTTTAGGACAACGGAAATGTCGCCGCCGCTGGAGAGGTAGGACTTGGCCATGCGATCGACGAGGGGCTGCGGTGGATTGTCGCCTACGAAGCGGATGGCGAGCTTACGTGAGAGGAACTGGGCCGTGGCGGGGCGAGTGGCGAGCATGTGAAGAAGCTCGCGGCCTTCCTGTTCGCCATGTTCCTTGATCTTTTTGCCCATGACTTTCTTTGTGCCGGGCTCATGGCGGTTTTCGTCGAATTTGAATCCACCTCCGCGCTGTGGTTTGTCGACGGTCCACCCGGTGAGGACGCGAGCGACCTGGGTTACGTCGGCCTGTGTGTAGCCGCCGTTGACGCCGAGGGTGTGTAGCTCCATGAGCTCGCGGGCGTAGTTTTCGTTCAGTCCTTCGGGGGCCTTCTTTTTCGCGTTGGGATTCTTCGCATCCCTCAGGCGATTCTTTTCGGCAGCAGGGGAATCGGGGCCCATGCTGCTGGAGTTGTCGAGATAGAGCAGCATGGCGGGGCTGTGGGCCGTGGCTTCGAGCAGGTCTTCAAACTTGCCGAGGGCGCGGGGGCGAATGACGTCGCGCTCATAACTTACGAGGTAGTAGGGGGTTGCCTCGTCTTTGTGAAGGTAGACGTTGAAGTGATTGAGCCAGAAGTCGGTCATGACTTCTTCAAGCTGGGCGTTGGAATAGATGTCGCGAACCAATCGCTGGCTGGCGATTTCCTCGTTGACGACGCGCTGGGGGCTTTCGAGGGCGGCGACGAATTCTTTTTGCGCAGGGGTGAAGCCAGCGACGAGGGCGGCCTTCTGCGGGCCTTTGAGCGCTTTGCGAAAGGCGTCTAGCTGCGGCTGGGGCATGAGGGCGAGGCGCGAGATGCGTTGCTGGGTGGGGAGGGCGAGGATTTCGG
>Ga0302274_10004722_pt1 | contig 11757 bp, 11 predicted proteins | sample III_Bog_N2_1_FD_198755 | JGI IMG/M metagenome (GOLD analysis project Ga0302274, IMG submission 198755) | Peat permafrost microbial communities from Stordalen Mire near Abisko, Sweden - III_Bog_N2_1 | ecosystem: Environmental > Terrestrial > Soil > Wetlands > Peat | place: Sweden: Abisko...
CGGGGAGCAGATACATGCAGGTGTATTCATTGGCCGCCAGTTGCAGCCGGCCTCGCTCAAGGCTTTTGAGTTCGTCGAGCGCGCTGGTGGCTTCGCGGCGCAGGGCAAGCAGGCGCAGCGCATAGTCGCGCAGCAACACGCCGGCAGCGGTGAGCGATCCGTCCCGTGCCGCGCGGTCAAAGAGCTGCTCGCCGACGGCCGCTTCAAGCTTGCGGATCACTTGGCTCACGGCCGGCTGCGTGCGGTGCAAGCGCACGGCGGCGCGGGAGAAGCTGCGCTCCTCGGCAACGGCCAGAAAGGTTTCGAGTTGGTTGAGTTCCATGGCAATGGAGAGTAGACAGTGAAGCGTTCACTCGTTCGCTTCTTCACTACTTCACTACTTCACTTTACTATAAGCAATACTAATCGCTTCCCCAAAAAGAATAACTTTGCCTTATACGGGTGTCGTACGAGACACTCTCTTAGTTGGCAAGCGAATGCTTCTGATGGCAGGTGCACAAATGATCTCGAATCACCTCAACTTTTTCGACACCACACTCCGCGACGGCGAGCAGTCTCCGGGCTGCAGCATGACCACGCAGGAAAAGCTGACCATGGCCCATGCGCTCGAGGATCTGGGCGTGGACATCATCGAGGCCGGTTTTGCCATGGCCTCGGAGGGCGACTTCGCTGCCATCTCCACGATTACCCAGGCAATCCGCAAGCCGAAGATCGCGTCTCTGGCTCGGGCGAAAAAAGAAGACATCGAAATGGCGGCGCGGGCCATCCAGACCGGCCGCGGATTCACGTCTTTCTCGCATCGAGCGACCTGCACCTGGAGTACAAGCTCAAGATCAGCCGTGCGGAGGCTCTGGACCTCACGGCCGAGTCTGTCCGCCTGGCTCGCTCGCTGGTGGACGATGTCGAATTTTCGCCGGAAGACGCGACGCGCTCGGACCGCGACTTTCTGGTGGAGATGGTGCGCGTGGCTGTCGAGGCAGGCGCCACGACCATCAATATGCCGGACACGGTTGGCTACTCGACGCCCGAGGAATACGGCCGCATGTTTGCCGAGGTTCGCGAGCGCATTCCGGCCGTTGACGAGCAGGGCATCATCCTGTCTTCGCACTGCCACGACGACCTTGGCCTGGCCGTGGCCAACTCGCTGGCCGCGGTGCAGAATGGCGCGCGGCAGGTGGAGTGCACGATCAACGGCATTGGCGAACGTGCAGGCAACGCGGCGTTAGAGGAGATTGCCGCGGCGCTCTATGTGCGCGGCGATCGCTACGGAATCTCGACCAACATCAAGCTCGATAATCTCTACCCGACCAGCCAGGTGCTTGGGCAGATCATCACCTTCAAGCCGTCGCCCAACAAGGCCATCGTGGGTGACAACGCGTTTGCGCATGAGAGCGGCATTCACCAGCACGGCATGCTGGCCAATCCGCTTTGCTACGAGATTATGACACCGGCGCTGGTGGGCGTTGCGAAGACGCATCTGGTTCTGGGCAAGCACTCGGGGCGCGCGGCGCTGCGGCACCGCCTGGAGCAACTGGGATTCACGCTGACTCGCGAAGAGTTGCAGCAGACTTACTACCGCTTTGTGGCCCTTGCGGACCGGAAGAAAAACATCTACGACCAGGATTTGGTTGGGATTCTGCCTGATCAGATCCGCGACAATCGGCGGGTGCCGGTGGCGGAACTGGACTAATCGCTTTGTATCAGGGCACGGCTTCAGTCGTGCCGAATACGCGATCACATTTAACGGGGCTTTAGCCCCTGAGGGGAAACAACGAATGCACCTCAAACTTCTAGTCACTCCCGGCGATGGCATCGGCCCCGAAGTCACGAGCGAGGCAGTTGCAGTGCTGCAGGAAGTGATGCAGCTGAGCGGGAACACACTAAGCATCGACCAGCGCCTCATAGGCGGCATAGCGATCAAGCAGTTCGGTACCCCACTGCCCGAAGAAACACTCGATGCAGCGCTCAGTTCTGACGCCGTGCTGCTAGGCGCAGTCGGCGGCAACGAGTTCAATTCCCTTCCCCCGGACAAGCGCCCCGAGGCTGGCCTGCTGGGTCTGCGCTCGGCTCTCGGCGGTTTCGCCAATTTGCGCCCCGCCTTCGCCTTGAAGGAACTCGCTGTCAACTCCCCGCTGCGTCCGGAGATCATTGATGGCGCAGATATTCTCTTTGTGCGGGAGTTGCTGGGCGGACTCTACTTCGGCCAGCCGCGCGAGTGGAACAAGACCACCGGCGAGGCATGGAACACCATGCGCTACACAAAGGCCGAAGTGGTTCGCGTGGCGCGGGTGGCATTTGACCTGGCGCGCAAACGCCGCAAGAAGCTGACCAGCGTGGACAAGGCTAACGTGCTTGAAGTTTCGCAACTATGGCGCGCGACAGTGATTGAAGTCTCGGCCGACTATCCGGACGTGGCGCTCGAACACCAGTATGTGGACGCGATGGCCATGCACCTGATGAACCAGCCGCGCAACTACGACGTGGTGCTGACGGAGAATTTGTTCGGCGACATTCTCTCTGACGAATCTGGCGTCATCACCGGCTCGCTGGGCATGTTGCCTTCAGCCACCATTGGCGGCAAGGTGAATTTGTATGAGCCGATCCATGGCTCCGCGCCCGACATCGCCGGCAAGGGCCTCGCCAATCCGTTCGGCGCAATCCTCACCGGCGCGCTGATCCTGCGCCACTCCGGCGGCCTTGAAGCCGAAGCCGCGGCCATTGAAGCCAGTGTTCGCAAGGTGCTGGAGCAAGGCTTCCGCACACCGGATCTCGCGCGCAACAATCCGCAGGGATTCACTGTTCTCAACACCACCGAGATGGGTGCCAAGGTTCGCGAAACGGTAAAGCAGCTTTTAGCTGTTAGCTGCTAGCTGCTAGCTTTTAGCTTTTGATGGGTGCCAGTTAGTAGCCCGATGACCGTTCTAAGAGGACGCTTGAACTCAACATCATCAATTCGGAAGATGGCACTCACTCTGGCAGTTTGTTGTGCTCCCTTGATTGGCCTCACTCAGGCTGGACAAGCGAAGGCGGATCAAAGTGCACGTTGGGTTCTCAGATACAACGAAGCCCTCCTTGCCGCCCAGCAGCATGCAGGGAGCAAAAGAGATATCAGAAATGATCCAAGATTCCTTGCGCTCCTGAAGGCATCGTTCAGAGATCAACCAGATATTTGGAAGTTTGTCACGCAACCCTGGCAAATATCGTCAAGCGGAGTAACGCTAATTGGTGAGCGATACGCTGTCATGACTGGATGCCCAAGGCACGAATGTGGTTCTCAGAATTGGCTTCTCTGGATTGACGCCCAATCGGACTCGTCCGATGTGTTTTACGCGAGTCTGGCGTGTATAGGGAATGACCAAAACGACGAGGGCGCAAAATACAGCTTGGGGATAGTTGGCGGCGAGCCACACCGCAAGACCATCAGTTTGGCTACGTTACCAAAGGGATTCTGGAAAACTTTGCAAGAGTGGTTTTCAGATACCTCCCCTTTCGACGACGGTTTTTTTGCCGGCTATGATAAGCGGCGAATTGTGGCTGCCTCCTTCGACGGGCCGAACCACACGAGCATTCCGTTACCAGCAGGCTCCCTTCGACGCTTTAATCTTTCAGATTCTTCCTCAAACTGAGTATTGAGCACGAATTGGCATAGGAGAACATGTGAGCGCATCACCAAAAACATTATTCGAAAAAGTCTGGCAGCAGCACGTTGTGGTTGAGCCGCAGGGCGAGCCCACGATCCTTTACATCGACCTGCAACTGCTGCATGAAGTGACTTCGCCGCAAGCTTTTGAAGGCCTTCGTCTCGCAGGCAGACAAGTGCGCCGCCCCGATCGCTCCATTGCCACGGTCGATCACAACGTTCCTACCACGCTTGCCGGCCGCCTGAATATCGTTGACCAGATCGCGGCCACGCAGATCGCTACACTGCGCAAGAACTGCGCGGACTTCGGCGTTGAGCTGTACGACGTTGACTCGCGCGACCAGGGCATCGTTCACGTCATCGGTCCCGAGCTCGGGATTACCAAACCGGGCATGACCATTGTTTGCGGCGATTCGCACACCTCAACCCATGGAGCTTTTGGAGCCTTGGCTTTTGGCATCGGCACCAGCGAAGTGGAACATGTGCTTGCCACGCAGACGCTGCCTCAATCCAAGCCGACAACATTCCGCATCGCGGTCGAGGGCAAGTTGCCCATTGGCGTTACAGCGAAGGACATCATCCTCGCCATCATCGGGCAGATCGGCACTGATGGCGCAACCGGCTGTGTAATTGAGTACGCAGGCTCGGCCATTCGCGCGCTTTCCATGGAAGGCCGCATGACCGTCTGCAACATGAGCATCGAGGCCGGGGCGCGCGCGGGCATGATCGCTCCGGATGAGACGACGTTCGCATATCTCAAGGGCCGCCGCTTCTCGCCGAAGGGCGCCGAATGGGACCAGGCGGTGGAAGAGTGGAGCAAGCTACCGACCGAGGAAGGCGCGCCATTCGATCGCGAACTCACAATCGATGCTGCCACGCTGGCTCCCTATGTCAGCTGGGGCACCAGTCCCGGCATGGTCGCGCCGGTCACGGCTTCAGTGCCGGACCCGGCTGCTACCGGCAACGAGCTTGACCGCAAGTCTTTCGAGCGCGCGCTTGAGTATATGGACCTGAAGGCCGGAACGCCGCTTGAAGAAGTGAAGATCGACCGCGTATTCATTGGTTCCTGCACCAACGGCCGGCTTGAAGACCTGCGCGCCGCGGCACGCATCGCCGCTGGATACAAGGTCTCAAGTCACGTGGGCGCGATGGTGGTTCCCGGCTCGCAGGCTGTGAAGGCGGCCGCTGAGGCCGAGGGACTGGACAAGATATTCATTGAAGCCGGCTTCGATTGGCGCGAGCCCGGCTGCTCCATGTGCCTGGGCATGAACCCGGACATTCTGGAGCCAGGCGAGCGCTGCGCTTCGACGAGCAATCGCAACTTTGAAGGCCGCCAGGGCCGCGGAGGACGCACACATCTGGTGAGCCCTGAGATGGCCGCCGCTGCTGCAATCGCTGGACACTTCGTCGATATCCGCACCTGGAAAGTGAATGAAGAGGTGACTGCCTAATGGAACCGTTCAAGACCCTAACATCGATTGCCGCGCCTCTCGACCGCACCAACGTCGACACCGATCAGATTATTCCCAAGCAGTTCTTGAAGCGCATTGAGCGCACCGGCTACGGCGAGTTTCTGTTCTTCGACTGGCGCCGCACCGCGGACGGCGATCCCAATCCTGAATTCGAACTCAACGACCCGCGCTACAAAGGTGCTCAAATACTGATTGCCGGCAAGAACTTCGCATGTGGGTCTAGCCGCGAACACGCCGCATGGGCGTTGAGCGATTACGGCTTCCGGGCGGTGATCGCACCCACATTCGCAGACATCTTTTTCTCGAACGCCGGCAAGAATGGAATTGTGCTTGTTCGTCTAAGTGAAGAAGATGTTGCCAAGTTACTGGACAATGCCAAGACGATTCCCGACTATCAACTCACTGTTTCGCTTGAAGCGCAGACGGTGACCGACGCGCATGGCTTTCACGCTACGTTTGAAGTCGATCCCTTCCGCAAGTTCTGCCTGATTGAAGGGCTCGACGACATTGGATTGACCCTGCGCCACGAGCAAGCGCTTGACACCTACGAAGCGAAGCATGACGAAGCGAACTGGCTCAAAGCCAAGTAGCACAATCACAAGGACAAAATGACCATCGAAGGCAAGCGTCAAAGCATCCCGTTAACTGAAGGCCCAAGTCGCGCCGCAGCGCGCTCCTATCTGCGCGGTGCAGGTTTTGCGAAAGACGATCTGCATAAGCCGATCATCGGCATCGCGAACACCTGGACAGAAATTGGCACCTGCAACGTGCACCTGAGAGAAGTGGCCGCGGCATTGAAGCAGGGTATTCGTGAAGCCGGTGGCACTCCCATGGAGTTCAACACCATCACCATTCACGATGGCATCACCATGGGCACGCAGGGAATGAAGGCTTCGCTTGTTAGTCGGGAAGTTATAGCCGACTCGATTGAGTTAGTAGCTCGCGGTAACCTGTTTGATGGCCTGGTTGGCATTGGCGGCTGCGACAAGAACATGCCCGGGATCATCCTGGCTCTCTGTCGGCTTGATATTCCCGGCATGATGCTTTACGGCGGGTCGATCGCGCCGGGCAAGCTGAGCGGCCCGAACGGCGAATTGATCGACATCACGATTCAGAATGTATTTGAGGGAATCGGCTCTCATGCCGCCGGAAAGATCGATGATGCGGCACTGGAGGCTCTGGAGGCGAGCGCCTGTCCCGGCGCGGGCGCATGCGGGGGCCAGTTCACGGCAAACACCATGGCGATGAGCGGCGAAATTCTCGGCATCTCGCCCATCTATCTGAGCGGTGTTCCCGCCACCAGCCCGGACAAGCCCGCGGCTACACGCGAAGCAGGCCGTATCCTCATGGATGCGGTCCGCGCCAACCGCCGCCCTTCGCAAATCATTACGCGCAAGGCACTGGAAAACGCCATCGCAAGCGTGGCCGCTTCGGGCGGTTCCACCAACGCAGTGCTGCATCTGATCGCCATCGCGCGCGAACTCGGCATTCCGCTCAACGTCGATGACTTCGACGAGATTTCAAAGCGTACGCCCTTTATCTGCGACCTTACGCCGGCGGGGAAATACGTCGCGTCTGATTATCAGGCTGCGGGCGGTTCGAGACTGCTGGCCAAGCGACTGATCGACGCTGGGCACGCCGATGGATCGACGCTGACGATCAGCGGCAAGACGCTTGCGGAAGAGGCTGCACTGGCGGAGGAGACTCCGGGCCAGCTTGTGATCCACACATTTGAAAACCCCATCAAGCCTACTGGCGGGCTGGTCATTCTCAAGGGCAACCTGGCGCCGGAAGGCTCGGTAATGAAGATTGCTGCCGCCAACCGCTACGACCATCGCGGACCGGCACGAGTCTTCGAATGCGAAGAAGACTGTTTTGCAGCGGTACAGTCTGGACAGATCAAGCCCGGCGATGTTTTGGTCATTCGCTATGAGGGCCCCAAGGGCGGCCCGGGCATGCGAGAAATGCTGCAGGTCACAGCCGCGGTTTCATCGAACGCTGAACTGAGCGCGCACGTAGCTCTTCTTACCGACGGCCGTTTTTCCGGCGCAACCCGCGGCTTTACAGCCGGGCACGTTGCCCCCGAGGCGTTCGTTGGCGGACCCATCGCTGCTGTCCGCGAAGGCGACATCATCCATTTCGACATTCCAAACCGCAAGCTGACTCTCGAAGTCAGCGATGAAGAAATCGCCGCGCGGCTCAAAGGTTTCACGCCACCCGCGCTTCGCTGGCCGAAGGGTGTGTTCCGCAAATATGTTGACCGCGTAACTTCGGCGTCGGAAGGCGCAACCACTTAGTAAAAGCAGGAGAGCCTTCTGATCTCTGAAACCTGATCTCTGACCTCTCTAAAGGAGTCACACATGGAAACCAACGCGAACGCTCACCTCACCACACCCACCCGCTTGACCGGCGCAGAGATTGTCTGGGCCACGCTGGTAGGCGAGGGCGTGGAGACCGTCTTCGGCTATCCCGGCGGAGCTATTCTGCCGGTCTACGATGCGCTGCGCAAGTTTCCCATTCATCATGTTCTGGTGCGCCACGAGCAAGGCGCTTCGCACATGGCTGACGGGTACGCGCGCGCGTCTGGAAAAGTGGGGGTTGCCATGGCAACCAGCGGACCGGGCGCGACGAACCTCATCACAGGTATCGCGACCGCGATGCTGGATTCGATTCCGATGGTGTGCATCACGGGCAACGTGTCCAGCAAGGTTCTGGGGACCGACGCGTTTCAGGAAGTCGATATCACTGGCATAACTCTGCCGGTAACTAAACATAACTTCCTGGTCAACCGCACCGAAGACATTGCCGCAGCCATTCGCAGCGCTTTCCAAATCGCAGTGTCGGGCCGGCCGGGTCCGGTGCTGGTCGATATCACCAAGGACGCGCAGCAGGGCACGGCTATCTTTAACTTTGAAGCCGCCAAGCCACGCGCCTATCGGCCGCACCCAATGTTGAGCGTGGAAGACTCAGGCCTGGCGCAGGCGGCCGAGCTGATCCGCAATGCCAAGCGACCGGTGATTCTTGCGGGGCACGGCGTGTCCGAATCCGGCGCAATGGAGCAGGTGCGCACTCTCGCTGAGCGTGCGCAGATTCCAGTTGCGCTTACGCTGCTTGGCCTGGGCTCGTTCCCTGCTTCGCACCCGCTGAACCTGGGCATGATGGGCATGCATGGCGAGTCGTGGGTGAACAACGCGATTCAGGAAGCGGACCTGCTGATCGCATGCGGCATGCGCTTTGACGACCGCGTTACAGGGTCCACGTCCACCTATGCGCTCAAGGCGAAGAAGATTCACATCGAAGTGGATCCAGCGGAGATCAACAAGAACATCAAGGTCGATGTCGCACTGGTGGGCGATCTGCGCGAAGTGCTTGAACAATTGCTGCCGCGCGTGTCCGGTCGTGACGGCTCCGCGTGGATCAAGACGATTGAGAGCAGCAAGGGTGCATCCGCAGTGCGCGATATCAAGAATCTGCCTGATTCCGGACACCTCTACGCGGCGCACGTGATCCACGATATCTGGCGTATCACAGGCGGCAACGCAATTGTTGTGACCGACGTGGGCCAGCACCAGATGTGGGAGGCGCAGTACTTCCATCACGAACATCCGCGCTCGCTGGTCACTTCAGGCGGCCTTGGGACAATGGGATTCGCGCTGCCTGCGGCCATTGGCGCGAAGTTCGCCTGTCCTGATAAGGAAGTCTGGGTTGTGGCCGGCGACGGCGGCTTCCAGATGACGGCGGCTGAGTTGTCGACCATTGTGCAGGAAAAGATCAAGATCAACATCGCCATCATTAACAATGGGTTTCTCGGAATGGTGCGCCAGTGGCAACAGTTTTTCTATGACAGCAACTACGAGTCGACGCCGCTGATCAGCCCCGACTTTGTGAAGCTCGCCGATGCACACGGAATTCGCGGTTTGGCAGTGCACACTCGCGCTGAGGTTGCGCCTGCTGTGGCCGAGGCTCGTTCTGCACCCGGCACATTCCTGCTGAACTTCATGGTGGAAAAGGAAGAGTCGGTGTATCCGATGATTCCGGCGGGTTCCGCACTCCACGAAATGATTCTTCGTCCCGGCAAAGATCCGCTGCTGGAAACGCCGGAAGACGAATAAGAACAGGGGTCAGAGATCAGGGATCAAGATCCCCGTGCCTCATCAAGGAGATTCAACCATGTCGCATTCGTTTCGGGACCTGACCGTCTGGCAAAGATCTATGCAGTTGACGGTTGCGATCTACCGACTCACCAAGGCGTTTCCGCGTGAAGAGATCTATGGACTCAGCAGCCAGATCAGACGTGCGGACGTCTCGCTGCCAAGCAACATCGCTGAAGGGCATGGAAGGCTCAATAGAGGTGAATACCGGCAATTTCTGGGTGTTGCAAGGGCCTCGAATTTCGAACTGCAAACACAAATTGAAATCGCCCGCGCGATTGGAATAGGCGACCCGAAACTACTCAGTGAGGCAGAGGGATTGTCCCACGAAGTAGGAAAGATGCTCTACGCAATCCTGGATTCGACAAAGAAGCCCCGGACCTCCGCAAATGATTTCTGACCTCTGATCCCTATTCACTCGAAAGGCATTTATGCTGCACACATTTGTTGCTTACGTTGAAGACTTACCGGGCGTGCTGACACGCGTCGCATCGTTGTTTCGCCGGCTCAACATCAACATCAACTCGCTGACCGTGGGCCGCAGCGAGCGCCTTGGCCTTTCGCGCCTCACGCTGGTTTGCGAGGCATCCGCCGAGGCAGGCAATCGCATTCGCGCCAGCCTTTTCAAGCTTGAGAATGTTGTGGATGTGGACGACATTGCCAAGGACCCGGCCGTGACGCGGGAACTGGCGCTGATCAAGGTGGCGGCTTCGCCGGCGAACCGCTCGCAACTCTTCGACCTGGTGGAAGTCTTCCGCGCGCGCATTGTCGATCTGACGTCCGAATCATTAATGATCGAGATGACGGGCGTGGAAAGCAAGATCGAAGGGCTGATTGAAGTGCTGCGCGAAGACGAGGGCCGTATCCTGGAGATATGCCGAAGCGGTAAAATGACTATGCGCCGCGGACACCACACGAGCCGTGTTCTGAAGGCTATGGGCGCTGGGCCGGAGGAAGCCGCGGAGCCAGATGCCGGGGATGTGAACGCCCTGGAAGAGATTGTTCCCACCGAGCCGGAGTAGACGAGCCACGCGCTTCTGCACCGCCTGATTTTTGAACGAACACCAACCTGCGCAAGCAAAAGGAAAACCGAGAACACAATGGCAAAGACTTACTACGATCACGACGCCGACCTATCCCTCATCCAGGCCAAGAAAGTAGCCATCATCGGCTACGGCTCGCAGGGCCACGCACACGCCCTGAGCCTCAAGGACTCCGGCGTCCATGTTAAGGTCGGCCTCCCCACCACCTCCAAATCCCGCGCCAAGGCCAAGAAAGCCGGCCTTGAAGTGACCACCCCCGCCAAGGCCGCCAAGTGGGCGGACGTAGTGATGATTCTGACGCCTGATCAGACCCAGGCCAAGCTTTATCTCGAGGAGATTGGTCCCAACCTCAAGCCTGGCGCGCTGCTGCTGTTTGCTCACGGCTTCAACATTCATTTCAAGACAATTATCCCGGCCAAAAACATTGATGTGGGCCTGGCCGCACCCAAGGCTCCCGGCCATCGGGTGCGCGAGGTGTTTACAGAAGGCGGTGGCGTCCCCGGACTTATCGCCATTCATCAGGATGCGACCGGCACAGCGCACGCTTTGAATTTGAGCTACCTCAAGGGCATCGGCTGCACCCGCGCCGGAGTGCTTGAGACCACGTTCAAAGAAGAGACCGAGACGGATCTGTTCGGCGAGCAGGCTGTGCTTTGCGGCGGCGTGAGCGCGCTGATCAAGTGCGGCTTTGAAACACTGGTCGAGGCCGGTTATCAGCCGGAGAGTGCTTACTTTGAAGTGCTGCACGAGCTCAAGCTGATTGTGGATCTCATCTATCGCGGCGGCCTGGCATACATGCGCTACTCGATTTCCGATACCGCGGAATGGGGCGACTACGTGAGCGGTCCGCGCGTGATCAACGACGAGAGCCGCGCGGCCATGCGCGCTATTCTCACCGAGATCCAGAACGGCAAGTTCGCCAAGGCCTTCTTGAAGGACCAGAGCACCGGCCGCAAGAAGTTCGAAGCGTTCCGCAAGAAGGAAGCCAAGCACCCGATCGAAGTGATCGGCAAGACGCTGCGCGCGTCGATGCCGTTTCTTGATCCGGTGACGGTGGAAGAAGTGCGGAAGAGCCGGTAAGCGGCTTCTGACAAGCAGATTGCCCTGCCGGGACGACTTCCGGCAGGGCAATTTGTTTCTGCTTAGTTTTTTCGTTCTCATATCCGCAAGAAGATCTTTCGCCGGTACATCCAGTAGAGAATCCCCCAATAGATCAGCATCACCGCGATGCCCAGCATCAACGGCTCGAGGCTTTTGCCGAAAAACGCAAAGATGCCGTAGCCGAAGTGGATGTGCAGGCTGGTGGTGATGAAGTCTTCCCACAAATGGGCGATGAGGTAGGCGGCGATTGAGTTCATGCCAACGACGACCAGCGGGAAGGCCCACTTACGAAGACCTTTGACGTCGAGGACCCAGGAGAACGCGGCGAGGAACAGGAAGCATACGCCTCC
>Ga0302274_10004727_pt1 | contig 11751 bp, 12 predicted proteins | sample III_Bog_N2_1_FD_198755 | JGI IMG/M metagenome (GOLD analysis project Ga0302274, IMG submission 198755) | Peat permafrost microbial communities from Stordalen Mire near Abisko, Sweden - III_Bog_N2_1 | ecosystem: Environmental > Terrestrial > Soil > Wetlands > Peat | place: Sweden: Abisko...
TTGATTGCGCGCCAGCCCGATCTTGGTACCGCCGTGCTGATCTCGGCCAGCGGATTTTATGTACTGTTCCTCGCCGGGCTGTCATGGCGCATCATGGGCGGGATGTTTGTGGCGGCGGCGGCCAGCGCGCCATTCCTGTGGTCCATGCTGCATGACTACCAAAAACACCGCATCATGATGTTGCTCGACCCGTCACAGGATGCGTTGGGGAAAGGCTATCACACCATACAAGGCATGATCGCAGTGGGCTCCGGCGGAGTATTGGGCAAAGGCTATCTCAACGGTACGCAGACCCACCTCGACTTTTTGCCGGAGCGCACCACGGATTTTATTTTTGCGGTGTACTCGGAGGAATTCGGATTGCTCGGCAATCTTATTCTGCTGGGCATGTTTGTGTTCGTCATCGGGCGCGGTTTCATCATCACCGCCAATGCCTCAACTTATTTCACACGCCTGATGGCCGGTAGCATCACACTGACCTTCTTTACCTACGCCTTCGTCAACATGGGCATGGTGAGCGGTATCCTGCCGGTGGTGGGCGTACCCCTGCCGCTGATCAGCTACGGCGGTACATCAATGGCCACATTGTTGCTGGGTTTTGGTATGCTGATGAGCATTCATACGCATAAAACGTTGGTACAAACATAAGGTGAGTATATGAATAAGCAAACCGGGCTAACGGGCATGGCAAATATTTGGCTCCTGATGATGAGATTTGATACGCCCGTTTTCCTCTCCCCATCTCTCTCCCAAAGGGCGAGAGGGACAAAGTCTCGCTGCGCGAGTTTCACGATAATGTTGTTGGCGGCAATTACACTCACTGCTTGTGTCAGCACATCTGAACATCAGGCGGCGACGCAACCCGCCGTTCCGGTGGTCGAAGCGCAATCCATGCAGCTTGAACCCGCGATCCAAACGCCGGAGACTCCTGCAAAGGCGCACTCAGCCGCCCAAGCGGCGACACTGCCCGGCCGGGGTGGTTATCTGGAGGGCGATGGTCCCGGCGCTGATGCGCCTGCCGACCTTGATGCCACGCCGGATGCCGTGCCGCGCGCCGAACCTCTGCACCGTTATGCCAATCGCCCATATGTCGCCTTGGGCCAGACCTACACCCCGCTGACTACGCCGGGCGACTACAAAGAACGCGGAATCGCTTCCTGGTATGGAAAGAAATTCCACGGCCAGCGCACATCCAGCGGCGAGACCTATGACATGTACGGCATGACCGCCGCGCATCCCACCTTGCCGATACCCAGTTACGCCCGCGTCACCAACCTCGCCAACAATAAATCGGTGGTGGTGCGCATCAACGACCGCGGCCCCTTCTTGCATGACCGCATCATGGATCTTTCCTACACCGCAGCACACAAGCTCGGTATCATCGGCAATGGCAGCAGCGAAGTGGAAGTGGTAAGCATCGCACCGGATGCCGCTGTCGCCACGGTTATCGCCACGGCCGATCCGGTCACCAGTGAACCCTTGCCACCTGAGCCTGCAACAGTGCCTGCCGCAACGAACGCGCCGCCTGCCGGGGGCAATGTTTATTTGCAAATCGGCGCATTTAAATCACAGCAAGGCGCGGAGAGCTTCCTCGCGAAAATGCGTACCGAATTTGACGGCAGCGGCAAGGAGATCGTGCTGTATCAGAAGGATGATCTAGTGCGTGTGCACATTGGCCCGTATGCCAGCCTGGACGAGGCGCACGCCACGGCAGAGAAATTGCAGGTGCGTTTGGGATTCAAGCCTATAATTAGTTTGCACTAACAGGGTGTTATGAGACTGCGCCCAATGAGGCCGGACAACTTATAAATAAAGCACAGCGATAACGAGAATTGATGATGAAAAAAAGAAACCCACTTCGGGTTCCGGTTACAAACGGTGTGAAGGACTTCTATGCGATGAATATGCATGCCGCGTATCTAGCTGCCTGCGTCGGTCAGTTTAACGTGGATGCTTTTGCCCGTTTGGCGCTGGCCTTCTGTGTTATCCGTACTGCGCTCGAACAACGCCACACCAAGATTCCCCTCGCCATCGAAACGCTGGATACAGCTATCGGCACCTTGATAGAAGTCAGGAGAAAAGGCGATCAAACTGGCGTGTGGGAAATAATCGAGAGCGAGCGCCCTTCAATCCTTGGCGGGATCGATATGGCCGAACAATGTATCGGCACCCTTGATGTAGCACTGCTGGAGCAAACCGCAGCAAATTTGCATCAGTTCATCTGACAGCAATGGGGCGATCCCCAGTCTGCACTTCTTCCAATAATTGCTTGATCACCGCACCCGCCAGCATGTAACCGAACAGCGGTGGCATGTGGCTGATGGTGCCATTCACGGCGCGCGGTCGGCCTTGCCCGGTAGGCTCAGGGGGCAGCGGCGGGCGCGGAAATTCGTCCGAGAACACCGTCAGCACACCTTTGTAAACCTGTTCTTTGCGCAGCCGTTTGCGCATCACCCGCGCTAGTGGGCATACTTCGGTTTTGCTGATGTCCACGATGCGGATGCGCGTGGGGTCGAGGCGATTGCCTGCGCCCATGCTGGAGGCCACCTTCAGGCCGCGTTTGTAGCTTTCCACCACCAGCGCCACTTTGCACGACAGCGAATCAATGCAGTCCATCACATAGTCGCTATCGCCCGGCACGAGTTCATTCACATTATCGATGGTGAGGAAGGTGCGTAGAATGGTGACTTCGCAATCCGGGTTGATGTCCGCGATGCGTGCACGCATGAGCTCCGCTTTCGATTGTCCGACGGTGGAAAGCAGCGCAGGCAATTGGCGATTAATGTTGCTGACCACGACCTTGTCGTGATCGAGCAGAGTCAGTCTGCCGATTCCGGCGCGCGCCAAAGCTTCCGCGCAATACGAGCCGACACCGCCAAGTCCGGCGACGAATACATGCTTACTTTTCAAACATTGCAGCCCTTCATCGCCAAGCAGGATGTGGGTGCGGGTGAATTGGGGTGGGATAGTCATGAACGAATTATAACTGCTCCAACGTCATTCCCGCCTACGCGGGAATGACGAACGATTTTAATTTTGGCAACACGCTCAACGCGTTTGCCGTAGTCACTCGCGCAATTTCCTCCAGCGGAACACCGCGCAATTCCGCCAGCGTCTGCGCGATGCGCGGCAGGTACTCCGGCTTGTTGGGTGAGCCACGTTGCAGAAAATCCGGTGGGATATCCGGTGCATCGGTTTCCAGCACGATGTTTTCCAATGGCAAGGTGGCGGCAAGTGCGCGCAGCCGGGTGGCGCGAGAATAAGTCATCGCACCGCCGAAGCCGAGTTTGAAGCCGAGCTTGATGAATTCCGTCGCCTGTTGCGTGCTGCCGTTGAAAGCGTGCGCAATGCCGCCGCACACTTTATGCTGGCGCAGATGCTTGAGGATGGTGTCCTGTGCACGCCGGATATGCAGCAGCACCGGCAGGTCAAACTCGCGCGCCAATTTCAGTTGTTCGGCAAAATAGAATTCCTGCTTTTCCAGATCATAACCATTTACAAAAAAATCCAGTCCAATCTCGCCGACAGCCACTGTGTCGGGTTGCGTCAGATAGCCGCGCAGCACGTCGAGATCGGTAGGCGTGGCGCGATCCACATACATAGGGTGAATACCGTAAGCGGGCGTACAGATGGGGTATTGCGTACAGAGGGTTTGCACCGTGGCGAAATTGGCGCGCTCTATGGCGGGAAGCACCAGTGTGGTGACACCTGCAGCCTGAGCTGCGCGCACGATGGCAGCCTGCTGGTCGTTGAATTCGGCGGCGTCGAGATGGCAGTGAGTGTCAATGAATATCATAATTGTGAAAGGCAATTAGCCACGGATAGACACGGATTAACACCGATTAAAACCAGGTGCAGAGAGGTGTTCTCCGCTTGATAGGCAATGGAGTTGAATGCCCCAATTTCACAACAATCCGTGAACATCCGTGTTAATCCGTGGCTAATTATTAATATATCGTCAGAACAATCTTGCATACCATTCCGCCCCGCTCGAACAGTCGATGCACCTAAGCCGTTTTTGCATGGTATGCCGTATGTTAAACTTGCCGCATCAATTTTGCGAGATAACATCATGTCTGGAAATACACTCGGCACTTTATTCACGGTAACCTCGTTCGGCGAATCGCATGGTGCGGCCATCGGCTGCGTGGTGGATGGCTGTCCGCCGGGGATGGAGCTGAGTGAAGCCGACATTCAGCCCGATCTTGATCGGCGCAAGCCCGGCACCTCGCGCCACGTCACCCAGCGGCGCGAAGAAGACCGCGTGGAAATCCTCTCCGGCGTGTTCGAGGGCAAAACCACCGGCACCCCCATCGCCTTGCTGATCCGCAACGAAGACCAGCGCAGCAAGGATTACGGCAACATCGCCGAGACTTTCCGCCCCGGCCATGCCGACTACACCTACTGGCAGAAATACGGCATTCGCGACCATCGCGGCGGCGGGCGTGCTTCGGCGCGCGAAACGGCGGGGCGCGTGGCAGCCGGGGCGATTGCGAAGAAGTGGTTGCGCGAACGCTATGGCGTGCAAGTGCGCGGCCATTTGACGCAAATCGGCGAGATAAACATTCCCTTCAAAAGCTGGGATGAGGTGCATAACAACCCATTCTTTTCTGCCGACGCTAGCGTGGTGCAAACGCTGGAAAACTACATGGACGCGCTGCGCAAATCCGGCGACTCCGTCGGTGCAAGACTTACCGTGGTGGCGGAGAACGTGCCGGTAGGTTTGGGCGAGCCGGTGTTTGACCGCCTCGATGCCGAGATTGCTTACGCGCTGATGAGCATCAACGCGGTGAAGGGCGTCGAGATCGGCGCAGGCTTCGGCTGCGTGACGCAAAAGGGCAGCGAACACGGCGACGAACTCACCCCGGATGGATTCCTGTCCAATAATGCGGGCGGCATTCTCGGTGGCATCTCTACCGGACAGGACATCGTCGCGCACATCGCGATTAAGCCCACCTCCAGTATCCGCATTCCGCGCCGCTCGATCGACAAGGCCGGCGAGGCAGTGATGGTCTCCACCGAAGGTCGCCACGATCCCTGTGTGGGTATCCGCGCCACGCCGATTGCCGAAGCGATGCTGGCGCTGGTGCTGATGGATCATGCGCTGCGGCATCGTGGGCAGAATGCGGATGTGGTTTGTGCGACGCCTAAGTTACGTTAGGCGTCGCAAGAAGGCCATTGACAACATAGTTTGCACTCACTAACATGGCAAGTTGAGAATTGAGAAGTGGTAAGGCGTCGCCAACCTGGTTTTGAGCGCCCCTTCTCGGGCTGGTTCTCGCAACATTAGGAACCTTCAATTATGAAAATTACTATCTCTGTTGTCGCTCCCTTCATGCTCTTGAGTCCTGTTGGCTCACACCGAGTCATCCTTCCATGCGACTCGTGTAATGCCATCACATTGCGCGGTGTCGTGCAAATCGAGCATCCATATGGACCGTTCTCGATGCCCAACGACAGGTTCAATGAGCGGTCCGGGATGGCAGCATTCATGTACAGCGAGCGTAGCAAGCGTAGGATGGGCGGAGCGCAGCGATACCCATCACCGTCAATATTCGCCACATCTTGTTGGGTATCGCTGCGCTCAACCCAACCTACAAAACCAAACTCTCAAAAATCCTCCGGCCATTTGCGTGAGCTGTGGACGATGCCGAGTATCTGTATCTCGTCGTTTTTGATACGGTAGGCGATGATGTAAGGGTAACGTCCATGCACCTGTTCGCGGGTTCCATCGACTTGTCCCGGTCTGCCAATGTGAGGGTGTTCGGTGAGCGTTTGTGCTTCTTTGCGTATTGCTGTGATAACGCGGCGTGCCGCAGCAGGATTTTCGCGGGCGATGTATTCGAAGATTAACCGCAGGTCGTGGTAGGCGCTGGTGAGATAGCGCAGACGAATCAATCTGGTTCGCCGTGCGCGAGAAAGAAATTTTCCATTTCGTGATCCGGGACGAATTGCCCGGCATCCGCTTCGGCGACGCGCTGTTTCAATCTTGTGATGTAAAGCTGCGTGCGTTGCAGATAGGATTCAAGTGCTTCGTTCACCAGTTCCGATTCGCTGCGGTGCGTTTCGGTTGCGAGGCTACCCAGCCGTGTTTGCAGGTCTGGTCTAATTTCCAATGTTGCGGCCATCTTCAACTCCATTCAACAGAATTAGAGGCGATATTACACCAACCATGCTGCAAAGCTACTAGCTACTAGCTGCATCCCACCGTCCTTCTGTGCGAGCATCTCCCTGCTATAATCCGTGCTCCCATTCTCCAACTCAAGCAATCAACGGCATGAATACTCTCATCTGCGGTTCCATGGCCTACGACACCATCATGGTGTTTCAGGATCAGTTCAAGAAGCATATCCTGCCTGACCAGATACATATTCTGAACGTGGCCTTTCTGGTGCCGCAGATGCGCCGCGAGTTCGGCGGTTGCGCGGGCAACATCGCTTACAACCTGCAATTGCTCGGGGGCGATCCGCTGATTATGGCAACCGTCGGCGACGATTTTGGTGCTTATGCAGCACGTCTGGATAAACTTTATTTATCGCAAAAACATATTCGCCATGTGCCGGATAGTTTCACCGGCCAAGCCTTCATCACCACCGATCTGGATGATAATCAGATTACCGCGTTTCATCCGGGGGCGATGAGTTTTTCGGAACAGAATCATGTTGCCGATGCTACAGATGTCACGCTAGGCATCGTCTCGCCCGATGGGCGCAGTGGCATGTTGCAGCATGCGTGTGAATTCCATGAGGCGGGCATTCCCTTCGTGTTCGATCCGGGTCAGGGCATGCCGATGTTCGGTGGCGATGATTTGCTGAATTTCGTCGAGCAGGCCGACTACGTTACCGTGAACGACTACGAAGCCAAGCTGTTGCAAGATAAGACCGGTAAAACCATAGAGGAACTTGCCAAGCGCACGCGCGCCTTCATCGTGACGCTGGGCGCACAGGGTTCGGTCATTTACACCGAGGGCAAGGAAATCAACATTCCGGCAGCAACGCCCAAGGTAGTGCTCGACCCCACCGGATGCGGCGACGCCTACCGCGCAGGGCTGTTGCATGGTATCCAGCAGGGTTGGGATTGGGACACTACCGGGCGGTTGGCCTCGCTGATGGGCGCACTCAAGATCGCCAGCCGTGGCGGACAGAATCACAAACCGACGCGCGATGAATTGAGCGAGCTGTTCAAGAAGGATTTTGGTTATTCGATCAAGCTGTAAGTGCTTTCCAATTCACTTAACTTAACCGTTCGTGGTGAGCTTGTCGAACCACCAGCTACGCAACCAGTGCCCTTCGACAAGCTCAGGCGGGTGCCCGACCAAAAGCTCTATGGGGCACGGAATTTTTCTTAAGCAGGGTTGGTTGGGCGGATAAACCCTTCTTACCCTACCAGTCTCATCCCACCTGAATAATCTGGTTCAGCCGCTCACAAACCTGCGCAAACAAAGCATCAGACAATGTTCCGAGAGCATGTGCCTTGGCTTTGCGCAAACGCCAATCGAAAGATTTTGGTTGGTGGCAAAGCACATAACTGGTTTGTCCTGCTTTACGGCCCGCCGCTTTCCCTGCTGCAACCGCAAACGGATTGTCCGAGTTATATTCCGCCGTAGTCATGGGCAAACCGATCACCAGCGAAGTCTTCTCGTTGAAGATGCGCGGCGAAAGTACCAGGAATGGATGCACATCGCGCATTTCGCGCCCCACCTGAGGATTGCAGTCGATCCATATGATGTCCTGACGGTCGGGCACCCAAGGTTTGCGTTTGCCATCCGCTGGCTTTATGGGAACTACCAACGCTCAGCCCCCAGCAGTTGCGTTGTGGACATCTGCTCACCGCCGTGGCGCTTGGGATCGTAGGTAGCCAAGCGTTGCTCCAAGGTCAGCCGCAAATTTTCAATTGGCGTGATGATGACATGATCGCCTTCAACCGACACGCGTACGCGCTGATCGACATGCAGATGCGCCTCCCGCGCCACTGCCGCAGGCAAGCGAACCCCGAGACTATTACCCCACTGCTTGATATCCAGAACGGCTTCGCCCATGGCTTGCTCCTTGCTCAAAATGTATAAACGTTAGTCTATACATTTATAGATCGGCGGTCAATTTCGTTTTAGAGGCTCCTTTGAGCTGATCACCAGTCCTGTGCAACGGGTGCCGTCGAACAAGGCACCTGAAACAGCTTGCGGTCTTCGAGCCGGATCGCGGATAACGGGCCGCCCCACAGACAGCCGGTATCCAGCGTGATGACATTGGGCGTGACTTTCAATCCCAGCGCCGACCAATGCCCGCACACCACAGACGCTCCAGCGCTGGCGCGGCCGGGCACCTCGAACCATGGCAAATAGCCGGATGGAATATCCTGCACCTCACCTTTGAATTTGAATTCCATCCCGCCCTGCACAGTGCAGATGCGCATGCGTGTAAAGGCATTGGTAATCACGCGCAGGCGTGTGTAGCCGGTGAGATTGTCATCCCAATGGTCGGGCTGGTTGCCGTACATGCGCGTGAGAAATTCATGGCAATGCTTGCCGCGCAGTGCGGCTTCCACTTCATGCGCAAGCGCTTGCGCCTGCGCCACGCTCCACTGCGGCAACAACCCGGCATGCACCAGCATCCAATCGCCCTCCACATGCAACAAGCGTTGTGCACGCAACCAGACCAGCAGCTCATCCCGATCCGGTGCGTGGAGAATGTCATTCAGCGTATCACTGCGGTGCAACTCGGCGACGCCTGCCGCCACCGCGAGCAAATGCAGGTCGTGGTTGCCCAGCACGGCAATGGCGGCATCGCCCAACGATTTCACCCGCCGCAACACCCCCAGCGAATCCGGCCCCCGGTTAACCAGATCGCCCACCAGCCAAAGCTTGTCCGTCATCGGGTCGAAGCGTATCAGCTCCAGCAACTGCCGAAACTCGGTGCCACATCCCTGAATGTCGCCTACGGCATAGGTTGCCAAATTAATTCCCCTCGGTGTCCGGCGCAAACCTTCATTAGTTTTCCAAGCTTGGATTATAACTACGCGCGTTATTATGCGGTCTCGACTTTTCTATAGATTCTATACGACTCATTTCGGCGCGCCCTGTAATCAAAAATGAACGGAGGTAATCCGTATCTCTATAGGGAACACGGATTTATTTGGTTTCGTTGTTAGATGAAACAAATAGCCATTCGACTAAGCGCGATGAAACATGCGCTAAGTCGCTGGTTATCCCGCGAAGGCGGGAACCCAGTAGATTAAAGCACTGGATCCCCGCCTTCGCGGGGATGACGAATAAATCCGCGTTTCCGTAGATAAATATCAAGGCTGGGCCAAAAACATCCGTTTGCGTGCTGTTGCAAAAATACAACACCATGCTTGCGTCCACATTCACCCCTCTGCCAGAATGCGCCCTGACTTCTCACCGGGCTTGTGACTTTGAGAGGGTTTGTGGAATATCAAATTATAATTTTAGGAGAACTTGCATGAAAAAGAGTCTAATCGCTTTGGCAGTTGTTGGTGCATTCTCTGCACCGGCTTTCGCTGATACTAATACATTTTACGGTTTGGTTGACGGTGCTCTTGCCAACGTATCCATGACCGGTCAAAAAAGCCAGACATTGGCTGTTTCCGGTGGCTTGGCTACTTCCCGCTTGGGCTTTAAAGGTTCGGAAGACTTGGGTGATGGCCTGAAGGCGATCTATACCTTGGAATACGCTTTAGATATCGAGCAAAACGGTCCGGTAGGAACAGCACCCTCAATCGCAAACAGCACAACAACAGCACGTCAACAACTGGTGGGCTTGTCTGGTAGTTTCGGTACTGTTGCGACAGGTCGTCTGCAAACTACTGGCTATGACTTCGAAGTCAAGTACGACCCGCTCGGTGGTTCTCTCGTGTCTCCAATTCAGAATCTGAATTCGGCTAAACAGTTCCTGATTGGTACCACTGCGCAGGCTGCTCGTGCTTCGCGCGCCTTTGCCTACACCACCCCGAACCTGAGTGGCTTCACTGTTTCGGTGGACTATTCTACAGCTTTGGCTGCTGGACTGGGTAATCTGGGACTTTCTAACGCTGCCGCTGATGCCAATATCACCGCGACCTTGGCTGGTGCCTACTACGACCAAGGCCCAGTCTCCGTTGGTTTGGTGTATGCAGAGACAAGCGCTCCTGCGCAAGCCACTGCTGGTAGTATTGATAACGAGAAAGAATGGGCATTGGGCGGTTCTTATGACTTTGGCGTAGCCAAGGTTCTGGGTACCTACGCTTCCACCCACAATGATGCAACAGTTGCCGCAGGTGCATTTACCGATCCTGGCGCTAGCGACAAGTTGTGGTCTTTGAGCGGTGTTATCCCTGCGGGCCCTGGCAATGTAGTGTTGAGCTATGCCAAAGTTAAGGTTGGAACTGATGCTAGCGGCAACAGCGATACCTCATCCTACACCGCAGCCTATACCTACGGCTTGTCCAAGACATTGACGGTCTATGGTGCTTATTCCCATGTGTCTGACGGTTCTGGAACCAACCTGTACAGCACGTCCAACAGCGTTCTAGCTGGCGCTGGTACTGGTGGTGTTGCAGGCTCGAATTTCGGTGCAACCTCAGGCTTGGTAGCAGTTGGTATTTCGAAGAAGTTCTAATTGTTCGCGTCCGCAAGGGCGTAAAGCAATCAGCTAAAACGGCCACCTTCGGGTGGCCGTTTTTTTATGTCCAACACTCCCGCTCACTGATATGTATTGTCGCCCAGCGAAATTGTGGTTATTTTGAATCCAAATGTAATTACATAGCAAGGCGCTTAAATGATTACGATTTACTGTGCGACCAATTACGCGCAATTGATAATTGGCGCTTGACCGAAGGCTCGCTCATGCATTGCGATGGGAAATTGATGGAGCACGTTTACGATACAATTCGCGTATGTGCTGGAAATGTAGAACGCCTACCCAAATACCTGCGCCAGTTCCGCGCCCGGATCATCGGCGCGCATGAAGGCTTCACCCACCAGAAAAGTCTGTACCTGATGTTGTCGCATCAGCCGTACATCCTCAGCTTTTAAAATACCGCTTTCGGTCACCACGATGCGCCCTTGCGGAATGTGCGGCAGCAAGTTGAGCGTGGTTTGCAGGCTGACCTCGAAGGTGCGCAGGTTGCGGTTGTTGATGCCGATGAGCGGGGTTTCAAGTTGCAAGGCACTTTCCAGTTCTGCGCCATCATGCACCTCCACCAGTACGGCCATGCCAAGGTTGTGTGCCAGTGTTTCGAATTCTTGCATCTGTTCCAGATTCAGCGCAGCAGCTATCAACAATATGGCATCTGCGCCCATCGCCCGCGCCTGGTAAATTTGGTATTCATCTACCATGAAGTCTTTACGCAGCACGGGAATGGAGCAAGCCGCGCGCGCTTGTTTGAGGTATTCTGCATTGCCCTGAAAGAACTGCGCGTCGGTCAACACTGACAAACAAGCCGCGCCATGGCGGGCATAGCTGGCGGCAATATCAGCCGGACGAAAATCCGCGCGCAACACGCCTTTGCTCGGGCTAGCTTTTTTGATTTCGGCGATCACGGCAGGCTGATCCGCCGCGATCTTGTTGCGGATCGCACCTACGAAATCGCGTGCGGGCGCTGCCTGCGCGGCCGCATCGCGGATTTGCGCCAGCGGTGTTTCAGCCAGCGCGGCAACTACTTCTTGCGCTTTGACGGCAAGAATTTTTCTCAGGATATCGGACATTTCAATATTCTCAGTCGTCGTTCCCGCGCAGGCGGGAATCCAGTGGGTTT
>Ga0302274_10004731_pt1 | contig 11746 bp, 8 predicted proteins | sample III_Bog_N2_1_FD_198755 | JGI IMG/M metagenome (GOLD analysis project Ga0302274, IMG submission 198755) | Peat permafrost microbial communities from Stordalen Mire near Abisko, Sweden - III_Bog_N2_1 | ecosystem: Environmental > Terrestrial > Soil > Wetlands > Peat | place: Sweden: Abisko...
AAGACATCCAACAGCTCGAAAGCCAGTTCCCCGCCGTCTCCGGCTCGGCCTTCGCGGCGGCGCGTGAACACGTTCTCGCGTCGGGCCAGAGCGTGCTGCAATCGCAGGACGGCGTCATTTACGAAGTCTTCCCCGACGGCCGCAAGGTGGCGGTGAAGAAAATCGAACCGCCTACTCAATTCGTTTCCGGTAAAATCTTCACCATCCGGTGAGCGCGTCAACGCCACGGCTGAGGATGTTCGCCGGGCCGAATGGTTCAGGCAAAAGCACGCTGAAATCCTACCTGCCGCCGACGTTGCTCGGCATCTATCTCAACCCGGATGAAATGGAACAGGAAATCCGGCGGCAAAACTTTCTGGATTTCACCGACTACGGCGTAACGACGACCGCCGGCGCGGTGCTGACATTTTTTCAAACCTCCAAATTCCTCAGTGCCGCCGGATTCGGCGAAACCGCCAAGCAACTGACTTTTGCCAACAACCGGCTGGAATTCGGCGCGGTGAAAGTTAATTCGTATTTCGCCTCGGTCGCCAGCGATTTCCTCCGGCAAAAGCTGATGGAACAGAAAATTTCCTTCACCTTGGAAACGGTCATGTCGCATCCCGGCAAAGTGGAATTGCTGGTCCAAGCACAGGCGGCAGGTTACCGGACATACCTTTATTTCGTCGCCACCGACGACCCGGCCATCAACATTTCGCGGGTGAAAAGCCGCGTGAAGCTGGGCGGTCACGACGTGCCGGAAGATAAAATTGCCGAACGCTACCACCGGTCACTGGAATTATTGATGGCCGCCATCCGGCGCACGAACCGCGCTTACGTCTTCGACAACTCCGGCCACACGCAGGAAAAAAAGCACACCTGGCTGGCGGAAATCACCGAGGGCCGGGAACTGGAATTGAAATCCGACCAGATACCGGCCTGGTTCAAGCGCGCCGTCTTGGATAAAATCACTTGAGCAACCTCAGCGATCCGGTTTTGAATTCCACCCCAACAGAAAAAGGCACTCCGAAAAATCAGAGTGCCTTGAAAAATGAGAACGGGTGTTATTTCTTTACGCCGAGAATCGCATCCTTGGCCGCTTTGGCCACGCGAAATTTCACGACCTTCTTGGCCTTGATCTGGATCGTTTCTCCGGTGGCCGGATTACGACCGACCCGTGCCTTGCGATTGACCAGCACCAGTTTGCCGAGGCCGGGAATGGTGAACGAGTCCTTGGCGTGTTTGTAGGCCAGCGCGGCGAGGAACTCCAGGATTTCGACGGCTTGTTTTTTGGTGAGGCTGTTCTTTTCAGCGATTGCGGCAGCGATTTGTGATTTGCTCAGAGCTTTGGCCATGATTCGATAAATGTTTTGTTGGTTAATGGATGTTGTTGACGCCGCATTAAAGCGATTTCGACACCCCGCGCCAAGCGAAAAACCCGATCTTGTTAAGGCTTTACGATGTTTCCGGCACACTGTCCAACCATTCAAACCGACCGCTTGTTCGGTCAGTCTGATTCCGCAAAGCCGAAGGCTTGATGGTCTGCTTCGTGAATTCCTAGAAGCCGCCGTCTTGCGAAGCGAGCATTGGCACAGGAGGAACGAAACGGCGAATTTAAGCCGGTTTCGTAGTGTCCTTGCCAAGCGCAACGAAGCATAAAATGCCAGCGGCAAATTCACGAAGCCTTAAACGGACTTGAACGGGCCGGCATCGGGGGGAACCATTCGGTGCGCTGGTCACCGGTGCGACCCCAACAGTTGGCGCGTTGGTAGTGCGAGGCATTTTTGTGGTGTGGCGGCGATTGGTGGCTGTCTGCAAAGACACCGCACGGGTTCCAATTTTGTTCTCCATTTATCATAGACGGTCGGCGGCGGCGGAATTAAAATCATCGCCAAAACTATGAGCTTTCTCCGCGATTTGTTCGGGCCCAGCCGCGACGAAATCTGGCAGCAGTTTTCCGCCGCTGTCGGCGTAAACATGACTCAAGGCGACTTTTGGAGCGGTGGCAGCAAGGTGGATGAACCCTACAAACGACGCGTGTTCGATCCGTGTTGCGGTTCGGGTGGCATAGAAGAAAAGTGGAAGATGTTCGTGGAAAAAGGCGCGGAGGTTTACGCGAAGGCGTGAATCGGGCATAATCCCTGTATGCCAATACCACAACAAGATGTTCAGGCAGCAGTTCAAGTGCAACAAATCGCCGCTGTCGCAACCGAACCCGTCGTCCGATTAGTTGCTGGTCCGGGAACGGGCAAGTCTTCGACGATTGAACAACGTGTCAGCTGGCTTCTCGGTAACGGCGTCAACGCCGCTGAAATTTATGCCGTCTCGTTCACGCGAGCTTCAGCTCGCGATTTACAAGAACGGATAATTCAACATTGCAACCAGACCGGCCAAGTGGCGGGCGCGCAGATTCGCGTCAGCACACTTCACTCGCTTGCGTTGCGAGTTTTGCGTGCTGCTGGTTTGCTCAATAGATACCCCGTTGACCCGCTCGTTTTGGATCAATGGGAACTTGAGAATATTTTTGATTCGGAGTTTAGCCAGGACAGCGGAATCAGATCCAAAGAACGTCGAGAAGAAATACGCCGTTACAATGAGGCTTTCTGGAGCACTGGCACTTACCAACCACCAAATTATATCCCGCCAGATCCAGCTATAACCCAAGCCGAGAACAATCTCTTCCTCGGCTTTCATGGCTCAAGAACGCAATCTTACGCATGTGTTCTCCCCGGTGAGATTGTGCGGCAATGTGTGTTAGAAATGAACGCAGGCACTATTGACCCGGTTGCCCTGCTCAACATTGGTCATCTTATCGTCGATGAGTTTCAAGACCTTAACCAGATGGATTTAGATTTCATCCATGCGATTGCATCACAAGGCGTGGTGCTTTTCGCTGCCGGTGATGACGATCAGAGTGTTTATTCGTTTCGTTTCGCATCTCCTGCCGGAATCCAACAAATTCCAAACCTCTACGCAAATCGTGGCCTGCATCAATTAAATGAGTGTTTCCGCTGCATGCCGGAAATTCTCGCGGCGGCAAACCGCCTGATCGCCGCATTCCCGCAGCCCGGTCGAATTCCGAAAAATTCGGTTTCTCTCTACAGGAACAGCAATCCAGTCGCTCCGGGCATTGTGCATCGCTGGCGTTTCAATACCGGTCGGCAAGAAGCAATTGCAATTGCTCAATCCTGCAACGACTTGGTTCAAGCGGGAATCAGGCCAAGCGATATTGTCATTCTTTTGAGCAATAGTCGTGCATTGGAGCATGAAATCACAACGCAAATGGACGGATTGCAAGTTCCATATACATCGGCATCGGGTGAGGATTTTGTAGATACGGAATCCGGTCGTTTTGTCCTCTCTCTCTTGCGAATCATAAACAATCCAAACGACTATGTGGCGCATCGCGCAATTTTGGGACTCCTTCCAGGAGTTGGCGTAGGCACTTGCAATCAACTCTGCGGACTTGTGATCCAGAACGCTCTAAATTATCGGAACATTTTCCATGACCCACTTCCAAACGGAGTATTTACGGGTCGCATACTTACAGCACTAAACCGAGCGCGGGCTGCTGTTACAGCGTTTCAAACGTGGACGCCCGATGACACGCTCGGTAGTAAAAGAAACAATTTCACCACTATTCTTACGACCAACCTCGGAGCACCCGCTGCCGCAACTTGGGCGGCTGAATCAGGGGGCTTACCTGACGGTCTTACGCTCCGTGAAGTCAGAGACTACTTGTGGGCGTCGTCCGATGAGCAACGAGCAAATATTTTGACGGCAGCGCTGGATAGACTTGGCACACCACCACCCGCCGGGACGACCCTTCTGCCTGATCAAGTTCGAATTATGACGATGCACGGAGCGAAAGGACTTTCGGGCCGTGTCGTGTTTATTCCTGGCTTGGAAGAATCCATGTTACCTGGGCCAAAGAGAGCGCAGTATCCCGGCCTCGTGCTTGAGGCAGCTCGCCTTCTTTACGTTTCGCTGACGCGTGCACGCGCCGCGTGTATCGTTAGCTTCGCGAGCCGAAGAACCCTCTACGGAACGAGCCAACCACAAACACCTTCTCGTTTCGCAGCGCAATTGAATGGTGCTTTCGTTCTGCGACAGAACGGATTGATCGGCGCAGAGGTTCAAGGTATAATCCAGCACTGCAACCTTATTTGATCAGAATGAATGAAGAAATTCGAGCACTGGCCGACCGATATGCTGCCGAGTTAAAACGCAACATTGACGGGCGCGTCGGTGACATTGCGGTTTACGGGCAGGAATCCAACTACACCACCTGGAAACTGGCGCGGATGAACCTCGCCATTCGCGGCATTGACGCCAATCTCGGCCCGCGCAACGCCGACAGCTTCCGCGCGGATTTGCATCCCGACCTCAAGGCCGATTTCATGCTCGCCAACCCGCCGTTCAACATGAGCGATTGGGGCGGCGAAAACCTGCGGCAGGACGTGCGCTGGAAATTTGGGATGCCGCCGGTGAACAACGTCAGCTATGAGTGGGGGCAATATGCAACACCCTGCGTCAATGGAAGAGAAAACTAGGAATGCAAACCATTCTCCATCTGACGGACATTCACTTTGGTTGGGAAGGCGATAATCCGTCTGGGCTTGCAAATCGTAAAATCTGTTTAGACGGAATGCTTGCCGAGTTAAAAAATGTTGAGCTGTCATGGAAGCCAACAATCATCTGCCTAAGCGGAGACATAGGCTGGCACGGCAAGGAATCCGACTATGTTGAGGCTAAGAAATGGTTGGATACGCTTCTCAAAACTTGTGGGCTTACCTACAACGAGCTGGTTGTATGTGCTGGAAACCATGATGTAATTAGATCAAAAGCACAAAAACTGCCTCGCCCTGAGTCCACGAAAGATGCTGACAATGTTCTCGAACCCCCAATTGCTGAACATTTCGAAGGGCCATTTTCCCAATTTATAGAATTTTGCAAGAACGCCAATCTCCCCAATCTAAGATTTGGTGATTACAATTCGCAACTCGTTGGTGAAAGAACGATCAATAGCTTTCGATTTGTTGTTTTCAATTCCGCTTGGTTTTCAAAAGACAATGATGACAAAGAAAAGCTATGGCTTGGTCAATCGCACATAAAATATTTGGAGGCGAAAGGGCAGTTGCCTTCTCTTCGCTCTAGTTATAATGCTCCAATTACAATAGCCTTGCTCCACCATCCGGCAGAGTGGCTTCATCCAGATGAAAAGCACCTCGCAGGCTCCAGACCCAACACTTGGGACTATCTCGCTGCTCGTTCCCATCTTTTGCTGACGGGACATACGCATGATGGAGTTCGAGGAGCGGACAGAATTGCAGATGGTGCGCTATATTTTACCGGAGGTTCTGCGTTTGCTGGCGCTTCGCACTTTAACTCCTTTCGCCTGATTCGAATTACGCCAGATACAGTTGAAGACCGAGCGTTTGAATTCGATCCTCGTTCCGTAGATAATAAATGGCGGTCGCGCCCTGCGGAGTCCCGCCCCCTTTCTTATCAGCAGCAATCCAAACTTCTTTCAGTTACTTCGGAACTGACACTTAGTCTTAAGGATTATCAAGCCGCGTTCCGCAAAGACGCACAAAAACATCTTGTCCGCAAGTCTCGGCTCCTGCGTCCGGAAGGAATTCTTCCGGCCACGACCAAGCGTCCAGTATCCGTTCGTGTAAGTATTCAGCATGCTAAGTATGATTCTGAAGGGCGACTCGTAAGGGACAAGAATACTGAACAGGCGATGCCGTTCTACGAGGCAGTCCGACAATCCCGGCGAACAATTTTATTCGGAGACTTGGGGTCTGGGAAAAGCACGCTCGCCGCTGAATTGGTTATCGAAACAATGGATTTATCCGAAAGGTCGGTAGCAATCTTCGTTCCGGTAAAAGCGCTCCAATGTTCCGGACAATTCACACAACGCGACTTGCTGAACAAGGTTGACGAATATGTTGCGAATGAAGTTTGGCTCAAAACACCAAAGTTTGAACTCCGGTCTATACTGGACCGAGGAATTGAGGTGCTACTCATCTTTGACGGACTTGACGAACTTGAACGAGGTATCGCTGCTCGATTGCTCAGTCGTGCGGCGGACTTGGTTGACAATTGGCCGACGATTCAAGTGGTGAGCACAGCACGCCCCATCGAGTTGATTGGAGTATCCTATAACGAATGGAAAAATCTGCATACGGTAGCGCTCGACGATACAGCTAAAGTCGAATTCATACGGCAAGAATTGCTTGCCGATGGCGTTCAAGCGGATCAGTTACATGAAAAGGCGACGATTTTGCTTCAATCATTGAAGGATATGACCGCACTCGATTCGATTGCCAATTCTCCTCTTGTTATCCGACTAATTTATCCACGCCTGAGCACCATGCCCTCCACTGCATCTGTTACGCTTGGTGAATTGCTCTATGATTTACTGGTCGAGCGGCTTGGCGGCTGGCAGAAACGAGATGACAAGCCTTCTACATATTCTCTTTTTGAGCAGGTTTTTCCGACTCCGGAGGAAAAGGCTAAATATCTGGCTGTTCTGGCAAATCGGGCAGCAACTGGATTGAGGACCGGTCAAGACGAAGCGAAAACATTGTTAGAGGAGAAAGCCTCCAGCACTTCCTTACCAAATAGCCATTTACTAGCGGCAGAAGCACTTTCATTTTACGAATGGCTGGGCCTTATCACAAAAACCGAGTCGGTTGAATTTCCACTTCAACCTTTGGCGGAGGTTTGTGCAGCGGTGGGACACCTTGAACGGTGGCTTTCCAATCCCGATGGTTCCTTGCCAGACCCCGCTCTTTGGCGCGTTGTCTCCTTTGTCGCAGCAATTGCACGTCGGCGTGGCTGCCTGGATAAAATCCGCAAGCCGCTGGCGGCATACATTGACTTTTTACTAAAAACGCCAGGCTATCTTCCCGCAGCATGTTACATAGTTGTTGAAACGGCGGATACCGCTCTCGCGGTTCATACGGTTCAGACGATGGACAATAGTGGGTATCGCCCATTGACTTATTTCCACGATGAACGAGTTGCCTCCGCGCGCAATATTGCAAAGACCCTAGTGATTGCGGGGGAAACGGGGTTTGAGTGGTTTTACAAGGACTATCTGAATCCGAGATACCCGATTCCCAATGCTGGCAGTGCGGTTGTAGGGGAAATTCTTACAGAATGGACCGCGCTTGTTCGCTCCACTCTAACTTCAGCACAGAGGGTAATGCTTTCCAAGGTTGTTTTACCATATCAAGCCACTGGCGAAGGCCACTTCTATGGTGTGTTGACAAAATTATCCCTGTTGGTCCCAGAGGCTTTTACACTTGAGGATCAATTGTGGTATCAATCCTTAGCGCTTGATTACAGATTGTTTGAGAACTTTGTAAAGGAGCAGTTTCTTGCTGCCAAAGAGTCCGACGATTCCGCTCGCATTCTTAACGCCGTGCTATTGCACCGTTCAAACGAGAGCATTTCTGCCGCTCGCCTATGGCTCGATTGGAATCTAAACGTCGAACCGCCTTATTCAGTCATTCAATTGGCATTGCGTTGCGCTTCAAAAATAGAACCATCATCCGATGAGGTCCAGATTGTTACGCAGTGCCGCCAACGCTTAGGCGAAGAAAAATGGATGCGTTTTGCCCGCTGGGCTCTCACAAACGAAGGCTCGCCAGTTGCTGCGGGTGCTGCCAAGGTTCTGTATGAAGCTGGAGAGCGCCGACTAGCAGTATTAGGGGATGTAGCAATGAAAGCTATGCACGACGGTGGCTATGTTGCGGCAGCCGAGAAGATTCTTGCGGATTTAATTGTCCACAACGGCAATTATGGAATTCGTTGGTTTGCTTACCAAGTCGCCGTAGCGGAAGAATGGCACGGAGCCTATTCAGGTTGGTGGCGGGTTTTACTTGCAAGGATTGAATCAATTGACGATGGCCCCGCACTGCTCGCTGCGTGTGTGCGCAACTTGGGGCAATATACTCTTCCGCGTTATCCGGAGGTTCGTGAAGGATTTGCACGTATTCTGAATGGCCAGAAAGGCAAACTTTTTCGAGACGCATTGCGGGGTAAATTGACAAGCCTCGATCCAAACGCTCGGCGGGCTGCTGCGTTGATTCTTGTCACTTCCAACCCACACGGCGAAGCCGACGCACTTTTTGTTGCAGTCCGCTCGCGCGCGGAAGCCCACAACTTCGATTGGTATGAGTGGGAAAGTTTCTGCCTTACGCTCGATTTCGGCCCAAGTGTCCTTGCTTCTCTGAAGAGCAAACTAAACCTTCTCGAACCACATTCGAGGGCATTAGCGCTTGTCGTGCTTGAAAAGGGTGGATTGCAAGTTGAGCTTAGCTATCGAGCGGAGTTGATGACAACTCTCTCAACTCTAGGGAATTGGCATCTCTGCCGTGAACAAGCCGGCCAAGATGTGCTTGGTGCAGAATCCTCTTTCGCTCTCTTATTGGAACAATTGAATTGGCCGAAGTCTGATTCGGCACAGCGCGCTGCTGAACGCCTTCTCGATTTCCACGGGACACGACTGACTCCCAAAGATGAGGCCAAATGCATCGCACTTCGGCATGGCACATCTTCCTGGACTTGGGAATTGGCAGACATGATGCGGCGGGTGGTTCGAGAACCCGACTTTGCACTTAACCTCCTGCAAGCCAAAAATGAAATTTGCGAAAAGGGAGGTCGCGCTCCGCTCCTCGGTTTAGTGGCTGAAGCGGTGATTGACAACAACAAGTGGAAGGATGTTGTTTGGTTATTGCTTTGTGACGACACGCGAATTGGAGGCAGTAGCGAGAGCGAAGGCGGCGGAATGGCTTTGTTGGAATTTGGCTTTCTCTCAAAAGCGCATGGTGAATTTATTGGGAAGGCCGCCAAGGAGTTTTTGGCTGACCCGCGAGTGAAACAAAATCGCTGGCACGAAGCCTACCACTGGCTCGCACTGTTGGCAGATGAATTTGTGGGTCTTGATAGAGGGACGATTCGAGGAGTTATTCTACATGGCAAGCCTATCGGCTATTCAGTCACGACAGCGCTAATCGGCAGGCTCGGAGAAGTTCCCGAAAAATTCTCATGTGACAAAGTTGGCCGTCATCGCCCAACGTCCTTTGCCGAGCATATTTCTCCCAAAAGAGATTTATCGAAAGTAATTCTCCAACTGGAAGATTACGGACGCGATTCGGATGAGCTTCATCCTTCTTTGGTTTCGACGCTCCAGGAATGCATTTTCCTGCCGCAACTTGATGATGTAACCTTGGCGTCCATTTCATCCGCAGGTAAACCGGGTATATTAATCAGCACGACCCTTCGATTCATATATGGTATGACACCGAAGATGGAAGAAACGATTCCGTTGCTTGACCGGTGGTTTAGGATCTGGTCCGACGAGCGGAACCGACCGCACTGGAAGCAATTAACGAATGTTTGGAAAATCCTTCGAGGGGCAGCATTTGATAACAACCCCTCTGTTACGGAAGCATATTTGTCTGCACTCGACCATACTATCCTCCACAGCGAGGTATGGAAACTGGCTGTGGCATGGGACATTTTGGAATTAAGAGGTTTTCTCACCCCGGCGCAAATACCTGGAGTTTTCGCAGAGTATGCTGACCATGCAACAAACATGCACGAGGTGCTTTTTTCCCATATTTGCAGTTGGTTGTCGGGCGATATTGATGAAGCAACGAAAACAGCAGTGATTCAAGCTACCGAGAATGCTATTGTGGTTCTTAATGAGTCCGCTTGGATTCCGAAAAATGGAGAAAATACAAACACTTGGGCATGCCTTCTTTTCCCGGCTATTATGTGGGCATACCAGACCAAGAGTTCGGAAGCATCTGAATCTGTATTTCTGCGCGGTATTCGATCTATCTTCGAAGAATTCCAAGGCTCACAATTTTCTCCGAAGCCAAATCTTTCTAAACTATTGGCGAGTTTAGACCCATTACTTGCCAAGGTTCCACCCGAGTTTTTGGGCAAGACTGTGCGCCGAGGTGTTGATTCGTTAGAACCGTCCGTCAGCGCCCTTTGTCGGCTGATTGACGGGCTCAGCAAAAATCTTAACCGGCAATAGCCACGCGTATTTTGTCAGCGGGCTTTTCCGCCGCCGATTTGCCGTAGGTTTGCCTGATTGTTTTCTCAGCAGACTCGGTTTCTGGCTCCGTCGTCTGTCCCGCTTCCTCGGTTGAAAGCGAATTTGCCGCCTGATTTTTGGTGATGTCCAAGGCGTCCTCCAATTGTTGTTGCCGCTGGGCGAGCGATTGCAATTTGGCCTCATGCTCGAAGGGCTGGCCGATTTTGGTTTCCAATTCGCCGCATTTCTTTTCCGAGTCGGCCAGATCGCGCTGATTATATGCCATACGTTCCTCGAAGTTTTGGATCAGGTATTCGAGCGAGCGGATCATGCCCAAAGGAGTTTCGGCAACATTCAAGGCGTAATGATTTTTGCCGTTTAAGACGAGTTCGACCTTTCCCCACAACGATGCGCGGGCGAAAAGCGGGAAGCCGCCAAATGCACCAATCTCGAATTGGTTGTTGGCGTTGGCGACGCGGCGGGTGATCCGGCTCAATAATTCACCGGCGATGGCGCGGTCTTTGACGACCGATTTTTCCAGAACGATTTGAAAAGCATCGCCGCGCGTGTCGGCGCGCTGCGCCATGTCGAGTTTCAGATTTTCAATCCGTTCGTTCAACATGGGGATTGCCTCCTTGAAACGCCGGATGTCGGAGCGGATGCGGTATTCTGTTTCCGCGTGCTGCGAGCGCAGCCGGGACAACCGCGTGACTTCCGCGTCAACCGACGCCTTTTCAATGACGAGCGGATTGCCGGACGCGATGGCCTTCACCTCCGCATACGTCAATGCCCGCGAATCAATGTCCTCCAAATGCCGGATGTGTGTGTCGCCGGTCATCACCTGATGGATGAATTTGGCCTTGGTCTCCAGCGTCTGCCACATATACGCATCGAAACTGCCTTCGGTGACGTAGCGATAAACCTGCACCGTCTTGTTGAGATTGCCCTGCCGCAAAATCCGACCTTCACGTTGCTCCACGTCGGCGGGACGCCACGGGGCATCGAGATGATGCAGAGCGACCAAGCGCTCCTGAACATTCGTTCCTGCGCCCATCTTCTGCGTGCTGCCCATCAGGATGCGAATTTTTCCTGAACGCACGTCCTTGAACAAAATGTGTTTTTGCACGTCGCTGTCGAAATCCTGCATGAAGGCGATTTGCTCGGCGGGAATTCCACGCGCAACGAGCTTTGTCTTCAAGTCCTCGTAAGCGGAAAACTGGCGGCGAAGTTTTGAAGGCGTGGACAAATCGCAAAATACCATTTGGGCGCATCGGTTTTCGTGCGTGGCCTGCCAGACCTCAAAAATCCTGTCCGCCGCCAGATTGATTTTGCTTTCGGGCTGGTCTTTCGCGTGAGGGTTCAACACGCGCAAATCCAAAGCTGCCTTCCGTCCCTCGGAAGTGATTTTGAGCATATTATCATCTTGGGGCGGAACTCGTCCGCTGCGGATGGCCTCGGCGCGGGCGACCAGCCCTTTCACAATCTCCTTCAGCTCTGGCGTGGACGGCGCACGGACAATCATCGGCTTGCCAGTTTGCATTTCAGGGATGGGCAATTTCAGCGTGTCGGCGGTCTGAATGTCCGCGACCTGACAAAACATCTGCATCAACTCTGGCACATTGATGAAGCGCGCGAAGCGCGTGTTGAGCCGGTAGCCTGCGCCGTCCGGCGCAAGCTCCATCGCCGTCACCGGCTCGCCGAACG
>Ga0302274_10004737_pt1 | contig 11738 bp, 9 predicted proteins | sample III_Bog_N2_1_FD_198755 | JGI IMG/M metagenome (GOLD analysis project Ga0302274, IMG submission 198755) | Peat permafrost microbial communities from Stordalen Mire near Abisko, Sweden - III_Bog_N2_1 | ecosystem: Environmental > Terrestrial > Soil > Wetlands > Peat | place: Sweden: Abisko...
GCGGGGAAGCCTTACCTGCGAGCTCGAGTACGCGAAGGCGCCCCTCACCGTAACCAATTTCGTCGGGCTCGCGGAGGGCACCCTCGGGCCGGCGCCTCGCAGGCCGTTCTTCGACGGGCTCACGTTCCACCGTGTTGTGCCCGGTTTTGTGATTCAGGGAGGCGATCCAAAGGGCACCGGTGAGGGAGGACCCGGTTACACCTTCCCCGATGAATTCACGCCGCTGCTCGGGCACGGCTCAGCCGGAGTCCTGTCGATGGCCAACGAAGGGCCGGACACCAATGGATCGCAGTTCTTCATCACCCTGGCCCCCGTCGACCGCCTCAACTTCCTGCACTCCGTCTTCGGAAGGACGGTCCGGGGAGCCGGCGTCCTACCGAGCGTGGCACAGGGCGACGTGATGCATGTGCGGATCCTGAGGATCGGGGCGGCGGCACGAGCCTTCAGGGCCGATGACGCCGCCTTCTCGGCGCTCGAGGCCGGCGCGCCGCGATACAACGCGCCCAGGGAGCCCGGGGCCGCCTCCCTGTTCGCAGATCCCGATGGACTTCTCCCCACGGATCCCCCGCGGGCCCAGAATTTCAACTTCAAGCTGGGCAATGTGAAGCGCGCAACAGGCGCAAAGGTCTACGCCCGGATCTATGCGAGGTTCGTCGCCGCAGGTCCCGGGGACAGTCCCGAGAGATTCACCCGGACGCTCGCCACATCGCTTGGTCTCGACAGTGATGGGGCTCTGGCCGTCTACTTTGCGGACCGCGACGAGTGGACCCTCCACATCGGGAAGTCACTGGCCAAAAGGTTCATCGGTGTCACCGATAGTAGACAAGACGGGACTGATGAGCGCCCGCTGCAGGTGGAAATGGAAAGGTTTTTATCCGAATCGCATGAACGCGATCTGCTGTATCTGACCCAGGCCGAAAAGACTTTACCAAATTTTTTACAAATTCCAGGGCAGAGAACCAAGGTGTCAATTGATGCGATTCTGGATGGGTTAATTCCAAAGGTAACTCTATAGCAATAGTTTAAGATTTTACAGCTTATGGCGCCCGTCGAAGCGGCATGGAGGAGGCCTGAAACGACCCAATCAAAATCCCCATTCCCCAATCGAATTTTGTTTAATTTTTTACAATTTTTTGCCATCCCTTTGCACCTTAAAGCGATCCGTTCGTGCATTCTCGCCATGCAGGTATCATAGTATGCACGGCTGGAAAGCTCTGCCGTCCATCATGAAGCCCACCTCCCCTGCCGCTTGCCGGGGGTTTACCCTTGTCGAGATTATGATAGTAGTAGTCATCATTGGCCTGTTGGCCACGATGGCTATTCCTGCATTTCAGCGGGTTACCAATGCTTCTCAGGACAAGGCCGTGCTCAATAATGCGAGGCAGCTCTCGTCCGCGGCCGACCAATATTTCCTGGAATCCGGTGTCTCGGTAGCGTCCCTGAGCAACCTGATTGGTCCCACCCAGTACATCAAGGACCTCAACACCGTGGCCGGGGAGAATTACCCGAGCACTTACACACAGGCCACCACGATTACCGTAACCGGCGTCGGCGGCGTCCGGACCATCACCTACCACATGTGACGGCATTGCGATCTGGCGGCGCCGGCCAAACCTGGAGGCGTCGGCGGTGGTGCTGTCTTCGCCCGGGTCTAGGACACGTACCCGAGCCAAATTAGGAAGAGCCACCGTGGGGCTAAGGTCCCGCAGGGGTCGGGCATCGTGTTTTTCAAAATGGCATGTTGCCATCCGGCCGCGCGTGCCTTTGGTCGTAATTCCCTAACCATGCGGAGCAAAATCTACCTCGTGCTTCTGGGTGTCGTGCTCCTGACCCTGGCCATTGTGGTGCGCTCGGGGATGCTGATGAGCAAGAACCCAGGGGAGCCCATCAATTCAGCGATGCGGTCAGCGATGGCCGAGAACGCGCCCCAACTCTCCTCCGAGGACGCGTACCAGATAAGGAAGAGCTACCCCACCGCCTTCACGACCCAATCCGGTCTGATGTACGTGAACCACGCCCCGGGGACAGGCACCGCTTCGCCCCGGATAGGCGACACCGTCGAGGCGCAGTATTCCGGAAAGCTTCTCGACGGGACGCCTTTCGACAGCTCCTTCTCCCATGGCGGGGCCCCCTTCAAGTTCCAGGTCGGGACGGGCCAGGTCATCAAGGGCTGGGACGAGGCGTTCCTGACGATGAGGAAGGGCGCGCGCCGCACGCTCATCATCCCCTACTGGCTGGCCTATGGCGCCGCCGGCCAGCCACCCCGGATTCCGGCTCACGCGACCTTGGTATTTGACGTGGAGCTCGTGGACTTTCGCTGACCTACTCGTGGTAGCGGGTGATGGGCGCCTGCAGCCTGTCAACCAAGGTCCTGTCGAATAGCGGACAGCGTGGGTCGATCTCGGCCACTCCGAATCGCGTTGCGGCCAGGCCCGCGACAAAGAGGGTGCTCTGGGCGATCGTGCGCACGACGCGGCGTCCCTTGCCCTTCCTTGCAGGGGCGGCCTGTGCCTGCGGCGCTCGTATCTCTGGTTTCCGTTGCATGGGGCGGCCCAAATGGCCCGCCCTTGTCCGACACCACCCGGCGCCTTGCGTTCCCCTAAAGCCCGGCAAACCCGCCGTTGCGCTTGATCCACGCCTCGGCCTCCCGCCAGGCAGGGCACACCTCCTCGACGCAGGCCCAGAAGCGCTCCGAATGGTTCATCTCCCGCAGGTGCATCAGCTCATGGTAGATGATGTAATCGCGGACGGAGAGGGGTGTGAGCATGAGGCGCCAATTGAGCGAGATGACGCCGGCGGCCGTGCACGATCCCCATCTCGAGCGCTGGTCCCTCACCGAGACGCGCGTCACGTTCATCCGGGTGACCGCGGCAAGCTCCCAGGTGCGCGCCGGGAGTTCCACCTTTGCCAGGCGGATGAATCGGGCCTCGAGGACCGGGCGCAGGTCGCCTTCCAGGCGTGGGACCCGAAACACGTCCGCCGCAAGGCACACGGTGGGTTTCGCGCCGAGGGTCGCCGGGCGGATTTCCGCAAACTCACCCCGCCAGAGGAGCGCCGTCCCCAGGGTCCATACCTCCGCGGCGCGCGGCCTGTTCCGCTGCCGGCTCCGTGCGCGCTCCAGCCATTCGCGGTGCTGCTCGACGAACCGCTCGGCCTCGCGGACGGACCCCCTCGAGGGGATTGTGGCCACGGCGACGCCGTCGCGACGCAGCGAGAGCCTGTAGTTGCGGGCGTTGGCGCTGCGCTTAAAGACGATGTTTTCCCTCGCCTTGTCGACAATGGCCGGCGGCGAGAGGTGCACACCGTGAGCGGGTGAAAAACTCCCGAAAAAATCCTGCTGTTGCTGGTCGGTCACGTCAGGGGCCTGCAAGGAGTAAGAGCTTTGGCGCGAGCAGGGACCGGGTCGACCGCAAATCCGGGAATTTCGCTGAATGGGTGAAGCGCCCCGATATTGAACGCCGGATATCCAACAAGGGCTCGAGCGGGCCTGCGCCCCGGAAGCCATCGCGCGCCGGCCCGTGGGGGCCCTCCGATCTCCCCCGCAACGTTACTGGGGGAAACCAGCCCGCGGCACGAGTGGCCGCGGACCGGTCCTTGTCGCTTGCTTGCGCGCAGCCGGATCAGGGCAACTCGTAGACCTCAACCAAGGCGACGCCTGTCGTGTTGCTCGCCCCGGCTACCTGCACCGTGTAGGTGCCCGGCGGAAGTGAGACCACCAGCGCGCAGTCGGCGGAGCCCGATGCCAGCGAGAAGGCCCCCACTTGGGCGAAGACTGCGGGCGTCGCCACGCCAATCGTTGCCTGGACGGACGAAGGGCCTTTGGACGGGGAGTTGGCCCATCCAATGTTTGTCGCGATCACCGCTTCGCTGCTGTCGAAGATCGTTAGAACGGGCGTCACGAGCGCGCCGGTGACGCCAAACGATGTCAATGCCGGTCCGTCGGCGCGGATCAGCAGCTTCTCGGTCCCGCTGCCGGAGACGGCAAATCCCGCGATCAGGGTCTGTGACCCCGTGCCCGCTTCGCACCGCGCCGAGACGTTAACAAAGCGCGCGGTGGGCGTTCCCTGGTCCCCGTCATACATCTCGAGGAGAACGGTGCCGCCGTCGCCGCTAACGGAAGTTACGTTTGCCGTATAGGCCCCCGGCTGGAGCGCCGACAGGAGCGCGGAGTCCTTGGAACCGCTCGCAAACGCAAAGGCCCCCACCTCGGCGAAGGTGCTGCTGAGCACCGAGGAACCGCCCCAGCTCGTGTCAGACGCGATCTGCTGGTTTCCGGCTCCGTAGAGCACGAGCTCGGGGTCCGGCAGAAACCCGCTGACGCCAAAGGCGGAGAGCGACGGTCCGTCCCCCCGGATGAGCACGTTCTTTTGTCCCGCCCCGCTGATTGCAAATCCGCCGATGAGGGTCTGCGAGCCGGAGCCCGCGTTGGCGCGGATGGACAGGTTCACGAGACGCGCCGTCTGCGCCGAGGGCGGAGCCTGAGCCAGGAGGCCGAATCTGACTGAATTGTTGCTTGTATCCGCTATATAAAGGTTGCCGTACGCGTCCATCGCAAGACCCTGGGGACTGTAGAATTGGGCTGCGCTTCCCACGCCATCGGCGCTTCCGAAAACGAATTCAGAGCCGGCCACGATCGTCGTGGTCCCGTTGGGCGAAAGCTCGAGGATTTCGCAAAGAAGCAGGGTGTAGACGTTCCCGGAGCCGTCCACGGCCACACTCGTGATGTAGGCGAAGTTTCCGGCGTTGGGCAGGGTCGTCACGACTCCTGCGGGCGTGACCTTCCGGATGGCGTTGTTGTTCGTGTCCGCGACATAGAGGTTGCCCGAGACGTCGGCCACGAGCCCGGTGGGGCCGTTGAACAGCGCGGCGCCCCCAGTCCCGTCCATTTCTCCTGCCTTTCCCGCGGAGCCCGCGAGCGTCGTGACGACACCGGCTGGCGTGATCTTGCGGATCGTGTTGTTGCCGGTGTCGGAGACATACAGGTTTCCAGAGCCGTCCACCGCGATCCCCTGGGGATTGTTGAACTCCGCCGCCGCGCCGGTGCCGTCCGCGGCGCCGAATTTCTCGGCGGTTCCCGCAAACGTCGTCACAACTCCAACCGACGTCACCTTCCGAATCGTGCCGTTGCCGGAATCGGCAACATAGACGTTGCCCGAACCGTCCACCACCAGCCCACCGGGGACCGAGAAACGGGCGAAATTTCCCGTGCCGTCCGCGCTTCCGATGAGCCCGGGAGCCCCAGCGAGCGTCGTGACGACCCCGGCCGGGGTGATCTTGCGGATCGTGTCGTTGCCGGTGTCCGCAAGATACATGTTACCCGAGCTATCGACTGCAATCGCATCCGGTTTGTTAAACCGTGCAGCGGTTCCCGTCCCGTCGTTGTACCCGGAACTTGCCGTCCCCGCGATCGTCGTTACCGCCCCCGCCGACGTGACCTTGCGGATCGTGTCGTTGCCGGCGTCCGCAACAAAAATGTTCCCGGAGCTGTCCACGGCATCACCAACGGGCGCATTGAACTGCGCCGCCGCCCCCGTGCCGTCGGCGCTTCCTGCTGTTCCCGCCGTCCCCGCGAGCGTGGTCACAACCCCGGCCGAGGTGACCTTTCGTATCGTGCCGTTACCGGAGTCGACGACATAGAGGTTACCCGAACTGTCCACCTTGAGGTCGGTGGGCCGATTGAATTGTGCGGCGCTCCCCGACCCGTCGGAACTACCCCGGTTTCCGCTCTTGCCCGCAAGTGTCGTGACGACTCCCGCGGGAGTGATCATTCGGATTGTCTGGTTCCCGGTGTCCGCGACATAGAGGTTCCCGGAACTATCGATGGCGAGACCCTCCGGAGAATCAAAGTCGGCGGCCGTACCCGAGCCGTCCGTGCCGCCGAGGTTCCCCGAGCCAGCGAGGGTCGTGACCGCATAGGTACCCGGCGCCGAGCCGACGGTGGAAAGCTTCAGGATCCTGTTGGTCGTTGCGTCCGAAACATAGATGTTGCCGGAGGAGTCCAGCGCGACGCACGCTGGGCTATTGAACAGAGGGGTGCGGGTACCGGATGAATTTGATGTTACCACGACAGTGCTACTTCCCGCGATTGTGCTCACAACGCCTCCGGGCGTGAGCACCCGGACCGAGCCGCTGTCGGCAAAATAGACGGTTCCCGAGCTGTCCACGGCGATACCCAAGGGGTTTGCAAGCCGGGCGGAGCTTCCCGTCCCGTCTTGGGAGCCGGCATGTCCCGCCAGTCCGGCGAGCGTGGTCACCATCCCCGCGGGGGTGACCTTCCGGATCGTGAAGTTGCCGGAATCGGAGACATAAAGATTGCCGGAGCTGTCCACGGCCACGGCCATGGGCCTGTCAAACCGCGCCGCGGTTCCGGCGGCGTCGAGGCTTCCCGGTGCCACGCCCGCGAGAGTCGAGATCGTGTAGGACGAGCTGGAGTTGCCCTGCGCACTCGCGGCGGTCGGGGCAAACAGGCCCACCATGCAGGTGAGGCATAGGCCTGCACCGAATAAGAGGCCTTTGGAAACGGACGGGGATTTCGGATTCATGGGGTACGGGTGTTGCCTGGCCGATTTGGCGATCCGCCGGGCCGAAGGCTTGCTTCCTTCCTCGGCCCTATGAGAGGCGGGTTCGGAATTAGATTAGTGACTATTGGGGCGAAAGGGAAGGCGTCCCGGGAATTGAGGCAACAGCCCCCCCGTATCCTTTCTTTTTCGCATGAGCCGTGCCATGCTCCAATGATGGATTCTAAGTCATTTGGGCAAAAGGCGAAGCGGCATTGGGCGCATCATTCGAAGCGGCATGAATCCGGCCAAATGGTTGCGTACACACGGTTTCCCGGGCCAAAGGGGATCCGGGTTGGGTTTGACGAACCGCTGCCTGTGCGAACCGGTGAACGGCCTCCTCACGACTGCAGGCCAAAAGGAGTGCTAGAGCGTCCTTCGGGCTGCGGGGAACACTGCGGGGCTCGCGTGCCCCGCCGCATCAAAGGCCTCGACCCCAAAAACCATGTTATCCTTGGAGACACCCTTCACCGTGAAACGCGTCGCGTCCCCGGGGACATCCACCGAGTGCTCCCAGAAGGGCGACGTCGTCTCGCGCCAGACAATCCGATGGCCCGCCAGGCCCGCCTCGGAGCTGGGATCCCAGCGGAGCGTGGTGTCGTTCTCCAGGCGCGCCGCCTCGATCTGGACCCCGCTCGGAGGCGCGGGCGCGCGGGCCAAGACCGCCAAGGCGGCCCCATTCACGCGCGCAACCTCCGCAACGTAGGCAAAGTCGACGTGGTCGGGCGTGTCCCCGAACTTGACGCCGTTCTCCTCCCGCACGTCCTGGTGCTGCCTATGGAAATCCTCGGCGGGCTCCGTGAACCTGACCGCGGGATAGCCGCGCTCCAGGAATGGCAGGTGGTCGCCCCCCCTTAGGTAACGGTCGGCCCGATAGACGACCCTCACCTTCATCGTGGGAACGTACTGTCCGGCGATCTCCCGGATCGCACGGGCGAGTTCCCGCGGGGGCGTGTCGTTTTCCCCTCCAGCCCTCAGGAGGGCGAGCAGCTTGTCGTCCGGGGAGCCCGTGGGCGGGACACCCTGGGCAAAGAGCCGGACCGTCCCCCGGTCGATGCTCCCGTCCTCGCCACGGCTGCTGCCAACGATGTCATTGTCGAGCATGGCCTCGATGTTCGCGTTCCTTTCCCGCGCCTCCTTCGCCCAGTGGGTGGAGCCGTGGAGACCCTGCTCCTCGCCCGCCACCGCCATGAAGACCAGGGTGGCGCCAAACCGGTAGTGTGAAAGGACGTGCGCGAGCTCGAGCACCGCGGCCACCCCTGAAGCATCATCGTCCGCACCGGGGGCCGCGCTCGCAGCGTCCAGCACGCTCGTCGGCATCGAATCGTAATGGCCGCTCACGACAATCATGCGCGCCTCCGGGTCCGGGCCCGTCCCGGGAAGCGTGGCCACGATGTTGGTAATCCCCACGGCCTCGGTGATGCGGGGAGGTGCAGGCTGCTGCACAAAGGAGTCGAGATCGACCCTGAGCCGGCCCCCCGATTCCTTCGACGCCCTTTCGAATTCGGCCCGCAGCCACGAGGCGGCCCCCCCGATCCCGTCGCCGCTGGGTAGGGGGTCGGAGAGCGTGTGCCGTGTCTTGAAGCTCGCCAGGACGTAGATGGACCTCTGGATGCGCTCCGGCGACACCGCCCGCATCATTTCCTGAATCTCGGGATCGGCATCTGGGACGACGGCCGCTTTGGGCGCGTCGGCAGCCCAGGCGGGTGCGGCCAATGCCGCGGCGGTGAGTAACAGGGCGCTGGCGCGCATGGCAATCCCGTCAGTGAGATCAGCCGGCCCGCCGTGTCAAGGGACCTTGGAGGAGGCGCACCCCGAGGGGATTGTATATAGGATATTATACGCGTTGACCCAGCCGGTTCGCAGGATTCTATAGTCGGTAAGAATGAGCCTATCCAAGGCCACCCTGGATTCCCTAAGGATAGACCGGGGCAACCAGCCGATCCCCCCAAAGCGCGCATTTCCATTTGCGTTGGCCATAGCCGCCCTGTTTGCCATCGCTGTCGCCATGGTGTGGTGGATGAGGCCGAGGGTGGTCGAGGTGCATGCGGCCCCGGTACGGGACGTGGCGAGCTCCAGCGGCGACCACACCGTTCTCAACAGCTCGGGCTACGTCACGGCGCGCCGCGCCGCGACCGTTTCCTCCAAGGTCACAGGAAAGGTGACCGAGGTGCTCATTGAGGAGGGGATGAAAGTGAAGGAGGGTCAGGTTCTTGCCCGCATCGACGACACGAATGTCGTCGCGAGCCTGCGGCTTGCCCGTGCCCAGCTTGATTCCTCCCGCGCGGCCCTCTCCGAGACCCACGTGCGCCTCAACGAGGCCGAGCAGGACCTGAGGCGGCAAACGGAACTCATCAACAAAAACGTCGTCGCCCGCGCCGACTACGACCATTCCGAGGCGGATGCCCTGGCCTACAAGGCGAGGATTGAGCAGCAGCAGATCGACGTGGGCGTGGCCGAGCGCCAGGTCGCCATCTGGCAGCAGCAGCTCGACGACACGGTGCTCCGGGCGCCCTTCCCCGGCATAGTGACCACCAAGGACGCACAACCGGGCGAGATGATTTCCCCGGTGTCCGCGGGGGGCGGGTTCACCCGCACCGGAATCTGCACCGTGGTCGACATGGAATCCCTCGAGATTGAGATCGACGTGAACGAGGCGTACATTAACCGCGTCGAGGCCGGCCAGGCCGCCGTGGCGACGCTTGATGCGTATCCCGACTGGAAGATCCCCTGCAAGGTGATAGCGATCATCCCCACCGCGGACCGCCAGAAGTCCACGGTCAAGGTGCGGGTGGGATTTGAGAAGCTGGACCCCCGCATCCTGCCCGAGATGAGCGTGAAGGTCGCATTCCGAGAGGACGCGGCCGAGGCGCTACCCGCGGGCCGCGAGATGCTGGTCCCCAAGTCCGCGGTCCTGCGCGCGGACGGGCACGATGTCGTGATGGTCATCCGGGCGGGTCGCGCGGAGCGCCGTGCGGTGACGGTAAAGAGCGCGACGGAGGACGAGGCCACGCTCAGCGCAGGCGTCGCCGCAGGGGAGCGCGTCATCGTGGACCCCCCAAAGGAGCTGCCCGACGGTGGCGCCGTGAAAGAATTGAACCCATGAGCACACAAGGCGAAGGCAATCCCGCCCTGGTCGATGTCGACGGGGTCGAGAAGGTGTTCCACCGTGGATCCGAGGAGATCCACGTGCTGAAGGATCTGCACTTGAAGGTGCCCTCGGGCGAGTTCCTGGCCCTCATGGGCCCATCGGGCTCGGGGAAGAGCACGCTCCTGAACCTGATCGGCGGCCTGGACCGCCCCACCCGCGGGACGCTCAGCATCGCGGGCGAGCGCGTGGACCAGCTCTCCGACCGAAAGCTGGCGGGCTGGCGCGCCCGTCACATCGGCTTTGTCTTCCAGCTCTACAACCTGCTTCCGGTCCTGACTGCGGAACGCAACGTCGAACTGCCGCTCCTCCTCACCCACCTGTCCAAGGCCGAGAGGCGCGAGCACGTGGCCACGGCGCTCGAGGTCGTGGGCCTCTCGCACCGGGCGCATCACTACCCGCGCCAGCTCTCCGGAGGCGAGCAGCAGCGCGTGGGGATAGCCCGGGGCATCGTCACCGACCCGACACTTCTCCTGTGCGACGAGCCCACGGGCGACCTGGACCGCAAGGCGGGCGACGAGATCCTCGAGCTCCTGCAGGCGCTCAACCGGGAGCACGGCAAGGCAATCATCATGGTGACCCATGATCCCCACGCCTCCGCGAAGGCTTCGCGGACCGTCTACCTGAACAAGGGCCAGCTCACGAGCCAGCCCCAGGACTAAAGGGCACGGAAGAAGCCCCCCCGAGGACCATGAAGTTCCTGCACCTGATCTGGGGGAACCTGCGCCGGAAGAAGACGCGCACGATCCTGACGCTGCTCTCGATCGTGGTCGCGTTCGTGCTCTTCGGCTTCCTTTCGGCGATCAAGCAGGCGCTCACCGGGGGGGTGGTCATGGAGGGGGCCAACCGGCTGATCGTGCGCCACAAGGTCTCGATCATCCAGATGCTGCCCGAGAGCTACAAGATGCGCATGGAGAGGATCCCCGGGGTCGCCGCCGCGACCCACCAGACCTGGTTCGGCGGCATCTACCAGGACCCGAAGAATTTCTTCATGCAGAACCCGGTCGTGCCCGAGGAGTTCATGGACATGCACCCGGAGATGCTGCTCTCCCCCGCCCAGAGGCAGGCCTGGCTGACCACGCGGACCGGTGCCATCGTGGGCCGCAGCACGGCGACCCGGTTCAATTGGAAGGTGGGCGACAAGGTGCCGATCCGCTCCACGATCTGGGCCCAGAAGAGCGGCAGCTTCATCTGGGAGTTCGACATCGTGGGCATCTATGACGGCAAGGAGAAGAACACCGACACCACCCCGCTCTTCTTCCGCTACGACTATTTTGACGAGGCGAGGCGGGGCGGGACGGGGTCCGTTGGCTGGTATACCATCCGGGTGAAGGACCCCGAGCAGGCGCCGGTCATCGCCAAACTTGTGGACGCAGAGTTCGAGAACTCCTCGGCCGAGACCAAGACCGAGCCCGAGGGGGCCTTTGTCCAGGCGTGGGCCCAGCAGGTGGGCGACATCGCCCTGATCACGGCCTCGATCCTGAGCGCGGTGTTCTTCACGATCCTCCTGGTCACCGGCAACACAATCTCCCAGTCGGTAAGGGAGCGGACCGGTGAACTCGGCATGCTCAAGGCGATCGGCTTCACCAATGTCCAGGTCCTGGGCCTGGTGCTGGCCGAGTCCTGCCTGCTGGCCGTGCTCGGGGGCGTCGCAGGCCTGGTCGTGGCATGGGTGATGACGTCGCGCGGCGATCCGACGGGGGGACTGCTGCCGCTCTTCTACATGCCGTACCGCGACTTGGCTGTCGGCGTGGCGTTCAGCGTCGCCCTGGGCCTGGTGACGGGCTTCTTCCCCGCGCTCCAGGCCATGCGCCTGCAGGTGGCAGACGCCCTGAGAAAGATCTGACGATGGCGGGCCCAATAAACTGGCTCTCACAGGTTTCTGCGGTCACGCAGTTCGGCATCCTCAGCATGCCCCAGCGCCGCGGCTCGGCGGCCGCGGCCGTCTTCGGGATTGCGGGCGTCGTGGCGGTCCTGGTCGGCGTCCTCTCGGTTGCCGAGGGCTTCCGCCGCGCGATGAGCGCCTCGGGTTC
>Ga0302274_10004746_pt1 | contig 11726 bp, 2 predicted proteins | sample III_Bog_N2_1_FD_198755 | JGI IMG/M metagenome (GOLD analysis project Ga0302274, IMG submission 198755) | Peat permafrost microbial communities from Stordalen Mire near Abisko, Sweden - III_Bog_N2_1 | ecosystem: Environmental > Terrestrial > Soil > Wetlands > Peat | place: Sweden: Abisko...
AAAATAGTTTCCCAAATTGAAATGATTTCACTAGACTTTCCATTCATGTGTCGAGAAAAGGATATATTAGGATGGCAGGCAGTTATGACCTATATAAATATGAAGATTACTTCATCGTTTTCGATATTATAAAAACTCATAAAGTTTTCAAGGGAACCTTCCAATACATTAACCAAGTTTGGAACATGAGATAGGGCAGAGAGCGATTAGGATTTATGTAATAAGCATTTATTTTCCGCATTATTGTTCAAAAGCAATCCACTATTCATATATGAATTTTCGAGGAGAATCAAAACATGCCCATCCTATTTGTTAACAACTTTAGCATCAGTGCCAAAGGTAAGTATTTTGTTTTTATGGATATTTCCATTCTTCATCTGAGCCATCCATGTTTGATCATTGTTGTTACCAAAAACCAAGAAGATATCATCATCTTTTTTTTAACCTTTCTTGAAATATATACTTGAAATGGAATCAACTTGCTCATGAGGCATATAACAAGAGACGCCGTAGGGTTGAGGAGTCAAATCAGGATCAACAGAGTAGAGATTAAAATAAGTAGGCATGGAAGTTCGAGTAATAAAGTAAAGATATTCCTAAGTTGTAAAGGAAGAAATAAAGCTGTCTACTTGCTTTGATTTTACTAATTCTAGCTTTGAATTATAAGTCGCAAAAGTTGTGTCAAATTACCTACTATTAGTGGATGATCTTTTAGTTATTACAATAATTTTATCCTGAACACCGCATAGCTCAGCTACTTCCTAATCAAGCTCAATTGCTTTTATAAAGTCTATTTTAGGGGTTTGATCATCGTAGCTGAAAACATTTAAATAATTTTCTAAGTTAAAAGATTGTTACTTAAAGAATCTCCTGATTTTATTTGCCAATATATGACAAGTCTTTCATTTGAATTAGTTTTGGTTTAATCATACACACCAGTTATTTTTGTCATCTTCACAGACACAGCATTCTCAAGCAATAATTTATTGTTCTAGAAATACCAAGGAGACTTTATCTTACTGAAGGGTTTCATAAAGATTGAGAATATTTCAGGATCGATGTTGCTGGCAAAAGCTATTCCTTTTGTCGTTCTATTATGCTTTTTTTGGCAAGTAGGAGACAATAGCTTTGCTAATGAACTCAAAATCTGATCTTAATTAGACGGCTCCCAAAAGATAAGCGGAAACTCAGGGTATTTGTTTGGCCAAGTTGGGAAACCATCTCTACAAAGTCTATCTTAATAATACTACTCTTACAAATATCTTTGTAGAGAATGTTAAAATTTTTAAATCGCCCTTTATAGTTTCTGGGATCATAAGGATCCATTGAACTTGATTGCAAAAAGAACCGACTATCCGAAATCATTTTTCTCTGTTCCGTACAGGCTTAATCACCTACAGCATTTTCTAAATTAATAATGACCTAATCATTTTATTATTGAGAGTGTTTGCAAATACGATCGTATTCTAAAATAAAACTACTCCCTGTTGTGATATGAAGGTTTTTATATTTATTCATCAGCTAAGCCAGCTTGAAGAGAAAGTTTTCAACAATGACGTTCTTGAATTATAAACTGAATTGAATATCGATAGCTACAAAAAGTATGTCTATCTTCGACGAATATTTTTATAAGTGATTCGAAAAAAGGGTAACAAATTCGTCCGATGTATTGAAAGGAAAGTTAAAGTTTGGTTAAGACCCTGCATCTCCTCTCATAGCAATGCAACACATTTCTTAAGCATATTGAGCAGAGTTGAAGCAAGATGTTGTATTTTTCCAGGTAGAGTATTTTTGGCAAGAGGCCTTATTTGCTAACGAAGCATCAAACTTAAAATATTTAGTTTTTTTCATCATAAGATTGCGAGCGTAATCGAGATCATTAAAGGAGTGAGCTTGATAAGGTAAATGTCTGCATATTAGCAGAATTACTCTGCAGTGGCCTTAAACTCTTCGGATAAGTCAGTTTAAGTTCTCATTGCTGAGCTTAAGCAGATGAGAAAAACTAAAAGGATAATTCTTTTGGCAAAGATAGTTTAAATCATGATTTATTATTTTATAATAACCTTAATTTATTGATTTGTCTTTTCATATAGTGAAGTTATCGATTAAAACTTCTATTATATATTAAATATCCTTTTATCTGATATGGTTGGTTTTCTGGAATATTTAAAGATCAATATAAATCAATTATATAAACATTTGACTTTAGTATGAAAAATTCAATAAATTATCGAAATGTCTAAAAAAAGAAAAGCAAAGCATCTGACTCAACTAGTATAGGCTCTGATGTAGCAAAACTTCAAATTCCAGAGCCGCTTCTTATGAAAATGAAATCATCAGATCATCTCTAGAACATGACTAAACATTCTTTTGGATTTAGGCCAGTTTCTATGTCTGACATCAAATAATCTGTTGATTTTCCTCTTGATAAGAGTAAATTCATTGCTATTGAAGATCCTTTTATGAAAGCTAAGTTAATCAACATGCGAAATAAAATAATCAAAATAAAATCAACACAAAAACTAGAATTATCATTCTGCTAAAATTCTTTAACTGAACTGGACAACGAATAAAATACAGTTACTTTTAAAAAAATAAAGCTGAGAGCTGCTGAAATGGAAGATGTGTCCCTCCAGTAAATGCTTCTGAAAATTAAAAAGCATGTGAAATGATACAATATTTTGTTATTTTTTTTCTTTTATCAATACTATTTCTTTAACAAGATATCCTGATCGTTTGAGATTGATATAATTTTATTATTTTTCCGCCTCCTGCATGGAAGTATTATATCTGACAAATATTTTATAAACGGATATGTTAGAAGTGTTTAGTTCGTATTTTAGAGTGTTTATTGACTCACCTTTTATTTTTGTCATATTTTTTATCTTTTGATTATTGGTCTATTTTTTTAAAAAGATATACAATGACCAATCTAAATTCTTATAATTTGAATATTTTGTTAGTTATTATTTGTCCAAGGTCGAATTTGCACTTATATATTCTATTTAGCTTTATCTAATTTTTCAATAAAATTATTGCGTTATTTAAAGAAGAAGCTTATTTCCAATAAAATATTGCCCTATTTGGACCTATTAAATATCAACTGACTTATTTATTTATATTTTTTAGCATTAGCTGCTAAAATTTTATATTTATTTCCATAAATCAAAAATAATAAATATAATTGTTTTCTCAATATGATCAGCCCTTCCTTTACTCTTATTTTAAATTAATTCACTATCTGGAATTCTTATCAATTATTAACATAAATATTAGTTAAATCTAAAGTTATTGCATAAATTTATCAAATGGAGGTTATCATTTGTCTGCTTGGAGAGGGATATCGTCAATCTTTTAATCCTTCTTTTTCTTTATTGAGTTTAAAATTTATTTTGTGTATTTTATTCTTCTAGACATTTCAGTCTATTGAGTTTGAAGAACATTTGAAAGAATTTCATAGATTTTCTCCCCTTTTTTGCTTGTAAAAAGAACTGTTTTTTTAGAAGTATGAAGCAAAATTTGACTGTTGTCAAAGAAATTAACCTGAAACAGTTTATTACTAAGACCAAACATAATGGCATGCTTTGTCTTCAACCACTGTTTCACGTAAATAAATTGATTATCTTTTTCAAATTTAAGCTTCTATTTTGGTGTTTTATCCATTTATTCATTAAGATGGACAATAAATCTTTCCAGCAGAAGATATTTCTTTTGAAAATCTCGATCTTTTGGCATTGTATCAGGTTTATATACTGAAGGACTTCCTTCCTTCAGTGTTGGATTTTAAATAAAGTAAATGGTTCTTAATATATAAATTATTACTGCTTGCTTTAATCGCATGACATCAAGGTTTAATCGTTATAGTAGACCCCATAGTATTTATTGTTAATAACATATCCTAGGCCATATTTTTTTGAATAGTCTAAAAAAGATATGATATTCATCTTATGCTCATCTTTGAGGTCAGAAACGACAGTTTTGCCTGGACTTACGGCTTAATTGTTGAAAAGTCTTCGAGGAGAGTGCATTCCTTAAAAAGGTTTGCCTATAGGCGCATCAATTGCAGCAGGGCTTAACATATCAAGTTTTCTTCTTCCAAAATCTTCAGGTCTTAATTTATCGACTGATCTAGCTTTTATAAGAGTAGGTTGCTCGTCCTCACTTTTGAAGGAAGGAACTTGAGTCAAGCTAAATTAGATGATATAATTACGCTTAAGATGATAAGATTTTGGGAATATCATCTTTATTGAGAAAAGGATGCAGCAGCATTTGCTTGATGGTCATTCTCTACTTGGGATCTAATACTAATATCTTTTTGATGAAATCCTTCGCATCCTCAGGTACAATTAAAGTCTCAAATATTATAAAGCATACGGGGAAAGCATATTAGCAGGATTTTATCTTTTTATATGTGGTTTTCACTTCATTGGTTTCGAAAGGAGGTCTTCCGAATAAAAAAGCGTAACATATGACTCCCATTGACCAAATATCGACTTCATAGGAATGGCCAACAGTGCCTTCCACAATTTCAGGCGCAATATAATTTGGAGTTCCGCACATAGTTCTCTTCTTCTCATCAATAAACTATAGTTTTGCGGCCAATCCGAAATCTCCAATTTTAATATCCATTTTTTAATTCAAAAAAATGTTTCCTAATTTCAGATCTCTGTGAATGACCCGATTGCTGTGCATGTACTAAACGCCTGATGCTAACTGCAGAATAAAGTATTTTGTCTCTTTTGTCGTTAATCTCTTCCTTTTTTTCACCATTTAGCTAAGTGTCTAAATTAGACATCGATTACTTTATTAACACATAGCTCAAGAACAATATAAACATAGTTTGTGTCTTCGAAAACACTATCGAACTCTACAATAAACTGATGATGCAAAGTTTTGTGAATTTTTATTTCGGAAAGGAGCTACGTAATCAATAAGAAAACCTTTTGTTTAGCCCTATTTTTTTGAAGGGACACTTTGTCGATCACCTTTATAGCTATGGGAACATTCGTCTCCAGATTGACCCCTTCGTAACATTTCGCAAATCCGCCTCTATAATCTCGAGCTTACCTTTGCCCAACAGTTTCCCCCTTTTATACCTTTTGTATCCGATTTCGCCGTTCACCTTCATTATCTTGTGCTCAATAACTTCGTCCACTTACTACTCCTGAATATCCATTCGCCTATCTTTCTAAAACTAATTATAAATGTGTACCTATTATATAGTCAATCATATACGCCACTATAAAAACTATGTTAATTCAATTTTATCTCTTCAATTTTAGCTAAATTGGTGGTCTTTCAATCGATTATGCAATGGAAATAGGGAGGTATTCATTTTACCCTTTGACATCATCCATATATCCATTCATGTATTGATAAGAAAGTTACTTAAGAATAGAACTTCAGAATTAATTTACATTCAATCATGTAAAAAGCAGTACAAATTAAAATATAATGATAGATTAATTTTGAAACTTTGATAGCTATCTTTCACGATTTGAATAGCAATATAATTTGGAGCTCCACGTAAACTCTTCTTCTATCAATAAACTTTCAATTTTACAGCATAGCTATGAAAATCATTTTAAATGGTTGTTTTAGTAGGATGCCTCTCAAATTTTATAGGTTGAGCAAAATTCAATCAATTTTTAATAAGAAATGAATAATTTTAAAGAAAAAGAGATTTTAATAGTTTAGAAAATAGTTCAAATTCCCTTTTAATTTTTAATTATTTATACTATTTATAAATGATATCAGTGTCCTTGCCAAAATTGAAATAAGGAATAAAATGAAAACACTCTTCCTTTCTTAAGGAATTGCAAATTTTATACTTGGGCTCACTGGGAGCGGAAAAAGTAATGATTGATAGTATCAGTGATCAATGGAATTAAATCCTTCCTGTCATTATTAGAAAATGTAACTCGAAGGATTTTGAAATACAATTGATAATTTTTATTATTTAGCAATCTGAAAATATATTAAATGTGATTATTTATAAATGATAAGAAAATAAATAATGAGTCTGGCTTTCTTCTCAAATTGAGAAGAAATATTTAAAGAAATATAAAATTAGAGGAGTCTTAAATTGAAATTATATATAATTTAAAATATAATTGAAATACTTATTATTTAATTTTGGATTATAATAAATTTAAGACCCCTCAAAAAATGATTTAGAAAAAAGTGGGAGGATTGGATAGTTTAATGGAAGGAATTTAAGTAGTTCAAAAAAGAATGAATAATCTTGCAAATTTTGAAGGAACTGGCAATTTTGTTATTGGGATGACTGGAAGTGGAAAAAGTTGCTTTATCACTTAAATGATTGGAGGTAAACTTGATTATAAACTTGGGATAAGATATATTCGCAATCATACATAAGATAGCGATAATTTTCCAAAAATTGGAAATACTCTTAAATCCTGCACTTAAATTCCTGAAATTTATTCTAAAGATGGAATGACATGGATTGATCCTGCTGGATTTTTAGATACTAAGGGATAGATACAAGAGATTTTAAATTCATATTGCTGCGCCAAAATGTTTAGAAAAGGAAATAATGCAAGAATAATTCTTATGGTGGAATTCTCCTCATTACAATCAGCTCGAGGAGGAGCTTTGGTCGAGGCCGCTAAGAGATTGTATCAACTCTTTTCTAACGATTTTCAGAAAATTATTTATTCATGTATCCTGATGGTTTCAAAAGTAAATCTTAATTATTGTCCTACATCAGAAATTATTGCATAAATTAGAGACATTGCGTATAGTAACAATAATTTAAGTCCTGAAGTCAAGTTGCTTCTTCGCTCCATTGTTGATTAAAATAGAATCCTTATTTATTCCACTCCAGACACATTGAATTCTAATATGCTTTTTAATATGAAATAAAAGATTAGCAAAGTCCCTCATTTTATGATTATTAACGATGCGAACATTAGTATATCTGATCAATCAATAGTTCAGCTTTAAAAATTCTCTAACGCTGTTTTAAAATAAATCAACACGTTTGCAAGGATTTTTGAAAAGTAGATCGAATAAAACTTTCTAAAGTAATATTTAAATACTGATTAGCTTGAACAAAATCTGTTTAAATTAAAAGAATCCTTAACCATCATGAACAATGAGCAAATTGCATAAGGAAATTTTAATTCTCTCTAATAACTCAATCAAAAATTGATGGTTAATAAAGCATCAGTTACTAATTTGATATAATTGTTTAAAAAAATATAATTTTGTCAAACACTGCACACAGATATGCATAATATTCATAAATTTCAAGAAATTTTGTTACTGACTGTAAGGAATTGTGATGCCATTTTAAAGGCACAACTCCAAAGTCTCATAAAATAGCAATAAAAAGCAAAAGAAGCCTAAAGGCAGGCTTCAATACAGGCTGAATTCAGACGTTTCGAGGAGTAAAGACAGAAAAAACGATATAAATAAGAACTTTAAAAGGAGAAAATGATAAATGAGTCGTTTTACAGAACATAATTAAAAAGAATCCAGAATTAGTATCAAACAAAAATTCAAGAGAAGGATAACGAAATAAACAAAAAAAGAAAAATTCGATCTCATATCCGACGACGGCCAAAGCCAAAACCATTATATCCACGCTAACTAAGAATATCGTGATAAAAAAACATTTAAAATATTATAATATTTCTATTACCAAATTGTTCTACTTTTAAATACATTTTTTGATTACATATTTGCAGTAATTTATTCATTTTATGAGAAATATCTTCTTTATTCCTCAAATTATTATTTTATTTTGCTCTTGAAAAATCCTTTCCAAAATATAATTATTATGTATGTAAAGATTTGAATATAATTTAAGTGATGATTTGAGAAATATTTGAGTATAGAAAAGTTAATAAATTTACATCCTATTTAAACTTTATAATTTAAATTATATTACGATAAATATAAAGGAAACATTCCTATTCAGTTTTAAAATAGTTAACATTTCAGCAATGTAATTAATTTTTTTTATGGCAAGTTTATGAGTCTTTGCTTTATACAAAGGTTATTTTTATAATAATAGAAGATTAAATTATAAAGTATTATACAGTAAAAATAAAGTATTTTCTAGAAAAATTAATTTATTTTACCTTTAAAATAGAATATTATACAAAATGACATACATCCATATCAATATTAAGAATTTTTAGAGCGGAGGAAAGAGATTTATTTAATGTTGACTCATGTGATTGATCATAAGAATTTTCAAAGCAACATTTTTTTCTAAAGATATGTGATTTTAAAATGTATCTAGGTTTAAACCAAAATTTCTTGATGGAATAATGAAACTTTCAATTTATTCCATTGTAAAAAATATAAAGAACTATTCAAATATGTGTTCTATTTAATATTGAGTGGTACTCTAAATATTATATAGATCAAGGAATATAAATGGCAGTATTATGATGGGTTTATTGATCACTAGTGCTGTACTCACTCATAATATGTTTATCAGCTAATAAATCAGATGGTTTCCCTTGCTTGTTGTTTAGATTTTACTTGTTTGCTTTAAAATATTTTTTAAATGATGTAAACTATGTTTTATACTCTTTTATTTTATTATTTACAGATACTTTTTTCAACTTTTATATATATTGCCTTTCAATCTGAGCAAGGGCATTGCTAAACTATTTCTATAGTTTTGCTTTTTCTTCGTCAACGAGGGATTTCATTAGTTATTTTTAAAGGGCTATTTCTTCCTCTAGGTTTGCCCTGTATTAATCCATTAAGCTCTCTTGATTTTGGACCATATTTTTTAGCTTACTGATTTATTTCTTTAAAAATTCATTCTCTTTTTATTTTTATTCTAAACTGCTAATGCTTCTCTATAACTCCTATTTAGTGATCAGGTACATTTGTTATATATTTTCATAATTCCTTAAAAGATTTGAGTAAGCTTATTTGAGCTCCTTGTTTTATTTTTCGTAAATGACCTCCATTGATACTAATTTTTAAACAAAATCTTGGTATTATAGATGCTGTTTGTTATTTAGATTCATTATACTATTGATTTATTTATCGATCCTTGATAAAGTAAGCGATCGTCGACGTTTATCTTCCATTTCTTTGGGAGATAAAAGAAAATCAATTCCTCCTGCGTCATTTTCCTTATTGGTCATTTTATTAATAAAATATAATTTGTAATTATCGATATGCTAATCATATCTATAAAGTCAATAAAATTTCTCAGTCAACTTGATATATTTATAAATTTTAGTATTCATTGCTATTAATAATTATCTATCATAATTACTTGACTAAATAAAAGTTTACTTTTTTTACTTTATTGACATTGTAAAAAATAAATTTGCCATTTTTTTTTATCTTGTGAGTATAATTATAATATTCTATCATTGAACATAATATGAAGAAGAATAGTAAATTCTTTATTAAGCATTATCAAAATGTCAAAAATTTATTGGACGAGCTCACTCTAAGAGAAATGGAATCAACCTAACTCAAAATAAATGAACTTATTCATAAGCAAAAAAGCAATTTGGCACTTTTAAAGTTGCCTCGGGCACTATAACTTTAGAAAATTCTAACTCCTTCAAGAAAGAAGGATACGTTTACAACTGGAAGTAATGTAAAAGTTTAGAATCGGTATCACAACGATAAAGAAAATACAGAAAAAACTCGTCTTTGCTATAGCGTGAATCTTGGGTTGGCAGATATTAAGATTAAGCAAAAAAAAGTCACATCACAAAGAAAATTAAATTAAAAAGGAAACCATATCAAACTAGAGTAGCCATTTACAGATGATTCAAGAATTATGACAGTAAATATTCCTTCGATTAAAAAAGCAAAGAAAAATAGCATTTAGGAACATTTTGAATAAAAAAATTAAAGAATGACTCACAATACCATCTAAAATAGTCTTTTGACCACGATATAAGAGATTGAAGGTGGCATCAAACCCGTCAAATCAGCAAACCATATTAGAATTTCCAAATTAACAAAGAAAAATTCAATAGCTTTTGGCAAAAAATGATTTCTTCTTTTAACTTTTATAATAATTCGGTTTGAAACATAAATCGATCAAATAGTTGTTTAATTTCAATTATCAATAAAAAAGTATTTTTTGTAAAGAAATACTCTATAAAATGTTGTTAATATAAAGATTAAAATACTTAGCCTTCTTTTATAATTTAAGATTGATAAATGAACTATCCTTATATCATTAATAGCACATCTTTTATTAACTTTCTTATTACAAATTATATGAATCAATACGATTAATAAAAATTTTTAGTTTGCCAACTGCTATAAGGTATCGAAATTTATTACTTTTACAGGCGATGATCTTCAGGAAACCTCATCATACCACTCCGATCGGGATTCATAAAAAATAATGGCTTTTTCTGCTCCTCCTATTTTATTTGACATTGGCGCCCGCGTAACTTTATTTAAACTCAGTTTTATGAAGATTTCATTGAGGAAATGGCCCAGAGTGATCCAGAATTAGACAAGTAGGGTTTCCTAAAAAGTTGGAACAAAAAATCCTAATAAAATGTAGAACTTCCCACAAATAACTATCGAAAGTATGATGAAAAATTAAGATAGGTTCAGTTTACAAGCTGAAGAATACAACAGTTACTTTGCAGTTCAAATGCCAGCTCAGCAATACTATCATAGCACTCCAACACCTGAAGATGAAATTTTAAATAATTTGGACAAGGCAGCTCGCTGGGCACGAGATCAATACGGTTCCAGAATCATTCAGTCAATTATATAAAATGGAGAGCCTCATGCGAAAAACGCTGTCTTTGAATCGCTTATAAAGGAATGTATCTAATTAACAAAGGATAAATTTGGGAATTATGTATTTCAAAAAATATTTGAATTAGGAGAATAGGAACATAAACTAAAATTATTTAATCTGATTAAACTCAATATTCTCTCTTTCTCAAATAATGGTTACGGCTGCAGAGTGGTCCAAAAAGCTATCTAATATACGATAAACTACCCTTAACTTCAAAGAGAAATAGTTTAACTGGTTTAACCCTATTGCCTTTATCTGATTTAAAATATCAATGGAAATCATGTCATGCAAAAATGCTTTTAGGTCATAGAACTAGAATTCTTAACTAATATTATCAAAGTTATTACTGATAAAGTAACACTTTTTCTATTTAGTATCAAACTCTATCGTTGCACGCCTATGGATGCAGAGTAATACAAAAATATTTGGAAAAATTGCATCATTAATAGACCATCAGGTAATAGAAACTTTTTAAAAATCAAAATTCTAAAGAAGCAAGTAAAATGAAAGAGTAAATCTCTAAAATTAGAAATAATTAAAAAATTATGTTTGATAAATTATTGGCGATTAGTGTTGAGCTATCTCAATGCCAATATGGTAACTATGTTATGCAGCACATCGTGACATTTTCTAAAGAATATAAGTCCATTATTGAAGATATCTTTTTAAATAATTTTGTGTGCCTTTCCTGTAATAAATATGCCAGCAATGTTATGGAAAAAGTCATCAAATTGTCATCATTGGAGTACAAATAAAAATTGGTAAAGCATTTATGCTAATCTGATAGGTATATTTGGGTTTATTCAGTTTTGTATACATAGTAAAGCATCAATATGGCAACTACGTGATTCAGAGTTTAATCAAAAAAATATCTTCCCAAAGTTACGCGAACCTAAAGTTAAAACTCAGATAAAATAGTCAATAAATTAGTAAATCTCAATATGGT
>Ga0302274_10004757_pt1 | contig 11716 bp, 9 predicted proteins | sample III_Bog_N2_1_FD_198755 | JGI IMG/M metagenome (GOLD analysis project Ga0302274, IMG submission 198755) | Peat permafrost microbial communities from Stordalen Mire near Abisko, Sweden - III_Bog_N2_1 | ecosystem: Environmental > Terrestrial > Soil > Wetlands > Peat | place: Sweden: Abisko...
CTCTATCCTCTACACTCTGCCTTATGCGTACCCTCATCATCGGCGCCGGAGCCGTCGGCGGCTACTTCGGAGCTCGCCTCACCGCTGCCGGCCGCGACGTCACCTTCCTCGTCCATCCCGCGCGCGCTGAAAAGCTGCGCCGCGACGGCCTCCACGTCACCAGCCTGGAGGACAGCTTCCACGTACAGCCGAAGCTCCTGCTGGCCGGCGAGATCACCGCGCCCTTCGATCTCATTCTCGTCAGCACGAAGGCCTACTCGCTCGCCGCGGCCATGGAGGACTTCGCTCCCGCCGTCGGCCCGCAGACCACCATCCTCCCAATGCTCAACGGCATGGCGCACCTCGATGTCCTCATCGCACGCTTTGGCGAAAGCCCCGTCCTCGGCGGTAGTACGCGCATCGTCGCGGACGTAGACGCTGAGGGCATCATCCACTCGCTCGAGGCCCTGCACGACATCCGCTTCGGCGAGCGTGACAAGTCGGTCACACCGCGCGTCCAGGCCATCGAGACCCATCTCTCGAACGCGGGCTTCGACGCCATCCTCTCGCCCGACATCCTCGCTTTCATGTGGAACAAGTGGGTCTTCCTCGCCGCGCTGGGCGCCATCACCTGCCTGCTACGCGCATCAATCGGCCAGGTCGTCGCAGCTCCCGGAGGCACCGACACCATTCGCGCCATCCTCGCCGAGACCGTCGCTATCGCCACCGCCAACGGCTATCCCACGCCCGCGCCGTTTCTGGAGCACAGCACTGCTCGCCTGCTCAAGCCGGACTCGCAGCTCACCGCCAGCATGTACCGCGACCTGATGCGCGGCGCACCTGTGGAGGCGGACCACATCTTAGGCGACATGATCGCCCGCGGTCGCGCCCACGGCGTCAACGCGCCTCTGCTGCAAGCGGCTTATGCGCAACTCAGCATCTATAGCGCCAGCCTCTAATTTCTTGGCGCACCTTTGCGTCCTTCGCGACCTCCGTGTTTGCCTTTTATGCTTCAGCGACAGCGCCCGCGCATAGCATAATCACATATGCCATCTTTTTGGACCCCTGACAGTTGGGCCGACCGGCTCGCAGAACTCGAAGCTCGCTCCGGCGAGGCGAAGGAAGCGCCGCTGCGCCGCGACATCCGCTCGCTCGCCACGCTGCTGGGCCAGGTGCTGCGTGAACAGGCTGGCGACGCGCTCTTCAACTCCGTTGAAGCCCTGCGCCGCACCGCCATTACCCGCCGCAAGGCAGAGTCCGGCGGCGACACCGACGCCGCGCATACCCAGATCGATCACGCCCGCGACCTCACCCGCAAATCCGCCGCGAATACCACCACGGCCTATCAATTGGCACGCGCCTTCGCCTTCTACTTTGAACTCATCAACCTCGCCGAGACCAACCACCGCAAGCGTCGCCGCCGCGCGGCCCTGCTGGACGCCACCGCTGCACCGCAGCGCGGCAGTCTGCGCGGAACGTTTCGCCGGCTTCGCGACGCCGGCGTCGATCGAGCGGAAGCGCTGCAACTGCTCGCCCGCATCTGCATCACCCCGGTCTTCACCGCGCATCCCACGGAGGTCGCGCGCCGCAGTGTGATGTTCAAGCGCCGCCGCATCTCCGAAATCCTGGAGCAGCTCGACTCTGTCCCCATTCCGCCCGCCGAGCTTGACGCCATGCAGACGTCGCTCCTGGCCGAGATCACCGCTCTCTGGCAGACCGACGATGTCCGCACCGCGCGCCCCACCGTCCGCGACGAAGTCCGCATGGCGCTGGATTACTTTGAGGCCTCGCTCTTCGCCACGATCCCCGTCCTCTACTCCGAGATCGCCAGCGCCCTCGACGCCGAATTTCCCGACGAGTCTTCTGAAAGCTGGGCCCTCGAACCTGGAACCTCGCAGCTCCCCATCGTCGTCCGCTTCGGCTCCTGGATCGGCGGCGATCGCGACGGAAATCCCTTCGTCACTGCATCCACCACCATCGACTCTCTCGGCATGTCGCGAGCTCTGCTGATGCAGCATTATCTGGGCGAGCTCTCCAACCTCTTTGAACAGCTCGCCTCTTCCACGCAGCAGGCGCCCATCTCGACGGCGCTGCGCGCGCGGTTGGAGCAGTACCTCACAACGATGCACGGCACCGCCGGTCTGCCCACGGAGGCCGTTCGCCTGCAGATTGCATGCATCGTGCTGCGCCTCGGCGGGTCACCGCCGTCGGTCATGCTGCGCAACCTGGTGCTCTCCACCAACGCGACGCTGCCGCCTTACCCCGGCGCTGCCGAACTGCTGGACGATCTCACGCTGCTGCGCGACTCGCTCGCGGACAATCGTGGCGAGCGCCTTGCCGAACTCTTCCTCGATCCGCTGCTGCTCTCGGTGCGCACCTTCGGCCTGCACCTACAGACGCTCGACGTCCGCCAGCACGCCCGCGTCCACTCCGCCGCACTCGCGGAGCTAGCCTCGCCGCACGGTAAGCTCTCCGAGCAGACCGAGGAGGTACTCGACACCTTCCGCGCCGTCGCTGACCTCAAGCAGACCGCGCCCACGGCCATCACGCAGTACGTCGTCTCCGGAGCCAGCGAGGCCGCCGACGCGCTCAACGTCATCACGCTCGCAAAGAAGGCGAACCTGAACGTCGCAGGTGGCGCCGCGCCAAACGGCGAGCACGACCCCGGCCTGCAACCCGTCCTGCTCTTCGAATCCATCGAAGACCTGCGCAACGCGCCCGCCATCTGCCGCGAGCTCTGGACCAGCCCCGAGTACAAGCCGCTGCTCGCCGCCTGGAGCGGCCACCAGGAGATGATGCTCGGCTACTCCGACTCCAACAAGGACGGCGGCATGATCGCCAGCACATGGGAGATATGGAAGGCGCACCGCGCGCTGCACACCGTCGCGCGCGAGTGCGGCGTCACGCTGCGTCTCTTCCACGGCCGCGGCGGGACTGTAGGCCGAGGGGGGGGGCCTACACACCGCGCCATCTTCGCGCAGCCGGTCGACAGTTTCACCGGCGAGCTGCGACTCACGGAGCAAGGCGAGGTGCTCAACTGGAAGTACTCCGACGTCGTCCTCGCCGAGCGCAACCTGGAGCTGATGATCGCCGCCTCGCTCGATGCCATCGCCCGCCCCGACATCAAACCCGGCGCGCCACCACCGCCGCACCTCACCGGCGAGATCCTCCCCGCTTGGGAGGCCGCGCTCGACGAGCTATCAGCAACCTCCTTCGCCTTCTACACCAAGCACATCGTCGACGACCCCGAGGTCTTCACCTACTTCGAGCAAGCCACGCCCGTCGCCGAGCTCGAACACGCGCGCATCGGCTCACGACCGGCCAAGCGCGCCGACGCCAGCGCGACAAAGAAGCGCAGCATGGCCGACCTCCGCGCCATTCCATGGGTCTTCGGCTGGATGCAGTCGCGCCACGTCGTACCCGCATACTTCGGCGTAGGGCACGCTCTCGAGCAGTACATCCAGAAGCATCCCAACGGCCTCGAGCTCCTCCAGCAGATGACCCGCGACTTCCCACTCTTCCTCGACATCATCCGCAACGTGGAGATGGCGCTCGCCAAAGCGGACTTCGGCATCGCGCGCCTCTACTCTTCGCTTGTGGAGGATGAAGGTCTGCGCACGCGCGTCTTGACCACGCTCGAATCCGAATTCGACCGCACTCGCCGCATGGTCCTCGCCGTGACCGGGCAGACCGAACTGCTGGAGCGCAACCCGGTGCTCTCCAAGTCCATCCGCCGCCGCAACCCCTACGTGGACCCCATGAGCCTCTTGCAGCTAGAGCTCTTGCGTCGCAAGCGCGCCGGCGAACGCTCGGAAGAGCTCGACCGCGCTATCACCGCCACCATCAACGGCATCAGCGCGGGACTACGAAACACAGGCTGATCTAGTGCTTCAGCGCGTCGTCCTCGGCCATGATGGCGCCACGGCTCACATCCATCATCCCTCCGAGCAAGGCCAGCGCATGCCGAACCTCAGGCAGGGCCGCCTTCACATCGTCCGGGCTCACGTGTTGCGGATCAAAGCCATTCACAACAAACGAGTCTAGTTGCAGGTACTCATTCAGCGCCTGGATCTCCATCGCCTCGAACTCGTCCTGCTCTTTGTACGCGAGCGCATACTTCTCGACCTCGCCATAGTCCATATAGCTCAACACCCCGGTCGAAGCCGCGGTTCGCCATGCCGCATCGTGCAGCGGCCCTTCATGCATCACCAGCGTCAGTCCGGAGGGGTCGCCGTGCTGCCCTTGGCTTCGCGCTTCCAGGAAGTTCAGGATCGCCTCCATATTGCGCATCTCCAACTGGATCGATCCTTGCGCCTTCATCAGGTCCTCGCGATTCTGCTGTAGCTCCTGACGGATCGTCGCTTCGGCCTCATGCCTCTGATGACGGTGGTGCAGTGCTTCCACGCTCGCCTCCAGCCCCAGCGCGATCAGCAACCCCACCGTGATCGTCAGCAGGTGAATCAAAAAATCCCGAAACCCATGAATTCCATGCTCCGGCGGATGAACATCGATCATTGCAGCTCGCTCCCTGACTCTCTATCCTCTACACTCTATCCTCTGCATCATCCCACCGGCTCCATGCTGCTGAACTGCCGCTCCAGCTCAATCAGGTCCTCCGCGGAGAGCCGGTCCGCGTGGCGCAGGGCAGGGAAGAACACCGACCATCCGCCCGTAACGGCCATGCTCGCAACGCCGCCGATGACCACCGCTCGCACCGCGCCCCACCAGTGCGCTGTCAGGCCGCTCTCATACTCGCCCAGCTCATTGCTCGCGCCCAGGAAGAGCCAGTTAATGCTCGACACGCGACCGCGCATCGCCGGCGGCGTGGCCAGTTGCAGAATGCTCGACCGCACCACCACGCTCACCATGTCCGTCGCGCCGATGATCACCAGCGCGACGCAGCTCAGCAACAAATTCCTGCTGAGCCCAAAGACCACGGTCGCCGCGCCGAACAGCCCGACGCACAGCAGCATCGTCTTGCCTGCGCGCCGCCGCAGCGGCAGCACCAGCAGGGTCAGGCTGACGGCCAGCGCCCCCATGCTCGGCATCGCTCGCAGCAGCCCCAGCCCGTTCGCTCCCTCGTGCAGCACCTCGGACGCAAAGATCGGCATCAGGCTCACCGCGCCGCCCAGCAATACCGCGAATAAATCCAGTGATATCGACCCCAGCAGCAGCCGCGTCCCAATCACGTAGCGCAGCCCGGCCAGCATCGTCTCTACGGTGAAGCCCTTCTTCTCGCCCGCACCGCGTGGATGGATGAACGCAAACAGCGCGAGGAACGTCACCAGCATCGCCAGCGTAAAGCAGTACACCAGCGGAGCTCCATTCAGCCACGCCAGCCTGCCTCCGCTTAGCTTGCCGATGGCCACCGTGAACAGCAGCCCGCCCAGCATAGGTCCGGTGGCATTCGCGATCTGGAAGATGCTCGCGCCCCACGTCACTGCGTTGACGAAGTGCTCCTTAGGCACTAGCGTCGGCACCAGCGCGCTGGAGGCCGGCCCACTGAAACAGCGTCCCGTGCCGATGAGGAACAGCACAGCATAGATCACCCAGATGTTGTGGACTCCATTCAGCGAAAGCCACAGCAGCCACGCCGTCGCCACCGCCTGCACCGTGTAGCAGCACATGATCACTGCCCGCCGGTCGTAGCGGTCGGCCACGTGCCCCGCCGGCAGCACAAAGCATAGTCCGGGCAGAAACAGCGCCAGCCCCGTATATCCCAGCGCCAGCGCCGAGTGCGTAATCTGATACACCTGCCACGCCACGCCAACCGACTGCGCCTCCGCGCCCATGATTCCCAGCAGCCGCGCCGCCGAGTAGATGCGGAAGTCCCGCGACCGCAATGCCACCGTCGCGCTTGCCTTCTCTGCGCCTGCCTTGTTGCGATGCCCGCCGTCGCCCATGTCTCTCTATGCTCCCACACTTCGGCGAAGCCGCTATCATTGAACCCGATGCCCGCGCCCGACCAACTCGCACTTGGCTCACTGCTCACCGAGGCCCGCAACCCCGCCTCCGAGCGACTCGACCAGCTCTCCACGCTGGAGATGCTCGAGCTGATGAACGCCGAAGACGCGACCGTCGCCGCCGCCGTCCATGCCGAACTGCCGCACATCGCTCAAGCCATCGACGCCATCGCCGCGCGCTTCGCACAAGGCGGACGTCTCTTCTACATCGGCGCGGGCACCAGCGGCCGCCTCGGCGTGCTCGACGCCAGCGAGTGTCCGCCAACATTCTCCGTCGACGCCGATCTTTTTCAGGGCCTCATCGCGGGCGGTGACCGCGCGCTGCGGCTCTCCAGCGAACACTCCGAAGACTCCCGCGAAGAAGGCGCTCGCGACCTCGCCGCCGCACAGTTCTCGCAACAAGACACGCTCATCGGCATCGCCGCCTCCGGCCGCACGCCCTACGTCCTCGGCGCTGTCGATTGCGCCAGGCAACTCGGCGCGCTCACCATTGGCCTGAGCTGCGTCCCCGGCTCCGCGCTCGCACAGGCCGCAGAGATCGCCATCACCCCCGCCACCGGCCCCGAAGTCCTGACCGGCAGCACACGCCTCAAAGCCGGCACCGCGACCAAGATGGTGCTCAACATGATCTCCACCGGCGTGATGGTGCGCAGCGGGGCGACCTATGGCAACCTGATGGTCAACGTCCGCCCCACCAACGCCAAGCTGGTCGACCGTGCGCTGCGCATCATCTCCGCCGCCACCGGCTGCGACCTCGCAACCGCGGCGCAACTGCTCACCGAATCCTCCAACAACGTGAAGACCGCTATTGTGATGCAGAAGCTCTCGCTCGGTCGCGAGGCCGCCGAAGCACGCCTCTCCACAGCCCGCGGTGTGCTCTCCGCGGCGCTGTCGTAGGCCAGCTCCGCGGCGCCGCCACCTGCGATGGAATCGCGATCAGATCTAGCTCAGCAGAAACATCGCTGCGGTGCTGGCCGGTATCGCCGCGCCCGCCGGACCCATCGTTACCCGGGCGTCTGCCGCGGCTCCGGTCAGGATGTGGGCCTCAGCAGACGAAAGCGAGGGAGCAGCCAGGACCTGCCGGAGAGTGCATGGCGGCAGGGGCAGCCGAAGCTCCTGCGTCTCGTCCTTGTTGAGGATCGCCAACAGCACCTTGCCGTCAGCGCGGCGCGCGGCATAGGCCGTCGCGTTCACGGAACGGGGGTCAAACTCGACCGGCAGCAACCGGCACCCGGCAAACTCACTGACGAACTTCATCCCGTAGCCGGTTGGCTCCAGCAGGTACCTGGAGTTGAGCTTGCCGTTGACGCCGCTGCCGGCCAGCGTCCCTTCATTGGCGATGGGCGTATAGAAGGGCTTGGGATGCGGCTGGTTGGGGTCCTTCATATCAGCTTCGCCGACAAAGGTGCCCCCGACCGACACAGCCTGCGCGTGACCGCTGCCGCCATGCAGGTTGACGCCACTGTAGCCAAAGCTCATCAGAGTCAGCAGGTAATCCGCTGCCCACAATGCCGCGGCAAAGACATCGCTCAGCCCAGGCTTGCCGCCACGAAAGACAGTATTGCCCTCCGTCATGCGATAGGCAGTGCCCATCTTCGCCGCGGCAGCGCGCGAGGTCTCCGCAAATTGCATCACGGTTGGGGCCTTCTGCATAAGCAACTGGATGGTGGCCTTCGGATTGCTCGGAGGGCCGTTCCAGTAATAGTGATGCGAGAGCGTCGTGACGTGGGGCTTGTCCTCCACGCTGCCCCATTGCTCCGCGATGGCGGTGAGCCAATCCACGCTTCGGGCGACATCCGGCAGTCCAAACCTCGCCGACGGTATTGCCTTCTGCACAGCCCGTGCGATTGCCAGCCACTGCTGCAGGTACACGCTCACATTCCAGGTGTCTGCGTCGCGAAGGCGATACACGTCGAACATGTCCACCTCGTTGCCGATCTGGAAGTACTGCAACCGCGGACCAAGGGTCCTGGAGACGAACTCCGCCTCGGGCACGTCGGTCGCCACCGTCCCGAAGCCGAGATTCAGGCCATAGATGCAGCTCCACCCGGTCGCCTTGAGGAACCCATCCAGCTCGCGGATGGTTTCCGGCGTGATGGCATAAAGGGTGTCCTGGGGCCGGCTGCCATCCTTCAGCACGAGCTTGCGCACCGGCGCCAGCTGGGACGGCGTCGCCTTCCACCAGTTGAACTCACTGGTATTGCCGCCCAGGCGCAGCACGCCGCGCGGAGAGACCGCGCGGAACTGCTCAATCAGACTCGTGTTGCGCGGGCTGAAGAAGCTCGGGTCCTCCAACTGCATGTTCTCGTAAGACAGACCGATAAAGTCACTCGATATGGGCGTTCCGGTCGCGGAGGTCCGCACACTCAGGGCGGCTCCTGGAGGTCCGGGCTGGGCACTCGCGCGTTGACCGAAAAGGAACGCCGCGGCGGTGAGCGAAGAGTTGGCGAGGAATGTGCGGCGGTCCGTGAGCGGTGTTTTCATAGCGGCTTGAGTATAGATGCTTCATCTCAAAACAATCTCCCCCAGCGAAAAAGAGGAGCGGCCATCGCTCCGCTGCTCCGGCCACGCCTTGTCGACCGCGTGCTGCCCTCACCCAAACAGCGTTGGCCGTCGCGGCATCTCGATCCCCAGGTGCTCATACGCGAGCCGCGTGGCCACGCGCCCGCGCGGCGTGCGGTCCAGGAAACCGATCTGGATCAGGAACGGTTCGTAGACCTCTTCGAGCGCGTCCTGCTCCTCAGCCAGCGCGGCGGCGAGCGTGTTCAGGCCGACGGGCCCGCCGTCGTACTTCTCGATGATGGTCCGCAGCAGCCTCCGGTCCAACTCGTCAAAGCCGTGCGCGTCGACTTCCAGCAGCGTGAGCGCGGCCATCGCCGTCTCGCGGTCGATGCGTCCCGCTGCGCACACCTCGGCATAGTCCCGCACGCGCCGCAGCAGGCGATTCGCGATGCGTGGTGTACCGCGTGATCGCATCGCAATCTCCGCCGCGCCGTCGCGGTCGATAGGCACGCCCAACACCTCGGCCGAGCGCTCCACGACGAACCGCAGCTCGTCGTCGGTGTAGAACTCCAGCCGCAGCAGGATGCCAAACCGCGAGCGCAGCGGCGAGCTCAGCAGTCCTGGCCGCGTGGTCGCTGCGACAAAGGTGAACGGGTCAATGCGCATCACGTGCGTCCGCGCCGCCGGCCCGGTGCCGATCATGATGTCCAGTTGGTAGTCCTCGAGCGCGGTGTAGAGCTTCTCCTCCATCACCGGCTGTAGGCGATGGATCTCGTCGAGGAACAACACCTGCCGCGCCTTTAGGTTCGTGAGGATGGCGGCCATGTCGCCCTGCACCTGCAATGCTGGTCCGCTGGTCTGCTGAAAGCCCACGTCCAACTCATTCGCAATAATCGTCGCGAGCGTGGTCTTGCCCAGCCCCGGCGGCCCAAAGAGCAGCACATGGTCCAGCGCCTCGCCGCGCGACTTAGCCGCCTGGAGCGCGATCGCCAACTGCTCCTTGGCCTTGGTCTGCCCGATGAACTCGGCCAGCCGCTTGGGCCGCAGCTTCAGCTCGACAGCGTCATCGTCCTCGACGCGCCCCGCCGACACCAGCCGCTCGGCCTCCGCCGACTTCGGCGCCGCGCCCACCTTCTTCTTTTGTGCGAAGTCCATCTCAGGCGAGGATACGGCGAAGACCCTTGTGGAGGCAAAACAACTGAAGGCCTATTCTCCGAAGAGTGGCAATGGGGAAAATTTGGGTGGATAAAATAGTCCGACAATTATCCATTCGGCCGGATGTGCATTTACCGTCCCCACGAAGAAGTGGAGATCTTTCTCCTCAATCATTTGTTTCTCAAATTTTTCCCTAAACGCCGCTTCCCAATTCTTACCGTATTCAACCTTCCACTTTCTCCATGACTCACCCATCTCCCAGTCAGTGCAGGAAAGTTTGTGCCCCTTACACTCCGAATGATCGCAGGCGAATTCGTAAAGAAATGAGAAAGGGATTTTTTCTAGCTCTTCAGCGGGCGCTTCCTCAAACAAGTTCCCTTGACGTAAAGCGGCCATCTGCGCATCTGTCCACCTTCCAGATTGCCTTTTCAAAATAAGACGCTTAACTTGCCTAGGCTTGATGAAGCCCAGCGTTGGCGAACCATAGTTGTCACGTTGCCGCTTGAGACAACATAGGCAGTGACCACCTAGGGGTTCAAGAATCTCCTTCCTGTCCCTCCATGCTCGCTCGGTTGAGAGAATTTCTCCGACGATACGAACACTCTGGGGTCTTATCTTGTGGCTCTCCGGGCGAGGATCGCCAGCTTTCTCTGCTTCGACTTCGATCCACTGGTACTTCTTGAAGCGCTTATCCTCTTCAAGAAGTCGATATGGAACCGGAAAGAGTCGCAGCCATTTGCCATCATCGGTGACTCCCGCCGTGCAGGAGACCTCAACTCCCTTTCTGGCTGGAGTTGGGTACGTTCGCACAACAATGAGGGCCTTCTTGTTTTCGAACATGTCATTCCCTATAAATCAAATCCACGAAGTCCGAGACGTTCGAGAAGCATGCACAAGCGGTGCCTATGGCATTCAAGTGGATCCATTTCAGAACACATAAGAACAACGGGATGTTCAATCGTATTGAAGAATCGGTGCAAGTTAATGCCGACCAAGGCCTGTGCTACATGCTGGTCATACCAATCCCAAATGACCTGGCGACTGCCGAGTGAAATGGCTTTTGCACGGATGTCGCGGGGAACCCCAAATTGAGGCCTATGCTCGTATATCACTCCCTGCTGCTCAAGAGCATGTCGGAGGTTGTTCTTGCTGAACTCCGGTCTATACATGGACACAGGATTCGTTCGAATATCAAGTAATGTTCGAACATGTCTCTCCTTCAAGAGACTGAGGATCACGTCAAGCGAACGACCGCTATAGCCGAGCGTATAGAAATCCGCCGTTTCCACTGCACGCAGAGCATTCCATAACTCTTTACTCTGAGCCTGACGCTTCGGAGTTGTACTCGGAAGCTTCAGCTCATAACCTCTAGGCATGATCAGATGTCCACTTCAAATTCCAATTGATTATTCCGTGGGAATCCTTAGTCCGGCTGAGGCCGATGTCACGCTCAAGACGGTGAACCCATTCATTATTTGGAAACTTCTGGGGAAGTCCAGCCTTAGTGCGAATCTCAGTCCATGTTAGGGGGCCTGCTTGAGCCTTCAATGTGTGTGCAATCTTCTTGCTAAACGTTTCATAGGTAAGCATCGGCCCCTTAGCCTTGTTCCATGCCAGGCTCATGCATTTGGGACACTTCGTCGGCTCAGCATCATAAGAATCAGGAATCCATTCCGCGCAACAACGCTCACAGCGGTATCCCATAACCGTTATCGGAATCTTAGCCATACGATTCGCCTCCTATTCGCTATAGCTTAGGATGAAACGTGCTGTGAATAAAGAGGTCCCATTGTGCATTCGGTATCCGTAGGAATGGACGGTACGGCGCCGAGCGCGTATCCGCCATCACCTGGATACGTTGCTGCCGCAGCAGCCCCACAAAGTGCTCCGGCGTGTGCAACGAGTGCCCGATGGTGTAGAAAGTTAGCATCTCCGCAGTTCCGTCCGGCTCCTTCCCAAAGCATCTCACAGGTCCCGCGCTCAGGCGAGTATATGGCGAAGACGCCGTCCGCCGCATGCTCGCCGTCGCTTCCTGTCTGGCCGAATTCCAGCATGTACGATTCCCGCACCCTCAACTTTTGCCCGGATTGGATTGGAATTCTGCCCAATTCAAGCAT
>Ga0302274_10004762_pt1 | contig 11710 bp, 9 predicted proteins | sample III_Bog_N2_1_FD_198755 | JGI IMG/M metagenome (GOLD analysis project Ga0302274, IMG submission 198755) | Peat permafrost microbial communities from Stordalen Mire near Abisko, Sweden - III_Bog_N2_1 | ecosystem: Environmental > Terrestrial > Soil > Wetlands > Peat | place: Sweden: Abisko...
TGGCAGATCCACGCCTTCGTTCTGATGGGAAACCATTTTCATCTGGTGGTAGAGACACCCCAGCCGACGCTGGTGAGCGGCATGAAATGGTTCCTGGGAACCTACACCCTGAGGTTCAACGCACGCCATCGCCAGCGGGGACATCTCTTTGCCGGACGCTACAAATCGCTTCTTGTGGACGGTTCGGATGATTTCTACCTGAGAGTGGTCTGTGATTATGTTCATCTCAATCCCCTTCGGGCAGGTCTGATCGGAGTGGAAGAAGGGGGCAAAACCTTGGAGGAGTATCCCTGGAGCAGTTATCCTCAGTACCTCAAACCATCTGAAGAACGGTGGAAACCGATGAGTGTAGAGCGACTTCTCGGAGAGCATGGAATCCAACGTGATGACAGAAGAGGGCGGATGGAATTTCGCGAAAGGATGGAGCAACGGTGCAGGGAGTCCGGGAAGCATGAAGAGGAAAGTCTCTGGGAAAATATCCGCAAGGGTTGGAAATTCGGTGCGAAGAGCTTCCTGGAGCGGTTGGGAGAGGTGATTGCAAAACGCCCTGAAACCCAGGGAAGGGGATCTGAAACATCTTATTTCTCGAAGGAAGGGTCGGAGCGCATGGAAGAGAAAGCTCGCAGGCTGATCCGGGAAACCATCCAAAGGGAAGGGATGGAGCTGACTGGATTCCGAAGTCTCAGGAAGGGGGATGCGAGGAAGATCGCGCTCGCAAAGGTGCTACGGGAGCAGACAACGATGACGATAGCTTGGATTGCGAAGGAGCTAAACGCCGGGGTGCCGCAGACTCTCTGGAAGGCTCTTTGGAAGGAAAAGCAACTTTACGAGGGGCTGGAAGGGTTAAATACCAGGGACTGACCCTTATGCCAGTCGCGCTCGCGATTTTTTGAGGAATGCGTTTTCCGGATATATGTGTAGTTAGATCCCAATCTTGTAATGCAGGAGTCTGAATACTCCAAGCATCGCCAGATACAGGACAACAGTGAGCAAACATGAAAGGAGAAGACTTGGGATGAACGAGAAACGGTTCAAGAGGGCGGGGAGCGAGAGGAACATCCCGAGTGAGGGAAGAACAAACCAGAATACCTGGATGGAAAAGAGTGCCACCTTTTGCGTGTCGCCGGTATCCAGATAGATCCAGACCATCGAGATTAGGGAAACCACAGGCAGAGCGGCCAACATGGCACCCACAAAACCAAAGCGCTTGGTCGCCTCGGTAATCGCGATCACCAGAACAACGGTGGTAAAAATTTTGAGGAGATAGGGCACGTCGGGAAACTTATTGGAAGACATTCCGATCCAGATTCCTGTAGCTGAGGGCTTCCAGGAGATGATCCGGGGAGATGGTTTCTTTGCCGGCGAGGTCGGCGATGGTACGGGTGACTTTTAGTATCCTGTCGTAGGCACGGGCGCTGAAATTCAGATCATGCATGGCGTTCTTGAAGAGTTCATTACTCCGGTCATCCAGCCGGCAATGCTCCTTGAGATGGGCGTGGCTCATCCGGGCATTGCAAGTCGTTTTTCTGGATTTGGCAAATCGCTGCCTTTGAATGGCGCGAGCCTTGAGCACCCGCTCACGGATGATGGCGGATGATTCCGCCGGGAGGTTGTCGGAGAGATCCTTATACTCCACGGCGGGTGCCTCGACATGGAGATCAATCCGGTCCAGAAGCGGGCCCGAAATGCGCTGACGATAACGTTCCACCTGATTCGGAGAGCAGCGGCACTCGCGTTTCGAATCACCGTAGTAGCCGCATGGACAGGGATTCATCGCGGCCACGAGCATGAAGGCGGAGGGGAATGTCATTGTGCCGGAGGCACGTGATATCGTGACCTTTCCATCCTCCAACGGTTGGCGGAGGACTTCGAGGGTGGAACGGTGGAACTCGGGCAACTCATCGAGAAAGAGAACACCATGATGGGCCAGGCTCACTTCTCCCGGAGTGATATTGCTTGTGCCGCCGAGAAGTCCGATGTCTGAAATGGTATGGTGGGGATCCCTGAAGGGACGACGCAGGACGATTGATTCCCCGGATGCGAGAAGCCCGTAAACAGAATGGATCTTTGTGGTTTCAATGGCCTCCTCCAGAGACATCGGAGGCATGATTGTTGGAATGCGGCGTGCCAGCATCGATTTGCCGGATCCTGGCGGGCCCAGGAGCAGGAGATTGTGTCCGCCAGCGACTGCGACTTCGATGGCCCGCTTCACCTGGTGCTGACCCTTGACTTCCGAAAAATCGACCTCAAACGACTGGGTGAGTTCCTGAAGATTCAGGGCATTGTTCTTTACCGGAGAAAGCTCCGTGGCCTTGGAAAGAAATTCGTAAGCCTCGCGGAGATTTTTGACGCCGTAGACCTCGATGCCTTCCACAACCGAAGCTTCATGAATGTTCGCAGCCGGAAGAATCACCGCTTTCTTTCCGCGGGCACGGGCTTCGAGCGTGAGGGGAAGCGCCCCCTTGATCGCCCGCACATCACCGGTAAGTGCCAACTCTCCGGCGACGGTGCAGCGGGAGAGTCGCGGGAGGTCATCCTCCCTGTCCGTGGCAATCATCCCGATTGCAATGGGCAGATCAAAGCTGGGTCCCTGTTTCTTGATGTCGGCGGGAGCCAGGTTGACCGTGGTCCGTTTGCGAGGCCAGCGATAACCGCTGTTGGATAGGGCTGCAATGACCCGATCCTTGCTCTCCTTCACCGCCGTATCAGGCAATCCGACAACAATGATGGACGGTTCTCCAGCTCCGGTATTCACTTCGATTTCAACTTCCGTGGCGTCGATACCCACCACTGCTGCGGAAAAAACCCGGGTAATCATTGGCCATTACACATTCCACGGTCGGAACGCTTTGTAAATAGACGAACTGAATTTCAAAAAGAAATCGAACACAAGGCAGGTGTGTCCTGTCAAACAAGGCAGAAGATACAAATTAACACTTCCATCATATGTCCTACGAAGATTCAGATCCCGGTCTCCAACTCTACCTGCGCCAAATAGCAGGTTATCCGCTGCTGACCCCGCAGCAGGAGATCGTTCTTGCCGCAAAGATCAAGAAGGGTAACAAGGCGGCGAAGGCGGAAATGATCCGCGCGAACCTTCGTCTGGTCGTCAAGATCGCCCGTGACTACGCCAGCTTTGGTCTTCCTCTGCTTGATCTGATTTCCGAGGGGAATATCGGTCTCGTAAAGGCCGTGGAGCGCTTTGATCCCTCCAAGGGAGGCAAGCTTTCCACCTATGGTGCCTGGTGGATCAAGCAGTCGATCAAGAGAGCCCTGGCCAATCAGGGCAAGACGATTCGCCTTCCCGTGCATCTTGTCGACAAGATTGCCAAGATCCGTCGTGTCGGGGCTGGTTTGAGTGACGAGCTTGGCCGTGAGGCTACCGATGAGGAGATTGCCGAGGAGGTCGGGATGAATGCCTCCAAGGTCACTCAGCTCAAGCAGGCATCCATCCGACCGACTTCACTGGATGCTCCCATTGGCGAGGATGAGTCGACGGAACTGGGCGATCTCGTGGGTGACGAGATGGCCTCGGATCCCTTCGAACAACTTCGCGACAAGGATATGCAGGAAGAGGTGGGCGATCTGCTGGCCCATCTGGACGAGAGGGAGAGGCGCATCATCAATTCCCGTTTCGGCCTCGATGGATCGGATCCGATCACCCTGGAGGAAGTTGGCGTGAAGTTCGGTGTGACACGGGAACGCATTCGCCAGCTTCAAAATATAGCCCTCAGCAAAATGCGCCGCGCCCTGAGCAAAAGGGAACAGATGAATCCCCAGCTGATGGCTCAGGCTGCGTAGGGATCAGACTGATTATCTCGCGCAGAGCCGCCGGGACGCGGAGGAGTTGATTCTTAAAGAGGGAGGTAAAAGTGGCCACTGCGACTCTGCGCGAGACTTTCTTTTGCTTTAAGGAACGGGATGGAATCTAGCAATGAGTGAGCCGCTGAAACAAGCCTCCATGGCGGTGACGGGTTGATTCGTTCCGGACGGCCATGCCGAGAGCCTTTTTTTGTCCTACAAGGACAACCATGCGTTTTCCACGAGTGACTCCGGTGTAGAGCAGATTACGCTGGAGCAGGAGATACTGTTGCATGGCCAGGGGAATCACGACGACGGGAAATTCGGAGCCCTGGCTTTTGTGGATCGTGATCGCATAGGCCAGTTCGAGTTCATCGAGTTCTCCAAAGTCATAGATCACTTCCCGTTTTCCAAACCGGACGACGGCTCGTTTCTCCTCCTTGTCGAGGGATCGGAGTCGTCCGATGTCTCCGTTGAAGACCTCCTTGTCGTAGTTATTCGAAGTTTGGATCACCTTGTCACCGATGCGAAAGAGATTGCCAAAAATCTGATGTTCCCCGCGGTATTCACTTCGAGGATTGAGCGCAGACTGAAGGCGGATATTCAGCTCCCTGATGCCAAGGCTGCCGCGATGCATCGGGGAGAGAACCTGGATATTTTCAATGGGATCGACTCCGAGATGCTGCGGCAGGCGGTCGCGGATCATGGAGATGAGCGTGTTGGCACACTCTTCGGGATCTTCGCGGTCGATGAAGACGAAATCGGAATCCTTTCCCGTCTCCAAAAGATCGGGTATCTCGCCCCGGTTGATCGCATGGGCTCCCGTGATGATCCGGCTGTCACCTGCCTGTCGGAAAATCTCGGTGAGATGCACCACCGGAATCAATCCGCTCCGAATGATGTCACCGAGCACAAGACCCGGCCCCACGCTGGGAAGCTGGTCGGCATCGCCGACCAGAATCAGTCTGGCTTTGCGCGGAAGGGCATCCAGAAGGCGGCTCATGAGCGGCACATCAACCATCGAGACTTCATCGACGACCACAACATCTCCTTCGAGGGGATTGCCCGCATTGCGTTGGAAGCCGCCCCGTGCCGGTTGAAACTCGAGCAGGCGATGAAGCGTCAAGGAATCAAGTCCCGTGGTCTCAGCCAATCGTTGAGCGGCACGACCGGTCGGTGCGGCAAGGAGACATTTCAGCTTTTTGGCTGTAAGGATTTTGAGAATGGACTGAACAAGGGTTGTTTTTCCAACACCGGGGCCCCCCGTGATGACCACGGCCCGGCTGCGCAATGCAGTCTTCAGAGCCGTATGCTGACTGGGTGAGAGAGATCTTCCCGTTTTCTCCTCCACCCACGGGATGGCCTTTTCCGCATTGATCGGAGGTTCCGGTTCTCCTGATTCGGAGAGTCGCCGAAGTTGCCTTGCAATTCGCTCTTCAGCATCGCGCAGACTCGGAAGGAAAATCAGTTCCTCCCCGCCGATTTTCTCCGAAAGAATTTTCCCATCCTTGAGATGTCGCTCATAGGCTACCGCGATGATGTTCTCATCGACTTCAAGAAGTCGTGTTGCTCCTTCCAGAAGATCCTTCCGGGGCAAAGCGCAATGCCCCTCGGAGGTCGCCTGGTCGAGAAGATGCTCCAGGGCGGCCCGGGCGCGAAGGAGGGAGTCGGCTTCGAGCCCCAGTTTTTCGGCAACACCATCGGCGGAATGAAATCCAATCCCATGAATATCCCGTGCCAAACGGTAGGGGTCGGCACGGATCAGTTCAATCGCCTCGCTTCCATAGATTTTATAGATCCGCACCGCACGGTTCGTCCCGAGCCCGTGGGCATGGAGGAAGATCATGATATCGCGCACCACTTTTTGCTCGGCCCAGGCATCCTTGATGCGTTGCCTGCGCTCCCGTCCGATACCCTCCACTTCCTGTAGGCGCATGGATTGGTTCTCGATAATGTCGAAGACCTTCTCGCCGAATTTTTTCACCAACTTTGTTGCATAAACAGGGCCGATTCCCTTGATCATTCCGCTGCCGAGATACTTCTCAATGCCTTCCAGGGAGGTCGGCGGCTGTGTCCTCATTGTTCGCGCGCGGAGCTGCATTCCATGCTCCCGATCACGTTCCCATGTTCCTTGAGCCGTCACCCATTCGCCTGCCGCCACGGAGGGGAGGGAACCAAGCACCGCCACCGGGTTTTTCTTTCCCTGAACCTGCACCTTCAACACGCAGAAACCATTCTCCTCATTGTGGAAAGTCACGCGTTCCACCTGTCCGCTGAGGGCATCCTCCGGACCACCCGGCACCGGATCATTCGATGCTTTCTGGCGGAAGGGTCTCTTGGGTGACATGGCTTTCGCCAGCTTAGCATGGAAGTCAGCTCCTGGCGTGCGGATTCATCCTCCGGTCGGTCAAGACTCTTTATGTGACGAAATTGCCGCATGGCGAAAATGTAACACTCCGCACGTTGTCCATTCACGTTGACCCGGACAACCTCCGCCTTGTCATTCGAACAATGACGAAAAAACAAACCCAACCCATGCTATGAAAAACCCAATACAAAACCTCATCCTCGGTGCCTGCCTTGCGGGCGGCACCCTCACGGCACACGCCGAGCAAGTCGGCGATGTGTTCTACATCGAACTCGAAAACCACAACTGGACCCAGCCGAATGTTGCCGGTGAGAGCAGTCTTATCAGCACCACCAATCAGGCCTACAACCTCCTGCAACTGCCTGGGAACAGTGCATTCAACACCACTTACAGCAATAATCTGAGTGCACTGTTGGGAGCCACCTATGACTCCGGCACCCAGATGATCACTTCGGGTCTTGATGGTGATTCACAGATTTACGGAAGCGCTGCCGCTCCCTACATCAACAGCCTTTTGAGCACAAACCCGGCCTCGAACCCGGTTCTCGCCGCCGGCTCGTATGTCTCCTACGCCTCGGCCTATCACAATGTTTTGGCAACCCCCACCTATAACAGCAATGTTCCGAGCATCCATCCTTCAGCACCCAACTACATCTGGCAGGAAGCTGGAACCAACTTCACCATCGCCAATGATGACCAGCCGTATTCCCAGACGAATTATGCAGGCAATGTCGGCACCCCGAGTGAGCCTATCATCACCAACCAGATAAGCATCCACGGGCTTTCCTCGAATAACCTGACTGGCCTTCTCCAGAAAAAATATGGTGCCAGTGGATGGAAGTCCTATCAGGAGGATATCGACCTGACACCCCTCTCCGGATCCATTAACAACACGGGCAGTGTCAGCAGCGTTGTGGCACCAAGCAATACCTGGGTACTCCCGCAGTATAACTTCAGTGGCTCCAATTCGAGCTACACGAATCCCTATAACGGCAGCCATCAGTATAACTTCGCGGCGAAGCATGACGGCACGCTCTATTTCCCGCAGACCAGCGGCAACGGAGATCCAACGACAAACAATGTCTCTCTTTCCCACTACGCTCCGCTCCAGCAGCTCACCAATGATCTCGCGAACAACACGATGGCCAAGTATAACCTGATCACTCCTGATCAGTATAATGACCAGCACACCGCCCTGAACACTTCCTTCAACCATGGTGGTATCACATGGGCCAAAAACACCGATGGCAATCAGATCGCCGTGGGGGACAACTTCCTCTCGATTATCATTCCCGAGATCATGAGCAGCTATGCCTTCACCAATACCATTGCTCCCGGAGCCATCGTCATTTGGAATGATGAGGTGGAAGGTCCCACGACCAACGCGAATACCTACAACACAACCGGCACGGAGATCGTGATTTCCGACCTCGCCGCCGGTGCAACCAATGGCGGTGTCTTCAACGACACCAACAACCTGACCCACTCTTCTGATCTCGCAACACTTCAGAACCTGTATGGAATTCCTGATCCGTTGACCTCAACAGGCTACCTCGGTGATGCATCCAATGGGACGAGCATCAATGGATTATTCGTGAGTGGCGCGATCCCAAGTGCAGTCCCCGAGCCTTCTTCCTATGTTCTCTTCGGACTCGGAGCGCTGGCCCTCGTGATTGCGTATCGACGCCGTAAGGCTTAAGAAAAGCCACATTTCGATTCGCGACGAAGGCTTCCCTGAAAGGGGAAGCCTTCTTTGTTTCGCTACCCGAGGATCATTTTCCGCCAATCTTCCATCCGGTGAAAGTCACGAACGGGGTGGGGGGAGGTGCTTGAGAGAACCGGAGGCCTTCCAGTGCCATCATCATAGCGACTGCAGCTTGCGTAAATGATGTCACCCGGATTGCCTTTTAGGGGAACCGTGAGTTTTGCATTCCATCCCTCTTCCGTGATCACGGCTTCCGCTTCCAGCGGGAGTGCCGTGAAAAAATCGTCCAACGGGCGTTCCCCTCCGCGCATCGCCATCACGCTGAGTGTATCGGGGTAGTGAAGCGCGAGCGTGAATCCATTGGGAGCGATCTGATATTCAAAATAATCGTTATCGCCCTGCCGCCGAAAAAATAACTCGATCACATCGCCATGTTCCCAAAGGCGCTGCTGATGAGCCGTGGCTGTTGTGGAGACCCGCTCGTCCACAAGAGATGCCAGCAGATGGAGTTTTCCAGCGCTCCATGAAAAGGCTGCCGTTCCGGGGCGAAATCCCCCTTCCTGCTGAGGGAGCCAGAATTGGGTGAGAGGCCAAGTGGATATCACACGATTGAGTCAATTAATGATCTGAGCAAAGACAATGTCATGCCCATCCAAATCTTGAGCCCCAAATTCCCTGCAACCGTGAGGTTGATTGCACAATGCAAAATCAATTGAGGCACCACGACTCACAAATTCTTCATGGAGGGCATCCACATTCGAGACCCAGAAACAGACATCGGCGGTTTTCTCGGAAACTGTCCAGTGGGGAACCACATGAACTGGATTCTCAGCCTGATTGTGCATCAGAAACATTCCGTCCCTTTGCAGAATGACAAAGGAGGAAGGCTCTCCCCAGAACCTTTCGTAAGAGAATCCCATCGCGTCGCGGTAGTGATTTGCAGCTTTTACCACATCACTGACCAGTAGAACCGGCGCACTTGCTGTCAGCTTGGGAGGAATACTCGTCATCGAGTCAGAGTTTCCACAGCCATCACATTTGCCAATGAAGAAATGAAACAGCCTTCCTCTTTTACCGAATCCCTACCGTTTTTTTTTGGAGATTATTTCTTGTCTTTCAAAGTTACCACGGGACGGGGTTTCTCATCCTTTTCGTAGATCGATTTTGCTGATCCGAGGATGAGCGGATCCGGCGGTTGCACGACATGCTTATCCTTTCCGTCATAGGGAATGGTGTGGAGGACATGGCGGAAAGCATTAAGCCGGGCCCTTTTCTTGTCATCCGAACGGACAATGGTCCAAGGAGCGTCCGCAGTATCTGTATAAAAAAGCATCGCTTCCTTGGCCTTGGTGTAGGTATCCCAGCGGGCGAGCGATTCCACATCCATTGGACTGAGCTTCCATTGCTTGAGAGGATCGCGGGCCCTCCCCATGAAACGTCTCAGTTGTTCTTCACGACTGACGGAAAACCAAAATTTGAAGAAATACTTTCCACTGCGAACCAGCATGCGTTCGAACTCGGGTGTCTGGCGCATGAATTCGAGATAATCGTTCGGGGAACAGAACCCCATCACATGTTCGACTCCCGCACGGTTATACCAGGATCGGTCGAAGAAAACGATTTCCCCGGCCGTCGGCAGCTGCTCGACATAGCGCTGGAAATACCACTGCCCCTTTTCCTGTTCGGAGGGCTTGGCCAGAGCCACGACTGGTGCACCCCTGGGATTCAAAAACTCGGTGAATCGTTTGATCGTTCCGCCCTTTCCGGCTGCGTCCCGTCCCTCGAACAGCATCACGACCTTGCTGCCGGTCTTCTGCACCCAGGCCTGCATTTTGACCAACTCAATTTGCAAATACTTTGCCTCTTTCTCGTATTCCTTGTTCTTGATGCACTTTTCATACGGATAGGTGGCGCAGATAATCTTTTTATTGTCGGTGCAGGCATTGACCCGATCGATGATTTCCTTGGGAACCGACTCATTGATCCTCTGATCGATCAGCTTGATCATGGGAAAGGAATCAGCCGTTGTGGGGTCAATTGTGTTGCTTGAAATATCAATTTTTTTTGTCTTGGGAGCCTTTGGTGATTTTTTTGATCGCGGCAACTCCAGTTTGATGAGCGGTAGGGAAACGTTTTTTTTTCTGACAACGCGATCCAGCGGAACAATGGCTGGAGCTGCTTTCACTGTGGCAGGGGCTGAAGGAGCTTTTTTGGCTGCGGGCATATCATGAATGTAAAGCGAATCTTGTGCCATTCATCGGGAGATTTTCTATTTTCCGCCGAGTTGGTAAAACGAATTGAATGAATTGCAATGGAGCGTGTTTCTTTCAAACTTTTTTCATGAAACTTTCCGAAGCTGATTTCATGGATCTTCCGACACCGACCGGGCCGATGCGGGTGCATCGATTCACTCCTTATGAGGGAAGTGGGCCCGCAGTCATTCTCTACTCGGAGATCTACCAGATGACCGGGCCGATCCAGCGACTAGCAATGCGTTTGGCGGGTGAGGGATTTGCAGTCTTTGTTCCCGAGGTCTATCACGAATACGAGCCGCCAGGCACCGTGCTGAACTATGACAAGGAGGGGACGGATCGGGGCAATGAGTTGAAATTTGAAAAACCCGTGGCGGCTTTTGATTCCGATGCCACGGCACTGATCGACTGGATCACCAGTCGTGCCGAGTATCCGTGGGAGGTTGTTGGAACTCTTGGATTCTGTCTCGGAGGTCATCTCGCTTTCCGCGCCGCACTCGATTCCCGGATTGCAGCTGCAGCCTGCTGGTATCCCACCGACATTCACTCCGCCACCCTGGGTCAGGGAAAACAGGATGACACGCTTGCCCGATCTGGTGAAATCTCTGCGGAGCTCCTTCTGATTTGGGGGAGGCAGGATCCCCATGTGCCTTCCGAAGGACGTCGCCTGATCTATGAAACGCTGAGCGGAAAGGAACGAAGCTTCCAGTGGCATGAATTCAACGCAGCCCATGCCTTTGCCCGGGATGAGGGGATTCGCTATGATGCGGCGGCGACCAGGATCGGATGGGAGATGACGCTCGAACTCTTCAAACGTCGCTTGAGGTAGAGGGGTAGGCTTGGGATTTTGGCGCAGGGCGGTGTTGCTGTTCGTTTGCAGTAGGTTCACTACAGCTTCACTCACGCGCCTTGCCCTGCATCCAAACTTCCAAGCCTTTGCCGCAGTGGACGGCTATCAATGTCACCATTGAAAAAGATTGGAATAAGCACGAGCAGGTTTGAATAAGTCGGATTAGCCGATAGATGAGGCACTTAGAAAAATTCACCGCGACGGGGGCTCGATAGGCACTTTTCCCTGTTTCAAAAAGGTTGAAAAGGGTCGGTGAAAAGGGTGCCTCAAAAAGGGTTGTGATCCATGCAAACAAAAACCTACCGCCCCTTTCAGGAGTATATCTTGAACCGATCAGGCAGGGATTTTTCCCATCCCCTTTTTCCGACGCCTGGACATTTCGGCGGATCGCTGCTCAGGGGTGAGGGCTGCCCACATTTGCGTTGCGCGTTTTTTGCCGCCGATTTTCCCGAGCGCGGATTGAGTCAGGCGTCCGCAGGTCGGGCAGGATGTTGGTTTAGTGTTCATTTTTTAGCGCGGTTAAATCTTTGGTGGAGCGGAGGAGCACTTTGAGAGCCCGCAGGATCATCACCACCATGCCCGGATGGTATTTGATCAGGAGGTCGCGGACGATCTGGCGTGCGATCTCTTTTGCCTCAGTGTTGCTCATGTGTCCAGTAACTGTATCACCCATTGGTCTAGGGAGCGTCAATTTTATTCCAATTCTTGGAAATTTTAGAAAGTTTGCTCTGTCC
>Ga0302274_10004765_pt1 | contig 11705 bp, 12 predicted proteins | sample III_Bog_N2_1_FD_198755 | JGI IMG/M metagenome (GOLD analysis project Ga0302274, IMG submission 198755) | Peat permafrost microbial communities from Stordalen Mire near Abisko, Sweden - III_Bog_N2_1 | ecosystem: Environmental > Terrestrial > Soil > Wetlands > Peat | place: Sweden: Abisko...
GCAATTCCCGATCGACGGCGACTATTCAGCTTCGTCCATGTCTGGGCCGGTGAAGGCGGCAACGATCGCGGGGGCAACAACGATAACGATAAAGGCCATGACAATCAGGAATGGCTGCATTGACAGAACTCCGGGGCGGCTCGTCCGAGCGCGTCACAACGGAGTCATCGGCGGGATTGCAGGGAACTTGAGGGCGGCGAGGCCATTCCGTTTTCCGCTCTTCGCGCAGGGCACGAAGAATGGCAGCACAATCAGTGGGAGCTGCGGGCTGCGTTGCGCCTTTGCGACCACCATTTGAAGGCAAGCCAGGCTACGTAGCCCAACTGAATTGCCCAGGTGACGGAATAGGCGGCGACCAGGAACTGGTGATCGAGAAGAGCTTTTTCATCCATGATCTTTTCCTTCCATTCGAGCGGTCTTGCTGGGAATCAGGCGTCGAGAGCGTCCTGAGCTTCCTGGGCGGCGAATTTCTGGTGCTGGCGCTCGACATAATAGCGAATCCCCAGGATGAACAAGCCCCAGGCGAGCCAGGCCAGCATATTCCAACCCAGCACGGACTTCATGGTGGGGTCCATACCGGAGTCGGAGTCTCCGCCAAAGACGGGAGCAGGGTGCTGGGTGCGCCACCAGCGGTTGGACATATAAACGATTGGCACATCGAGCGCGCCGAAGATGCCCAGGACGGCGGCTAAGGTTTGCACTTGAGGTCCCGCGGCAAAGCGGCGCAGCAGCAGGTAGCTGACATAGATGAGCCAGAGAACCAGGGTGGTGGTGAGCCGGGCGTCCCAGGTCCACCAGATGCCCCAGGCGCGGCGGCCCCAGAGCGGGCCGGTGGTGAGAACGACCGAGCAGAAGACCACGCCCACCTCAGCGCCAGCCAAGGCCCATGCGTCGGAAACCTGCGCCCAATCCGCGCGGTTTCGGCGGAAGGCAAGATAGCAGATGGAGCCTGTCAGCGAGATGGCGAAAAACAGGAAGGCGACCGCCGCCGATGGCACATGGTAGAAGATGACGCGGAAAATCTCACCCTGCATGGCGTCTGTCGGGGCAACGTAGATGGCCTGGTAGTAGCCCCAGACCATGAGGGCGACAGTGATGGCGGCGTAAAGACCGATGGCGAGTTTCTTCATGGGGAATCCTGATGAGACGTTTTTAGTTTACGACGGCCGGGGCGGGGCACGGTCCATCCGGGGTTGGAACGGCACGGGCAATGGGGTGAACGTCTCCTGTCCGGGACGCTGGTTCCGCTTGCGACTTGAACCGGCCGGGAATTGCGGTATCTCCCAGCGAGAGGAGGCGAGAATAGCCCAAGGCACCGCGACGCGAAACCATCGGAATGAGTTCAAGTTGGAATGCACCGCCCGCAGGGGCGGTGCGAACCCAATTCAGCTGCGGTCTGTGGCCAGATGAGCCCGCTCAATCAATCACTTTCATTGAGCGCCGGGAGATGCGTATTCTGACAAGCAACAAGATTCCGATTCTTCTGTAGGTTGAACAATCCCAACGAAGAGGGCGCGGATAATGATCGAATGCTCGTGGCAAGTTGGCGGACACGAGCGATGGACGCCGTTTCATCTCCCCGTGGGCCGGCATCGCCGGTGGAGGACTCTGCGGATTCAAAGGATTTGGCTGCTAATTGTTGAGGTTGGCGGTAAACTGGTAGCAGTGTGAGGACCAGGGGCAAATGAGGCCGTCTGAGGTATTGCCGCAGCATCGGGAGACGATCCGCCAGCTAGTGATTCAGGCGGGCATGGCCAATCCGCGCGTCTTCGGGAGCGTGCTGCATGGCGACGATCAGGACGGTAGCGACCTGGATATTCTGGTGGACCCGGCGCCGCGCGCCAGTCTGCTGGACATGGCCGGCCTACAGATCGACTTGGAAAAGGCGCTTGGGGTCAAGGTCGATCTCCGCACACCGGGGGAGCTTCATCCCCGCTTTCGCGAGAAGGTTCTCGCCGAGGCTGCATCCCTTTGAACAAGCACGAATTCCGCGCCAAGGACTATCTCCTCCACATGCTGGAGGCTGCGGACCGAGTTCTTGAGTACACTGCGGGCGTAACCGAAGAACAGTTCGTAGCCAACCGAATGTTGCAGGACGCCGTTGTCCGTAACATCGAGATCATCGGAGAAGCCGCCAACAACCTGCTTGAGGTCGGCCCCGAGTTCGCCGCCAAGTATCCTTCGATTCCCTTTGCGCAAATATATGGAATGAGAAACCGTGTGTCACACGGCTATTTTGCCGTGAGCACGGCGATGATATGGGATTCCGTGCAAGTCGACGTGCCTGACCTGCGCCAGCAGATTGTTAAGGTGCTCGGAGAACTGTAATTGGAGGGCTGAAGATGGGAGAACAAGAGCGTCAGCAAGCTGCGGGCCAAAACGAGCCAAAGTTGCTCTATCACTACACCGACCAGAAGGGCCTCCTCGGAATACTTGGCGAAAAGAGCAAAGCTATTTGGGCCACAAGTATTCGCTATCTCAACGACACGAGTGAAGGACAGATTATTTTAAGGGTTGTCTTGGACGAAATATCGAGCAGATATGATTCAGGCGATCTCTTTCGACAACTTGGAATTGCAAATGATAAGACCATCAACAAGTCTGAGTCCGCAGATGCTGAAGCTTTAACCAAAGCGATTGAAATGGCAGCGTGGGCCACCTCGTTAAACGTCTTTGTCACATCCTTCTCGGAGAAAGGAAATTCTTTAAGTCAATGGAGAGCCTATTCGGGCGAGTCTGGCGGATACAGCATCGGGTTTAGGCCTGCCTATCTCCGAGGAATTGGAGATCATTTTCTTCGCGGAAGAACAGAGGTCTTTTCGAGTTCAGATGCGCTCATCAAATGTACGTATCTCGACGAAAGAGAAAAGGGCGTCCTGGAACACGAAATTCAGGAGATTGTGTCTGCATACATCAAAGAGGCCAAGCCCTCCACTGGACCGCCGACTAAGCGAGAAAAAGAAGGCTTTAACTCGCAAAGCGCTTTAGCCATGAAGCATTTTATTCCGCTGGGAAAGCGTTATGCGGCTTTTAAAGATGCGGGATTCAGCGAGGAGGCCGAATGGAGGCTCGCGATTCTTCATAACCCAAATTGCCTACCCGCCGATCTCAAAATCAGATCGGGCAGCTCAATGCCTGTCCCCTATCTCGAGATTGACTTGGCCCCTGTGAAGGACATCATCGGTATCGACGAGATTTATGTGGGTCCTTGCCCATATCCTTCCGAAGCTGTCCGGGCAGTCGAAATCTTGTTAAATCAGAGGGGCTTCAAAGGCGTACAAGTGAAATACTCTCAAATCCCCTACCGTGATTGTTAAGACAAGAACTGCTGTACACTAAACACTGGCAGGAGGACCGGGCGGTTGCTGCCAACCTAATCACCGCGCGCTTTCGATCTGGCGGCTGATCCAGCGGCTCAGGCTTACGCCCTCAACCGCCGTGCGCAAGACCGCCTTACGGTGCAGATCAGGCTCGGTGCGCAGCAGGATCTTTCCGTTGAAGGGGCGGTCGGGCTGCTGGCCGGTTTCGGCGCACAGCTCCAGAAAGCTGTCGATGCTCTCGCGGAAAGCGCGCGCCAGCTCCGTGGCCGTTCTTCCCTCAAAATGAATTACATCCCGAAGGCCGGCGACTGTGCCGGAAAACGTCTTGTCCTCCAGATCGAAGTCGATTGGTCCGGCGGCATAACCCTTGTATTCCATCATGGCTTCCCGAAGAACGTCCCTCAGGGGCTAAAGCCCTGCGCTTATTCTGTCATGTTTGCGGCACGGCTAAAGCCGTGCCCTTTCAAAGCATGACTGATTCAGAGTTTCCATGGATGAATCCCATACCGGAGATCGATTCGCGCTACACTAGACCCTGGCAGGAGGACCGGGCGGTCGCTGCCGGAGGGTTCGCTTAGGCGAAGTCCGCCGGGGGAGGAAAGTCCGAACTCCGCAGGGCAGTGTGCCGGATAACGTCCGGGACGTGAGCGTGAAGGCTCATGGACGGCCAGTGCCACAGAAAAGATACCGCCTCGGCTACCCCTCTTTCGGGAGGGCCACCCTGGAAACGCAAAACCCGAGTTGGCCCGGCTTGCCGGGTACGCTCGACGTTGCGGAAACTCCAGCGCCGGGGTAAGGGTGAAATGGTGCGGTAAGAGCGCACCGCTCCGGCGGTAACGCCGGGGGCAGGGTAAACCCCACACGGAGCAAGACCAAATAGGGAGGGAAGCGCGCGCCCGGAGCAAGGTGCGCGTTCGGTGCCGGCCCGGCGCCGCAAGGCTGCTCCATGCAATGGCCGAAACCTCCGGGTAGGTCGCTGATGAACGTCCGCGGCAACGCGGCGTCTAGAGGAATGACCGCACACGACAGAATTCGGCTTACAGGTCCTTTTGCCGAATGCTTGGATATACCAACGACAGCCCCGGCCGGGAATCCTCCCAGCCGGGGCTGGCCATTTGGAGCGGAGGAGCGGGGTTAGCCGCGTTGGCGCGCGTGCTGGCGGGGTTAGCGGAGCTGGCACTCCGACATGCGCTGACATTTTCGCTAGTGTAGGCCGCCGCAAAAAGGATCATTTAGAGATGCCCGCGAATGGGATGAATCGGCAAAAGAAACTTCCCTCAGGGGCTAAAGCCCAGCTCGTTTTGGGCCGTTTGCGGCACGACTGAAGTCGTGCCCTTTCAAAACTAAACGATCATCTGTGTGGCGGAAACCACTAGCCCCGCTAGCCCGGCTAACGCCGCTGCGGTACCATCAATCCATGCTGCGAGTGAAGTTATTGGAAGCTGGCGCCCGAGCCCCGGTAGTGGCGCATCCCGGCGAAGATCTGGGCTACGACGTGTTTGCTCTGGAAGGCGCGGTTCTCGTTCCACATGTCACAGCCAAGGTGCGCACCGGGATTGCCGTCGAGGCCCGTCATCCTGCCACCGGCGCTGGGCTGGGCCTGCTGGTGCGCGACCGGTCGTCGATGGCGGCCAGGGGCATTGCCACCACAGCGGGGGTCATTGACGCCGGCTACCGCGGCGAGATTCTTGTGCTCATGACCAACCTGGGCCTGGCCCCTGTCGAACTGAAGGCCGGCGAGAAGATCGCCCAGATGATTCCCGTCCCTGTATTGACAGGCCCCGTGGAAGCGGTGGAAGAACTGGAAGATTCCGCCCGCGCCGAAAAGGGGTTTGGCAGTTCAGGCCGCTGAACCGGCCTCAATTGGCTCAAGGCCGGCGTTCTCAAAGGCGCACTTCCGGCCCCTTTTCTCTGGCGATTCAGGCTGCCTTTGGAACCATCCCACACTCTTCTGCGTAATTCAGAGAAGAACGCCTCGGCGCCGCCCTGGAACGCGGCCTGAGCGCTCTCTGCTCCGTCCATAGGAATAGCCTTCCGGGAATTCCGATATCCGGAGATTGCTTAGGTTCGGGAGATCGGCGTCGAATCTTTTGCTCGCCCAGAAATGCGAAAACGGCGGCGCAGGTGCGGCCTGCCGATTCAAATCCCACGAAGGAAAGCGGGACCATGCTACTCAGTGAGGCCTTTAAACTCGCGTTGCAATCCCTGTGGGGCAACAAGATGCGCACCATTCTCACGCTGATCGGCGTGGTTATGGGCGTGGCTTCGGTGATCATGGTGATTACGCTGGTTCAGGGCGCCAAGCAGTATGTGAGCACCAAGCTCTCAGGTTACGGGTCAGACGTGTTCACCGTGACGCGGATGTCGAGTGTGATCTTCACCGCAGACGACTACTTCCGCTACCAAAAGCGCAAGATGCTGCGCTTTGAGGATTACGAGGCGGTGCGCGACAACTGTGGCGAATGCAGCGAAGTAGGGGCCCTCCTCAACCGCTCGGCAAATGTGGTTTACAACGGCCACTCCAGCAACAACACCGGGGTGCGAGGCTATACCTGGACGATGGTGTCCCTGAACAACATCGATATTGCGCTCGGTAGAGGCTTTACCCCGGCCGACGAAGACAAAGGTACCCATAACGTCATCGTCGGTTACGACATTGTGGACAACCTGCTGGGAGACGGCGATCCCATCGGGAAAGAGATTCGCGTAGACGGCATCCCCTACACGATTGTGGGCGTGGGCGATCGCCAGGGCAAGACTCTGGGGCAGTCGCAGGATAATTGGGTGGCCGTGCCCATCACTACCTATCAACAGACTTACGGGTTCAACGATTCGGTGGACATCTACGCCCGCGTGGCTGGCGGCGCCGAGGTGATGGAACGGGCCAAGGACGAGGTCCGCGTGTTGATGCGCACGCGCCGCCACAACGCTGCCGGAATGCCCGACGACTTTGAAATCGAGACCAACGACACGTTTCTCGACATAGCCAACCAACTTCTCGGGCTCTTTGCCTGGGTGGTGCTGGGCATTGCCTCCATCTCGCTGGTGGTGGGCGGGGTGGTCATCATGAACATCATGCTGGTTTCAGTGACGGAGCGAACCCGCGAGATCGGGGTGCGCAAGGCCCTGGGCGCGCGCCAGCGCGACATCCTGCTCCAGTTTCTCATCGAGAGCGGGTCGATGGCGCTGCTCGGCGGCATCTTCGGCGTCTTGGTCGGCGTGGGTGTGGGCAAACTCTTCACTATCATCGTGGGATTGCCCAGCAGCGCGCCGCTGTGGGCGGTGCTGCTGGGCCTGTTCATGGCTACTTCGGTCGGCATATTCTTTGGAGTCTATCCGGCCAGCAAAGCCGCCAGGCTGGACCCGGTGGCGGCGCTGAGGGCGGAGATGTGAGAGAAGCAGGGGTCAGGGATTAGGGGTCAGGGATCAGAGGTGTTTGATAGTGAAATCGTTTCGTGAACTTTTGGTTTGGCAAAGGGCTATTCAGTTATCGGTTGCGATTTATCGTTTGACGAAGGACTTTCCGCGCGAGGAACTGTACGGTTTGAGCAGCCAAATCAGGCGTGCCGCGATCTCTGTACCAAGCAACATCACTGAAGGCCATGGACGCCTTGGAACCGGCGAATACAGGCAGTTTCTGGCCATCGCGCGCGGCTCAAACTTCGAATTGCAAACTCAGCTCGAGATCGCTCGCGCGCTCGGAATTGGAGATTCCACGCTGCTTAATGAAGCGGAAGGCTTGTCATTTGAAGTCGGAAAGATGATTTCTGGAATACTCAACGCGATCAAGGTGAAGGAGTTTGGCCGACAGCCCAAACCCCTAACCCCTAAACCCTAACCCCTAATCCTTAGGAGCACTATGGCTCAAGGACAAACCCGCGAATCCATCAAGATGGCCCTCGATACGCTGAGGAAGAACAAGCTGCGCTCCGGGCTGACCGTCCTGGGCATCGTAATCGGCGTCACCACCGTCATTACCATGTCATCGGTCATCAACGGGCTCAATAACCGCGTCACAGAGTGGGTGAGCTCACTTGGCTCGAACGTGTTCTGGGTCTTCCACATGCCAGTGATCGGAGTGCGGCCGACCACCGAGCAACTCACGCGCAAGAAACTCAATCTCGAAGATGTGCTGGCGCTTCGCACCCTGCCCCACGTCGTGGCCGCGGATGGCGGATACCAGCACGTAAAGTCGCAGTTCCGCGTCGGCGACGTCAGTGTCAAGTACAGCGGCAAGAAGGTGGCCGGTACCATCCTGCAGGGATCCACGACTCAGGTCGGCGACGTCTCCGACTTGACTTTCATCCAGGGCAGCCTCTTTACCGACGAAGAGGATCGCCGCGCAGCTCACGTGGTCGTCCTGGGTCACGACACCTGGGAGGAACTCTTCGGCGGCGAGAATGCAGTCGGCAAGGAAGTGAACATCGAGACCGGGCTATATACGGTGATAGGCGTGCTCGACAAGCGGAAGCAGCCCTTTGGCGGAGGCAAGAACCCGGCAGACAACATGGCCTTTTTCCCGCTCGGCACCTTCCACAATCTGCATCCCGAAGACAAGGACATGTGGGTAAGCGTCAAATACGATGACCCGAAGAACAAGTCGCTCGTCGAAGAAGAGATTCGTGAAATGCTGCGCATCCGCCGCAAGGTCAAGGTGCAGGCCGAAGACAACTTCGAGATCTTTGGCCCCGACTCGCTATCGAAGCTCTGGAACCAGCTCACCAGCGGCCTTGTGCTGTTCATGATCGCCGTATCGAGCGTAGGGCTCATGGTGGGCGGCGTGGGCGTCATGAACATCATGCTGGTATCAGTCACCGAGCGAACGCGCGAGATCGGCATCCGCAAGGCCATTGGCGCTACGAAGATGACGATCCTCACTCAATTCACCACAGAGGCAGTCACCCTCTGCGCTGTCGGAGGGGTCATCGGCGTCCTGCTCGGGGCCGTGTTCACCTGGATCGTCTACCTCCTTCCCATCGGACTGCCGGCAACACTTTCCACCCTGTGGGTGATCATCGGTTTCGGTGTCTCGTGCTTGATCGGCCTGGTCTTCGGCATCTATCCGGCATGGAAAGCCTCGAACCTGGACCCCATCGAGGCATTAAGGTATGAATAGAACCATGTAGCGCCGTTTGGCGCCGATGGCGGTTTTGATCGAGAAAGTCGTGTCATGCAATACGCTGAGGCCTTCAAACTCGCGCTGCAATCGCTGTGGGCCAACAAGCTCCGCACCATCCTCACCCTGCTCGGTGTGGTGATCGGTGTTGCATCCGTGATCACGGTTGTCACCCTGACCAACGGCGCCAAAGAGTTTGTGACCACCAAGATCAACAACTACGGCGCCAGCGTGGTGACGGTCAGCAAGATGCCTCAGACCTTTATCACCATCGACGAATACCTCTCGTTTCAAAAGCGCAGGGACGTTACCTTCGACGACTACAGGGCCATCCTTGACGAATGCAAGTCCTGCGTATCGGTCGGCGCGCAGCGCACCACCACCGGCAAGATCGTATACCAAACCAAGTCCACCACCGATACCAACATTCGCGGGTGGACGTGGACCATGCCGCCGATTTCAAACATGAATATCGACGAAGGCCGCTCGTTCACCGAAGTCGAGGACGAGCATAGCGCCCACGTAGCCATCGTCGGCTATGACGTGGTTGACAATGTGCTGGGCGCAGGCGACCCTCTCGGCAAGGAGATTCGCGTCGACGGCGCGTCCTACTCGGTGATCGGGGTAGGCGAGCGGCAGGGCAAGACGCTGGGCTTCAGCATGGACAATTGGGTGGCGATTCCACTCACCTCGTTCCTCCATGCCTACGGCGCTCACCAAAGCATGGTGGTCTTTGTGAATACCGGCGGGGGCGGGGAAGTGATGGATGCGGCCTCAGACGAGTTGCGCGTCATCATGCGCGCGCGGCGCCATCTTGCGCCCGGCGCCCCAGACAGCTTTTCCATCGATACAAGCGCGACCTTTCAGAACCTGCTGGGCAAAATACTCAATAGCTTTGGCGCGGTTGTAGCAGCCATTGCCGGTGTCAGCCTGGTGATCGGGGGCATTGTCATCATGAATATCATGCTTGTTTCGGTCACCGAGCGCACCCGGGAGATCGGCGTGCGCAAGGCGCTCGGCGCGCGCCGCAAAGACATTCTGCTCCAGTTTCTGATCGAGTCCGCAACCATGTCTCTGGCGGGTGGCGTAATCGGCGTGGTCGGGGGCATTGCCGCCGCCAAGATCATTACCCTGATCATTTCGTTTCCCTCGGAAGTAGAAATCTGGTCTATCCTGGTGAGTTTGTTTGTCTCCACCGCGGTTGGCCTGTTTTTCGGCGTCTATCCAGCATTCAAGGCATCGCAACTCGATCCCATTGTTGCCCTCAGATCGGAGCTATAGGCATGAAGCTGCGCGACTCAAAAGAATCCGTGCTGCTGGCGCTCGATACGCTGCGCAAAAACAAATTGCGCTCTGGGCTTACCATTCTGGGCATCTCCATCGGCATCTCCACCGTGATTCTGATCTCGTCGGCCATTACCGGGCTCAATACCAACATCGATCAATTCGTCAAATCTCTCGGAACCAACGACCTGTGGGTCTTCCGCTTCGAACCGTTCGGCAAGCGGCCCACCACCGAAGAACTCAATCGCAAGCAGCTCACCTATGAAGACGGCGTGGCGATGCGCAGCCTCCCGTTTGTGGCTGCCGTCGATCCAGGCCTCACCTACCAGAATTTTCAGACGGGCCTGGGCAGCGTTTCCATCAAGGCGGGTAGCCACAAGATCTCGAACACCATCCTCAACGGCAGCACCTCGGCGGTAAAAGAAACCCAGGATATTGAGCTGATTGAAGGCCGCATGTGGACCGAACCGGAGGAAGAACGCAGCGCCAAAGTGGTCGTCCTGGGCCACGATGCCGCAGAGGACCTTTTTCCCGACGGGTCCCCGATCGGCCAGGATATTGAATGCGAAGGCAGCGTCTTTACGGTGATTGGCGTGCTCGATACGCAGGCGCAGCCGTTCGGCAGCGGGCGCAACACGCAGGATAACTCGGCTTACTTTCCGCTTCCGACCTTTCGCCAGCTTCACCCCGAGCTCAAGGACTTCTGGATCACCGTGAAGTACGACGATCCCCCTCACAAGGCGCTCGTGGTCGAAGAGATTCGCGAGCTACTGCGGCACCGCCGCGGGGTTCGGCTGGAACAGGATGATAACTTCGCCATCTTTGGACCCGACTCGCTCACCCGCATTTGGAATTCACTGACAGGTGGACTCTTTCTGTTCATGGTCTCCGTCTCCTCGGTGGGCCTGATTGTGGGCGGCGTCGGCGTCATGAACATCATGCTGGTCTCGGTGACGGAGCGAACCCGTGAAATCGGAGTCCGCAAAGCCATTGGCGCAACCAGGAAGAACATCCTGCTGCAATTCACCTTGGAAGCCGTGACTCTTTGCATGGTCGGCGGCGTTATCGGTATATTGGCGGGCGCATTGTTTACCCTGATTCTGCATTACGCCGTGTCCTTCCTGCATGCCGCGCTTTCGCCTACATGGGTTGTGATCGCCTTTGCGGTCTCCTGCCTGATCGGCCTGGTCTTCGGCATCTATCCGGCCTGGAAGGCTGCTTCCATGGACCCTATTGAAGCCCTGCGCTACGAGTAGCTGGGAACGGGGTAGAGCTTCTCGCGAATTCCCAGTCATTGTCCCACCTGTTCTCGGCAAGGCCAGGGAAATCGCACCGAGATCTCCCTGAACGCTATCCACGGTCAGTTGTGTAACAAGGGCACGACTTCAGTCGGGCCACCGCGGAAGCAATAGATAGTAAGGGCTTTAGCCCCTGTCAACTTCTTCATGTCCCTCTTGCCTATTGCCGCCCTATGCCGCATGCAGGGGCTAAAGCCCACCATGCTTCCTTCGCCCATGTGCGGCCCGACTGAAGTCGTGCCCTTGTTACAAAGCGCATGAATTCAATGTTTTGCGCAGTGTATTTCACTTCCCTTACAACAGCGAGTTTAGATGCGTTTGCCCTGTCGGCAAGGCCGGCTTCCTCGACGCGAACCGCCCGATGCAACTATCCTGTTCTATTGCCGGTGTTTTTCTTGGCTGGCGAAAACCACAGGAAACCAGACGCTTATGAGCACGCAAATCATTGCCGTACATTTGCCCGACGGGGCCATTCGCGAAGTGCCCTCCGGCACAACGCCCCTTGACATTGCCAACTCCATTTCGCCGCGCCTGGCCGCGGTCTGCGTAGTTGCCCGCCTGACCCCCGTCAATGGCGCGGTCAGGGAAAGCGCAGCCGCGGACGGCCAGGCGGCGGAAGCCGCCATGTACGCCGCTGAAGACTCGGCTGCCCCGCGCCTGGTGGACCTGGCCACTCCGCTCACTGCT
>Ga0302274_10004773_pt1 | contig 11700 bp, 8 predicted proteins | sample III_Bog_N2_1_FD_198755 | JGI IMG/M metagenome (GOLD analysis project Ga0302274, IMG submission 198755) | Peat permafrost microbial communities from Stordalen Mire near Abisko, Sweden - III_Bog_N2_1 | ecosystem: Environmental > Terrestrial > Soil > Wetlands > Peat | place: Sweden: Abisko...
CATGCCGTATTCTGTTCGCGAGCCCTCTTTCATGTCCAGCGAAACTTTTGTCTCTCCCAGCGCCCGAAATCAAACCGATGTCTACGCCGTCCACGGAGCCGATCCTGAAGTCCTGGCTTACGCAATGGCCAAGTACTCGCGCTCCGCTCTCTCCATGCGGCAGTCCCTGACTGAAATCAGCGCTCAGCGCGCAGAGCAGTTCCTGAATACGTTTTATTTTCAATATGGCCACCGGTCCATCGCCGACCTCGCCCATATCGCATTCGCAGTGGAGCGGCTGTCACTTCTTGCCGCCATTGTGCTGGTTGACGAGCAGCGCTGGGATGGCCAGGAGCGTTCGACCCGTTATCAAAACTTCCTCAAGTCTGGGTGGTATCTGCCCGATTTCGGGTCCGACTCGAGCTCCGAACAGATCTTTACCAACACAATAGGAAGGCTCTTCGAGAGTTACCAGCGGACGACCGCAGGCATTCTCGAGGTGCTGCGCGGCCGCGTTCCCTGCCCGGAGACATTGAAGCCCGATGCTTACGAGCGAACTCTTAAGGCTCGCGCCTTCGATGTGGCTCGCTATCTGCTTCCTTTGGCCACCAACACCTCGCTTGGCCAGATTGTGAATGCGCGCACACTTGAGACGCAGGTTTCCAGGCTGCTGTCGCACCCCATGGCCGAGATTCGCGACCTCGGACTGAAGCTGCGTGAAGCTGCCACCGGCCCCGCGTGGAACATCAACGCCGAATCCGGTGCTGCCCTGGTGGACAAGCTTTCGGCGATTGAAGGGGGCGACAATTCAGCCCTCACGGCAGAAGCTGCCCAATTACTAACCCGCGAAATTCGAACCGCTCCTACGCTGGTTAAGTACGCGCAGCCGAATAACTATCTGCTTCAAACCCAGGCGGAACTCACGCAGGCCGCGGCCGAGATCCTCGCGAACCAACCCATCGCAGAAGCCCCGCTGGTCGACTTGGTCGAGCGCACTGAATCCCTTGAAGTCGAACTTGCTGCGACGCTGCTTTACTCCGCCTCGCATCACCCCTACCGCCAGATTCGGGACTTGGTCGCCAGTTTCCCCGAGTCGCGCGTCACCGAGATTATCGAATTGGGTCTTCGCCATCGCGGCCGTCATGACGAAGCTTTGCGAGCCTTTCATGCAGGCGCAGCTCTCCGGTTCGACATTCTCATGGACATTGGGGGCTTTCGTGATATGCACCGGCATCGGCGGTGCACACAAATTATCCAGTCATTTACTGCCCTGCACGGGTACGACACCCCAACGAATTGCGACTTGGAGGCCGACGTTAACCTCCTGGCAGAAGCCAATCTCCTGGATGACTATCGGGGGGCAATTGATGAGGCTCATCGCGCCAGTGCGCAAATCGCCGCGGGTGGCGCACCAGAAGCGTCGCAATCCGCTCTCTATCTGCTTCCTCTCGCCACCAGGATACGAAGTCTCTTTAAAATGGATCTTGCCGAAGCCCAGTACATCTCCGAGCTTCGTTCTGGCCCTGCTGGCCACTTCAGCTACAGGCGCGTGGCTTGGGAGATGTTTGTGGCCCTCAAGCGCCAGCATCCGATCCTTGCCAGGCATATCCGGGTGACCGACTTCACCCAGCCCATTGACCTGCTGCAGCGATAGTCAGTTCTGGGCTCCCAAATCGTTGGCTTGGTAAGCCGTGTCTTTACGAGAGAATTGAAGAACGCCCACAGGTGGCAGTGACCACAGGTTCTGGAATCGGCTCTGCACGCGACAAATAACTTTCTGGGCGACCAGGCTGTCCGACTTCGATTGCTTAGTCCATCTGGTTGCGTTTCCGCGCGCACAGTCCGATTCTGAGGCACGACCGGCTTCTGATACGTGAGGGGCCGCCGGCGCCGCGGTGGCGTGGGCCAGGATGAACAGCGCGAGGTCTAAAAGTCCAAACCCTTGCACCGTGTTCACGTGTGCGCTTTGAGCGCTCTGAACTTGTGGGAAATACTCATTCATAGGCCGGTTATGATTCCGCTCCTGTTGAGCCCTGATATTCCGATGGATAACTTCTCCGATGCAACTTTTTATCAAATCGTTGCCTGACGGTTTCAAATTATCGCTTCGGAATCGCAGATACCCGAGATTCGCTGCAAATAGGTGGTGCCCTGAGGCGGTTTGTGACAAGCACAGGATAAGAAGCCACCCAACTTCCTTCTTTACCGTAATTCGACGCCAGACTCCTTCCAGCCTGAGCTAGGATAAGTACAAAGATCCGGAGTTTTTCCATGTTCGTCGTTGTGTGGCAGTTTGAGATTTCGGAAGAGAAGATTGCTGCTTTTGAGGCTTCCTACGGTCCCGGCGGCGCCTGGGCCGAACTCTTCCGGACTTCGCCCCAATATATTGGTACCGAACTGCTGCGCGACGCCTACATCCCCGGCGCTTACCTGACGATCGACCGTTGGGCCAGCGAAGAGGATTTCCGTGCGTTCCGCAGAGAGCACGATCCGGAGTACGAGGCGCTGGATCGTGCGTGTGATGCCCTTACCAGCCGTGAAACCCGCATTGGGGCATTTATTGTTGATCCACCAACTCCATGAGAATCACAGCCGTACAGGCGGTCACCGAACTTTCTCCGTTTCTTCGCCATTTTCTGCTGTCAATGACTGTCCCAGCCTGCTACAATCCCATCGAAAACGATTTTCAGCTCGCCGCGTATTTCCTGTAGAGAAACCGGAAAATCCCGCATAAAGTGAGCACTTTCAAGGAGCCCGAATGGCCATTGCAGAGGACCGCACAAAAGACGACCGCACGAAAGCCGTAGAACTTGCGCTCGCACAGATCGAAAAACAGTTTGGCAAGGGCTCAATCGTCCGCCTTGGTTCCAAGGAAGCCCTTATGCCCATTGCGGTTATCTCCACGGGTTCTATCAGCTTCGATGCTGCTCTTGGGGTGGGTGGGATCCCCCGCGGTCGCGTGACTGAAGTATTCGGGCCGGAATCTTCGGGCAAGACGACGATCACTCTGCAGATTATCGCCGAGGCGCAGCGGCTCGGCGGGCTTGCAGCATTTGTGGATGCGGAGCATGCTCTCGACCCAGGCTACGCGAAGAAGCTGGGCGTAGACGTGGATAACCTGCTGGTTTCTCAACCGGATAGTGGGGAGCAGGCACTGGAGATTACCGAGGCGCTGGTAAAGTCCGGGGCGATTGATGTGTTGGTGCTGGACTCGGTGGCCGCACTGGTACCGAAGGCCGAACTGGACGGCGAAATGGGTGACTCGCACATGGGCCTGCAGGCACGGCTCATGTCGCAAGCCCTGCGCAAGCTGACCGGCTCGGTGTCCAAGTCGCGGACAGCGCTGATTTTTATCAACCAGATTCGAGAAAAAATCGGAGTGATGTTCGGAAATCCTGAGACGACGACGGGCGGGCGGGCTTTGAAGTTTTACTCGTCGGTTCGCGTGGATATTCGGCGGATTGCGGCTGTAAAAGAAGGTGATGTGGTGACGGGATCGCGGACCAAGGTGAAGATCGTCAAGAACAAGGTGGCTGCTCCGTTCCGCGAGGCCGAGTTCGACATTCTTTACGGAGAAGGCATCAGCCGCGAAGGCGACGTGCTGGATCTTGCGGTTGCGAACAATATCGTCGAAAAGTCGGGTGCGTGGTACAGCTACTCCGGCGAGCGGATTGGGCAGGGCCGCGAGAATACACGGGGTTTCCTGAAGGAAAACAAGGACATATTCGTCAGGATGGACGCCGAGCTGAGAAAGAAACTGAACATTGGCGCGGTGAAGGCGGATGTGCCAGAAGTGCCCGCAACGGGCCCGGCGGAAGCGAAAGAGGCTGTTCGCGCGCGGCGGAATTAGGCAGGTTCACACTGGATTTGAACGCATCTGGATGGAACGGCAAGAATGCAGCTCAAGTTGAGCTGCATTCTGCTTTTTTGGCGGCATCGCGGAACGAATCTGCACGGCCCGCTGGCTAGACTGCAGGTGCGACGGATGGTTCAGGCGAAGGTGGAGCAAGAACGTGTTGCTCCTGATCCTGGTATTGAAGTTGATAGAGCTTCCAGTAAAGGCCGCGGTTGCCCAGCAGTTGCTGGTGGGTGCCCATCTCGCGCAACTGGCCTTTGTGCATTACGAGGATGGTATCGGCCCGCTGCACAGTCGAGAGCCGGTGGGCGATGAGGACGCTGGTGCGGCCTTCAACCATGCGCTCGAGTGCGCCGCGAATGCGGAGTTCCGTGTCGGTATCGACGCTGGACGTGGCCTCGTCGAGAATCAAAATGCGGGGATTGTAGGCAAGAGCGCGGGCAAAGTTGATGAGTTGCTTCTGACCCGTTGAGAGCGAGTTGCCGCGCTCCTGCACGGGCTCGTCGAACTGGTTGGGAAGCGTCTCGATGAAGTCGAGCACGTTGACATCGCGGGCGGCCTGGCGCAGACCCTCGGCTGTGATCTCTTCATTGCCAAGGCGTATGTTCTCTGCCAGCGTACCGGTGAACAGGAATGGATCCTGCAGAACGACGGCGAAGTGTTTGCGCAGCGCGTTGAGATCCTGCAGTCGAAGGTCAACGCCGTCAAGCAGGATTTGGCCGGCGGTGACGTCATAGAAGCGCATCATGAGGCTGGTAAGAGTAGTTTTTCCCGCGCCGGTATGGCCGACGATGGCCACGGTGTGGCCGGGCTCGACGGTGAACGAGACGTCCTTCAGAATCCATTCAATGTCTTTGAGCGCGGCGAGGGCGGCGGAGTCAGGAGGGCTATCGACCGGTAGCGTGGATGTAACTGCTACAGCCGGTCTGGAGACCTGCGCTACACTCTTCGACTGAGCTGCGGCGACTGCGGCTTTCTGTTCGTCCGTGAGTGTTTGATACGTGAACCAGACGTGGCGGAACTCGATGCGATTGCTTCCGTCGCCGGGGATGGGCTCGGCCGGGCTCACGATCTCTGGCGGCGTGTCCATGAGCTTGAAGATGCGCTCGCATGCCGCCATGGCGGATTGGATGATGTTGAATTTATCGCTGAGATCCTGGATGGGGCGCCAGAAGCGCTGCGAATACTGGATAAACATGGCGAGAACGCCGATGGTAACCGCTCCGTTGAGGACGCCGAAGCCGCCGCGCCAGATGACGAGAGCGATGGCGATGGCGGAGAGAATTTCAACGGCGGGGTAGTAGAGGGCGTAGGCGAAGATGGTGTCTTTGAAGGCGATCATGTGGAGCTTGTTGACCGCTTCGAAGTCGTTGTAGGCGCGCTGCTCGCGGTTGAAAAGCTGGACGACGGCCATGCCGGAGATGTGTTCCTGGGTGAAGCTGTTGATGCGGGCGATAGCGCCACGGACACGACGATAGCTCTCGCGGACGCTGTCGCGGAATAGCCGCGTGACGATCAGGATCAGGGGGAGGACGGCGAAGGCGATAAGCGCCAGCTTCCAGTTGATCTTGAGCATGACGATGGCCATGAAGGTGAGGTTGAAAAAGTCGTCGACGATGGCGAGGACGCCCGCGGTGAACATCTCGTTGATGGCGTCAACGTCAGAGGTGAGGCGGGTGACGAGGCGGCCGACGGCGTGGTTGTCAAAGAAGCCGATGTGCATGCGTTGCATATGGCGGAAGATGTCACGACGGAGGTCGAACATGATCTTCTGGCCGGTCCACTGCATGAGGTAAACCTGAATAAATTCAAATAGATAGGCCGAGAGAAGCGCGACGAGGTAGATGGCGGCGAGCTCGGTAATTCCTGCGTAGGGATCGGTGGGTAGGCGGCGGGTGAGCCAGTTGGTGTCTGGGCTGAGGTTGCCGGTGAGATAGCGGTCGATGGCGACTTTGACGAGGTAGGGGCCGGTGACGTCGGAGACGGATTTGAGGCTGACGGCAATGGCGGAAATAGTGGCCTGGATCCAGTAGGGGCGCAGATAGTGAGCGAGGCGATGTATCAGGCGGGAGTCATAGACTTTACCGACCGGGTCTTCGTCCCGCGGCTTGGGTTTGTTCTGGTCTTCGTCGGCCATGGGCTCTCAATTCCATGGTACGACAGGGGAAGAGGCAGGGATCAGGGAACAGGGAACAGGGATCAGAAAACCAGGCTGCAAACGTTCAATCGGAGGGGTGCGCACCGTAGGGTAATAGGCTGCTCAAGTGGCTACAAAACATGCGAAAGGGTCGAACCTGTGGTTGCGACTCGTTGAGACACGTACCTTGCGGGCAGCCTTTGCGAGATGTTTCGGTTGTGGAGAGTTTGATTAATCGAGCAAGTGGGTTGCAGAGAAATTGTCATTTCTTTTGAAAACGCGCTGATTTCACATGGGATAGCGGCTTAACCTGCTGATAATGGGTGATTTATTTGGATTTTGTTTGCTGTGCGGTTGCACGTGGGAATGGGTTGAATGCCGGCACAGGAGTCGGCCGGGATCGCATGGCACTCCCCGGTCCCTCCGCCGCGGCGGACGAGGGCCGGGGGCCCCCCTTTTGTGGTTAGAGACCGGGGCCACCCGCCAACTACTTCGGCGGCAGACGAACCTCGAATTCTCTTGTTTCCTCTGAGTGAAGGTGTAAGGCATTTAGGTGGGCCGCACCGGGTTGCATCTCCATTCGCCACGGCTGGTGGCCTTCCGCTGAGACTTCAACCAGGATGTCTTCGTCGGGTGGAATGAGAATCCTGGAGTCAGAATGCAGGCCAGACGAAATGAAGACATTTGGTGCGGAGGCGAGACGCAAAATGACCGTGGGGTTGCCGACTTTGGCTCCTGTGGCATCGTCAACAACATTGATGGTTATGGACGCGGCCTTCGGACCCAGCTTGACCGAAAGACTTGCTGCCGGAGCCTCGGGGGATATCTCCGCCGTCAACGGCCTCCTGTTATGTCCGTACAAACTAAAAGTCACGTCCGCGTACCCGTCAGCCTTCTTCATGGCGGTTACGCGATACTTTCCAAATGGAAGGTCTTTACGCGAACAAGCACCGGTCTCATCCGTGAGGCATTCGGGGATCGCAGCCGCCACAATCCTTCCATCGGCTGATTCCATCTGCACAACCGCGCCGGTCACAGGGTTTCCGCTTTGGTCAACAACCTTCGCATTGATAACTCCGACTGGCTGTGCCTGAGAGGGTATTGTAGTTAGCGCCAGAGTCAAAATAGCCAACGTACGCGTCATATCCGCCATTGCTTTCCGTCTCTGCCCGGGAGTTTCAAGTGGGGCCCGGGTCTCTTAGTGCCCTATCGTTTCGCCGCGAGGGAGTTCAAATCGCTCTGAAAACCTGATCGCATTCGCGGATCTTTCTCCCGCAACATGGCACCCCGGATGACTTCGACCGAAGATCGAGATCCGATCTCAGTGAGGGCGCGACTTGCACCCGCGCGTACCGACTGTTGTTGAGTATCGTCGACGAGTAATTCCTCAAGGCTGCTGATTATTCGGTCGGATTGGCCGCCGGGAACCCCGCGGTACATGCCAGGCAAAAGTGTCACAATAACAGCGCGATAGTCAATGTCCTGAGCCCGATTAAGAGAGCCGAGGATAATGTCTGCGCACCCTGCGCTTGATGATCCAGCAATCTGAATTTCCTGGACAACTTCGATAACGTCCTCGATTGGCAGTGCAGTATCTTTGCACATCGTCTGAAGGTGGTCTACTCCTTTGGGGTCATGGAATGACCCCAATGCGGAGGCCATTCCAATGCGCGCCTTAACGTCTTTCTCGACAGAGAGAGCGTACTCAATCGGCGGTATCGCATCGGGATCGTGATCCTGGCCCAATTGAGCTGCAGCGAGCGCCCTTATTTTCGGGTCGCTGTTTGCTAATGCGGCAACGAGGGACTGTTTCGAGAGCTCAATGCCAAGAGAGCGCAATTGATAAGCAGCTTGCGTTGGGCGCTGGCCAGCTGCCTGGCTTGAGTTCTGGGCAACGGCGGGGATCCACAGAACAGAACAGGCCATAGCCCCAATCAACAAGGTGGTCTGATGATTCATCATGTTTGTCACTCCAGAATCAGTTAGCAGCCTTGGTGGCCGTTACAACTGTGATTGGGATCGAGTTAGCAGTCCCAGGGGTCAAACTTAAAGTAATGGTAAAACCGTTGCCTACATTCATGTCTCCGCATTGATACGTCTGCGTGCAGACAATTTGGCAACTCGCGCCCTTATTGTCTGTCGTAAGCATGTTGAAATTCGCTTCGAGAACATGCTGGTCCCAGAATACATTTTGTGTTGCTGGCGCGGGAGTCCCGTTAAATGTATCGGCGCTTCCAACTGAGAACGGAGCGGTCATTCCTTGACATATTCCTGAGGTAATGCTCGTTGGGCAGGTAGTGCCAGATGTTTTTGGCGTCACCGTCTCATAGATTGGCGTGCCGTCGTAATTTGCAGTGCCTGGGCCGACCGTCATAGGGAAGAAGGAACCCACCCCAGTCAAGCTGCCCGGCAGGAGTTTCTCAACCGTTCCATTACCGACTGTGATCGTTGTCGGACATGACGAAGATAGTGGCAGCACGGTGGCGTTTGCCTGGGCACTTGTGGGCGACTGACCGGCGCCTGAGCCGTTGAATGCGCTGTTGCCATAGCCATTGTTCGTGACGGTTACTTCCACCGATTCGGTAGGAGTGTTCTGAGCCACTGTGATATTCGCCACGATCTGCGTGTCGCTATAGCTTGCATAGGATGTGACGCTGATGCCGCCCTGAGAAAAGCCAAGTGAGGGTTGTGCGGTTCCGAAGTGTTGGCCGGTGAAAGTGACCTGCGTCGTAGTGGAACTCGAAGTCGATGAATGCCAAATGTCCGGACTAATCCCGCTAATCGTTGGCGTCGCGTCCACAACGTATACAGGGACGCCGCCGCCGCTGAAACCACCGACCGGACATGAGATGGGAACTTCGGAGCAGATTTGGCCTACGCCGATATACACATTGCTCAAGTAATAGCCGACTCCCCCTTGACCGGAAGATTGCCCTGTGATGACTCCGCTGGAGTTAACGGAAAACGCTGAACTTGATCCGTTCGTCCAGCCTGATCCGAATGGGTTCTGTTCCGACTCGCCTGTGTTGAGGTCCACCGTGACTTCGGATTGCACGGTTCCTCCGATTGGCAAGGTGTAGGAACTCTGGTCGAAGTAGGCTTCTGTGTATCCATTGCAGGTGGTGCAGATGGTGCCGCATGTGGCGTTGCGTACGTTATAAACCGATGAGGCCACGGCTACGGATATCGTGTCGAAGTTGCCGCCCGCACCGGACAGGACGGCGCTGCCGCTGTTTATGTTGGACGGAATCAGCGCGCCATTCGGGTCCGGAATGCGGCTATGCACCAGGCTCATCACGTCAAGATTGTAGCTCTGGCGTGCCTCAAGGTGGACTGGGATCTTATATTGCCCGCCGCTGTAATAGAGGGTCAGAACCAGATTCTGCGCAGTAGGCTTGTAGTTCCATACCGTCATCATCGTGTCATTATCGCCCTCCACCGACCAGAAGCAGATAGTTCTGCTGATGGAGTCAGCCTGTTGAGAGGGAGTTACTTCAAAGACGTAGGTTTGGCTCTGGTCCATGCTGCCAGTGGACATTTGCAGATCGCCATCCTGGCCGTTAAACGTCGCTGTCAGGTGTCCATAGCCGTTGGGGAGCGGGTTGGCGGTGCCGAATTGCGACTCGAAATCGAACTGCGAAGTTTCTCCGGGCGCGAGGCTCACCTGGCCGAGCGGGTATGTTTGAGGGGTCCCATCGTTGCCTGGGCTGATGAGGGACAGGGTGACCTGAAGTGCGTTGACGGAGACATTATGCAAATAGGCATAGGGCTTGAAGTACGTCCCGGACGGAAAGAGCATTGAGGGGTCAGCGTCGCCCAGTAGCAAACCTGGTGCGTTGAGGGTAACTTGATGCGCGGGACGGGCGGGATCGAGATGGTCTTCGATCATGATCGGAGACGCGGAATATCCGACTTTTTCGTCCTCGATGCCGGCGTAGGCGATGACTCCGTATTCCGGTCCGGTGTAATGAATCTCAATGCTTCCCGCCGTTTCCGTGCCGCGAGCTGCTCCGAAGGCTGCGGAAAACTGGATAAGCGTTGTGGCGTGGCTCGGCAGCGAAACCTGTTGCGTGGCAAGAGCCTTCCCAGCGTGACCTGAGAACTGGACATCGACGAGTTTGGGAGACAGAGACGGGTTTTCGAGGGCCAGGAAACCGTCGGCATTCGCGGTGGGTAGCCACCATTGCCCGCGGGTGACCTGGGCCTGGCTCGCCGCTGGTTTGGCATGTACTTTTCGCACGTCAGCGCGGAATGAGCTTGTGTGGGTGATGCTGGAAATTTCATCGGTGTTTTGGATGGTTGCGATAACAGCCGGCCATGACCACTTGTAAGAAATGCCTGCCATCCCGTAGCTAGATAGGTGGCTGGCCACGCTGGCGGGAGCGGATTGCAAGGCGAGTCTGATATTGATCTGCCAAGTACCTGCAGGCTCAAGCGTGACCAGGGGCAGTTGATACTCGGTTCCATCTGCAAAATAGAGAACGGGTGTGACGCTCAAGGGCTGGTTCAGAAGTACGTTTTTGAAGCGAATAACCGGATCGAAGTTGTTATCTACTCTCCAGAATCCGCCCTCCAAGCCTTGCGGCGTGTTGGGGCTGAGTTTGGACATCGGGATCGGCTGTGAGGTGGCCCCGAATAGTGGCGTAACGCTCGAAATCATTTACAGAAAAATAAGGGACACAAGAAGCGAGGGGAGTCTCACAGGTAAACCTCCAGCCTTGGGATTGGCCGCGCTGATCATTGATGGAGTGTGCCGAAGTTATAGATTCATGTCAAGTTAAAACACGATAGTGAATAGGAATTAGTTTTTGGTAACCACTTGTGTTAGCTTGCTTGTTATTTATAAGTTAGTCATCCCAGTAACTACTGAAAACGTTTAATTGCCGAGTTAGTCTTTGCGCGGCTCTTAGCAGGGCTCCTCAGGTGACGCCCTCAATCCGAACTCCCAGTAACCTTTTCCGAAGAACCCTTAATCGCGATGCGGATGCCATGATGAACGGCAGAGGAGCACAGTCCCGATACCTGGACTGATGGGGCATCTTGCGTTTGACAATATGCTTAATTCCTGCTACTTTGCATTACAAAGTGAATTGCCATGAATGATCTGAATAAAGCGTTGGGCGACATCAGCAGTATTCGCAGGCAGGTGGCGCATGCTACGGAGTTTCGGGGCTATGGGCCGGCGACGCTGGCGGGTACGGGCTCGCGGAACGTTGCGGCGCTGAGGGCTGTGCTGGGGATGGGTTTTGCCATACCAGTACACAGCGCCCTGTCATGATCATGCCGTATTGAGTGGAAGACAGGGCGCTGCGCGAGGCTGCCGATTTCGTTACTGCTCGGTGTATTGGTAGTCGTTGTATTGCCAGACGCCGTTGATTTTGGAATAGAGCCTTGCGTAGACCTTGACGCCGTTTGCAGGGAGTGTGGGTGCGGTGGTTGTGAGGGCAGTGCCTTTGTATAGGTAAAGGTCGCTGTCACCGGCCGCTACGGCGCTGAGGTTGAGTTGGTAGTCGGTTACGGCAATTCCGGCGGTCCATTGGAAGGTCACGCTGGTGGTGCCGAGGATGGTGCCTAACCCCGGGGTGGGCGATGTTAGCGTGGGGGGGGTGGGAATGCCGCCTTCGGTGTATTGGTAGTCGTTGTACTGCCAGACTCCGTTGATCTTTGAATAGAGGCGTGCGTAGACCTTGGCGCCGTTTGCGGGCAGGGAGGCTGCGGTTGCGGTGAG
>Ga0302274_10004781_pt1 | contig 11682 bp, 15 predicted proteins | sample III_Bog_N2_1_FD_198755 | JGI IMG/M metagenome (GOLD analysis project Ga0302274, IMG submission 198755) | Peat permafrost microbial communities from Stordalen Mire near Abisko, Sweden - III_Bog_N2_1 | ecosystem: Environmental > Terrestrial > Soil > Wetlands > Peat | place: Sweden: Abisko...
GCTGGCACTCGTCCATGGAAGTCTTCCAAACCATTACGGTTCCAACCGGTTAGGTTTGGAGGCGAGGATCGGAATCGGACAATTAAGGCCTGTTTCCAGGCTGTTTTTAGACTGATTTGTGGGTGAAATATGCGTATCTGTACCTATCTGCGGGTATCTCTCTAAATCCATTTGGTATTCGTTTTGGTATTCGTTAAGGCACTCAGAAAACGCATAGCCGCCACCGGAAGCAAACGCATCCAACATAAAAATCAGCGCAATCTTCAGCCTGCTTACTTGTGGCGTCGTTTTATTCATCGGCTATTATTATTGGACTTCCATCACGGAGATTTATTTTGCTGCTTTCATATTCTTTAAGCGACCGATCAAAAACAAAAGCCCAATCCGGCCTGCCGGATTGAGCTCGAAAACCAAGAAATTAGCAGCCGTGGATATTGGGTTTGGGTTAGTTGATCGTGGCATGCAATGCTTGCCGAATAATTTCGCGACCTTCTGAATTGACAGACAAACTGAACGACCATGCAACAACCACGAACGGTTTTCATAGAGCATATGTGCGGCAAGACACTTTGGGCCAGATTGAGCGACGCGGCCGAATTCATCGGCGTCAGCCCGGACACCATCCTCCGCAGGGGCGTGGAGTACCAAGGCAATGCCAGTGAAATCCACCTGCGCACGTGTCCAGACGGTAAAATACGACACATGAGATTGAAGCTCGGTGACCACACACGCCAAGAGCGGCGATATTATGTGCCAGACCTGATGAAATGGCTGAAATAGGCTGCCTTCCTTTTTCGGCAACGGGCGTGAGCTTGGCAACCTGCCCATAGTTCGTAGCTGAAACCCCTCGGGCTATGATAAGTGAAAGATGCGTCCCCAAGACTCACCAACTACTCGCGTGCGCTACAAAAGCAGCGAACAATAAAAGCTGCTTCGCTCTTTATGAGCGAGCGCCTTCAAGGACATCGAGGATGCTGTGGGTAATGGGTCTAACAGCAGAACCCGGGAGGTCGCAGCCCAATTCGGTTAAGGCGGGTGAAATAATTTGCCGCTCAAGTTCTTCTCGCGCCCACGTTGTTAGGTTGGCTGCGAGACCTCCGGATCGGGATAGAATCTTGAGCAAGGTTGCCTTCTCGTCTCCCGTGCCGCCTCCCATTATTCGCCTTGTAGCCAGGGTTCGTAGTGACGTGACTTCACTTTTTCGGGCCAGCTGATGTGTTAGTCTGGGACGCAAGAAAGGACCAGACCAATGAAAGGCAAACGATATACGACGGAAGACAAGATTCGCATTTTGCGGGCGGCGGATCGTGGTGAAAAAAGCATCCAGGACCTCTGCCGGGAGGAGAATATCTCGGAGGTGAGTTTTCACCGGTGGAAACGGCAGTTCGGCCAGATGGAGGTCAATGAGGCGCGTCGGCTTAAAGAGCTGGAGCGGGAGAACAACGAGCTTAAGAAGATGCTGGCGGAGTCGCTGCTCAAAAACCGGGTCTTGGAGGCCGTATGCGAAAAAAAGCTGTGAGCCCGGCGCATCGCCGGGCGGTCGCGCAGGAACTGGTGAAGCACCAAGCCTGCTCCCAACGGGCCGCCTGCCGCATTTTGCGGCTGGCGCGTTCCACCTTCCGCTATCAGGGGCAAGCCCCGACCCAGCGGGAGGAGCAGTTAAGGAAGCGGCTGTTGGCACTGTCCAAGGCCCATCCGCGTTACGGGTATCGCAGGATCGCGGCATTACTACGCCGGGAAGGGTGGCGCGTGGGCCAGCGCCACATCCAACGCCTGCGCCGGAATGAAGGCTTGCGGGTGCCGCCCACGAAAAAGAAGTTGGTTCGGCGTGGGGTTTCGACGGGGTTGCCGACGACGGCAACGCATCGGAACCATGTCTGGACTTGGGATTTCATCGCGGATGCCACCGTGCGTGGAGGTGCCTTGAAGATGCTGACGATCCTGGATGAACATACCCGTGAATGCCATGTGCTGTGGGCCGAGCGGGCATTGAAGGCGGCGGACGTATTGCATTGGTTGCAAAAAGCCGTGGAGCAACATGGGGCCCCGGAGTTTCTGCGGAGCGACAACGGCTCGGAGTTCATCGCCAAGATCGTGCAGCGGTGGCTGCAGGAAAACCGGATCAAGACGATTTACATTGAACCGGGCAGCCCGTGGCAGAACGGGTTTGTGGAAAGCTTTCACGGCCGTTTCCGGGATGAATGTTTGAACCGGGAGCAGCTGTGGACGCTGACGGAAGCGCGGGTAGTCGTGGGTGACTATCGGCAGGAATACAATCAAGTGCGGCCGCATAGCCGGCTGGGCTACGAAAGCCCGGCGGTTTTTGCGGCGCGGAGTTGTCCATCCCCAGCTCCGTTCGGGCTTCGCCCTCACTCCGCTGGGGATGGACAAAGAATCAACAAAAACATAACCTCAACCATGTCCCAGGACTAACTTATGGACTGGACCAGAAAAACGAAGCCGGTCACGCCCGTGAGGCTGCTCGCGGCTGCCGGGGCTGTACTGGCGGGGGCTGAATTAGTCACCTGCGCCCGCACTTGCACGAAACCGCCTTGCAAAAAGGTTGCCGCCACGATCGCGGCGAAGAACAGGCGCAGGCTAAATCTACAGGCATGTTGGGTCATAAAATACTTTGGGATTCAGGCCGCGATAACCGGGGACGGAACCGTTTGAATGGCCGCCGCCCCGATCACGCGGTCAATGTCCAGCAGCACTTTGACCACGCCTTTGACCTTGGCGATGCCGAGGATGTAATCCACGGCAATCTGCCCGCCAAAATCCGGCGTCGCCTCGATGTCGGCGGCGTTGAAGCTGACGACTTCCTCGACGCCATCCACCACCAAGCCCATCGGCGTGGCCTTACCGTCCGGCAGCTTCACCTGCACTACCACGATGCAAGTCTGGTCTGTGTTGGCGGCATTGGGAAAGCCGAACCGCACGCGCAGATCCATCACCGGAATGATTTTGCCGCGCAGGTTGATGACGCCGCGAATGTAGTCCGGCATCTGCGGCACCGCCGTGATGATGAGATGGCGGATGATCTCGCGCACCTTCAACACCTCGATCCCATAGGATTCGCCGTGCAGGTTGAACGTGAGATATTTGCCTGCCAGCGAGGTGGCGGCATTCACTGGAGTGACGAGTTCGGCTGTCATAGTTGTTTATTTTAAATCAACCGTCAGTTACGGCTTGGCGGAAAAAGAAAAAAGGCACAATGGAAAACCTTTCTCAATCAAGAGATCAAGCTTTCAGTTGTGCCTTTATCTGACAGGCCCAAAGTCCTGTCCGCAAAAGCTACCCGCAAATAAATGCGGACCTATTTAAATGTTTGTCGTCAATTTGGCGAAACACTTTAGCCAAAAAGCTAAATAATTTTTATGGGGCATCGGGGTGTCAAAATCTGCCTCGGGCGATGAAGTATAACCGGGCAAAAGACAAGGATGAATCCCAGAGCTTGCCGCCACATCGCAACATTCAACGCTCCGGCAGGATTGCTAATCAAATGCGTCATGAAACCAGCCGGGGGAACATCGCCAATGTGCTCAAGGCCGCTGGCTTGGAACAGGCGCCAGCGCGGCGGAACGGAGGAAGGAGTTTCCGAAAACGAATTGGAAAGCATTGGCCGCCACGGACCTCTTCACGGTGGAACTGTGGACAGCGCGAGGATTAGTTCGGTATCACGTGCTCTTCGTCATCAAACTGGCGCCCCGCGAAGTGTCAATGCAGGGCTGCCCGCGCCCAATGAATCTTGGATACTGCAAGTGGGCCGCAACCTGATTGATCCCTGGGCGGCCTTTCCACGATCCAGCAGTTATTTGATTCACGACCGTGCCACCGTGTTCCGTGAACCGTTTCGGCAATTATTACGGAGTGCTCAGGTGGAGGGCCTGCGCCTGCCGGCGCGTTCGCCGAACTTGAATGCTTTTGCCGAACGGTTCGTGCGTACGATTCGGCAGGGGTGTCTGGATCGAATGGTTTTCTTCGGGGTGACCGCCTTACGGCGGGCGGTGGAGGAATTTGTGATTCACTACAATCAGGAACGAAACCACCAGGGTTTGGCCGACCAACTCATCCGACGCGAGGTGCCGGGTTTTCCTGTCGGAGGAAACATCTGCCAACGAAAACGACTTGGTGGATTGCTCAATTACTATTTTCGGGAGGCGGCTGCACGAGCAAATTTGAATATTTGGACACTACGGGGTCAACTAAAAAGTAATTTGACGACAGCGGCGCTGTGGCAATAAGACCTGCTTTTGCGAAGTGTTTTTCAGGCAATTTAGCTTTCATTTGTTCCCATTGACGACCTTTTGTTGTTACAAGTTTACAATACATGCGCCAATATTTTACTACCATTTCAGCCGCCAATGATGAGAGAATGCTGCCCGGCTATAGATTTTTACTGATGTTTGGTTTCACTCGAATACGGTGGCGTTACTCTCGCGAATAGCGCTTGGATTCACGGGTGAGCTGCTCCGACAATTATTTGTGCGCGACCATCATGGCACACCACGACTCGCTTCAAAATCACTTCAGCCAATCCGCCAAACTGAACGGCAGTCGCAACCGTGCATGGATCAACCCGGCAGAAATCGCGTCAGGCGACACGCTGGAATTGTGTTAGGTATTCAACCAAACAAATTTCGGACAACTGAAAAATAAAATGCAAACTACCGACACCATTCACCAGCCATCGGCCGATGCGGGCAGCGCCCAAAACTATCGCGGCCCGTTCGCGATCATGACCGTGCTTTTTTTCCTGTGGGGCTTCATGACCGTGTTCAACGACATTTTGATCCCCCGGTTCAAGGAGGCATTCACGCTGAATTATTATCACGCGATGTTTGTCCAACTGGCCTTCTTCGGCGCCTACTTCATCGGTTCACTACTTTATTTCATCATTTCCGCCACCACGGGCGATCCGATTGCCAAGATTGGCTACAAAAATGGCGTGGTCATTGGCCTGTTAATTTCGGCGGCCGGCAGCGCTTTGTTCTGGCCGGCGGCCACCCTGATTTCCTATCCGCTATTTCTTGCCGGACTGTTCATAGTCGGCCTCGGCTTTGCGATGCTGCAAATCGCCGCCAATCCTTATGTTACAATTCTCGGTCCGGAGCGAACCGCCTCCAGCCGGCTGAATCTGGCCCAGGCGTTCAATTCCGTCGGCACCACGACGGGACCGCTGATCGGTGGCTATTTGATTTTTCAATATTTCGCCAAAACCGGCGCGCACGGCGCGGAATCGGTAAAAATTCCCTATCTCACGTTTTGCATCGTGTTCGTCGCGCTCGCCGCAATTTTTTCCTTCATCAAACTGCCGCATATCGGCGAGGGAAAAATCGAGCGCGGCATGGGCGCGCTGAAATATCCGCACGTCATCCTCGGCGTGCTGGCGATTTTCATGTATGTCGGCGGCGAAGTTTCCGTGGGCAGTTCCATAATTAATTTTCTCGGACAGAAAAGCGTGGCAGGCCTCGACCCGGTCGAAGCGAGCAAATACGTCGCGCTCTTCTGGGGCGGCATGTTGATCGGGCGTTTCATGGGCGCAGTGGAGTTGAGTGAGATGAAAAAAGTGAACAAGCAGCTTTTCCTCGCCGGCATTCCGATCGCCTGCTTTTTTCTGTTCTGGATTTTGCGCAGCTGGGACTCCAACCAGAAGCAGATTGATTTTTCCGCGGGCTGGACCATGGTTCAAAATTATCTGCCACTGCTGGCGTTGTGCTGGGTTTTGTTCCAATTCGGCCGGGCGCTGGCCGCGCGCACGCTCCTGATTTTTTCGATGACGATTGTGGTTCTGCTGGCGCTGGCGATGTTGGAGGGCGGCAAACTCGCGATGTGGTGCATCATCGGGATCGGACTGTTCACCTCCATCGGCTGGCCGAACATTTTTTCCCTCGCGCTGGACGGCATGGGCGTTCACAAAAGCCAGGTTTCGTCCCTGCTGGTGATGGCCATTCTCGGCGGTGCGCTGCTGCCGCCGCTGCAGGGCCATATTGCGGATGTTGCCGGCCTGCAAACTTCATTTATCGTGCCGTTACTGGCTTACGCTTATGTCGGTTTTTACGGCTGGAAAGGCCATAAAATTGGGCGCACGCCGCCGGGTGCAGCTTGATGTTTTCAAATTGAATATGACTCGTCGCGATTTTATCCAAACCACTTCACTGGCCACCGCTGGCTTGATGTTCAATTCCATCGGCCGCGCAGAGGAGAAAAAATTTCCCGTGGTGCGCATCCCGGAAACCAAGCGAAAATTCAAAAGTGCCGCCGTCGAAAATAAAATTCAACAAATCAAAGCCTCCATCGGCAACCAGGAACTGGCCTGGATGTTTGAAAATTGTTTTCCGAACACACTGGATACGACGGTGGATTTCAGCGTCATTGACGGTCGCCCGGACACCTATGTGATCACCGGCGATATTGATGCGATGTGGTTGCGGGACAGCTCGGCGCAAGTGTGGCCGTATTTGCCGTTGATGAAGGAAGATCCGGCCTTGCAGCAATTGATCGCCGGCGTGATCAACCGCCAGACGCGCTGCATTCTCAAAGATCCTTACGCAAATGCCTTCTACAAGGACGAAAATAAAATCAGCGAATGGAAAAACGATTTGACCACCATGAAGCCCGGTGTTCACGAGCGCAAATGGGAGGTGGATTCACTCTGCTACCCGATTCGCCTTGCGCACGGCTATTGGAAAAATGTGAATGATACCGCGCCGTTTGATGCCACCTGGCGCGAAGCGGTTTTGCTGACATTGAAAACTTTTCGTGAACAACAACGCAAGACCAGTCACGGGCCGTATCATTTTCAGCGGCGCACGGAATCCGCCACAAGCACTTTGGCCGGCAATGGCTATGGCCAGCCGGCCGCTTCCGTGGGGCTGATTTATTCCATGTTCCGCCCCAGCGACGATGCGACGGTTTTCCCCTTTCTTATTCCGTCAAATTTTTTCGCCGTCGTCAGCCTGCGGCAGGCGGCGGAAATGCTCGAACAAATTCATCACGATCAGGAGTCCGCCGGCCGCAGTCGCGCGCTCGCAAATGAAGTCGCGGCGGCGCTGCGCGAATACGCGATCGTGCAGCATGAAAATTTCGGCCGGATTTTCGCCTACGAAGTGGACGCGCTCGGGGATATGTATTGCATTGACGACGGCAACATTCCAAGCCTGCTCTCGCTGCCATATCTCGGCGCGATGACCAACGACGACAAAACTTACCGGAACACGCGGCGGTTTGTGCTGTCGCCGGGCAATCCTTATTTTTGCATCGGCAAGGCGGGCAGCGGTCTGGGTGGATCGCATGGTGGCCCGGACAGAATCTGGCCGCTCGGCATCATCATTCAAGCGCTGACCAGCACGGACGAAGATGAAATCCGCCGCTGCGTGGCCACATTGCAAGCTACGCATGCCGGCACCGGATTTATGCACGAGGCCTTCGACAAAGATAATGCCAAAAAATTCTCTCGCCCATGGTTTGCGTGGGCTAACACGATTTTTGGTGAATTGATACTGACCATTTTCGAAAAGCATCCTCGTTTGCTAGGGTGATACCGCCCTGGTGTAGCGATTGAGGAATTAATGAATGGTAGTATCAAATTTGGATTTCCTGTCACTTCAAAATTTATGGGCTAAAAATAGGAGGATCTTTTGAGGAAGTAGTTCGGTTGGTTTGAAAGTCTGCGGTACGTTTCGTCATGGTCTGCAACAGGTGGGTGGAACGCAACGTGAGGGCCGTGACGATGTCGGCTGGTTTCACCCCAAGTGTGAAAGCAGATTCCGGCTTCCAATCGACCTGGCGGGGAGACAATCATACGCCGCCGGTGTATACCTCGCCGTCCACCAGTCAGACAACGCCCACGCTGCCAGACGCGGATCAACTTCATAATTGACAGAGCGATTATGATGACTATTGACTTAACCCTTAGCTAATGCTTACTATTAACGCCATGAGTTCTATACATCATCTATCTGTTCAACAATTGCGCCAGGCCGCCAATCTCAAAGAGCAGATTGAAGCCTTGGAAAAACAATTATCCCAGCTGACGGGCGCGACGACTAAATCAGTTGTCGCCCCCGCTGTGGCCAAAGTCCCGACCAAGAAAGGTGGCATGAGTGCCGCCGGTCGTGCCCGCCTCGTGGCCGCGCAAAAAGCCCGTTGGGCCAAGATCAAGGCCGCGAAACCTGCCGCTGTTGTCGCCAAGGTGACCAAGGCTGTCGTACCCACCAAGCCTGCGGCCACAGTTGCTGCCGTGACCACTCCGGCCAAAAAGAAATTCACGATGAGTGCGGCGGCCAAAGCCAAAATCAGTGCGGCAGCCAAAGCCCGTTGGGCCAAGGTCAAGGCTGCGAAGAAATAAGTTTTTTGGTACAAAGCCAAGGCCACTCATGTTTGAGTGGCCTTTTTTGTTTTGGATTGAAATCGCGCAACCGCTGTCTCAACCGAAACGCTTTTGCAAAAATCTTCCTTGGTCAGCATTGGGGCAGCATAAAATTGGCGTGCAGAAATTCCAGCCACTGCGGCAACTGGGTGGCGATGCTCTTGTGGCCGGTGATCGCAAAACAACTGGCGGCGACTTGTTCGTAATATTGTGGCGAGGGGGCTGCCTGATATTGATGCCGCCGGGCGGCTTCTTCATAAAATAAGCCAAGGCCAATCGTAATCCGGTTGGCGATGACCGCCGGCGAATCAAATTTATAGTGGGCACCATCGCGGGATAATTGGCGGCACATTTGACCCACCTGGTTCAATTGCGACAGAAATGCCTGGTAGATTCTAACGGTATCGGCTTCGCCGGCGCCAAAAGTGGCTAATTTGCACAGGATCCAATTGAATGAATGCTGCGGAATCACGCCAGTGTGATCCTCCGCCATTTGGCTTAGTTGCTGGCGAATGAGATTCCGGGTATCAGCGTCCTTCAGCAGGAGCCCCGCCGAGTCCTGGTGTTTGGGTGGCACTAAAGTTGATATGAGATCGTGCATATTTGTTAATCGTTTAAGCTCGCCGGTTCCTGTTCGCACCGGGATTTCACCATCGTCTCCTGCCCTGTAATCGGCGAGCGGCAGGAAACATTGAGCATATTATTTTGCGTCTGTACCACCCTCAATTGGCATTGTTGGGAGTCATTGAAATCAAAGTCAAATTTTGCCAGACTCAGTCAATGAACATTGATGTCACGGACTTTTCCGCCAGCCAACGCCAGGCGCTGTTTGATCTTTTGATACTCGCGTTGTACCAGGACGGTCATCAAACCACCGTGGAGGACCCATTGTTGCAGCAATTGCTCACGTCGATGGGACACACCGAGGAATCCGACCGCCAAAGTAAATTGGACGAGGCCGTGACGCGGGTACGTCCGTTTTTAAAATCCACCCAGAAAGCCAAACACCAAGCCGTGTTGCTGGCCGGCGCCTTTACGGTCCGCAGCCAGCAGAAAACAGTCTACGCGGCGGCTCAACAGATCCTGCGGGCAGACAAGCACGTGAGCGCGTGGGAGAGCACGCTGCTGTCGGAATTGCGCCTGGTTTTTCGGTTGTAATATCATGCCCCGCTATGAATTTCAGCTCCGCATAAGCGCCGACCAATATCTGGGCTATTATCGGGGCACAGTGCGGCAGGTGCTGGTCGAATGCCAGGATGGCCAGATGGTTCAGTTTCCCGCTGCGCTGCTGCAGCGTTTTGTCACCCAGGAGGGTATCCGCGGAAATTTCGTGCTGAGCTGTGATGAGCAGCATAAAAATTCCCGGGTGGAACGGCGACTGGGCGGTTGAAATAGGTTCAGAGCAGCGACAGTTGCCGGCCCTTGGTTTGCCTCTTGGTTTTTGTGCAATCCAGTGCCGCCACCGGCTTTCGCAGCCGCGTCATTAAAATCGGCGTGCGAGCGATGCTGAACGGTGCCCTCATTCATGCCATTGCGGACACCAGTGAATGGCAGAGTACAATAGACCGCCATCCGCCTATAAACTGCACTGCGCTTCCATCAGCAGAAAAACCGCTGATGGAAGCGCGTATTGTCCAAATATTCAAATTTGCTCGTGCAGCCGCCTCCCGAAAATAGTAATTGAGCAATCCCCCAAGTCGTTTTCGTTGGCAGATGTTTCCTCCGACAGAAAAACCCGGCACCTCACGTCGGATGAGTTGGTCGGCCAAACCCTGGTGGTTTCGTTCCTGATTGTAGTGAATCACAAATTCCTCCACCGCCCGCCGTAAGGCATTCACCCCGAAGAAAACCATCCGATCCAGACACCCCTGCCGAATCGTGCGCACGAACCGTTCGGCAAAAGCATTCAAGTTCGGCGAACGCGCTGGCAGGCGCAGGCCCTCCACCTGCGCACTCCGTAATAATTGCCGAAATGGCTCACTGAACAGGGTGGCACGGTCGTGAATCAAATAGCGGCTGGAACGCAGAAAGCCCGCCCAAGGATCGACCAAGTTGTGGCCCACTTGCAGCATCCACGATTGGCTGGGCTCGGGCACCAGCACGGCAATGTGCACCTCGCGCGTCGCCAAGTGGATGACGAACAGCACGTGATACCGAACTAATCCTCGCGCTGTCCACAGTTCCACCGTAAAAAGTCCGCGGCCGCCAACATCTCCCAATGCGTTTTCAGAAACTCCCTCCACGTCATTCCATGCCTCCGGGTGGGTGCCGGTTCCAAGCCAGCGGCTTTGAGCATATTGGCGATGGTCCCGCGGCTAATTTCATGCCGCAGATTGGCTAAAGCCCCTTGAATCCGCATATACCCCCACGAGCGGTTTTCTCTTGCCACCTGCAAGATCAGTTCCTGGATTTCGGCCCTGGTTTTTGGTCGGCCCGGCTTGCGGAGCTTGCTCGAATCATATTTCTGGGCGACCAAGCCCCGGTGCCAAGCCAGTAATGTGTTCGGCGTCACCAGACTGGCGCACCGATCCAGCGTCTTGCGGCCTAAATTTTTGCCTTTGATCGCCAAGCGCCGCCGCTGGCCATTATTAAACCGTGGTTTCTTGCCCAACAGCTCTAGGAGCACGCGGACTTCCTCCTGCAAATATTCAATGACGCCCTGCTGGTTCCGGTTCATCCAACCGGCCGTGAACAACACCAAAAATGCAAATGGATTCTTCGCCACAGAATGGCAACCCCACCGCCGTTTCGCCAGCGTCCATCGCCTTTAGCAAACCCTCTAAAAATCGCGGCCAGTGTGGCCCAATTCGAATATTTGGACACCACGGCGTCGGCATAATTCTACAGAAGCAACTCCGCCGGGCAGCGCAAAAACTCCCAGCATTGAAAGACAAGCGGCTTCACCCTCACAGTCTGAGACACAGCACGGCCGTCCACCTGTTACGCTCCGGAGTCGATCTGAGCACGATTGCCAATTGGTTGGGACATGTGAGCGTGAACACCACCAACAAATATCTAACCCTCGACCTCGAAGCCAAACGCGCAGCGCTGGCCAAAGCCAAACCAATCCTGGCACGCCACCATCGCAACGGCGGTTGGCGAACAGATCGCAACCTGATTAAGTGGCTGGAGTCACTGTAATCAAAAGGCCCATCAATAATGTTGAGTTGAAAACCCTGACAGTGCCGACAGGCATGGCGGACGGGCGCTCAACTCCACATTATTGGGCACTCAACATTAGTCCAACAAGAGAACGTCCAGTCGCTCCAGTTGTTTGTGCAGCCGTTGCAGGGTCCGGGTTTCGCGGTGTG
>Ga0302274_10004782_pt1 | contig 11681 bp, 7 predicted proteins | sample III_Bog_N2_1_FD_198755 | JGI IMG/M metagenome (GOLD analysis project Ga0302274, IMG submission 198755) | Peat permafrost microbial communities from Stordalen Mire near Abisko, Sweden - III_Bog_N2_1 | ecosystem: Environmental > Terrestrial > Soil > Wetlands > Peat | place: Sweden: Abisko...
TAACTCTTTCTCTGTCAATATCTTTATTGCACCAACCATTATCCACTGTAATATGCCTCAAATCATTCTTATATTTTCTCAACATATATTTCGCTGAAATCACATAATAATTTTCACCAATCGTATTTTCATATTCCCCAGTTCTCTCACTCACATTCCTAAAATATCTATTACAACAAAAACATATATTATCAGTTTCTTTGGCAACATATGTTAATTCTTTATTTTCTTCACATATTATACATGGAAGTTTTTCTAAATTCCATTTATTATTTCTTTCCACATCACGAATACAACGTACACATGAATTATCTTCAGATACAATTTGTGTTACTATTAATCCACACTCACCAGCACACGATATTGGTTTTAATTTCATTTCATCTGTATAATTATTCACATAATTATGTTTATAACAATAATTAGATCCCTTATCACATTTCCATCTACAATTATCCAAATTTTGTTCAAACCAAACACATTTCTTTCTATTCATATTTGCAATGATTAATATATAATATTATTCATTTATCATTCACACCAAAATTCAATTTTTATTTTTTAAATATTCATCGAGTCTTCTTTTCACAATAGATGCGTACTTCACAACATGTAATGCATCTTTGTGTTGCTTGATGGCACATTCAATCAAGTCATATGTTTTATATTTATAAGGTACATATTTTATCATCTTACCTCTATTCTTAACAGCTTCCAAACACAATTTATATGTTATATTGATGATATACTGCAAAACACATCCATCTTTTTTTACACCAAACATACATAGTTCAGGAGTTTGATTTTTTATAAATTGAAATGCATTTATATTTTGTTTAATTGCTTCCAAACATATTTCTTCAGTTTGATTTTTTACATATTGCAATGCAGAACCATTTTGTTTAACAGCTTCTAAACATAAATTATTATTTTGATTTTTAATGTATTTTAATGATTTTCCATTTTGTTTAACTTTTTTTAATAACACTTCAATTGGAAGTTCTACAGTGGAAGGAACATATTTCATTGCTTTAAAAGTTTTATTTACAGCTGCAATACAAAAATCAACATATTTATTATTTATTAATTTTAATACATTACCATTTATTTTAATTACTTTCAAACATAAATCATATGATTGGTTTTTCACATATTGAAAATTTTCATAATTTGATTTCACAGCTTCTAAACAAATATCATCAGTTTGATTATTTACATAATGTAACGCATTTCCATTATTTTTAACAGCAACCAAACATATATCATGTGATTGATTTTCAATATATTTCAACATTAATCCATCATTGCTCACTATTCTGAAATAATAATTATAATTTCCAATGTATTCAGCAATATTTTTATACACAAATCTATCTATTTTTTTGATATATTCAATACCACCAAATTTCTTGCATAGTACCAAAATTATAAAAGCATCATTTATATGTTTTTGCATATTATTCATTATTATCTATTTTTTATATATGATATTTTTAATAAAAAAATTGTCTGATACTTATTGACTGATTTTTAATAAAAAAATTGTCTGATACTTATTGACTGATTTTTAATAAAAAAATTGAAATTTCAATGTTTTGTGCATCCCAATATAATGTTACAAATTTAAAAATGTCAGAAGATATAATTACAGATGAATGTTTATCAGATTCTGATTCAATGGAAGAACAAGAAGAACAAGAAGAAGAACAAGAAGATGAAATTCTATGCAAATGTGGAAATCAAGTGATAGATACTAAAACATATTGTTTGAAATGCATTCCAACATTATGCAAGATGTGCAAATTAAATGTTGCGGATGATCTTTGTGTGGCATGTAATGATTTTTTGATAGAAAATTCCAATAAATGTGTTGTATGTGAAAAATTAACAATGGAATTAGATGTGGATATTTGTTCTAAATGTTATGGAAAATATGAAAATATTGAGAGATGTATAATTTGTATTAATTCAGAATATAAATGTGCATTGTGCGAATATGATAATTTAGCAAATAAAATATGTTCAATGTGCAATTTGTATAAAAAACATAAAATGGATAATATCATATGTAATGAATGTGAAATAACATTATGTCCCAAATGCAAAATTAATAAAAAAGTGGAAACTGATTATCATTGTATTAATTGTATATTGGGAGAAATAAGAGTTGGATTTTCAGAATTATGTTGTAAAAATAAAGAGGAAAAGTGTTATGTATGTTTAAGAATAAATGAGTTTAATAAATTTATTGAAGATAAGATATTAAATGATTACAAGTCATTATATTTTGATATTGGTGATAACATTGATTTTTTTGACAGACCAAAATATAGTAAAATAACTGAAATACAAAGACATGTAATAAAGTCATTGGACACTAATTATTTGTCAACAATTCCATATACTTTTAGTGAAGGTCATATAATTCGTTTCAATTATAAAGCTTACACAAGGATAGCTGATTATATGTACAAAAATATTAGTTTTGTTGAATTTTTTAGATTGTTTAAAGATTTTTTTTCAATGAAGAAAAATAACGAAGTATTAGTGAAATATTGTGAGACTATGAAAGATTATACAGGTAAAGATATACCTAAATCAGGGTGGAATGATATGGATATATTAGATGTTTATTTTGGTTCAGATCCATTTCAGAATACATTTTATCCTTTTGATAAAAAATTTGATAGTTCGAGATATAGATACATAATAAATTTAAAAAAATTACGTGAAAAAAATCAATTTAAAGGACATTATATGAATTTTCTATTTAATTTGGGAGCAGATGTCATAATAAATACATTAACGCAACACACAATGATATTTTTAATGATTATAAAGAGATTAAAAATGAATATTCCCCAAGTAATATCTCAAAAAATATTATTTGAATCAACAAGTATTATTGATCCAAAACGTTCTGGATCATATTTGACTTGATATATTTTTTTATATTTTGCCAAAAAGTTGAAAATCTAATGTTTTGTTAATTCCTTTATGATGCTATAAAACTAAGAATGTCTGAAGATATAATTACAGATGAATGGTCTTCTGATTCAGATTCAATAGAAGATGGAGAAGTTTTGGAAGAAAATATTTTATGTGAATGTGGAAATCCAGTGATAGAAACTAAAACGTATTGTTTAAAATGTATTCCACAATTATGCAAAATGTGTGAAGTAGTTGTGGCAGATGAATATTGTGTTGAATGTTATAAATGTGTGACAGAAAATTCTAATATATGTGTAATATGTAACGAATTAACTATGGATTTATGTGATGATGTATGTTCAAAATGTAAAGGTACTTTTGAATCTGTTAGCAAATGTATAATATGCAAAAACGATACATTAAATTTTAAAGATATGTGTGAAAAATGTGAATATGAAAATTTGATGAGTATAAGATGTTCAAGATGTAGTATGCACAAAGAACATAAGACAAATCATTCAATATGTGTAGAATGTGAAAAAATAATGTGTTACAAGTGCAGAATTCGCGAAAAAGTTAAAAAAGAAAATAATTGTATTAATTGTATTTTATTGGAGGCGAAAATTGGATTTGCAGAGATTTGTTGTAAGGATAAAAATCAAAAATGTGGTATATGCATTAAGATTTGTGATTTTAATGATTTTATTGAAAATAAGATATTAAATAATTTTTCATCATTATATTTTGATGTTGGTCTTGAATCAAAAAACGAATCTAAGTGGAGATATATAAAGAGAGACTTAGATTTTTCAAGAAAATTGAAATGCAATAAAATGACAAAATCAGAAGTACAAAGAGATATAATAAAAGATTTAAATATTGATAATGCGAAAAATATTCCAGAAGGATTTACAATGAGAAAATTGGTTAATAATAATGATGTGGTTTATAAAATGATTTCAAGATATATAAACAAAAATATTGACATATATGAATTTTTTAGATCATTTAAACATTTCTTTTCAACAAAGACAAATGATGAAATATTGAATGATTATATTGATTGTGGATGGAATGATATATCTTTTTTGAATGTGTGTTACAAAGATAATTTATTTCAAACCACATATGAACCATTTAATGCACAATTTGATATTCCAAGATGCAAGTATATGTTAGGATTGAGGAAGATTTGTGATAAAAATTTATTCATGGGTCATTATATGAGTTTTTTGTTCAAATTAGGAGCAAATATAATAATTGAATATTTCACTTGGAATACGATGATATTTTTGATGATAATAAAAAGATTAAAAATAAAAATTCCAAATCCAATATTATGCAAAATATTTATTGGATCAACAAGCATTATTAATTTTAAATATGAAAAGTCATTTTAATATTTAATTTTTATATAAATTTCAGCCCATTATATTCATTTATTTCTTTTATGCGATTCTGTTTATTGTAATACGTGCATAAAATGTTGATGTTAATAATAAGCTACTTGAACTTGCGACTGATACATTTGCATTAGTATTAGGATTGACAACCGTTAGAATTGAATTTGTGGAAGTAGTGGTAATGATGGCCAGACCAACAACTTGTGATGATATAGATGTTCCTGTGACTGTTGTAGGATCAAGTGCACCATTATAATTTAATCCAAATTCTGCTGGACCAACAACACTTATTTGATACATAATTTGATAAGTTCCAATATTTCCTATTGTGATGGCACCAGTGTATGAATCTATTGCGATTGATATACTTCCAACTGAATTACCTACACCATTCCATATAATTGCACCTCCTCCTGAGCCGATTCCATCACCATTATCATCTTCAGAAGCATAAAAATCCGCATATTCTAAAACACTAGATGATCCGGTTGGTCCAGTTACTCCAATTGCTCCAGTTGGTCCAGTTGCTCCAGTTGCTCCTGTAGGTCCTGTTGCTCCTGTAGGTCCAGTATCTCCAGTTGCTCCTGTAGGTCCAGTTGGTCCAGTTGCTCCAGTTGCTCCTGTAGGTCCAGTATTTCCGGTTGGTCCAGTAGGTCCATTTGCTCCTGTAGGTCCAGCATTTCCAGTTGGTCCAGTTGGTCCTGTTAGTCCAGTAGGTCCAGTAGGTCCAGTTGCTCCAGTTGATCCGACACTACCATCTGTACCATTTGTTCCAGGAGCTCCGGTAGGTCCAGTCGGTCCAATAGTACCATTATCTCCAATTGGTCCAGTTGGTCCAGTTGGTCCAGTGTATCCAGTAAATCCAGTTGGTCCAGTTGGTCCAGTTGGTCCAGTATATCCAGTGTATCCAGTAAATCCAGTTGGTCCAGTTGGTCCAGTTGGTCCAGTATATCCAGTAAATCCAGTTGGTCCCGTAAATCCGGTTGGTCCCGTAAATCCGGTTGGTCCCGTAAATCCGGTTGGTCCTGTAAATCCAGTTGGTCCAGCAAATCCAATTGGTCCCGTAAATCCGGTTGGTCCTGTAAATCCAATAGGTCCTGTAAATCCAGTTAGTCCCATTGGTCCTGTAAATCCGGTTGGTCCTATTGGTCCTGTAAATCCTGTATATCCTGTTGGGCCAGTTGGCCCTGTAAATCCGGTTGGTCCAGTTGCTCCTCCTTCTGTACCAGTTCCTCCTGCTCCAGTTGGTCCTGGTATTCCTTGTAAACCAGTTGGTCCAATATTTCCAGTCATACCTTGTGAACCAGTTGGTCCTATATCTCCAGTGTTACCAGTGGGTCCGGTCATACCTCGCGAACCAGTGTGTCCAGTCGGTCCTCTACATCCAGTAGGTCCAGCACATATTTTACAATCTGAGCATGATCCATGTGAATTAATTATGCATTCACAATTTTTAGAAAATGTGGAAGAACCAGCATTTCTAAATATTGGAGCACAATTTCTCGAATTATGGTGTCCATTATGCATTATACAATAACAATACAAAAAATAATTTATTTAAATTTAAAAGTTTTTATGAAAGTGAAATTATACATTTATTAATTTATATTGATTCCTGCGCTAGCATAACCTTCAATTGTATTGATTAATGATACACCAGATGAAGTCATACTGAATACTAATAATAATCTAGTTTGGGCAGTAATAGAAATAGATAACCCTGTAAGAATTGCGGATGATATTGTACCAACTGAAACAACACCAGTTATGGCAGGTGATAATGTAGCCAAAGTACTTGAAATTGGAGAAAAAGTATTATCTGGCATTATTGATGAATATAATTGTGCATTAACTGTGATGGTGGAGCCAACTAAACTCAATGGTGCTGTTGTTGAAAAATATGTCGAAATACTTGTAATTATACCATCTCTAGGCATAGACCATGCAAAATTAAGTAGTACTCCAGAAGATCCGGTCAAATCAATTGTTGAATTCAAATTAGTTAATCCCATTCCGGAACCACCGAATCCGAGAAATGCTGGTATACCTGCGAGACCTTCTGATATTGATGTGAGAGAAACAGGCAATCCAGATGAATATTGAATTATTGCGCCATTACCAGATGGTCCTGCTGGTCCAGTATATCCAGTTGGACCAGTATATCCAGTATATCCAGTTGGTCCAGTTGGTCCAGTATATCCAGTATATCCAGTTGGTCCTGCTGGGCCTCCAGATGGTCCTGTTGGTCCAGTATATCCAGTTGGACCAGTTGGACCAGTTGGACCTCCAGGTGTTCCGGCTGGTCCAGTTGGCCCAGTATCTCCTTTACATCCATCTCTGCCGTTACAACCATTATTACCATGACGACCAGTTGGTCCAGTAATTCCGGTTGGTCCAGTATTACCAGTTGGTCCAGTATTTCCAGTTGAGCCTGTTGGTCCAGTATTTCCAGTTGGTCCGGTTGGTCCAAATGCACCTATACATCCTGATCTACCTCTGCGTCCAGTAGGTCCAGTTGCACCTTGAGTTCCGATTGGTCCAGTTACACCTTGAGCTCCTGTTCTACCTCTATGACCGCGACGTCCTTCACATCCGGTAGGTCCTAGTGTTCCAATGGGTCCTTGACATCCAATTGGACCAGTATGTCCATTACAACCTGGAAGTCCAGTTGGTCCAATAGGTCCAGTTGCACCAGTGGGTCCAATATTTCCAATTGGTCCGGTATGTCCAGTGCATCCAGTACCAACCGGTCCAGTGCATCCATTACCAGAAGGTCCAGTGGGTCCAATAGGTCCAGTAGCACCAATTCCAATTGGTCCTTCATGTCCAGTAGGTCCAGTAAATCCGGTAGGTCCAGTAAATCCGTGATCTCCTCTACAACCTCTATGGCCAATAGGTCCAGTTTGTCCGATATATCCACGTGGTCCTGGGCAACCTCTGTCACCACGTTCTCCAATTGGTCCAATTAATCCAATACATCCTCTAGGTCCGGTGACTCCTTGAATACCTTGGCATCCTCTTTCGCCTTGACGACCAGTAGGTCCAGTGGATCCAGTAACTCCAGTATCACCTTTTGATCCTCTTGGTCCATAACAACCAGTTGGTCCAGTAGGTCCAATATCTCCTTGAGGTCCATCATTTCCCTGATATCCCATTTCACCACGATTACCTCTTTGACCACATGGTCCAGTATGACCCATATATCCAATTGGTCCAGTATGTCCACGTTCACCTCTTTGTCCACATGATCCATCTTCCCCAGAATATCCACGTTCACCCATAGGTCCAGTTGGTCCTCTTTCACCTATTGTATAACAAACATGTTCATTGCATTTAGCTGAATTATACATTATATATTCTAATACAATAAAATTATTTTATTGTAATTCTTAAAAGCAGAAACGCATATGTTTTTAATAATAAAAAAATAATTATAAAAAGATATTCTTTGGATGTTTCATTTAATTTGTTTTAAATTCATTTGAGACCAACTATTTTATTGAATATATAATTTTCATTGGTTGAATCGTGATCAACGACAAAATATCCTAATCTTTCAAATTGAAATTTATCATGATGTTTAAAATTAAATCTTTCAATTTTGCTATTTAATGTTGTAACTGAATTTAGATTCAATTGTGAAAACATATCTATATTATCATTATATTCTTTTGGGAACAAATGATCATAAATTTTTACTTTGATATCAATTGAATATACATTAACCCAATTGATATTACCGTTAACTTTTAGATTATTATCATTAATATATTCAACAATTATTTCTATTGGATTACCATACGCATCTTCTGAATGTGTTAAATATTTCACTGGGAATCCATATTTTAATCTTGTATAAATATTTGGATTATTTGTTAATCTTTTATAGTCAGTTGGTGCATTTATCATAAAGTCAGATTTATCTATGTATATATAATTTGTAAATTCAATAATTCTTGTTGTTGTATTTTTATTATTAGGAAAATCTTTTGCTGTGACATTTATTGTTTCATTTAAATTTATTATAGTTACTTTCAATGGATTTAATACAGCCATAATTCTTGGTGCAATTAAATTTAAATGATCTCTGGCACATGATTCTAATAATTCATATTTTACCATACTATTATCACCACCAACATTAATTCCAATTTTTTCACAGAAATTATTTATTGCTTCAGGTGTATATCCTCTTCTTTTTAATCCTTTGATTGTGGGCATTCTGGGATCATCCCATCCAGTGACAATTTCACTTTTTACTATTTCTATTAATTTTCTTTTTGATAGAATAGTATGTGAAATATTTAATCTTGTATATTCGATTTGTGGTGGTCTATATATTTCCAAAGTATTTAGTAACCATTTATAGGATTCGTTTCTAGTTTTATATTCCATGGAGCATAATGAATGAGTTATATTTTCAACACTGTCAACAATGCAATGGCTATAGTCATATGTGGGATATATTTTCCAATTATTTTTAGTTCTAGGATGTGATTCATTTAATATCCTATATGCAACATGATCTCTCATATTTGGATTTCCAGATGACATATCACCTTTCATTCTCAATGTCAAAGTATTTTGAGAATATTTTCCAGATCTCATATCATCAAATAATTGCAATGATTCTTCAATTGGTCTATTTCTATGTTTAGACTCAATTTTATTATATCTATTATAATTCATTGTTTCTCTGTCTTCTTCACAAACATATGCTTTATCTCTTTTGATTAATTCAATTGCATAATCATAAAGTTTTTCAAAATAATCTGATGTGTATGTGATTTTGCAACATTCATGTCCTAACCAATTGACATCTTCAAGTATTGAATTTATATATTCATCTTTTTCTTTTGATGGATTGGTATCATCAAATCTCAAGTAACATTTACCACCTTGACTTTTTGCAAAACTAAAATTAATGTACATTGCCTTTGCATGTCCAATGTGTAGATAACCATTTGGTTCTGGTGGAAATCTTGTTATAATTTGTCCACCGGTTTCTTTTAAATGTTTTTGTAAAATATCATTATTTAATTGCATATTCATTTCTTGGAATGGCAAATTAAATTCATTATTATTTGTGTGTTTTGCATATTTTGATACAATATCCATGATAACATTTGTTTTTATCCATGGAAACATATTTCTGATTATCATTAATATTTTTTTAGAATCATTATTTTCGACTAACTCTAACACTTTTTGTTCAATATCATGTTCTTCGATATTTTGACCAAATCCGCATGAATCAGACAAAAAATTTTGATTTATTGTTGTGGAATTAAGAAATTTTGTTGTGCAATTTAATCTTTCGAGACAATCAATATTATTTGATAAAATATTATTTATTATTAGATTTACATTATCATAATTTAATTTTTTATATTTCGTCATATTCATACCTAAATTTAAAATTAATTTTTTATTAAAATCAATGAAATCATGTGTATCAATGTATGACAAAATGTATATTACATTGATTTTTAATTTTTCATTTGCTAAAATATTTGTTGTATTTAAACTGTATTTTTCTAATAAATCCATATATATTGAATAGAATGTATATTATTTGATATATCAAGCTTTGTAATTTTCATTTTTTTGTGGAAAAATTATCTAATGATTTTTTGATGAAAAAAGTTGAAAAAGTAAAATGTTAAATAGTTCAATATAATAGAACATTAATATAGATGGAAATAATTCTACTGAATAATAATAGTATGTTTATGGAAGAAATGAAGAGAATATTAGTTTGCAATGATAGAGAAGAACAATTAAAGTATTTGACTGTGTTTTATGTATTTAAGAAAGATCCAATGATACTCGTTGATGAATTGGAAAAGTTAATTAAAAGATACAATATCAATAAAAAGATTAAATTTGAATCGTGTGTAAATTTTGTAAAATTAGAGTTAGAAAATAATTTATTAAGATTGAATAAGGGTGTGAGAAATAAATTGATGGAGTTAAATAATAATTATAGAATAGTTGATGTACCATTGATGAATAATAAAAATATATTTGAGGTATCGCCAAAAGATATTGCAATTATGATGACTAAAAAAGTATCAAATAAATACAATAAGATAACAAATGTGGAAATGTTAATGAGATGTAAAGAATATGATAAAGTATTATCGCCAAATATTTATGAAATAATAAATAATTTTGAGAATACAAGTTATTGGATACCGAACATTATTTTACAAGAGAAGAGTAAGATATTACAGAAAAAAATGGCAAAATGGTTTATTAATGTTATGTGTGAATGTATAAAAATAAATAATTTTCATACATGTTATGCAATATATGCCGGATTTAATATGATATGCGTAAGTAGATTGAAGTATTTATTTACAAAAAATATAAAAATAAAATTAGGATTGATAGATACATTATTTAATCCTTCATTTAATTTTAGGAATTATCGTGAGAAAATAAAAGAGTTAAATATTAATAATTTTGTGTTGCCATATTTTGGGATATTTAGTGCAGATATTAATATGTTGAATGAAATACCATTATATAATGATGAATCCATTAATAATGATGTGATTGACAAATTTTATAATGTTGTAGTGAATGTATTATGTCACCAAAAGAAATTTCAGATAAATGAGAAGACAAATTTTAATTTAAGTGAGTATTTTAAAGAGATAGAAATAATACGTGATCCGATATTATTATGGGAAAAATCCAAAAAAATTATTGGTGTCGGAAATTTGACAAGTAGTGTAAAATTGGAGAAAACTGACATCGAAAAATTAACGCATAAATCATCAAAATATTTAGCAACTAGTATACAATTTGAAAATATTGGTGTAAAATCAGTATCAAAAAGATCATCAAGATATTTAATGAATAGTGTGAAATTAGATAAAATTGATATGAATTTTGTTGAATTAAATGAAATTAATGAGTTTACAAATAGGATGAAAAGAAATATATGCACTTGGACAAATGAGGATATATGTGTATGGTTAAATGTGATTGGATATGGAAAATATGAGAGTACATTTAGATTGAGGAATATTACTGGGATAATGTTACCATTTATGAATGAGAAGTATTTGGTGGAGATTTTATGTGTGAATGAGAAAGATATAGATAAATTGATGGATATAATAAATAGATTTGTTAATGAAAAATAATTATTTACTTTATGAAAAAAAAATATCTATTTAACTTATATAAAATGGCTGAATTATCAATAATGAATGGAGGAGATGGAGAAAAAGGAGAATTAAAATTTATGCATCACATTATGAATGAATCAAAAAATAATGGAAAAGTTGCAAAAGAAGAAGAATCTATTTTTGATGGAGAAAAAGGATTAAATAT
>Ga0302274_10004787_pt1 | contig 11671 bp, 15 predicted proteins | sample III_Bog_N2_1_FD_198755 | JGI IMG/M metagenome (GOLD analysis project Ga0302274, IMG submission 198755) | Peat permafrost microbial communities from Stordalen Mire near Abisko, Sweden - III_Bog_N2_1 | ecosystem: Environmental > Terrestrial > Soil > Wetlands > Peat | place: Sweden: Abisko...
GCAGCTGGGCAATCGCCTGCAACGGCCCGTAGCTGAAGGGGTGGTAGCCCGGCGGGGTAAAGCGTGCAGGTTTGTAGTCGTGGACATTGTAATTGTCATTTGCGAGAAAAAGCCCGATTGCATTCCGTCCACCGCGCAGAGCCGCAGTAATATCACGCGACTCATAGAGACAGGTCTTTTTATAATCCGTCCATCCGGGTGAGAGCAGATCTTCGCTGACCTTTTTCCCGTTGAGCGTCACCTCGCATGTTCCGAGTCCGCATACATTCAGGAGTGCCCTCCGCAGCCCCGGCTTCACAGTGAATTCCCGCCGCAGCAAGAGCGTTTCCGAAGGTGTTGCAGCCTCAATCCACTTTGCGCTCCAATCAGCCTCACTCAACACTCCCATTGTCCAGGTGGCGGGCGCACTCCACTCCGACGGCTTACCATCGCGATCCCACACCCGCACCCGCCAGAATACCTCTTGAAAAGAACGGAGGGGATCACCTGAGTAGGGGATCCTTAGCGTCTCATCCGAAGAAATCTTTTCGCTATCCCAAAGCAGTTCCTTCCCTTCATCGAGGTTTGTCAGGCTCGCTGCGGCCTCGACCTGGTAGGCTGTTTGCACATCCCCACGCATGTCTGATCTCACCGCCCAGTTCAGTGCCGGATGGAGCGTATCAATTCCCAACGGATTAACTCCTCCTTCGCACTTCAATCCCTCGGCCGTCAGTGCGAGTGCACCGGAGGAAAGGAGTAAAAAAAGAAGGAGGGGGCTACACGTGATCACAGCGGCTGATGTTCAAGGCTTGAAAAGCACTGGTTTTAAGAAGAATCGCCAGAATAACCAACTTTACCAGATACAATACTATACATGGCAATCAACCTTACCCCCCCTATCTACCACTAGGGAGATCTTCCGAGGGCAAAGCCTCATTACAACTTCCTGATCGGAGATATCTTATATCTTTTTGGGGAGGTTCTCCACCTCTTGATTTCAAGAGGTGGAGGCGAGGGGAGTCGAACCCCTGTTTCGGCAAGAGTAGTCCGGCGTTGTCCAGCGAAGCCGCTTGCACACTGGAGAAGATGTGTGTGGACGTTGACTTACAGTCCCGGAAACTCTAACCTAGACTCTAACCCCTTCTACTATGTCCTGCGTTTGGAAATCTCCGAAAAGTCGATTCTGGATTGCCCAGTTTTATGACCATGCAGGGAAGAGGCGTAATCGGAGCACCAAGAGCACGGATCGTCGCAAAGCGGAGAGAATTGCAGAGCAGTATGAAGACGCTTTTTCACGGAAGCGGACGGCTCGGCAAGTGAGAGAGGTTATCACCAAAGCACACGAGGAAATCACAGGGCAGGTTCTAGCGAATAAGTCTTTCGCTGATTTCTCAAAGACTTGGCTTTCCACGAAGAAGGCGGAAATCTCTCCTGCCTCCTTAGCCTTCTACACAAAAGCCGTGGAGAAGTTTTCTACTTTTCTTGGCCCCATTGCTGGAAGCGATATGGGGGAACTTACGAGAGAACACATCTTGGCATTTCGGAATCACGAGTCGGAGCTGTTCGCTCCAAAAACCGTGAACCATGATTTGAAGGCCATCCGCATGGTTTTTCTAGCTGCAAAGCGTGATAGCCTGATTGCTGATAATCCCGCAGAGAATGTAAAGACGGTTTCCCAGAGAGGCACCACACGATCACGGCGACCATTCTCCATTGATGAGATTCGTGCCGTTCTTTCCGTGGCCGATGCTGAATGGAAGAGCATGGTTCTTTTTGGACTCTATACCGGAGCACGCCTTTCTGATGTGGCTCATTTGACATGGCAGAATGTCGATCTTACAGCCAAGGAAGTGCGCTATGTCGCCCGAAAGACTAGCAAGACACTCATCCTCCCGCTTGCAGGGGCGTTGGCCGAGCATGTCGAATCTCTCCCTGCCTCCGATAATCCAAGTGCTGCTTTGCATCCCAAGGCTTTTGAAATTGTGGAGAAGCAAGGAAGGTCAGGCCATCTCTCTAACCAGTTCGCCGATCTCCTTTGCCAAGCAGGGTTACGAAAGAAGCAGGCTCACCGAAAGACGCATGGAAAAGGACGAGGGCAAGGAAGCAGTCAAGTTGGCCTTTCGTTTCATTGCCTGCGTCACACGGCAGTTACCCTTTTGAAAGAGGCGGGTATTCCTCAGGCCGTCGTCATGGAGCTAGTCGGTCATGACAGTGACGAAATGAGCCAGCACTATACCCGGGTTGGTAAGGACGCTCTCAGTGGAGCCGCATTGGCATTCCCCTCTTTTTCTATCCCAAAGGCCGAAGGGAATCTCTAAGGAATCTCTTTCAGGGATGGTCGGAGGGTATGCTATGTGGGTGCCACACCGATTCAGCAGGTGGAAGTCACTAGGCAAGTGCCTTTGTGAAAAAACCCCCTTTTTATCGTCAACGATAATGTAGGAGGTATTTCCCGACACTTGTATCGTTAACGATACTCCGGACGCGCTGGGTTGCGTATTAGAAGCTCTTAGAAATTAGTCTCCTGTCGATATTTCATTTTTATAGAAATATATTCGGAATTTCTATCCTGCATTTTTTCGTCTTTCTGGATGGAATTTTAGCGCACTTTTTAAAGAGTAATTTGCGGATTCTTAATGGACGCGTGCCGATTTGACGCACGGATAATAGTATGCTAGATTAGCTAGCGCAAGACAAAACCTATGAAAACCAATTATCAAAATAATAACATCCCAGTCTCACAGAGGGAGTTTCTCCGTCCAGCGGAGGTTCACCTTCTGTTTCCATGCAGCCGCTCGTATCTCTATGAGTTGCTCGAATCAGGGCGCGTGCATTCAATCTGCGTTCGCAAGAAAGGCAATCACAGAGGAATGCGGTTCGTCTCTGTGGAATCGTTGAGGGAGTATTTTAAGGGGTTTGCCAATAAAACGGAGGAGGTGTCTTTTGACCTCCTCGCTCCAACTAAAGGGAGAGGGTCACTATGAAGGATATTCTTCACGAGATCATGGTAATTGATCTTGGGCCTGTATTGGGATCTCGCAGCGACTTTACCCCTGATGAATGGGATTCAATTCTGAAACTCCGGGCCTTCTTTACTCTGCGAACGAAGGAGAACCATCGAATTGCGCAAGCTGCTCTTACAAAACTGGATAAAAACGTATGATTCCATTGCCAGAAAGCTTTAAGCACGGAGGTTTCAACTTCACTCTGCTCAACAGAGATGGACGGGTCGCGCTTTTCGCAAAATCCAAGCCAGGAATGAGTGTGAGGTATGAGGTTGTGCTTGTTGAATCACGTCCTGCGGAACTGGTAGGCGGAAAAGATTATCCTCCTCGAGAGGCAATGCCTAAAACTTCTAGTTGGGGTCGCTTGGGCTGGTCGTATGGCAGGAATGAGAAGGATCGGGCAGAAATGAAGTTCCTTGAGCTTATCGAGAAGGCTGAATCCGCGTTACAGGGGGCGTCTGGAAGCCATCCGGTGGGTTCATCAATGTATCGGTCGCGGAAGAGGGGTAAAAACGCCTCCTTCAGACATTCTGAACGGGAAAATGAGTCAAACTCATAGGATGAGTCTGATGACTTTAAAGAATCGAATATGAAAGAAGGCCATGATGCAGAGGGGTGTGGGGAGGTATGGAAGCCATGCGTCCTGACAAAAAAAGGGACTGAAAATAAAGACCTCCATACCCTTGCTCGGAATGTTCGTGGAATGGAGTTCCGATACGGAAAAGAACTGGGGATCGAATTCTATTCCGAGATCTTCGGTCGATGGGAGGATGCGTCAAGACCCTTCCTCCAAGAAGGACGTGATTATTGGGTCGAGTTTTTGGCAAAGCTGAATTCAGTAGAATCTCCAACCGGAGTTCTTCTCTCAAATACTTTTAAACTAACCAAAAACGAACCACCTCATGAAAAACTAATGGGAGAACGTTTTCGTTCGGACATTCAACATTTCGCAAATTTCTGTCGAGCGATGCACGTAATCTGCGAGGGTGGGCCGATACTCTTGGCCCAAGTTCCCATTTCAGTTCAGTTTGGATGCCACCAATCCACAGTCTCTAACTGGATCAAGGCATTGGTAACATTAGGAATCCTAAAACTCGAAAAAAAGGGTTATGAAGGTGGAGGCGCCTCAACATATTTTTACATAGGGTGAAACACATGGATGTATCGGTGACGATACTAGCACACCGTGGCATTTATCAGAAGTAACCCGGGCAATTACTGTCTCTTCTGTATTTGAAGAAGGAATTGTCCGCGTTGGGGATAAGTCCCCTTAGTGTTACACAGTAAAAAATGGGGTTTGGGAGAGTATCGTTGACGATAGAAACTGTGCTCTAAAGCCGGAATCAACAACCACAGTATGCCATCTCAGTATTTATAGAACGATAAGCTAGTTGGGTTGCCTAAAAAATTTGTCGCTGAAATGCCAACAAACCCCAGGCTTTGATATTGATCTCCCTGAGGCAGCATATATTCATCGACAGATCCTGTGAAAAAAGGCGTCCTCACAATTGCTTTCCCTTTAATCGTATATTTTACAATCGCATAAGGATTTCCGTTTGCATCGATGTCGCCTTCCACATCGGTTGTATAAAGAGCTGTTGCGCTCACATGCAGCAGATGCGTCTGTCTTCCTTGCGAGCTTATCCCGACTTCAATAGTTTCAAGAACTATGCCTTTTGCCGAAATCCATACGATCTCATCCCCAAGGACGGAGTAGTTTGGGTCGCCAGCTTGCCTAAGCAGAACCGCCGCATTGCCCAATGTGTCTGTAATGCGATCTTGAGCCTCCCATTCGGTTGCCACAGTACCGTTAAAGCTAGGAGTATTCGTCAACGTGCATATCCACTGAGGCTTGATTGTCGGTGCCGCAACAGCGACAAGAGGCTTGACTTCTTGAGCAAGAGCAACCGAGACAGCCCCGATGGTGAGCAAGCAGAGTGTGATAAAGAGCCAGAAGGTTTTCATAGTGTTTTTTTGCGTAGGGGTGGTGCGCCAATTACTTCCATTTGATCAACCAAGCCGTTGTGTGCTCCCTGTATGTAGGAACAGACCAACTGTTGACGGTGGTGTAGCTCTGGCCTGAGGCATAAGAATTCACATAGCCTGTTGTGTTAGCAGTAGTCGGAAACCCAGGAAGAATGGTGGTAGTCGCGTTGCCATTGGCTGAACCTGAGACTGTACTTGTTGTATTTGCCGAACCACCCCCGATCGTTCCTGAATATAGTTGGTTCTGCGAAAGAATCACTACCGCATCCGCGCCAAACTTTCGGGCCTGATAACACCACTGGCTACGCTTTGCCCATTCTGGAGCATCAGAGGCAAAATTAGTTTTTAGCATTCCCACCAAAATATAGGGACGAGGAGGAAAGCCCAAATAGACTGGCACTTTTCCACCTGTCTCAGCAAAAGCACCCTCACTTACAGGCCAATTTTTTTGGATACCCTCGTAGGGATAGTATTGTTCAAGAGAGCACCCTGTGATCATCACAGCGACGAGCAATCCCAGAATCAAACGCGTTGCATGTCGGAGGATGCTCATGATTATCGGATATGCGGTGCGATGATGAAGAGTCCCTTAAACAGTATCAGTTTTGACTTTCTGCTAAATGGGGGATTTGGTGCATAGCAAAATTGGCGGATTCAACTCAAATGCCATTCTGAAAATCACATCATGAGGCAATCAGTAAAATCGTTCTTCTAGGAGAACTGATTACACCTTTGATCAAGATAGCGTCAAGTTCCCATGAAGGAACGGCGCAAAATGAATATGATCGGGCCACAAGTCCGAAAATTCAGAATGCAGCGCGGGTGGAGTCAGCCCAAGATGGTAACTCGTTGCCAGTTGTCCGGCTGGGATCTGAGTCGGGAATCTCTCGCAAAGATTGAATCACAACTCCGAAACGTCACGGATATCGAGATTTTGAAACTTGGGGAGATTCTGGAGGTTCACCACTCAGCACTTTTTCCTGCTGCGCCGCAGTAAAATTGAAAGGGATGTTCTCCCCCCGTCATTCCCTGATTTCCTGAATATCTACGGGATATTTCAACACGGGATCACCGGGAGCCACGCACTTAAAATAAACCTCTGCCGATGCGTCAGACTTAAAGACCTTCATGTCCGTCTGAACGGTTTTTGTGACCACCATAACGCCACCACGCTTGGTGCAAAACTCATCAGCCTGCTTCAACAATGCTCCTTTGATCCCGACAGCCGAGCCCTTGAAGCTCTTCTCTGTCCCTGTGATCATATAGGCACCTTGCCCCATCGGAACGATGCCCGATGATGTGGTGCAACTCGTTACAGCCACACAGGAGACGAGAACGGTGACGGCAACCAATGAGTATCGAAGAAGGGGAAAAGCTTTCATCTCCCATAGAAACTCCTTTTTGTCCTAAAAGGTCAAGATGGTACGACCCGGGGCCGTGTTGTTACAAGGGAGGAGAGGCAACCCCTCATACCGTCTTCAAGTATCGGCGGATGTCGTCATGGTTTCCACCGGAAACAAAAATGATCTTGTCCGGTTCGGCAAGAAAAACCATTCGCAGATGAAGACCGGCGCGACACTCCATAATGGAAGCGCGAAGTTTTCGGATTCCTGCGCCCCTGTGTGAATGGGGGTTGCCAAAAACCTTTGCTGCCTCTGTCAGCGCAGAAAGGACTTTTTTCTGATCGGATGGCTGAAGCGATTTAACCCACTTGCGAAAGGGGGCGGTTGTTTCAAGCTGCAACGAGAGACTCCAGTGTGCCGTCGAAAGGCTTAATTTTCTTTTCCTTGCGAGCTTTGGTGACACTCCTTTTCATGCGGCTTTCAAGGGTGAGGATTTCCCCTGCCGTTAATTCATAGTCACCAAGGATCAAGTCGGCGGAGGTGATGAATTTCTGAAGTTTCGCAACAACGGTTGAGAGTTGGCTTACCTGCTGATTGAGTGCAGCAATCTGCTTTCCCTGTTCCTGAAGCTTGGCGACGGAAGGGATGGAGCGGATTGATTTTTTCGCGGTGACGCTCATGGTGGAAATCTTCATGAATCATCGGTGAAGGTCAAGACAGAGGCTTCTGCATTTTGCAGTATGGGAAAATAATTGATGCCCAGAAAAACAGACAAGGTTGCTGCTTCACCCTCCCAGATGCGCCTCATTTTGTAGTGAGACAAAAAATGTTTCTCACTCACTCACCACAAAAAACATTGGTGGACACACTCTAACCCTGACTCTAACTTTTCTTTTTTCTGTCGTAACCGCTTGGTTGTCAAGGGGTGGAGGCGAGGGGAGTCGAACCCCTGTCCTCGAACCGCATCAGACGTCCGTCCACATGCTTGACCGCACTTGAGATTTAGGGAGTCGGCCACGGTGCGGCGCGCTGCTTTCCCCCGATTGTCCACGAAATCGATTCACTCCCCGGCGCGGTCAATCCGCCTGAGAGCCAGCCTTCTGTCGTCGCCTTCACACCTAGTAGGCGTCGGTGTGTCAGCGTCGCAGCCTTAGGCCGCGAGAGCTAGATCTTCGTAATCTGCGTTTATTTTTTGTGACTCGATTTTTAACGAGGCCAACGAATCATCCTCGGCATGCAGAACGCGCAATGAGCTTCGAGTCGAAACCAGTACGCCCCCTAACAGGTCTTAATCTGGCCTAGGGAGTAATGATTCGCAAGGACGAATCCAGAAGAGGGATGAAACCTGAGATCCGAAACTTGAATTAATATGACAGTCTTCCAGAAAGTAGCAGTAATGTCCCCAGATACAGGTCTCATCCGTTTCTATTTCAGAAACCTGATCGTCATCGGGTAGTGATATTCTTGCCCGTTGCTTGCCTTCACTGAGGCAATGATCATGCATACTAGCCAGGTAAGGACGATCCCTCCGAGCAGGAGAAATGCTAGGGGAAGAAGTGCCAGGCCGATGAGCACTAGGCAGAGCACCCCGGCAACCCAGCAGAGGAAAATGGCTATCAGGCTGTAGATGGAGTAAGATATTTGGAAATTAAGCACCTCTTTTCCCGTGGCGTCGATTTCGGGGCTGTCCGCTCTCTTGATCAGCCAGATCACAAGCGGGACGATGATGTGCATCAGGGACCATCCCAGGATGATGCCGGAGAGTCCCGAGAGGTGGAGTCCGATGCACCAGGAGCGATCTGCCTCGGAGATAACCGGAGTTGGAGGCGCGGGAGGGAAGATCGGCGGTTCGGGAGTCGGTTCCGATGGCGTGTCCATACGCTCAGGTGAATCCTTCAAGTAACACGATGCAAGTTGTAAATTGATGAACCGCTAAGAAAGTTTGGGGGCCTTTTGAGGAGATTTTGTTTGCCAAAGTGCCTTCGCTTCGACTCATTTGCAGAACGCCATTTCTCGGCGGATATTTTCTATGAGCGAACGCAGAGTTGTTATTACTGGTCTTGGAGTCGTCAGTCCCGTCGGGTCGGATATTCCTACTTTTTGGAAAAACCTTACGGAGGGACGCTCCGGTATCACCCGCCATGAGGCTTTTGATGCAACCGGTTTTGACTGTTTGATCGCCGGTGAGGTGAAGGGGTTTGACGGGGCCGCCTGGTTCAAAACACCCAAGGAGGCACGTCGTGCCGACCGTTTTGCCCAGATGGCGATGGCTGGTGCAAAGCTGGCTCTCGGCGATGCTGGTCTTGATCCTACAACAACCGATCGTGAGCGTTTCGGCGTCATCATCGGCAGCGGGATTGGCGGACTCCAGAGCATGGAGACGGAGTCGCGCAAACTGTTCGAGCGTGGACCGGACAAAATTTCCCCGTTCACCATTGCCATGATGATCAGCAACATGGCAAGCGGCCTTGTCTCGATGGAGTACGGTCTTACCGGGCCGAACATGTCGATCGTCACCGCCTGCGCCACTGCCAACAACTCGATTGGCGAAGCGTGGCGTATCATCAAGTTCGGAGATGCCGATGCCTTCGTCGCCGGTGGGGCGGAAGCGACCATCACCCCGCTCGGCATGGGCGGTTTCTCCTCCATGCGCGCCATGAGCACGCGTAACGATGAACCGGAAAAAGCCTCCCGTCCCTTTGACAAAGACCGCGATGGATTTGTCATGGGCGAGGGAGCAGGTATCGTCGTCTTGGAAGAGCTCGAACATGCCAAAAAGCGCGGAGCCACCATCTATTGCGAACTCGTCGGTTACGGTGCGACAGCAGATGCCTACCACATGACCGCTCCACGTCCCGATGGTGAGGGTGCAAGCCGTTGCATGCAGATCGCGATGAAGCACGCCAAGGTGAATCCCGACGAGGTCAACTACATCAACGCCCACGGTACCTCCACGCCGATCGGCGACATTTGTGAAACCAAGGCGATTAAAGATGCCTTCGGCGCGGCAGCCTACACGGTTCCCGTCAGTTCGACCAAGTCGATGACCGGGCATCTTCTCGGCGCGGCGGGCGGGATTGAACTGGCCGCGTGTGCCCTTGCCATCAAGTACGGGGTCATTCCTCCGACTATCAATCTGGATAATCCTGACGCCGAGTGTGATCTCGACTACGTGCCGCACACGGCCCGCGAGTCGAAGGTAAAGATCGCCCTCAGCAACTCCTTTGGATTTGGAGGACACAACTCCAGCGTCGTCATCCGTGAGTTTCTGGGATAATTCCTAAGTTTCCCAAACCCCTTTATGAAGCAGATCACCCCTCGATTCCACAAAACCCTCGTCACAGCCTTTGCTGTGGCTGCAACCCTCCTCATCCCTACCTTTCTCATGGCTCAATCATCCAATCTCGAACAAGGACAGGCGTTCCTTGCCGCAAATGCCAGCAAGACCGGCGTCCACACCACGCCAAGCGGTCTGCAATACAAAATCATTACCGAAGGACATGGCAAGAGCCCCAAGGCGACCGACAGCGTTCTTGTGAATTACCGTGGCACCACGATTGATGGCACGGAATTCGACAGCTCCTACAAGCGGAACGAGCCGATTTCCTTCCCCCTCAATGGTGTCATCCCCGGCTGGACCGAAGGTGTCCAACTCATCAAAGAAGGTGGCAAGATTCAGCTCTATATTCCTTCGAATCTGGCTTACGGATCACGCGGAGCGGGCGGAGTCATAGCACCCGATTCAACGCTGGTGTTCGACATTGAACTTTTGAAAGTTCAATAATCAAACGGCTGGAGGCTTTGGATTTGACGCTCTCGCTCCAGCGAGTAGCGCCCTAAAGGGCTGCGCGAAGGCGCAGTCTATCCCATCCATTCCCATGGACTGGTATTTCGCGCCCCGCAGCGTTCTGCTGCGCTCGCAACGCCGAGTGCTGGGAAGCACGGAGTAGCCTGTGCCTTGGCACAGCCCGTAAGGGAGAGGCCGTCGGGCGACGGCGAGGCAATATCACTATAAAATCCCCTTCGCTTGCAGGCCTTGCGGTGCATCGAAACTTCCAAGCCTAAAAAACAAGACACAGCATTCTGGCCGCCTTACCCATGCTGCAAATCTCCTCGCCTAACTCGTTTAGGGAAGGGAAACTTGCCGTGTGTCGGAAAAGGAGATAGAGGTCGGCCATGAACTCCATTTTAGCCAACCATATAATGGGAGATCCTCAACTTGAGCCAATAATGTTAATATGGGACATGTGATTATTAATATTTTTATAGCGATTATTGGATTGTGGATAACTATCACGCCAATAGTCTGGATATACTGGACATTTAGGCCCAAGGAGAGGCCATCACAGTTAGGAGCTGGATGGCAATATGCCTTTTTTTTGGGTGCGTTATTTGGGTTGGCTACATTGTTCGAAGGAGGTTTCTATGGAGCCTTATTTTTTATACCAAGTACATGGGGAGGAATTAATGACGATGGTGACTACGTCAAGATGCGATATTCCTTAGCTATATTATTAGCAGTAGTGCTGTCGTGGTCAGTTCTATTTTTACTTGGAAAATTGGAATCGCTCATCGAAGAGAATAAAGAATTACACAGAAAAATTAAATCGATGAGAGATGAAGGAAAAAACAGATTTTCTGTCGATACATGATAAAGCTAAATAGATTTCGAGATGCGCATTTGTCACATCGAAAGTCGATTCTTGAGGAGTATATAGATAATAGACAAAATCCAACTAGGCTTGGATTTAATTGTTATATCGATTCAGCATTGATCACATGTCGTTCACTTTGCGGGCTATTGGGATTCGAAGTAGTCAGCCATAATGTCACAGATATGGGTGATGCGAGTCAGCCAAAAGTCAAATTCGACAAATTCAAAGTAATTCGAAAGAATCTTGATGCCGGAATTATCATCAACAACATAAAGACCAAAGAAGAACTGATGAGGGTTGCAGATTGGGAGAAAATCATCATTTGCCTTAATGCCGCAAATAAATGTGTAGCTCACTTCGACGAAGACCTAGAGCACGAAGCCACGCCTGAGATCGTAGCAATCGCGGCCAAAGCAGTTCTGCGCGAGGTGGAAAGTCGAATCAAGGTATAGACCTAAACATGTAATGCTGCGACCTGCTCCACGCTTCACCGTAGAACAAAGTAGGGTTGATTTCAAACGGGCCCTCCTATGCTTATGTAGATAAGGGTGTGGTCACTGGCATTCAAAACTAATCGCAAAAAAACGATGAGACTTAGAGTAGTCTTCTTATGGGTTTTGTTGATGGATTTGCAATCTCTCCACGCACAGACATCAGCTACAAATGCCACTCCTGACATCAAGGTCTATTTCAGTCCTCACGG